>Ga0153954_1000697_pt1 | contig 23723 bp, 21 predicted proteins | sample TSFL038MetaG_FD_102277 | JGI IMG/M metagenome (GOLD analysis project Ga0153954, IMG submission 102277) | Attine ant fungus gardens microbial communities from Florida, USA - TSFL038 MetaG | ecosystem: Host-associated > Fungi > Mycelium > Unclassified | place: USA: Florida, Wekiwa Springs State... | reverse complement strand
TTTCTCCTGTCCCTCGGCGTAAGCCTGGATGGCGTGGCCGATATCGCCGGTGGTGGCGCCGGGTTTCACCGCTGCGATGCCGCGCATCATCGCTTCATAGGTGACTTCGATCAGCCGCTCCGCCTTGCGCGCGATCGGCCCGACCGCATACATGCGGCTGGAATCGCCATACCAGCCGTCCACGATGAAAGTGACATCGATATTGACGATGTCGCCTTCCTTCAGAGCGCGGTCGCCGGGCATGCCGTGGCAGACCACATGATTGATCGAGGTGCAGGTCGAATAGCGGTAGCCGCGATACATTAGCGTCGCCGGATAGGCGCCATGGCTGAATGCGAAGTCGCGAACGAATTCATCGATCTTTGAGGTTGGCACGCCCGGCTCGACGATGTCGGTTAGCGCATCGAGGCACTTGGCCACCAGCGCGCCCGCCTTGCGCATGCCGGCAAACCCGCTCGCTCCATGCAGCTTGATCTGCCCGGTTTTGCGTAAGGACGTGTCGTTGGCTTCGATGTAGCTCATGGGCAGCAGGAATCTCAGAGGAGGGCGGTGTTTGAACAACCTAATTTAGTGATCGGAGCGGTCAGCGCAAGTCTGGATTGCATCACAAGCAAGCATGACTGTCAGCTGGAGACCTCGACCACGGTTTCCACCGGCAGCGCGCCGCGGACCCTGAGTTCGCGCACCGGATAGGGAACACGGATGCCTTCGCGCTTGAACGCATCCCACAGCGCCAGCATCACGTCGCTCTTGACGCCGTCCATGCCGTCGGGATCGCCGATCCAAAAAGTCAGGGAAAATTTCATCCCGGCCTCGGCGAATTCGGTGAGCAGGCAATTCGGTATCTTGCCCTGGGTGGCGCGCGGATTTGTCGCCGCGATTTCAGCGGCAAGCTTGCAAACCAGCCTCGGATCGGCCTCGTAATTGGTGCTGAAGGCGACCTTCACCAGCGTGTTCTTGTCGGTATAGGTCCAGTTGGTGACCTTTTGCGTCACCAGATCCTCGTTGGGGATCAGGAACTCGCGGCCGTCGCCGGCCGCCACTGAGATGTAACGGGTCTTCATCGCGCTGATGCGCCCTGAGCTGTCGCCGATGGTGACGAGGTCGCCCGGCTTCACCGATTTGTCCGCCAGCAGGATGATGCCGCTGATGAAGTTGGCGATGATCTTCTGCAGCCCGAAGCCGATACCGACGCCGGCCGCGCCGGAGAAGATTGCCAGGGCCGACAGGTTGATGCCGACGGCGCCCAGTGCGACCGCAACCGCAAACACCATCAGCCCGAGCCGGATCACCTTGATCAGCAGCACTTGCACTGACGGCGTCAGGTCGCCGGTTTGTGCAATGCGATTTTCGATGAAATTGCTGGCGACGTTGGCGAGCCACAGCGCGACGGCGAGCAGGACCGCAAGCTCGATCACGATAAGCGGTGAGAAGCGCAGTCCGCCGAGTGTCACCGACACCGAGTCGAGCGCGTTGATGACCGGCTGGAGCTGCCCGACGATGCTGAGCGCCGCCACCAGCCATGCCGATATCGACACCACGCGCAGCGTGAACTGGTTGCGAATGACCGATGTCAGGAGATTGATCGCGAGCCACGCGAGCGCGAGCTTGGCGCTTACCGAAAGCAGATAGCTGCGGCTTGGCCAGGTCGAGGCCGTCATGACGAAGCGCGTCCCCCGCATCAACACGAAGAACACGACGGTCGAGGATTGGTCGACGAGAGTGTGGACGATCAGGCGGAACGGCGCCGGCCAGCTTTTCCCGAGCCTCGCGCGATCGACCCGTGAACGGATGCCGGTGCCGATCGCAAGCGCGATCCCGGCCCCAACCACCACCACGCCAACCTGGAAATAGAACCAGGGCGACGTCACCTCGGCGCCGACCGACCGCGCCGCGCTCTGCAGGGCGCCAAGGACACCGTTGAGATCCATCTCCATCGTCAAATCTCTTGTCTTGCACGGGACGATTCGAACATTTGCGGAAAATCCCACAATCGAACAGCCGGCGCCATCACCCCATGGTCAGCAAGGTCGGATCACGGCCGCGAAACCGGACAAAAAGTCGCCCATTCGTAAAACCGGTTGGCGTCGAACTATAGCGACGATAAGGATGCAATAACGAGCAATTGCAATGATTTGTGAGAACGCATGGCTTCTCTGGACGCGGTCAGCATAGCGATCCTACTCGGCGCCGCCCTGCTCATGGCGGGCATCCTGTCGAGCCTGCTCGCGCTGCGCTTCGGCGCGCCACTGCTGCTGGTGTTTCTCGTGCTGGGCATGCTGGCGGGCGATTCCGGCCCCGGCGGTCTCGTGTTCAACGACGTGCGCACCACCTATCTGGTCGGATCGGTGGCGCTGGCGCTGATCCTGTTCGACGGCGGCTTGCGGACACGCTTCCAGACAATTCGTGCGGTACTCGCGCCGTCGATGGTACTGGCGACGGTCGGCGTATTGCTGACGGCAATGATCACTGCGCCGGTCGCAAGGTTTGTGCTCGATCTCAACTGGACTGAGGCGTTGCTGGTCGGCGCGGTGGTCGCCTCGACCGACGCCGCGGCGGTGTTCCTGCTGGTGCATGCACAGGGCCTGCGTCTGCGCCCGCGTGTTGGCGCCACGCTCGAGGCCGAATCCGGCAGCAACGATCCGTTCGCGGTGTTCCTCACGCTGATGCTGGTCGAGTTCATTTCGGTCGGTCACAGCTCTTTCCTGCATGTTGGACTCGAACTTGGACGTGAAGCGATCCTCGGGGCTATCGCCGGTGTCGTCGGCGGCCGGATTATGGTGATCGCGCTCAATCGTGTCGCACTGCCGCAAGGGCTGCATGCGCCGTTCGTCACCACCGCGGCGCTGGTGATTTTCGGCGTGGCGCAGCTCGCCCATGCCTCCGGGTTCCTGGCGGTCTATCTCGCCGGCATCATCGTCGGTAACCGGCCGACGCGGGCGCATAATTCGGTGGTCACCTTTCTCGACGCTGCGACCTGGCTCGCGCAAATCGTGATGTTCGTCTTGCTCGGGCTTCTGGTTTCGCCGCATCGCCTCGGTGCGAGCGCGGGTCCGGCCGTGATCGTGGCGTTCATGCTGATGCTGGTGGCAAGGCCGGCCGCAGTCTTCCTGTGCCTCGCGCCGTTCCGCTTCAATTGGCGTGAGAAAATCTTCATCGCCTGGACCGGACTGCGCGGCGCAGTCGCGATCTTCCTCGCCTCGATACCGATGCTGGTCGGTCTGTCGAAAGCCTATCTCTATTTCGACGTCGCTTTCGTGGTGGTTCTGATTTCGCTCTTGCTGCAGGGCTGGACGCTGGCCGTCGCGGCGCGCCGGCTTCATGTTGCGCTGCCGCGTTCGGAGCGTGGGCCGCGGCGTGTCGAACTCGACTTGCCCGGCCAGCTCGAGCAACAGCTGGTCGGCTATCCGATCCGGCCGAAAAGCCTGTATTTCCGGCGCGGCCTGATCCCGTCCTGGTCGAAGCCGACACTGGTCATCCGTGACCAGCACATCCTGTCACCGACCGAAGCCGACCCGATCGCACCGGGCGACTACCTCTATCTGCTGGCGCCGCCGGAGAAGGCGGAAGCGCTCGACCGTTTCTTTGTCGATATGCAGCCGAGTTCGGCGCCCGACCCGCATTTGCTGGGCGACTTCGTCGTGTCTGGCGAGATCACGCTCGGTGATCTCGCCGAGACCTACGGTGTCAACGTCAACGAGGATGAGGCCAAGCTGACGCTCGCCGATTATTTCGACGTTCATCTCGATCATGCGCCGAAGGAAGGCGCAACACTGCCCTTCGATAGCATCGTGCTTGTGGCACGAAGCATCTCCGGCGGCAGGGTCAATGTGGTAGGCCTGCGCCTTCCTGAAGACGAAGACGACACGTCGCCGCTGACGCGTAAACAATCGTTCAAGCGCAAGCTTGCCCAATTGTGGTCGTCAATGGCTGGTGTTTGATCCGGTCAGGCGAGCTTGAAGGGAATTCCAGCTTCTCGAGTCGCAGCGAGAACTCTGTCAGAGACGCCGTAATACTCGTATTCGCCATTGAGCGTCGGTCCGCGCTCAAATGGCACTGAAAAGACTGCGAGCGCGCCATCCTTGGTCCGACCATTTTGTGCGGTCCGTACGGCGCTTTGGAAACCAACCCTGTGCTCGCCAGAAACAATAATCGCGCGCATTACCCGAACTCCGACTAGAAAATTCGACCTGCATCGACAACCGCGTTGAGATGCTGGAAAATTGCGGCAAATATTTTGCGTCAACTCGTCGCTGACTTGGCAACAATTTGCTCGCCGCACGCTCAGCGATACTTCGATGCATGTGACGCAATTCGACGTTGTGTGATGCAATTGCACGTTGCGTGCGACATGCGTCATCGCAACAAATCCGCGCGCCTTCGTGATCGACGAAACCGGAACGTATCGCGCCCTCGATGGTTCTGCGAAACGTTGCGCCGTTGGCGCAACGGAATGTGCGTTGGAGGAGGACTGGATTGATGAAGAAATATGTTCTGTCTGGCTTGGCTGCAGTCGTGTTGAGCATCGCAACGCCGGCCATGGCCTACGACTCGGGTGGCCTCATGTCGATGCAGGCGGCCCTCGATGTCGCAACTGATATCGGCCTCGTCACTGTATCCCACACCGAATTTGCCGGTGACGAATGGCAGATCGAAGGACGTGATTACTCGGGCCGATATATGGAAGTCGATGTCGATGCACGTACCGGCGACGTCCTGAATGTCGATCGCGGATGGTAGATCCCGTCAGCGCATGATCGGGAAAAGTGTGCAGCGGTTTTCCGTCGCGACAGACGCGAAACGCGTTTGCGCGGAGATCATGCGCTAACAAAGGGCTAAAGCACGATGACGATTCATCTTCAATCATCGCTTTAGCCGAGTATCACGACGGCGGCGTCAGCACCTTGACGCCGCCGAACGCTGTGACCTGTCCGCGCCGCAGCATCACGATCTGCGTCGCAAGTTGGCGCAGCTCCGCGGCGTCGTGGCTGACATAGACCATCGGCACGTGTGCCTCGTCGCGCAGCCGTACCAGATAGGGCAGGATCTCGTCCTTTCGTCCCTCATCGAGCGATCCCAGCGGCTCGTCGAGCAGCAGCAATCGCGGCTTTGACAGCAGCGCGCGTCCGAGCGCGACGCGTTGACGTTCGCCGCCCGACAATTTGCCGGGCCGCCGGTCGAGGAGGTGGCCGATATCCAGCAGCTCGGTGACGCGCTTGCGCTGTGAGGGATCCTCAGTGAGGCGGTTCATGCGCCGCCCGTAGTCGAGATTTTGCCTGATATCGAGATGTGGAAACAACCGTGCGTCCTGAAACACGTAGCCGATACGGCGGCGATAGGCAGGCACGTGCACGCGCGCGGCGACGTCGTCGAGTGTCTCGCCATCGAGCGCGATGACACCGGTGTCTGGCCGCATCAGGCCCGCGATCATGTTGATCAGCGAGGTCTTGCCGGCGCCGGACGCGCCGAACAGCCCGGTGACGCGGCCCTCGCTGGTGAAGGACGCTTCGAGCGTGAACTCGCCGAGCTGTTTTTTGATGTCGACGCGCAGCATGGTCAGTTCCCGTGCAGCCGCTTGGTGGCGCGTCGCGCGAACCATTCAGCGCCAACCAGCGCGCCCATCGCGATCACAACCGATATGATTACAAGCCGTGCCGCTGCGGTGTCGCCATCCGGCGTCTGAATCAATGAATAGATCGCCGACGAAATCGTCTGGGTCTCGCCAGGAATGTTCGACACGAAGGTGATGGTGGCGCCGAATTCACCGATGGCCTTGGCGAAACCGAGCACCATGCCGGCAAGAATGCCGGGCAGCGCCAGCGGCAACGTCACCGTTGCGAACACTTTCCACGGCGCCGCACCGAGCGTTTCGGCTGCGTGTTCGAGCCGGCGGTCCACGGCCTCGATCGAGAGCCGAATGGGGCGCACCAGGAGAGGAAACGACATCACGCCGCAGGCCAGCGCCGCGCCGGTCCAGCGAAACGCGAACACGATGCCGAGATGGTTCGCGAGCCATTCGCCGACCAGACCGCGCTTGCCGAAAGTCAGCAGCAGCAAATAGCCCGTGACTACGGGCGGCAACACCAGCGGCAAGTGCACCACCGCATCGATGACGGATTTGCCCCAGAAATCCCGCCGCGCCAGCAGATAGGCCAGCGCGATGCCGAACGGCGTTGCCACCAGCGTGGCGATGACGGCGACCCTGAGCGATAGCAGGATCGCCGTCCATTCCGTAGACGAGATATCAAACACGAGGAACCGAAATCAGGACGTCGGATGGATCAGATAGGTGAAGCCGTATTTCTCGAGCACGGCTTTTGCCGCCGCCGATTTCAGGTAGTCGAGATATGCGGTGGCTTCAGGCTTTGCGGTGGTCGTCGCTGCAACCGGATAGATGATCGCCGGATGCGAGTCGGCCGGGAAGGTGCCGACGATCTTGACGCCGGGCTCGACCTTGGCGTCGGTCGAATAGACGATGCCGAGCACGGCCTCGCCGCGCGCGACCAGCGTCAGCGCGGCCCGTACGCTCTCCGCCATCGCGAATTTCGGCTCCGCCGCAGACCAGGCGCCAAGCTTCTCGAGCGCCGCCTTGGCGTACTTGCCGACCGGCACCGCCTTGACGTCCCCGGTCGCGATCTTGCCGTCACCGGCGAGCTTCGCGAGATCGAATCCCTGGCCGATCGTGACATTGTCGATCTTGGAATCCTTCGGCGCGATCAGCACGATCGCGTTGCCGAGCAGATTGACCCGCGTCGATTCGTTGATGTTCTTCTTGGACACCGCATAGTCCATCCAGTCGGTGTCGGCGGAGACAAAGATGTCCGCCGGTGCCCCCTGTTCGATCTGCTTTGCGAGCGTGGAGCTTGCGGCATAGCTGGCGTTGACCTTGACGCCGGTCTTGGCGGTGAAGGCGGCATCGATGTCGTCGAGCGCGTTCTTCATCGAGGCGGCGGCAAACACGGTCAGCGTCTTGTCTTCGGCATTGGCCGGCGACCAGAGTGATGCAGACAGGATAACAAAAGCGGTAAAAAGTCCGGCGATACGGTTCATTGAAAGCGCTCCATGCGTGTTCGCGAGCAAATGATTTGCACGCGCGAATCAGGCGTTGGTCAGATCGGGGTGCGACGTGCGGAAGCGCCGTTCCGGCGATCCCCGGACTTACGGTCGGCGGGGATGTCGCTTGACGACCGCACCATAGACAGGCCGGCCATCCCGGTAAAGGCGACCCTTTGTCTAGACCAGCGTAACGTCTAGACCAGCGTAACCGGCTTATTCGGCTATTCGGTCGGCAGGATCGCAATCGAGAGCGCGTTTTCCCGCGCCCCCGATATTTGCAGGACGAAGGGTTTCGCCGACAATTCGTATTTCATCGTCTTGCGGATGCCTTCGCAGTCGGTGGCGCCGCTGAAAGCCTTGGGCTTCAGGAAATGACCGTCCTGCACCACGTCGACCCAGGCGCCGGCCGAGAGGCTGACGGTGTAGAGGCCGACCTTGGGAGGGCTCGTGAAGCTGGCGAAGCCGGCGAAGGTGCCGTCCTTCGGCGCACGTTCCGGCGGCGTCGGCAGTTTGGCGTCGGCGGGACTGACCAACGCCAGCGTCATGCCGGTTGTCGGCAATGCGCCCTGGTCGGCGCCGGAATTGAGCTTGGCGCGATCGGGTGCCATGAGCGCGGCGCGCTCATGATCGATCGGCCATTTGAACTTGTCGCAGCCGCTCGGTTCTTCCGCCGCCCAGGCGGGCGTCGTGCCGAGCAGCAGCAACGCGACGAACAAGTGTGCACGCATTTATCAATCCACCGCGATCATGACATCCGAAGCCTTGATCACAACAGTGACGCTCCCTTTGGCCTTGATGCCGAGATCGTCGACCGCCTCATTGGTAATAGAGGATGTCACGATCTGACCGCCTCCGATGTCGACCCGAACATGGGACGTGGTGGCGCCCTTTTTCACCTCGAGGACGGTACCCTTGATCTGGTTACGTGCACTGATGCGCATGATAACTCCTCTAGGTTTTTCATTCGACGCGGAACGGCGTCTGGCATCGCCACGGGACGATAGTAGCGGAAGTTCTGGCAGAATGAAAATGTGCTCACACGCTATTGTTTTTTGTCCGGTGCGTTCAGGACCTGACGACAGGCCGCGGGCATTTGCGCGAGCGTCATCGGTGGCCGCGGTACTGGCGGCGTCGGCGGCGGCTTGGGATGCAGCACCGAATCCTTGAACCAGAAAGCGAGATCGCTCTCCTTGCAGCCCTCGTCGTCCGACGGCGGCTGCTGACCTTCGCATTCCAAGCTGCCCGCCGGGCATCGCATTCTGATGTGGAAGTGATAATCGTGGCCCCACCACGGCCTGATCTTGGAGAGCCAGCTTCGGTCGCCCCTGGCGTCGCGGCACAACGCCTTCTTGATGGCGGGGTTGACGAAGATGCGCTGCACGCTGGGCTCCTGCGCGGCATCGCGCAACACGACGAGGTGACCGGGCGTGAAAACCTTGGGATCGATGTCGAGGCGATCGTCGCGCACCATCATGGTCGCGGACATTTCTTCACGCTCCTCGCGCGATAGCAGATGGTCGGGCATCGGCGTCAGCCAGACGTCGGCATCGATCCCGATTTGATGACTGGCGTGGCCGCTGAGCGCGGGGCCGCCGCGCGGTTGTCCGATGTCGCCGACCAATATTCCCGGCCAGCCCGCATCCTTATGCGCCCTAACCGACAACCGCTTCAGTAGCGCGATCATATCGGGATAGCCCCAATTGCGATTGCGCGACAGTCGCATCACCTGCCAGGTGTTGCCTGTGATCGGCATTGGCACGGCACCTGCGAGGCAGCCTTTCACATAGGAGCCGATCACCCGCGCGGGTCCCGCCGATGGCAACAGCTTGCGCGCAAACAATTGCTTGGCGCCGAGCTTGGGATCGTTGGGATTGGCAAGCGGTGGCAGCTGCCTGGCGTCCAGAGTGCCCTTGTCCTGCGCCACGGCCGGAGCGGCATGGACGAGAGCGACGGCAAAGAGAAGAGGGATCAGAGACGGGCGGGCGTTCATCGGATCACTTCGCAATAACCTTAAGTGTAGCATAGGACGGCGACACGCGCGCCAATCGCGTTTGCTTGATCCCCAGAAGCGTTCTTCGAGGAGAGCATTTCCAAAGAGAGTGTTCCCGTGGGAAAGCTGCAGCCTATGCCGCAATCTTCCGCGCGCTGGTGAGGCGTAAGGGAACATCGAACACGCAGAACGAAATTCCAAACCAACTATCTTCGTAGTTTAACCGGGCGATAACCGTTTTCGCCTTTGGCTAAATTTCGTGCGCAAAAATGCGTTCCGCGCGTTCCGTGTGCAGCGGCGCGATAAGCTTGGCTTCTGCGGACCCTCCTTTTGGGTCTTGCGGCCATCGCGTCACTTGCCGGTGATCGCGAATGCAACTTCTGATGGATGATTGCACGCGCCGCGCCGGTCAAAGAGGCAGATCCTGCCCACGGACGGTCAGGCGTGATGCGTCGGCACGGCGGAAAGATACCAATTTTTCAGACACTTGGCAGACAAAGAACGCCGCAGAATGCGAGTGGGGCGCTCAATGCCGAGGATCCGGCCGAGAAAACACAAGAAACTGAGGCGTGCGGCCATCGCCCGATTTCCGGGCCGTCCGGGCAAGCTCAAATCGGGCAGGCCCGAGTCAGTCAAGTCGAAGCTGTCCGGCGACAGCCGCCGTCACGCATCAGCCCAGATCGGCGAGATCGTGCGCAAGCGCGCGGAGGCCGACGCCGCGATCGCGGACGCGCGCAAATCGCATGAGCGGTTACGCGAGGCGATCGATATCCTGCCTCAGGGCATCGTGTTTCTTGACGCCGACGGCCGTTACATCCTCTGGAACAAGAAATACGCCGAGATCTATAACCGCAGTTCCGATCTGTTCGAGCCGGGCGCGCGGCTCCAAGACACGCTTCGCGCGGGTGTCGCACGCGGCGATTATCCGGAAGCCGAAGGCCGCGAAGAGGAATGGATCGCGGAACGGCTGGAGAAGCTCTATCAGCCCGGCGAACGCCATGAGCAGCAACTCGCCGACGGCCGCGTCATCCTGATCGAGGAACGGTTGACGGGGGACGGCGGCGTCATCGGCCTTCGCGTCGACATCACGGAGTTGAAACAGCGGGAGGCTTCCTTCCGCCTGCTGTTCGACAGCAATCCAGTGCCGATGATCATCTGCGCGCTCGACGACCAGCGCGTTTTGGGCGTCAACGACGCCGCTGCCGAGCATTACGGCTACAGCCATGCGGAATTCGAAAAGCTCAAGATCAACAGCCTGCAGGCCTTCGATACCGAGCTGCCCTGGGCCGGGGAGCAGTCCAGCGACGAACAGGCCGCGCGAACCTGGAAGCATGTCCGGGCCGATGGCACGCTGATCGACCTCGCGATCTACTCGCGCCATCTCACCTACAGCGAACGGCCTGCGGTCCTGCTGGCGCTGATGGACATCACCGAACGCAAGCGTGCGGAGGCGCGGCTTGCTTTCCTGGCCCAGCACGACGGATTGACCGGGCTGCCGAATCGCAACCTGATGCGCCAGCAGATGGACGAAATCCTGCTGCACACGCGGCGCAGCGCCGAGAAGGTCGCGGTGCTGGTGCTTGGCCTCGACAATTTCAAGTCCGTCAATGACACCCTGGGCCATGGCATCGGCGACAAGCTGCTGCGCGGCGTCGCCAAACGACTGCGTTCGACGCTCCGCGAAGAGGACACGCTGGCCCGGCTCAATTCGGATGAATTTGCCATCATCCAGAGCGGGTTGACGCGGCCCGAAGACGCCGTGCTGCTCTCGCAGCGGCTGTTGGAAGCAATCGGCGAACCTTATCTGCTCGACGGCCATTCGGTGGTCATCGGCGCCACCATCGGCATCGCCATGGCGCCCGGTGATGGCGATGATTCGGAAAAGCTGTTGAAGAATGCCGACATGGCGCTGTCACGCGCGAAGAACGAATCGCGCGGCACCTTCTCATTCTTCGAAGCCGAGATGGACGCCCGCGCCCAGGCTCGCCGCAAGATCGAGATCGACCTGCGTGACGCCATTCAGGGCGAGGTGCTGCGGCCCTATTATCAGCCGCTGATCGACCTTTCGAACGGCCGCATCACCGGTTTCGAGGCGCTCGTGCGCTGGCCGCATCCCGAACGCGGCATGATTTCGCCCGGCGAGTTCATCCCGGTCGCGGAGGAAACCGGCCTCATCAATGCGCTTGGCGGACTGATCCTGCGCCGCGCCTGCATGGACGCGGCGCGCTGGCCCGACAATGTACGCATCGCCGTCAACCTGTCGCCGGCGCAGTTTCGGATCGGCAATCTGCTGTCGGTGGTGATGGACGCGCTCAAGCAGTCCGGCCTGCCGCCGAAGCGGCTGGAGCTGGAAATCACAGAGACCCTGCTGCTCGAGAAGAGCAGCCAGGTGCTGGCGACGCTGCACGCGCTCCGCGCGCTCGGTGTGCGCATCTCGATGGACGATTTCGGCACCGGCTATTCCAGCTTGAGCTATCTGCGCAGCTTTCCCTTCGACAAGATCAAGATCGATCAGTCGTTCGTGCGTGATCTCGGCGCCAATCCTGATGCGCAGGCGATCGTGCGGTCGATCATCAGCCTCGGCAAGGGGCTTGGCGTTACGATCACGGCGGAAGGCGTCGAGACCGAGGCCGAATTGCACTGCCTGCGGGCCGAAGGCTGCCACGAGGGGCAGGGGTTCCTGTTCAGCCGCGCCCGGCCCAATGCGGAGATTGTCGAACTCCTGCACGCGCAATGCGGGACCAGTCCGGCCGCCGAGACTGAACAGGCGGTCTGCGTCGCCTGATCCGCGACGTCTAAGCGGCCCGGCGGCGCCTGAGACGATAGGTGAGTGCCAGCGCGATGCAGTGACGCAGCGCGGCTTCCGGCAACTCATCGCTGGTATCGAGGAAAATGCTTCGATTGCCGCCGTAAGTCAGCTCGGGATAAAGCTCTCGAAACGTCGCGACCAGATTTGTCTGGCAGTGGAAGAAGATCGCGTAGCGGTTGCCGGCTGATTTGTCCCGATCGATACGGACGGTGCTGCCGCTTCCGTTCTCCGCGGTCAGGTAACTCGGCTGCCCCCATCTCAGCGCCTCCTGCAACCGGCCGACGCCTTCGGTATCGCGCGCCGTATCGAAGATCAAAGCGCGCAACGCCAGCAGCCTGGTTCTGATCTCCGCTGGATAGGCTTCGAATACCGCCGCGACAGCCGGGTCGACGAATGGCATGCGCCGCGCGCCCGTGCCCAATGTTCCATGGGCACGCTTCGCGGAAGTTTTCGGCCTGGCCCTGCCTTGCTTCATTCGACCATCTCATCGGGATCAGAGATCCTATCCGCCGATGATGCCGGCTTGGCGTCTCACCGCGTCGTCGGCGGCACCTGCAGATTGGCAGCGAGGAGTGCCTTGCCGGCGTCTTCGTAATGGATGTCGCGGGCCTGGATCTGTTGCGCAATGGCATGGATGTCGCGAAACCGGCGCTCGAATGGATTGGCGGCGAACACCGCGGTGGCGCCGGACATGTGATAGGCGATGTCGACCACGCTGGCCGCCTGGTGGATGGTCCAGGTCGCAGCGATGCGCATCGCGATACGATGCGCTTCGGTATAGGCAACCCCTCGCTCTAGATCGCGCCAGATTTCGGCGGCAGTTGAATAGAGATAGGCGCGTGCCGCTCGCCAGGTCGCCTCGGTGCGGCCGATCTGGCTTTGCACGGCATTGTTCTCGCGCATCGCGCCAAGCCCTTGCGGCTGCTTGCTCCGCGCAAGGTCGATCGCCGCATCCAGCGTCGCACGGGCGACGCCGAGCGCGGTTGCCGCAAAGCCCATGCCGAACACGATGTTGGTTGAGAGCTTGTAGAGCGAGCCCTTCTCGCGCACTGCGGTGGGATCGTCGCGGCGGGCGACGAATTTCTCCGGAATGAACAGGTTTTCGACGGAATAGGAATCCGTGCCGGTGCCCTTCAGGCCGATCACGTCCCAGACATCGTACATCGTGGCGCTGCTCATCGGAAACAGGATGGTACGGATATCAGGTGCGCCGTTCGGCTTCTTGCGCGGCGTGCCATCGGCCTCGACGATGCGCACATGCGCGCCCAGCCAGCTCGCCTGGCGCGAGCCCGATGCGAAATCCCAGCGCGCATTCGCCATGTAGCCGCCGGGGACGGCCTTCACCTCATGGGCGATCGCGCCCCAGGCGAGAATACCGGGTGGCGTGTTGAAGATTTCGTTGGCCGCGTCCGGCTCCAGATAGGCTGCGGTCATCGCGCAGACGCTGCACTGCCCGAGGCACCAGGCAGTGGAGGCGTCGGCCTTGGCGATCTCCTCCTGCATCTGCATGAATACTTCCAGCGGGGCTTCGACGCCGCCGACGCTCTTGGGCAACAAGGCGCGATAGAGCTCGTTCTCGATCAGGGCGGATACCACGGGCGCGGTGAGCCGCCGCGTCCGCTCGATCTCGTCGGCCTCGCGCGTGATCAATGGCTGCAGCGCGCGGGCGCGCGCGACGATATCGATGGCTGATTGCTGGTTCATTGCGTTTCCTCAGGCCCTTGTCGGGTTCTATTTGGATGCCGCAATGGTGGTCTATCTCGCGCGCGAGGGCAAGACGGGAGGAAGTGCAGAGAGCGTTATTTCAGATGCAAATGAGACGAGCAAAACCGCAAACTGCGCGCGCAACTTCCGGGATTGCGGGGCCACGCTTGACTGGCGTGTCCAATAATGGGCGCCTCAGCTATCGACCTTCAGTGCGGCGATGAAAGCTTCCTGCGGAATGTCGACCTTACCGAATTGCCGCATCTTCTTCTTGCCTTCCTTCTGCTTCTCCAGAAGTTTTCGTTTGCGGGTGATGTCGCCGCCATAGCATTTCGCGGTGACGTCCTTGCGCAGTGCGCGCACTGTTTCACGCGCGATCACCTTGCCGCCGATCGCCGCCTGGATCGGGATCTGGAACATGTGCGGCGGGATCAGCTCCTTCATTTTCTCGACCATGGCACGGCCGCGGCCTTCGGCGCGCGTCCGGTGCACCAGCATCGATAGTGCGTCCACCGGCTCGCCATTGACGAGGATCTGCATCTTGACGAGATCGGCGGCCCGATAGTCGGTCAAGTGATAGTCGAAGGACGCGTAGCCTTTGGAAACCGATTTCAGGCGATCGTAGAAATCGAACACGACTTCGTTGAGCGGCAGGTCATATTTCACCATCGCGCGGGCGCCGACATAGGTCAGCTCCTTCTGCGCGCCGCGGCGGTCCTGGCACAGCTTCAGCACGCTGCCGAGATACTCGTCTGGGGTAAGGATGGTGGCCTCGATCCACGGCTCCTCGATCTCGGCGATCTTCACCACGTCGGGCATGTCGACGGGATTATGGATCTCGATCTCGGAGCCGTCGGTCAGCTTCATCTTGTAGATGACGCTCGGTGCGGTCGCGATCAGGTTGAGATCGAATTCGCGCGACAACCGTTCCTGGATGATCTCGAGATGCAAGAGGCCGAGGAAGCCGCAGCGGAAGCCGAAGCCGAGTGCTGCGGAGGTCTCCATCTCATAGGAGAAGCTGGCATCGTTGAGGCGCAGCTTGCCCATCGCCGCGCGCAGCGTCTCGAAATCGTTGGCGTCGACCGGAAACAGGCCGCAGAACACCACAGGGATCGCCGGCTTGAAGCCTGGCAGCATCTCGCTCACCGGCTTCTTGTCGTCGGTGATGGTGTCGCCTACGCGCGTATCGGCGACTTCCTTGATCGCCGCGGTGATGAAGCCGATCTCACCGGGCCCCAACTCCTCGACTTGCTCCATCTTCGGCGTGAAGAAACCGACACGCTCGATGTCATAGGCCGCGTTGGTGCCCATCATGCGGACGCGCTGGCCCTTCCTGATCGCGCCGTCAATGATGCGGACGAGCACCACGACGCCGAGATAGACGTCGTACCAGCTATCGACCAGCAGCGCCTTCAGCGTGGCGTCGCGGTCGCCCTTGGGCGGGGGCAGGCGGGTGACGATCGCTTCCAGCACGTCGGGTATGCCCATGCCGGTCTTCGCCGAGATCGGGATCGCATCGGACGCATCGATGCCGATCACGTCCTCGATCTGTTGCTTGACCTTATCCGGCTCGGCCGCCGGCAGGTCGACCTTGTTGAGGACCGGCACGATCTCGAGATTGTTGTCGAGTGCCTGGTAGACATTGGCGAGGGTTTGCGCCTCGACGCCCTGGCTCGCGTCGACCACGAGCAGCGCGCCTTCGCATGCCGCGAGCGACCGCGAGACTTCATAGGCGAAGTCGACATGGCCGGGCGTGTCCATCAGGTTGAAGATGTAAGCTTCGCCGTCCTTGGCGCGGTAATGCAGCCGGACGGTTTGTGCCTTGATGGTGATGCCGCGCTCGCGCTCGATGTCCATCGAATCGAGCACCTGCTCCTTGCCCGCCATTTCGCGATCCGAAAGCCCGCCGGTCATCTGGATCAGGCGGTCGGCAAGCGTCGACTTGCCATGGTCGATATGGGCGACGATGGAAAAGTTGCGGATGTTGGAAATCGGGGCCGTTGTCATGCGCGCGAGATAGCATTCGCGTTCCGGAGCGGCAACCATATTGCGGTATTATAGAGGGTTCACGCCAAGCTGATTCCACCCGGCACCGAAACGCGCTACCCAGACAGCTATGACGACTGCATCAACTCTCCCTGCGGTTTCGCGCGCTCGGCGGCGGCTGAGCCTTCGCCGGCTCTCGGGCTGGCTCGTGCGGCGCGCCCTCGATCCCGACACGGGCACCTGGCTCGTAATCACGTTTGCGCTGCTGCACGGCCTGTTCTGGACCGTCATCCTGGTCAACCTCAAGGCGGCGCAGGACATCCATATGGACGTCGCCGAAGCCTTCGCCTGGGGTCAGAAGTTCCAGTGGGGCTATGGCAAGCATCCGCCGCTGTCGGGATGGATCGCTGGCCTGTGGTTCCGGTTTTTCCCGGTCGCCGATTGGGCAACCTATGCGCTGGCCATGACGACGGTCTGCATCGGCCTTGTCATCTGCTGGTTCATCGCATTGCGCGTGGTCGATCGCCGCCGCGCTTTCTTCATGGTCGTGATGCTGGCGCTCTACCCGATCTTCAATTTCAAGGGCTTCAAATACAATCCGGACCTGTTGCAGCTTGTGACGCTGCCGCTGGTCGTGCTCGCCTATCTCCATGCCTTCGAGAAGCGCACCTGGCTGTCCGGCATCTGGCTGGGGCTCGCGGGTGCACTGGCGCTGCTGACCAAATATTGGGTGCTGACCATGATCGGCGCCATCGGCCTCGCCGCGCTGATCCATCCCGAACGGCTGAAATTCCTGCGCTCCCCGGCGCCGTGGGTTGCGATCGCGACGCTCGTCGTTGCGATGATCCCGCACCTGATCTGGCTCAGGGACGTGAATTTCGTGCCGCTGACCTATGCCGGCGATGTCTATAGCCTGACCGACCGGGCACTGACCGCCCAGCTTGTGCTCGGCTATGTCGGGCACAACCTCGCGCTGCTCGCCGCGCCGGTGCTGCTCGCACTGCTGGCGCTGGCATGGCCTCTGAAATGGGCCGGTCGTGTCTGGGCGCGAGGTCCCAACAGCGGCGTCAATCTGTCTCAGGCGCTGAATGTCTGGCTGATCCAGGTCATCGTCGCGATCGGGCCGCCGCTCGGCGCCCTTGCGTTCACGGTGTATATGAAAACCGATTGGGGCATCTCGCTGTTCTTCCTGGCGCCGCTGGCGCTGGTCGCGATCCCGGCGCTTCGGCTGCGGGCGGCGGCACTGCCGCGGATCGCGGCGATCTGGCTCGTGATCACGGTCGCGACCTCGTGGGCCGCGCCCTATATCGCCGCGCGCGAATTTGCCGATCATCCTGACAGCACCGCGAACTATGGCGCGCGCTCGCAACTGGCGCGGGAGCTGACGGAGACCTGGCACTCTCGCTTCGGCACGCGCTGGCCCGTGGTCGTCGGCTACACGGAAATTGCCGAACTGATGACGTTTTATAGTCCGGACCACCCCGTTCCATTTACGCCCGGGGAATTGTGGTCCTCAGGGCTGACCTCGCTAGAGGAAGCCAAGCGGCTCGGCTTTATAGGCATCTGCGACACCGCCGACTACCGGCTGTCGACCTGCGAGGCGTGGATGGCGCAGAACGCGCCGAATGCGGAGAAGCCATTGATGACGACGCAGCGCTTCTTCCAGGGGCATCCCGGTCCCAGGATCGAGTGGAAAATCTACATCGTCCCGCCGGCGAGCTCGCCTTGACGTCGCCCTGGCCGCGCGCCGAAGGCGCCGAAGTGCGCTATGGGGCTTATGTGCCTTCCTCGTTGAACTTGTTTTCGATCAGCTCGGTGATCGCGGCCATCGCGGCATCGGCGTCGGTACCGATCGCGGAGACTAGGATGGTGGTGCCCGGTGCAGCCGCAAGCATCATCAAGCCCATGATCGATCTGCCGCCGACTGTCTCGGCGCCGCGTGTGACCCAGACCTCGGCGTTGAAACGCTCGACGGTTTGCACGAATTTGGCTGAGGCGCGTGCGTGAAGCCCGCGCTTGTTGGTGATCAATAGCTCTCTGGAGATGGCGCCGCCCGGCACGTTTGGCCCGGGGGCTGGTTCGGGCGACGTGTCGTCCTCACTCATTTGCCGGCGAGCACGCGACTGGCGATGGTGACGTATTTGCGGCCGGCTTCCTGTGCCATCGCGATGGCATCGGGCAGCGACCGCTCTTCGCGAACCTTGGCAAGCTTGACCAGCATGGGAAGATTGATGCCTGCGAGCACTTCCACTTTGGGGCGGCTCATGCAGGAGATGGCAAGATTTGACGGCGTGCCGCCGAACATGTCGGTCAGGATGGCAACGCCGTCGCCGCTGTCGACGCGATTGACAGCCTCGATGATGTCGCTGCGACAGAGATCGGAGTCATCTTCGGCGCCGATCGTAACCGCTTCGATTTGTTTTTGAGGACCCATGACGTGTTCCAGCGCCGCCTTGAACTCGTCGGCGAGGCGCCCATGGGTCACCAGTACTAGGCCAATCATTGGAAACTCCTCGCGGGTGCATTGATGCACCGCACGAACGCGCCACTTTGACCATCCAGAGCCCCCGCGCAAGAGGGGATGTTCGCGATTCTCCCGGAAACTGACGATAGAGAGGGGGAATGGCGCCGGTTCAGTCGGTCGCGAGTGTGGGACTGATATGGTTACCAATTCCCTTCAGACAATCGTCGCAAGGTTACCGGAAGGTGAACTGTTAGTTGTCGTAAGTGCCGCAACAACCAGTGGGAGTCCAGAAAATCCCGCGCCGACGGGAATTCTTGGTAGTACGACACCCTTTATGCGTGTTTTCAGGGCTTCCGGCGCCGGCATCCGTTCGGCATCGGTTGCCGACAGGTCGACGACGAGGCCGACAGTCGCATGCTCCACAAAGTCGCAGGTGCGGATTCCCAGGCCGCGAATCTCGATTTTGCCGGCCAGTTGCGGGGCCGGACGGACGCGCAATTCTCCGGCGTCTGTGTCGAGATGGACACGGTCATCCCCCACCAGAACGGCGGCCGGAACCTGCCCGGCACGCCCAGCGAGGATGAGATCAAAGGCGAGCCGCGATTTTCCGGCGCCTGACGGCCCGCGGATCAGAACCGCATGTTCGCCGATCTTGACTGCGGAGGCGTGAATGCTGGCGTCGGCCGCGTCGCTCATGGCGTCGGCAGCCTGACCACGAAGCGGGCCCCGGAGACGGTCTGTTCGCCGTCCGCTCCGAGCGGCCCGACGCGGTTCTCCGCCCAGATGCGCCCGGCATGCGCTTCGATGATCTGCTTGGAGATCGAAAGGCCGAGGCCGGAGTTCTGCCCGAACCCCTGGTGCGGACGGTCGGTGTAAAAGCGCTCGAATATGCGCTCCAGCGCGTCCGGGCGGATACCGGGGCCGTCGTCGTCGACCACAACTTCAATCTCGGAGCGCACCCGGCGGCAGGTGATGCGCACCTTGCCGCCGGCATGGGAGAACGATTGCGCGTTGGACAGCAGGTTGGAAATGACCTGGCCAAGCCGCGAATCATGGCCCGGCACCGAGAAGGTATCGGAGCCACGACCCTCGAAACGGGCTTCCACGGCGACGTCGTGGCCGAGCCGGGTTTCGTTCGCAACCGAGGTCAGCGTCGTCAGCAGGCGACGCAGATCGACCGGAGCCATGTCCTGGCGCTGCAATTCGGCGTCGAGGCGGCTCGCGTCGGAAATGTCGGAGATCAGCCGGTCGAGCCGTCTGACGTCATGCTCGATGACCGCGAGCAACCGCGCGCGGCTGTTCTCGTTGCGCGCCAGCGGCAAGGTCTCGACCGCGGAGCGCAGCGAGGTCAGCGGGTTCTTCAATTCGTGGGCGACATCGGCGGCGAACATTTCAATCGCCTCGATCCGGTTGTAGAGCGCCGCCGTCATCTCGCGCAACGCACCGGAAAGATGGCCGATCTCGTCGCGCCGGAGGGTGAAATCCGGAATTTCGACGCGGGTCTTGATGCGGCGGCGAACCCGCTCGGCGCTGTCGGCGAGCCGGCGCACCGGACCTGCAATGGTGCTTGCGAGCAGGAGCGACAGCACGATCATGACCGCGGCGGCGACGCCGCCGACCTTGAGAATGGCGAGCCGTTCGGCTGTCACCATCTGGTCGATGTCGTCGCCCTGCGTCGACAGCATCAGGGCACCGTGGATCACGCGCGACCGTTGCACCGGGACGGCAACTGAGACGATCACCTCGCCGCGGGAGTTGACGCGCACCATGCTGCGCTTCTGGCCCTTCAGAGAATCGGTGACTTCCTCATAGCTGTTGCCGTTCTCGAACTCGCGATAGAGCGGCAGGTCGCCCCGATTGATCCAGGTGCGAGCGGCGACCAGCGACCGCTCGACGAAATTCGGCTTCTCCGGCGGGGGCAGTTCGAACCGCAGCACGTTTTCAAGCCTGCGGCTGTCGAGGATCATCCCGCCATTGGGATCAAAGATGCGTGCCCGCGTCTTGGTCGGCGAGATCAGTGTCCGCAGCACCGGCGCGACGCGCTCCGGATTGATCGGGAAGTCGAGCGGGGAATATTCGTCCGGTGGGCCATAGATCTCGCCAGGCTTGAGGTCGAGCAAACGGTCCGGATCGATGGTGATGGTGTTGGTTTGCACCGTCGCCGATGCCGCAATCGCGCCGGCGATGATTTCGGCCTGCACGAGCAGGCTTTGCGCCCGCGCGTCGATCAGGCCGGCACGGAACTGCGAGAGGTAGAGGACGCTGGCCACCAGCGCGACCAGGCCCGCGATGTTCAGCGAGACGATGCGCCGGGTGAGGCTGGAGAACGAGAGCGTGAACAGGAACTGGCCGGCACGGCTCAGCCAGCTCAGCGGCCGTCGCCAGCCGCTGACCTGCGGCGTCCCTTCGGCAGAGTCGATCACTGCCGCGGACTTCAAAGTGTCCTCGGCATCGACGTTCGGATCAGCCTGCGTTCGATCAAGCAAGAGCTAACACTGCCGGTGGTATAGATAGGTCCCCGCGCCGGAACAGCTCCATCCTACCCCAGAGTTGCGGCTGCGTCAGTGCGCAAACCGCATATGAGAGGTATGCCAATCAGGCTTCCTTGAAGCGGTAGCCGACGCCATACAGCGTTTCGATCATCTCGAACTCGTCATCTACAACCTTGAACTTCTTACGCAATCGCTTGATGTGGCTGTCGATCGTGCGATCGTCGACGTAAACCTGATCGTCATAAGCCGCATCCATCAGCGCATTGCGGCTCTTCACGACGCCGGGACGAGTTGCAAGCGCTTGAAGGATCAGGAATTCCGTCACCGTCAGCGTCACCGGTTCATTCTTCCAGGTGCAGGTGTGACGTTCGGGGTCCATCCGCAGCAGGCCGCGATCGAGCGCCTTGGCGTCGTTCTCCTTCGGCACGGCGGTCGGATCCTTGGGCTGCGAACGGCGCAGCACCGCCTTCACGCGCTCGACCAGGAGGCGCTGTGAGAACGGCTTGCGGATGAAATCGTCGGCGCCCATTTTGAGCCCGAACAATTCGTCGATCTCCTCGTCCTTCGAAGTGAGGAAGATCACCGGCAGATCGGATTTCTGGCGCAGACGGCGCAACGTCTCCATGCCGTCCATGCGCGGCATCTTGATGTCGAGGATCGCCAGATCCGGCTGGCTGGTGCGGAACCCGTCGAGCGCGGAAGCCCCATCGGTGTAGGTCATGATCCGGTAGCCTTCGGCTTCCAGCGCGATCGAAACGGAGGTCAGGATGTTGCGGTCGTCGTCGACCAAGGCGATTGTGGGCATGAGCCTGCTTTCAGTTATGGAGTGGCTGAAACGGCGAGCATTCCAGTGATGCGCCGCATTGGGCTTCGAACGCGGCCAACGAGCAATGCAAGCTGGGCTGAAGTGTGACCGAGTTCCTAAAGACACCCCGCCTCGCGGGGGCCCCAACCCATCTGGTTTTCCGGTTTAACCGGAAAAACCATCTCATTGCAACCGCATGACAAGGAAAAGGTCCATGCAGCCCACCGCCGATTTCGACCCTGGCCGGACCGCCCGGTCCTTGCTGCGCCGCCGTCGCCAGGGCGCCCTGGCGACGCTGATGGCCGGAAGCGGCGATCCCTATTGTTCCCTGGTCAGTACCGCCAGCCACCCGGATGGCTCGCCGATCCTCTTGATCTCTCGCCTGGCCGTCCATACGCGGAACCTCCTGGCGGACAGCCGCGTCTCGCTGATGCTTGACGAGCGGGCCGAGGGCGACCCGCTGGAAGGGGCACGGATCATGCTGGCGGGCCGGGCCGCGGAAGCTGGTCCGGACGAAGCGGACGTGCTGCGCCGGCGCTACCTTAACGCCCATCCGTCCGCTGAAGCCTTCGCCGGTTTCAAGGACTTTTCCTTCTTCCGGATCATCCCGACAGGCGCCCATCTGGTCGCGGGATTTGGCCGGATCGTCGATCTTGCGCCGGCGCAATTCCTGACCCGGATCGACGACGCCGGCGCGTTGCTCGCCGCGGAGCAGGGCGCCGTCGAGCACATGAATGCCGATCATCGCGAGGCCTTGAACCTCTATGCGACGCGACTGCTCGGCGCCCAAGCTGCCGACTGGCTCTGCACCGGCTGTGATCCCGATGGTATCGACATGCAGGCGGGGCAGCTCACCCTCCGACTCGATTTCCCGGGACGGGTGACCGGCCCGGGCGAACTGCGCAAGATGCTGGTCCGCCTTGCCGAGGCGGCGCGCGCGAAAGGCTAGCCGCTATCTGACGCGCTTGAACGGATGCGGCTGTTGCCGCGACCCATGCTGGACCCCGCCTGCCTTGGCCGTCCGCGCGAAGAAAAGAAATCTCATGCAATTCGGTTATCGATTGGCGCCGCTGATTGGCCTGGCGCTGATGGCGAGCGCCTGCTGCGTCGCGCCTGCATTCGCGCAGAATGGACTGGCGGCGCAAAGCACCAAAATCGCCGAATTGAGCCGCGCAGGAAAATATGCCGACGCGCTGGTGCTGGCGAAAGCAATGGTCGCGGGCCTGGAGAAAGGACCGCAAAGTCGCGATCTCGGTGCCGCATTGAACAATCTCGGCCAACTCTATGGCAGCATGGGGCAGGATGGCGAGGCCGAGCCGCTCTACAAGCGATCGCTCGCGATCCTGGAGAAGACAGTCGGCGTCGAGTCCGTTGAGATCGCACCCGAGTTGAACAATCTCGCCGCGCTCTACGAGCGGCAGGGCCGCTATCCCGAGGCGGAGCCGTTGTTCAAACGCGCGCTCCTGCTCCGCGAGAAATCTCTCGGCCAAAATCATCCCGATGTCGGGCAGTCCCTCAACAATCTCGCCACGCTCTACGAACGGCAGGATCGTCACTCCGATTCCGAGCCGTTGTTCAGGCGCGCACTCGCGATCTATCAGAAGGCGGCCGGCCCATCGCATCCGGCGGTCGCGACGCTCACGAACAATCTCGGCCAGGTCTACAAGGCCGAAGGCCGCTATTCCGATGCCGAGCCGCTGATCCTGCAGTCGCTTTCGATCCGCGAAAAAGTGCTCGGTGCCAATCATCCCGATGTGGCGCGCTCGCTTAACAACCTCGCCGACCTCTATCAGAGGCAGGCGCGCTATACCGATGCCGAGCCGCTGTTCAAGCGAGCGCTGGCGATCCGCGACAAGGTGGTTGGATCCGAGCATCCCAACACATGGATCTCGCGCAACAACCTTGCCTCGCTCTACCAAGCGGAAGGCCGCACCGGTGAGGCCTTGCCGCTGGTGGAGCGTGCGGTCGCGAGCGGTCAGGCCCAGCCGCGCGTCGCCCTTCCCGTGCTGTTCGACGCGCAGCGCCTGCAATTGATGGGATTGGACAGGACCCTGGACGAGGCGCTGGATGTGATTCAGCGTGGCACGCAATCGTCAGCGGCATCGGCCGTAAACAAGCTGGCGGTGCGGCTCGCCGCCGGCAGCGATCGCCTCGCCGACCTCGTGCGCCGTGATCAGGATCTCGCCAGCGAAGCCGATGGGCTCGACAAGGCCATCATTGCCGCAGTCTCCAGAGACGCATCAAAGCGCGAGGCGGCCTCCGAGCGTCGCAGCCGCGAACGGCTTGTCGCCATTGCTGATGAGCGCTCTTCTTTGCAGAAGACATTGGCCGCCGAATTTCCCGATTATGCGGCCTTGTCGAATCCGCTGCCGGTGACGGCAAAGGAAATCCAGGCGCTGTTGTCGAGCGATGAGGCG
>Ga0153954_1000696_pt1 | contig 23802 bp, 13 predicted proteins | sample TSFL038MetaG_FD_102277 | JGI IMG/M metagenome (GOLD analysis project Ga0153954, IMG submission 102277) | Attine ant fungus gardens microbial communities from Florida, USA - TSFL038 MetaG | ecosystem: Host-associated > Fungi > Mycelium > Unclassified | place: USA: Florida, Wekiwa Springs State... | reverse complement strand
CGGATCGAGCAGGCCGGCGGCCATGTCATCCATATGGAGGTGGGCCAACCGTCCGCGTCGGCTCCGAAAACGGCGCTCGCGGCCGCGCGGCGGGCGCTGGAGCATGGGCGGATTGACTATACCTCCGCCCTCGGAATCGCCTCCTTGCGCGAGCGAATCGCGCGCCATTACCGCGATTCCTATCGCGTTGCCGTCGATCCCGGGCGAATCGTCGTCACCACCGGCTCTTCAGGGGCGTTCATCCTGGCGTTTCTCACCATGTTCGAGCCGGGCGACCGGGTGGCGGTCACGGTACCGGGCTATCCGCCTTACCGTCACATCCTGACCGCGCTCGGTTGCGAGCCGGTGCTGATCGAAACCTCAAACGAAACGCGTCATGCGCTGACAGGCGAGGCACTGCTGGCCGCCCATCGTAAGACACCGCTGAAGGGCGTGCTGGTCGGTAGTCCGGCGAATCCGACGGGAACGATGATGTCGCGGGAAGCGCTGACCGCACTGATATCGGCGGCGGAAGAGGCAGGGATCCGCTTCATTTCCGACGAGATCTATCACGGACTCGATTATGCCTTTCCGGCGGTGACGGCAGCGGAGCTTTCGTCGCGCGCGCTCGTGATCAACTCCTTCTCGAAATATTTCTGCATGACCGGCTGGCGCGTCGGCTGGATGGTGGTGCCGGAGCCATTGGTCCGGCCGATCGAGCGACTACAGCAGAATCTCGCGATCTCGGTGCCGACGCTGTCGCAACTCGCGGCGGAAGCCGCTTTCGACGGCACCGAAGAGATGGAGGCGATCAAGCGCGGCTATGTCGAGAACCGCCGCATCCTGATCGAGGGCCTGCCCAAGGCTGGCCTCACCGATTTCCTTCCCGCCGACGGCGCGTTCTACCTCTATGCCGACGTCTCGCGATTTACCGCCGACAGTTTCGACTTTGCCAAGCGCATGCTGGAACAGGCCCACGTCGCCGCAACTCCGGGCGTCGATTTCGATCCGTTCCACGGCAGAAATTTCGTCCGCTTCTCCTATGCACGCTCGGCCGACGAGATGCGCGAGGCGGTGGCGCGGATCGCGCGCTGGCTCGCTTGAGCGTCCGTTAGGGATCTTGCGCCTGATCTAGCCGGCGAGCGCTGCGATGAACTCGCGCTCCGCCGGCGCGATACGGCGCTCCTTGTGATGGAGCAGGAAGAAGCGCCGGGTCGGCAGCGCCAGCCCAAGCCGCACCAGGGTGCCGGCGCGCAGCGCGTTGAGGGCGACCAGCTCCGAGATCAGCGTGGCACCGGCACCGGCCTGGACGGCGGTGCGCACCGCCTCGTTGGACGGCAGGTCCAGCGCAATCGTGACGTCGGTCAGCGCGATTCCGAAATCCTTCAGCGCCTGTTCGAACACGGCGCGCGTGCCCGAACCCTTCTCGCGCACGACCCATTCGAGGTCGCGCAGCTCCTGCGGCTTCAGCGTGCGCCGCTTGGCGTAAGGATGCATCGCCCCGACCACCAGCACCAGTTCATCCTCGATGATCGGCTGGATCGAGAGGGCGGGCGCATCGATGTCGCCTTCGATGACGCCGAGATCGGCCTGGCCGGTTTCGACCCAATTCGCGACCTGCTCGGTGTTGCCGATCTTGAGGTCGACGGTGATGCCTGGATATTGCTTGCGGAATTTGAAGAGCGGCGTCGGCAGCCAGTAGTTGCCGGCCGTCTGGCTTGCGGCAACTGACAGGTGCCCGCGCTTCAGTCCCGCGAAGTCGGATAGTGCGGCTTCCGCCGAACCGGCCCGCGCGAGCACGGCTCTCGCTTCGGGCAGAAACTGTCGCCCCGCATCGGCGAGGCGGATGTTGCGGCCAATGCGGTCGAACAGGCGGGTGGCGTAACGCTCTTCCAGCGCAGCGATGGCGGCGCTGGTGGCCGATTGCGTGAGATTGAGACGTTCGGCGGCCCGGGTCACGTGCTCGAGTTCGGCGACGGCCACGAAGATCCTGAGCTGCTCCAGCGTCATGACGGCAAATCCTATGAGACGAGCTTGACCAGCGACAGGCTGAAGCCGGCGATGAAGAGGAAGGCGGCTGCACCGAGCATGAGCGGCCGCAATCCGCGGGCGCGAAGCTTGCGGATATCGGTGTCGAGCCCCATGGCGGCGAGCGCCATCGACAGCAGGAAGGTGGTGATGGTGACGAGCGGGCTCTTCACCTCGGCAGGGAACGTGATCATGCTGTTGAGCGCGACCATGGCGACGAAGGCGAGCACGAACCACGGGACCGGAGCTCTGCTCTTCCCTCCCTGATGATGAGATGCGCCGCCGCGTGCGAGGAATGCCAGCAGCATCACGACCGGGGCCAGCATCGCAACACGAGTGAGCTTTGCGATGGTGCCGAACTCGCCGGCCTGCTTGCCGCCCTGGAACGCAGCCGCCACGACCTGTGCGATCTCATGGATCGAGGCGCCGCTCCACAAGCCATAGGCGCGGGCATCGAGATGCAACAGCGCCGGCAGCATCGGATAGACGAACATGGCGATCGAGCCAAACAGCGTGACGCAGGCGACGGCATAGGCGACGTCCTCGTCATGGGCGTCGGTGACGGTGTTGGTCGCGATGACGGCGGACGCGCCGCAGATCGATGTGCCGGCGGCAATCAACGTGGCGAGCCTGCGCTCGACACCGAGCATCCCGCCGAGCCAGGTCGTGAACAGGAACGTCGCGGTGAGGGTCAGCACGATGACGACGATGCCGCTATAGCCGACGGCGGCGATCTGGGCGGCGGTAAGCTGAAGGCCGAGCAGGATGATGGCGAGCCGCAGCAGCCGGCGCATCGAAAAGACGACGCCGGCTTTGGCGGTGTGCGGCGTGCCGACGATATTGTGGAAGAGAATGCCGATCAGGATCGCGAGAATCATCGGACTGAGGATGCCGGCGCCGGGAACCATGAGCCGGATGGCGAAGGCCGTGATGGTCACGAAGACGACGAGGAACAGGCCGGGCACCGCTTCGACCGCGGCCGAGACGGCCCGCGAGATCAGAGCCGGCTGGGAAGCGGGACCGTCGGCGACGGCGATGGACGCGTTGTGGGTCATGGCCAAACTCCATTGCTGCCGCGACACCATCGCAAGTTCCGATCAATCAGTATAATTGATAATTTAGTATATTATAATCGATTTCATGAGTTAATTCGCTGGCGATGCTGACAACAAAAAACCGCCCGGCGAGGCCGAGCGGTTTTGGCATTCTGCGGAGTCGCGAGCGTCTATTAACCACCGCCGAAGCGGCGCGACCACCATCCGGCCTTGCGTGGCGCCTCTGCTGGCGGGGCTTCAGGCGCCGCCGGCGGCGACGGCTCAGGCGCGCTGTGCGCGACCGGCTCGATCGGCGCCGATACCTCTGCCGAAGGAGCGCTGCTCGCGAAGCTGACCTTCTCACGCACGGTCGAGCGGCGCGGCGCATGCTTCTCGGTTTCCTGCGCCACCGGCTCGGCGGGCTCCTGCGGGCTCACCGGCTCGGGCGAAACCTGATCGGCCAGCTGCGGCTCGGGCGCGGGGGCGATCGGCTCCGGCTGCACTTCCGGCAGCGGGGCATCCTGCTGCGGATGGTCGCCATCGAAATCGGCAACGGCTTCGGCCGCTTCCGGTGCGGCAGGCGGCGCGAGTTCGTCCGAAATCGACCCGGCCTGACCCTCGTCCATGCGATCGCTGCCACGGCGACGGCGCCCGCCGCGGCGACCGCGCCTGCGCGGCCGTCGCTCGCCGTCGCCTTGTTCGGCGCGGGCAAAGCCCGGTTGTTCCTCGGAGTCGTCCTCCTCGGCCTCGCCCTCATCGCCGGCGAATGTTTCGAGTGCCGGGCTCGGCTCTCCAAAAGCCGGCTCGTTCTCGTCGCGCGGCTGGGTCGCTTCGCGGGCTTCGCCGCCACCGCGGCCGCGCCGCCTGCGGCGCCGTCGGCGGCGCTGGCCCTGACCTTCCTGCTCGCCTTCGCCCTCGGCGGCCTCTCCAGCGGAGTCTTCGAGGCCTTCGGTCTCCTCCGTCTCGACTTCGGATTCCAACTCGGCGTCGAACGCGTCTTCCTCGTCGAGCGCTTCCTCGGCCTGCACGGGCATCGCGGATGCCTGCGCGGCGAGCAGCGCCTTTGCGGCCTCCAGTGTGTGCACCTGTTCGCCGCGATCGATGACGTAGGACTGCAGCCCGCTCACATTGGGATCGGAGACGATCGACAGCGTGACCTTGAAGGCGTTTTCGAGATCGCGCAAATGGCCGCGCTTGTGATTCAGCACATAGAGCGCGACGTCGTTGCGGGTGCGCACCACGAGATTGTGGGTTGCGCCCTTCATCAGGATTTCCTCGATGCCGCGCAACAGTTGCAGCGCGACCGAGGAAACCGAGCGGACGTGACCGGTGCCGCCGCATTGCGGACAGGGCTCGGTCGAGCTTTCGAGCACGCTGGCGCGGATGCGCTGACGTGACATTTCCAGGAGGCCGAAATGCGAGATACGGCCGACCTGGATGCGTGCGCGATCCTGCCGCAGGCAATCGGAGAGCTTGCGCTCGACCGCGCGATTGTTGCGCTTCTCGTCCATGTCGATGAAGTCGATGACGATCAGGCCCGCGAGATCGCGCAGGCGAAGCTGGCGTGCGACTTCCTCGGCCGCTTCCAGATTGGTCTTGAGCGCGGTGTCCTCGATATGGTGCTCGCGCGTGGCGCGGCCGGAGTTGACGTCGATCGAGACCAGCGCCTCGGTCTGGTTGATGACGATATAGCCGCCCGAACGCAATTGCACGGTCGGGGAGAACATCGCATCCAGCTGGCTCTCCACGCCCATGCGGGAAAACAGCGGCTGGCCGTCGCGATATTGCTTCACCGCGCGCACATTGGCCGGCATCAGCATCTTCATGAAGTCGCGCGCCTCGCGGTAGCCGGCTTCACCCGCCACCAGGATATCGTCGATCTCCTTGTTGTAGAGGTCGCGCAGCGAACGCTTGATCAGCGAGCCTTCTTCGTAGACCAGCGTCGGCGCCTGCGAATTCAAGGTCGTGTCGCGCACGGTCTCCCACATCCGGATCAGATATTCGAAGTCGCGCTTGATCTCCGGCTTGGTGCGGGCGGCGCCGGCCGTGCGCAGGATGATGCCCATGCCCTCGGGCACGTCGAGTTCCTGCACCACTTCCTTCAGCCGCGAGCGGTCCTGGGCGGACGTGATCTTGCGGCTGATGCCGCCGCCACGGGCGGTGTTGGGCATCAGCACGGCATAGCGGCCGGCGAGCGAGAGATAGGTCGTCAGCGCCGCACCCTTGTTGCCGCGCTCTTCTTTCACGACCTGCACCAGCATCACCTGGCGGCGCTTGATGACTTCCTGGATCTTGTACTGGCGGCGCGGACGGAACGGGCGCTCCGGCACTTCCTCCAGCACGTCGTCGCCGCCGACGGATTCGACCTCTTCCTCCTCGGCGTCTTCTTCGCCCTCGTCATCCTCGTGGTGCTCGTCGCCCTGCGGCACGAGCGCATGTTCCGGCGCATGCTCCTCGAGCGGCGAGGTTGCGTGCTCCTCCTGGGCATGGGCTTCGGCGGGGAAGGCATCCTCGGCATGCGCGACGTTCTCCTCCGCCTGTTCGTCATGCGTGCGGTGGTCGTTGGCGTCATGCACGTCGGTGCCGGCGGGCCCTTCCAGGCTCGCGGCAAGAGAGGCTTCGACGACCGCCGTCACCGGCGTTTCGGCAAGCGGGGCCTCGGCCGGCCCGGCGACGACCGGCTCGTGATGGTCATCGTCGTGATCGTGATGGTCGTCGTGGTGATGGTCGTCGTGGTGATGATCATGGTCGCGATGATCATCGTCATGATGACCGTGGTCATGATCATCATGGGCGTGGTCGCGCCCATGATCGTCGTGCTCGTGACCTTCGTGCTCGTGAGCCTCATCGTCATGATGCCCGGCGAACTCGTGGTCGTGGGCTTCGGCCGGATGTTCTCCGTCGTGCGGATGCTCCTGATCGGCGAACGCGGCAAGCTCCGGCATTTCGGCGTGCTCGACGATCTCGCTGCGGACGCGGTCGTCATGGCCGCGGCGGCGGGAACTGCGGTGGCGCGAACGCCGGCGGCTGGAACGGTGCTCGTTCTCTTCCTCGGCCTCGCGATGGGCACGTTCGTCGGCCTCGATCAGCGCCTGACGGTCTGCGACAGGGATCTGGTAGTAGTCGGGATGGATTTCGCTGAAGGCGAGGAAGCCGTGGCGGTTGCCGCCATATTCGACAAAGGCCGCCTGCAGCGACGGTTCTACCCGCGTGACCTTGGCGAGGTAGATGTTGCCGCGCAGTTGCTTGCGCTGGGCGGTCTCGAAATCAAACTCTTCGACGCGATTGCCGCGGACCACGACAACCCGGGTTTCTTCCGGGTGGGTGGCATCGATTAACATCTTGTTGGGCATTTTGGAACTCTTGACGGCGGTGGGCGCGTGGGGCCGTGAGCGCTGGACGCGCTGGCGGGTGACGCGACGGTCCACCTGATTCGGGGGTGAGGGGAAGGCCGAAACACGGCAAGGGGCGCCGCGCCGAGCCAGGTCCCTGCGGGAATAGTCGTCGGACGGAGCCTTGGCTCCGCATCGGCGCGGTCCTTCCGCTTAGGTTGGTCGGCAATACAGTCTGGCGCATCAAGCGTCGGCCCGTCTGGAACATGTGGGCGGCAGGCGCCGCCTTTTCGATCGTTGCTGAAGGCCAGGTGCCTGGCCCAGGTTGTGCTCGCCTGAAATCACCTGCGAACCCCGGCCGGGGTCCGATATCGGGGTCCGTCGCCTCTCAAAACCGATCCCTGCAACGTAAGTGGCCTGGGACCGAACGCCGCTCGGGCTTGGAACCGACCCTCCTTTTTGGCCGCGCGGCTCGCGCTGGCGCTTGAGGGGCCGGAAGACGCTGGAATCTCCAAAACCAAGGACATTCCACCGCTGCACCGGGAAGCTGAACGCGACGCAACCGGGAGTATTAGCCATCAGCCCCCTGTACATACGAGGATTGGGAGCCCCGTGCAAGGGAAGCGTCGCGGAGGGGCAACACTCCTCACTATTCATCTTGGTGCCATTAAGGAGTCATTAACGCTGCGGTCCTAATGCGGTAAGAGGGCCGCTCGGAGAGGCTTGGGAATCAGTGGCGCGCCGCGCAAATCGATGGATTTTGCTGGGTTGCGCCCTGCTTTGCAGCGCACCGCTGCTCTGGTCTGGCCTCACCCTGGTCAGCGCTGCCGAGGAACAGGCTCCGGCGCAAGTACCGGCAAATCAAGCCAAAAACCAGGTCGCGACCTTTCCAATTGCGTCGGATGCTCGTCTGGCGGGTGATTCCCGGCAAACACGCTTTGTGTTGGATCTCGATACCACCATCCCGTTCCGAGCTTTTGCCTTGGCCGACCCTTACCGCGTGGTTGTCGACATTCCGCAGGTCAGTTTCCGCCTCGCGGCCGGGACGGGAACGACGGGGCGGGGACTGGTCAAAGCGTTTCGCTATGGGCTGGTGATGCCCGGCGGCTCCCGAATCGTGTTCGATCTGACCGGACCGGCCAAGATCACGAGTTCCACCATGCTTGAGGCCGCCAACGGCCAGCCGCCACGGCTGGTGCTGGAGCTCGATCACACGGATGCGGCGAGCTTCATGCAGGCGCTGGCCGCGGAAGTCGGGCCGCAACTGAAGCCATCGGTATCGGAACAGGCCGCCGCCAATGCTCCTGCGCAGGCGACGCCGGAACAGAAGCCGGAATCGCCGCCGGATCCTCGCCCGGTCGTGGTCATAGATCCCGGCCATGGCGGCATCGATAATGGCACGCGCGCCGGCGAGGAGACCGAGAAGACCCTGGTGCTGGCCTTTGGCCTTGCCCTGCGCGACCGGCTGGAGCAAAGCGGCAAATACCGGGTGGTCATGACCCGTACCGACGATACCTTCATCCCACTGGATGACCGGGTGAAAATCGGACGCGCCCAGGGGGCGGCCCTGTTCGTCTCGATCCACGCCGATTATTTGCCGCATGGCGAGGGCGACGCCCAGGGCGCCACGATCTACACGGTCTCCGACAAGGCGAGCGACGCCGAAGCGGCGCGCCTGGCGGAATCGGAAAACCGGGCGGATGCGATCGGCGGGGTCAATCTCACCCAGGAACCGACCGATGTCGCCGACATCCTGATCGATCTCGCCCAGCGCGAAACCCGCACCTTTTCAAACCGCTTCGCCCATTTGTTGATGGGGGAGATGAAGAATACGACGCGGATGCACAAGCATCCCCTGAAATCGGCCGGCTTTCGGGTCCTGAAGGCGCCTGATGTGCCCTCGGTGCTGGTCGAACTCGGCTACGTCTCGAACAAGGCCGATCTGGAGCATCTTACATCGGATAATTGGCGTTCGAAGGCGGTCGGCGCGATGGCGCAGGCGATCGATGTGTTCCTGGGCAAAAGGCTAGCCACCGCGGGGGCTGCCAATTGAAGAGGGACAGCGCCAAGCCCTAGTTTGGCCACAGCGCGGGCCTTATAAAAATACTGTCAGGTGTTCGGAATCGCTGAAAATTTCACCGCAACAAAAGTACGATGCGCAGGACGGCCCAAGGGAATAGCCCAAGAGGTTGCCAGCTCATTTCAGGAAACGCGCCGCGTTGTATTGGCGCCCAACGGTTTGAACGGAATAAAGCGGATCAATAATGCGCTTGCTGGTGCGGTTTTTGGGATTCCTGTTCGCAGCCGGAACCGTGGTGTTCCTGGTCGGTGTTGCCGCGGTGGCGGGACTGATCTGGCATTTCTCCAAGGACCTGCCCGACTATTCCCAGCTTCAGGATTACGAGCCGCCGGTGATGACCCGCGTGCATGCGGTCGACGGATCGCTGCTCGGTGAATATGCCAAGGAGCGTCGGCTCTATCTGCCGATCCAGGCGGTTCCGAAACTCGTCATCAACGCGTTCCTCGCGGCCGAAGACAAGAATTTCTACGAGCATGGCGGCGTCGACTACTCCGGCATGGCGCGCGCGGCCCTTCTCTATGCGCAGAATTACGGCTCCAACCGCCGTCCGCAGGGCGCCTCCACCATCACCCAGCAGGTCGCCAAGAACTTCCTGCTGACGAACGAAGTGTCGTTCAGCCGCAAGATCAAGGAAGCGCTGCTCGCAATGCGGATCGAGCGCACCTATTCCAAGGACAAGATCCTCGAGCTCTATCTCAATGAAATCTATCTCGGGCTCGGCGCCTACGGCATTGCCGCGGCCTCGCTGGTCTATTTCGACAAGTCGGTGAACGAACTCACTATCGCGGAAGCCGCCTATCTGGCGGCGTTGCCGAAGGCGCCCGCGGCGTTGCATCCGGTCAAGAACCACGACCGCGCCGTCGAGCGCCGCAACTACGTGATCGACCGTCTGCAGGAGAACGGCTGGATCAATACGGCGGATGCCGACAAGGCCCGCAAGTCGCCGCTTGTGGTCGCCAGCCGCGCCAACAGCGCGCACACTTTCGCCGGCGAATATTTCGCCGAGGAAGTCCGCCGCGACATTTTCGAGCGTTATGGCGAGAAGAAACTCTATGAAGGCGGCCTCTCGGTGCGGACCACGCTGGACCCGAAGATCCAGGTGATGGCGCGCAAGACCATGGTGACCGGTCTCGTCAAATATGACGAGGAGCAGGGTTATCGCGGTCCGATCCAGAAGCTCGATATTTCCGGCGACTGGGGCGTCAAGCTTGCCGAGGTCAAATCATTGTCCGACATCTCCCCCTGGCAGATGGCGGTGGTGCTGGAAACCAGCGAGCAGTCCGCGCGCGTCGGCTTCCAGCCGGGGCACGATCTCGGCGGCGCCGTCAGCAAGGAACGCAGGACCGGCCTCGTCTCGCTCGACGGCGTGAAATGGGCCAAGGCCACGTCGGGGTCAGGTCGCGGCAAGACGCCGACGTCGGTGTCGCAAGTGCTCTCCCCCGGAGACGTCATCTATGTCGATCCGCTGTTCCGGGACGGCAATCCGGTCGATGGCCAATATCGCCTGGAACAGATTCCCGAGGTCTCCGGCGCGATGGTGGTGATGGACCCTCACACCGGACGCGTGCTCGCGATGGTTGGCGGCTTCTCCTTCGATCAGAGCCAGTTCAACCGCGCCACCCAGGCCTACCGGCAGCCGGGCTCCTCGTTCAAGCCGATCGTCTATTCCACGGCGCTCGACAACGGCTATACGCCGTCGACCGTCGTGGTCGATGCGCCGATCGAAATCGATCAGGGGCAGGGCGGCGGCGTCTGGCGGCCTGAAAACTTCTCGAGCGGCAAATATCTGGGACCGACCACCTTGCGCAACGCGCTCCGGCTGTCGCTGAACACGGTGACGGTGCGGCTGGCGCAGGACATCGGCATGCCGCTGATTTCCGAATATGCGCGGCGGTTCGGCGTCTACGACGAGCTGCCGAACTATCTTTCCTACGCGCTCGGCGCCGGCGAAACGACGGCCATGCGCATGGTGACGGCCTATTCGATGCTCGCCAATGGTGGACGGCGCGTGAAGCCGACCCTGATCGACCGTATCCAGGATCGCTACGGCCATACCATCTTCAAACACGATGCCCGCGAGTGCCGCGGCTGCGACGCGCCAAGCGGCTGGAACAACCAGCCCGAGCCGCAGCTCGTCGACCGTCGCGAGCAGGTCTTGGACGCGATGACCGCCTATCAGATCACCTCGATGCTGGAAGGCGTCGTTCAGGCCGGCACGGCGACGGTCGTCAGGGAAGTCGGCAAGCCGATCGCCGGCAAGACCGGCACCACCAACGAGGCAAAGGATGCCTGGTTTGTCGGTTTCTCGCCGGACATCGCGGTCGCCATCTATATGGGCTTTGACAAGCCGCGTCCCCTCGGCAGGGGCAATGCTGCGACCGGTGGCCACCTTGCGGCTCCGATCGCGCGTGACTTCCTGAAGCTGGCGCTGGCCGACAAGCCGCCCGTTCCGTTCAAGGTTCCGGCCGGTATCAAGCTGATCCGCGTTGTCTCCAAGACCGGCATGCGCGCCGGTCCGGGCGAGACGGGAGGCACCATCCTCGAAGCATTCAAGCCGGGTACTGCACCGCCGGATAATTACTCCGTCATCGGCGTGGCCGATGCAGATAGTAACCGCACGCTGATACCCCAGGGAACGACACCCGACGCCGGCACCATTATGCGGCCGGGGACCGGAGGCCTCTACTAAGCGTCATCCGGCCTGCTTCAGGCGCTGGAGCTGGATCTCCGGCGTCATGCCGCGGCCATGTTCGGTCGGGATATGACGAACAATCGGTTCTGACGAGATCAGGCCGTCTCATCCATCAGGTAAGTGCTTATGCGACTGCTCATGCGTTTCTTCGGCTTTCTGTTCACGGCCGGAACCGTGATGTTCCTCGTGGGCGTCGCCGCGGTAGCCGGGTTGATTTGGCACGTCTCCAAGGATCTGCCGGACTATTCCCAGCTTCAGAATTACGAACCGCCGGTGATGACGCGTATCCACGCTGCCGATGGCTCGCTGCTTGCCGAATATGCCAGGGAGCGGCGGCTCTATCTGCCGATCCAGGCGGTGCCCAAGCTCGTCATCAATGCGTTCCTCGCGGCCGAGGACAAGAATTTCTATGAGCATGGCGGCGTCGACTATTCCGGCATGGCGCGCGCCGCGCTGTTCTATGTGCAGCATTACGGCTCGAACCGCCGTCCGCAGGGGGCCTCGACGATCACCCAGCAGGTCGCCAAGAACTTCCTGCTCAACAACGAGGTGTCGATCACCCGCAAGATCAAGGAAGCGTTGCTCGCGATGCGCATCGAGAACGCCTACTCCAAGGACAAGATTCTCGAGCTCTATCTCAACGAAATCTATCTCGGCTTCGGCGCCTACGGCATTGCGGCGGCCTCGCTGGTCTATTTCGACAAGTCGGTGAACGAACTTACCGTCGCGGAAGCTGCCTACCTGGCGGCCTTGCCGAAGGCACCCGCAGCGCTGAACCCGATGCGCAATCACGACCGCGCCGTCGAGCGCCGCAATTACGTGATCGATCGCCTCCAGGAGAACGGCTGGATCAGCGCCGCTGACGCGGACAACGCGCGCAAATCGCCGCTGGTCGTCGCCAATCATCCCAACAGCGCGAAGACTTTCGCTGGCGAATATTTCGCCGAGGAGGTCCGGCGCGACCTATTCGACCGCTACGGCGAGAAGAAGCTCTACGAAGGCGGTCTTTCGGTGCGCACCACGCTCGATCCGAAGATTCAGATGGAGGCGCGCAGGACCATGGTTGCCGGCCTCGTCAACTACGACGAGGCGCAGGGCTATCGCGGACCGATCAGCAAGCTCGACCTTTCCGGCGACTGGGGCGTGAAGCTCGCGGACGTCAAATCGCTTTCCGACGTTTCGCCCTGGCGATTGGCCGTGGTGCTGGAGACCAGTGACCAATCGGCGCGCATCGGCTTCCAGCCGGGACGCGATCTCGGCGGCGCTGTCAGCAAGCAGCGGGAGACCGGCATTGTCACGCTGGAGGGCGTTCGCTGGGCCCGGGTCGCGGCCACAAGAGGCAAGGCACCCACGGCTGTGTCGCAGGTATTGTCGCCGGGCGATGTCATCTACGCCGATCCGCTCTACAAGGATGGCAAGCCCGTGGAAGGTCAGTACCGGCTGCGCCAGGTTCCCGAAATATCCGGCGCAATGGTGGCGATGGATCCTCACACCGGTCGCGTCCTTGCGATGGTTGGCGGCTTCTCCTTCGACCAGAGCCAGTTCAATCGGGCGACGCAGGCCTATCGGCAGCCCGGTTCGACTTTCAAGCCGATCGTCTATTCGACCGCGCTCGACAACGGCTACACGCCCTCGACGGTGTTGATGGATGCCCCGATCGAGATCGATCAGGGGCAGGGGGGCGGTGTCTGGCGGCCCGACAATTTTTCGGCTGGCCACTACAAGGGCCCCACCACCTTGCGTGACGCGCTCAGATGGTCGCTGAACACGGTCACGGTGCGCCTGGCGCAAGACATCGGCATGCCCGTGATCTCCGAATACGCCAAGCGCTTCGGAGTCTATGATGAGCTGCCGAACTATCTGTCCTACGCGCTCGGCGCCGGCGAGACGACCGTGCTGCGCATGGTCACCGCCTATTCGATGATCGACAATGGCGGGCGTCGGGTGAAGCCGACCTTGATCGATCGCATTCAGGATCGTTACGGGCACACTATCTTCAAGCACGACACCCGTGAATGCCGTGGCTGCGATGCGCCGGAAGGCTGGCACAACCAGCCCGAACCGCAGCTTATCGACCACCGCGAGCAGGTGTTGGACCCGCTGACCGCCTACCAGATCACCTCGATGATGGAAGGTGTGGTGCAGGGCGGCACGGCTACCGTCATGCGCGATGTCGGCAAGCCGCTCGCCGGTAAAACCGGCACCAGCAACGAAGCCAAAGATCTTTGGTTCGTGGGCTTCTCGCCGGACCTCGTCGTGGGCCTCTATCTTGGTTACGACAAGCCCCGCAGCCTCGGCAGAAATGCGCAAGCCGGCCACACCGCCGCGCCGATCGCCCGCGACTTCATGAAGCTTGCCCTTGCCGACAAGCCGCCGACGCCGTTCAAGATTCCCGCCGGCATCAAGCTGATCCGTGTCGTCGAGAAGACCGGCATGCGTCCGGCGCCGGGCGAGACCGCCGGCACGATCCTCGAAGCATTCAAGCCCGGCACCGGGCCACCGGATAATTACGCGGTTGCGAGTTATGGTGATCCCGACGCATTGCCACCCCAGCAAACCGCACCCGACGCCGGTTACATCATGCGGCCGGGGACAGGGGGCCTCTATTAGCGGTGTGCGCGGCGATTGCACTTTGCGCGCCGTGCCGCTACATCCCATGTCCTGCAACACTCGGCCGGCCAAGAGAGGCCGGCAAGAACCGGAAAGACCATGCGCGCCGAAATCGAACGGTTGGTAGAAGAGATCAAGCAGTCGGTCGGGCTGCTGAGGAGGCATCTTTGACGTCGAGAAATCGACGGCGCGGCTGGCTGAGCTGAATCAGCTCGCCGAAGACCCCAATCTCTGGAACGATCCCCAAAAGGCACAGAAGCTGATGCAGGAGCGCACCTCGCTGGAGGATGCGCTGTCGGGCATTGGCAAGGTCGAGCGCGAGCTCGAGGACAATATCGGCATGATCGAACTCGGCGAGGCCGAGAACGACGAGGCCGTGGTTGCTGACGCCGAAAAGGCGCTGAAGAACCTGAAAAGCGAGGTCGCGCGGCGCGAGCTGGAAGCGCTGCTATCGGGCGAGGCCGACAAGTTCGATTCCTATCTGGAAGTCCACGCCGGCGCCGGTGGCACCGAGAGCCAGGACTGGGCCCAGATGCTGTTGCGCATGTACACGCGCTGGGCCGAAAAACACGGCTTCAAGATTGAGTATCTCGAGGAATCGCAGGGTGAAGAAGCCGGCATCAAGTCGGCGACCATCCAGATTTCGGGGCACAACGCCTATGGCTGGCTGAAGACGGAGGCCGGTGTGCATCGCCTGGTGCGCATCTCGCCGTTCGATTCCAATGCGCGGCGGCACACCTCGTTCTCCTCGGTGCAGATTTTCCCCGTGATCGACGACAGCATTAAGATCGACATCAAGGAAAGCGATGTCCGCACCGACACCATGCGTTCGGGCGGCGCCGGCGGCCAGCACGTCAACAAGACCGAATCCGCGGTGCGCTTGACGCATATCCCGACCGGCATCGCGGTGGTCTGCCAGGCCGGCCGTTCGCAGCACAAGAACCGGGCGCAGGCCTGGGACATGCTGCGCGCGCGGCTTTACGAGATCGAGCTGAAGAAGCGCGAGGAAAAAGCCGCGGCCGAGCAGGCCGCCAAGACCGACATCGGCTGGGGTCACCAGATCCGCTCCTATGTGCTGCAGCCCTATCAGATGGTGAAGGATCTGCGCACGGGCGTGCAGACCTCGGACACCTCGGGCGTGCTTGACGGAGACCTCGACGAATTCATGGCCGCGACCCTGGCGCAGCGCGCTTTCGGCACGACGGCGGACGTGATCGAAGACGTGGATTAACCTCATGAGATTTGCCCAATGAGATTTGGCTAATGGCGCGCGTCGCATTCATTGGCCTCGGTCGAATGGGCCACGGCATGGCAGGCCGCTACCTCGATGCCGGCTTCACGGTCTCGGTCTGGAATCGCAGCAAGGCGAAGGCGGAAGACCTGATTGCGCGCGGCGCGCATTGGGCGACGTCGCCGGAAGATGCCGCGATCGATGCGGATGCGGTGGTGACCATGGTCGCCGATGACGAGGCGTCGCAGCGCGTGTGGCTTGGCAAGGACGGCGCCGCCGCGAACATGAAGGCAGGCACGCTCGCGATCGAATGTTCCACCGTCTCCCATGCCCATGCGCTTCGGATGTCGCAGGAGCTTACTGGGCGCGGGCTGATCTATATCGACTGTCCCGTCACGGGACTGCCGGACGCTGCCGCAAGCGGCAAGCTGACGCTCCTGGTCGGCGCCGATCCCGCCGATCTCGAAAAGGCGCGGCCGTTTCTCGCGCCGCTCGGCACCACGATCCGGCATTTCGGCGCGGTCGGCACCGGAACCGTGTTCAAGCTGATCAATAACCTCCTGGGCGCGGTGCAGATCGCGAGCCTCGCCGAGGGCGTTGCGATCGCCGAGCAGGCCGGCCTCGACATGAATCTGGTTGCCGAGGCGCTCGCAACCGGCGCGGTGGCGAGCCCGCAGGTGATCCGCCACTCCGGACGCATGGTTGGACGTGACTTCGCCGGCGCCACCTTCACCGCGGCGCTGCGCCACAAGGATGCGGCCTATGCGGTCGCGCTGGCCGAGACGCTGCTCTCCGACGTGCCGGTCAGCCGTGCGGCGCTGGCGGCCTATGACATGGCCAAGGCCCACGCGCCCGACGGTGACGAAGGCCAGATGGTCGAGATCGTCTCGCAGCCGAAGCGCTAGCACCAGCGGGAACAGTGCCTAGATAGGCTGTCGCAATCCCGATAAAGGGGATGGCTAAGCTTGCGACCTGCGGATATGACAGCGCCAGAGGCAGCGAACATGGCACCGAAAATCTTCATCGACGGCGAGGCTGGCACGACCGGCCTGCAGATCCTGCAGCGGCTGGTCGGCCGCAGCGATATCGAGCTGATTTCGATCGATCCCGCGCGGCGCAAGGAGGCTGCCGCGCGCAAGGAGATCATCAACCGCGCCGACGTGGTCGTTCTCTGCCTGCCCGACGATGCCGCGCGCGAGGCGGTCGGCTTCATCGAAAACGACAGGACGCGGGTGATCGATGCGTCGACGGCCTATCGCACCGCCGAGGGCTGGGCCTATGGCTTTCCGGAGATGACGCGGACGCAGCGCGCGGTGATCAAGGCCGCCAAGCGCGTGTCCAATCCCGGCTGCTATCCGACCGGCTTTATCGGGCTGGTCCGGCCGCTGACGGATGCGAAGATTTTGCCGGCGAACTGGCCGCTCTCGGTCAATGCCGTGTCCGGCTATTCGGGCGGCGGCCGCAAGATGATCGAGGAATTCGAGGATCAGGCCTCGGCAAGTTTCACCAAGGTGCCGTATCGAATCTATGGTCTCGCGCTCGGGCACAAGCACGTTGCGGAAATGAAGATGCATGGCGGATTGGAGCATGCGCCGATCTTCCAGCCGTCGGTCGGCCGCTACGCGCAAGGCATGATCGTCGAGGTGCCGCTGCCGCTGTATGCGCTGCCGTCGGCGCCGAAGCTTGCCGATCTGCACGCGGCGCTGGCCAAGGCCTATGCGGGTGAGCGCTTTGTCGAGGTTGCGAGCCTCGAAGAGGCTTCCTCGCTGACGACGCTGGCGCCGGAGAGCCTGAACGGCACCAACATGATGAAGCTCTATGTGTTCGGCTCCGACAAGCTGCAGCAGGCGCGGCTCGTGGCGCTCCTCGACAATCTCGGCAAGGGCGCTTCCGGCGCGGCGGTGCAGAACCTGAACCTGATGCTGGGACTGGACGAGGCTGCGGGCCTCACCGATCGCTTCGACTGGTCGACGGCACCTTCGAAGAGCCTGGAGGCGGCGGCGAGCTAGAGCGTGTATTCGCGCGGATCAGGGCGCGTTTGACGCTCTCTCATTCCGGCAAACCGGCTGCGCGCAACGCTTCGCCGAGTTTCGTGGCCAGTTCGGGCGCACAGGCGACTCCGGCGAACTGGCGGTTGATGCGAAAGGTCGGCTGCAATTCCAGCACGCATGCCGCGGCGGCCTTCGCTTCCTCCAGCCGTCCGAGCTTGGCGAGCGATGCTGCCAGCTGCACCCATGTGATGCTGTGAGCCGGATTGGCGAGGTTGGATCTGTAAGCCGCATTTGCGGCCTCCGCATAGTGATCGCGGCCGAAATGGCCGAGCGCCTGCGCGTCGTAGGCAGCAAAGGCCCATGGGTCGAATGGGCTCAAGCGCAAGCCGCGCTCGCTCCAGTCGATCGCGCGCTCGGCCTGGCCGGCCCAACCGGCAACAACGCTGCCGAGGATCCACGCGAGTGCCGTCGAGGGGCTCAGCGCGAGGGCCGCTTCAAACGCGGCGAAGGCCGCCTGGCGATCATGAGCGTCCATGCCGAGCGAGAAGCCGGCAAAGGTGAGCGCCGGCGCGTCGTCGCGCCCATGCTCAATGGCAAGGCGGGCGTGGCGCACTGACGCCAGCCGATCCTCTTCGTTCAGCCCCGCGCGTAGAAAGCGATTATGATGGCTCATCGCGGCAAGGCCATGGGCGAGCGCGTAAGTCGGATCGAGCGTCAACGCGCGCTGGAGTTGCGGCAGCGCTATCGCGGCGCGATCGGGCATGCCGGAATCGACATCCGACTGGGCGCGCAACACGAGTTCGTACGCGTCGAGACTCTCGGGCCGCTTGCGGCGAATGCGCTCAGCTTCGGCGCGGCGCAGGCTCGGCTCGATGGCGCCAACAACGGCGAGCGCAATCTCGTCCTGCAAGGCAAACAAGTCGCCGATGGTGCGGTCGTAGCGCTCGGCCCAGATATGTGCGCCACTTGCGGCGTCTGCGAGCTGCGCATTAATGCGGACACGGTCGTCGGCGCGCCGCACGCTGCCCTGCAAGACATAGCGCACGCCGAGATCGTGGCCGACCTGATTCACGTCGGCAACGCGGCCTCGCCAGACAAAGCTGGAATTGCGCGCGATCACGAACAGCCACCTGAGGCGCGACAGCCCCGTGATGATGTCGTCGACCATACCGTCGGCCAGCCATGCAGCTTCGCCGGAGTGCTCGAACGGCAGCACGGCAATCGACGGCTTTTCGGGCAGCAACAACGTGGCCGGGGTCCCGGCCGCGTCCACATTTGCGCGGCCGCGCGTGACGGGCGGGCCGACATAGCGATATCCGCGACGCGGCAGCGTCTCGATCCAGCGCCCTCCGCCGTCCTGCTCGAGCGCGCGGCGAAGTGCGGCGATCTGTACCGTGAGATTACTTTCTTCGACATTGAGCCCCGGCCACGCGGCCTCGATCAGCGCGTCTTTGCCGACGGGAGAGGCAGAGCGATCCAGCAGCAGTCGCAGCAGCGCGGCACCTCGCTGGCCGAGCAAGGTCGGCGCGCCGCCGCAAAACAGCGCACCTGTCTCGGCATCGAGTGCGAAGGAGCCGAATTTGTACGTGCCTGGTTGGCGCTGCTGGGTCATTTCAGCGACATTTTGCAACAATTTCGGAGTTGTTTCACGACTTTAGATTGGGAAAAGCAAGGATGAGGCTCTCGATCACGCCAATCTGGAGAGCCGGAAAATGAGCAGCAAGGCAATCATTCGAAGACCGGGCGAAGGCAAATACGTCAGGCTTGCCGGCCACCCCATGGCATTTTTGGTCACCGGAAGCGATACGCGGCACACCTCCATGTTCGAGTGGACAATACCGCCTGGCTTCTCCACCGGGCTGCATGTCCATCGCGTGCAGGAGGAGACGTTCTACGTGCTCGAAGGCGAATGCGAATGGCGAGTCGGCGGCGAACGCGTGCTTGCCACTCCCGGCACCTACGTTTTCCTGCCACCGGGCGTGCCGCATAACATCGGCAACGCTTCGGACAAGGTCGCGCGCGTGCTCATGACGGTGTCACCTCCGGGGCACGAGCGCTATTTCGAGGAACTGGCTGAAACAGTCGCGCGCGGCGGCGCGGCAGATCCCGCCACGATTGCCGAACTGCGCGCCCGCTACGACACCGATCAGCTGTCGGCACTCAAGAGCTAGGCTGCCGTTGCACGAAAGGAATTTCGAACCCGTCGAGCTGGGTGATCGCATGGTGAGTACACGTCCTAGCTCTTGACGCCGCGTGCAGCCTTCCACGCTGTGAGCCAACCCGTAAACCGGCCGCTGTCGCGTTCGCCGCCGTGCCAGGCGGCGGTGACCGCGCCGTCGCCGGCGACCAGCAACACGACATCGAGGCCCTTCGAGCGTCGCAGCGTGTCGATCGCCTGCTGCGGCGTTTGCGCGATCGGCCCCGCGACGTTGAAGGAGGTGTTGACCGACATCTCGACGCCAACGCGGCGGCCGAGCGCTTTCAGATAGGCGTAGGTGAGGGGATCATCCTCAGCGCGCACGATCTGGATGCGTCCGGTGCCGTCGGCGTGGATGACGGCCGGAATTTTCTCTTTCGCGTGCGGCTTCGCGCGCGCGGTCAGCACCATGTAGCTGTAGGCGTTGTAGTCGCCGTCGGAGGCGCCTTCGAGCAGATCGAAATAGTCGCGCGCGGCTTCGAGCGTTGCCATCGGCGCGAGCGGCCGGATCGCCTCGCGATATTTGACGCGCTCATTGAGCCATTCGCGCGCCGCGGCGTCGCTGGGGTTGGCGAGGATCGAACGATGGCCGAGTGCGCGCGGGCCGGTTTCGGCGGCGCCCTGGTAGATCGCGATGACGCCGTTCTGTGCCACCATGAATGCCATCAGGTCGGCGATGGCATCGCGGCCGGCAGGGCTCGATATGTCGCCGACACGCTGCGAGGCGATATCGTCGGCGTTGAGGGCGGCTTCGATCTCGCTTCTTGTCGGCGGCAGGCCGCAATAGAATGCGTGCGTCATCGGTCCGCCGCGCGGTGCACCCGCCAGATGCGCGAACAGCCAGGCCGCGCCGATGGTGACGCCGGGATCGCCGGGCACCGGCGGCACCCACAGATGCAGGCGGGCGTCGCGCTTTTGGTTCTCGGCAAACCACGCCGCATCGAAATGTTCGAGCAGGCGCATATTGCCGACCGCGTTGAGCGCGACGCCGCCGGTGAGCACGACGCGGGTTGCGCCCGTGGCGCGCAAGAGATGGTCCACCACATGGATCATTGCGTCCTCGAACACGAGCTGGGTCGCGGCAGCCTTGTCGAGCCGCTCTTGCGTGTCAGGCCGGTGCTGAATGTCCTCGACGCGGAGCACTGCATCGGGATTCCAGAGCTGCTCCGGCTTGAGCGGCTCGCCGAGAATGTCGATCAAGGGCGCCTTGTAAGGGTGTTGCGACGGGTCGCAGTACCAGTTCGCCATGGTGCGGTTGAGCCGGATCTCGCCGGCCGCACCGAGCTGCAATACCTCTTTCAATCGTGCGTAATAGGGATTGCTGGCGCGGTTCATGTCGCCCCAGGCGGCTGCGCCCATGTAGCGGCCTTCGCTGGAGAGCCAGGTCCAGCCGCCCTGCGTCGACGAGATCACGCTGTAGAACATGCCGAGTGAATCGAAGATGCTGTTGTTGCAGTAGAGCTGGCGCATGTCGCCGTTCCTGACGACGTACAGCGAGATCGATCCGGTATCGCCGGTGCCGTCGAGCACGGCCACGGCGACCGGTTCGCCGTCATCGGCAAAAGGCGAGGCGGCGTAGGAGAACCAGGCGTGATTGTCGTGATGCGGCAGGCAGAGCAGTGACGCGCGCGTAGGAAGGCCGAGCTGCCGCGCCAGAATTTTCGGCGTCCGCGTCATCTGGTCGAGCCGGCGGCGGTCGAACGCGGCCGCATCCGGCAGGCGCGCCAGCGCCAGACTCTGCGGCGCTTCCTCGAGCACCGCGCGGAACAATGTGCCGGCCAGTGCCGGATAGTCCCACGAGGTCAGCCAGGCGAAGATGTCGCCGACATCGCGGCCCATGCCGCGCAATGCCGCCAGCATCGCGTCGATGGATTTCGCGGGATATTCGGTGGTGTGCTTGTTGCCGGAGAAACGCTCCTCCTCATTGTTGAGGATCAGGCGAGGGCCGTTCTTCTGTGTGACCTCAACCAGCGCGACGCCGGAGTTATGCGTGCCCGGCAAGCCCAGTCCCGCGAGATAAAGCGTCTCGCCGCGCGCCAGCCTTTCCCGCGCCTCCGCCAGACGGCGCCGCGCAAAGGCCGAACCGAGCCGGTGGAAGCCCGCCTGACTCATGGTTTGCGTGGCAAGCCACTGCGCGACACGGAATCCGGCCGCGCCAAGTCTGGGATGTCGTGGGCCGGTGCGTGGTTGCGGCAAGTCAAAATCCTCTCATCGGAAAAGCATCAATCACAAATAGCCCGCAGCAACAATGCCGTTTCGTGTCACGGAAATAAGCGGCTTAAGTGCAAGAAGCGGACGCTTGCCAGCAGCGGCCACTCTTGCGACACTCAAACAAAACAAATCATTATTTGGGAGAGAACGATGTTGGCCATTGCAAGGCGCCTGGTTTCCGTCGCCGTTGCCGTCACTGCCGCTGTCTGGATGGCGGGCGCGGCGCATGCGCAGAAAAAATACGATTCGGGCGCGACGGATACCGAAATCAAGATCGGCAACATCATGCCCTATAGCGGGCCCGCCTCGTCCTACGGCGTGATCGGCAAGGCCGAAAAGGCCTTCATCGACATGATCAACGCGCAGGGCGGCGTCAACGGCCGCAAGATCAACTTCATCTCCTACGATGACGGCTACAGCCCGCCGAAAGCAATCGAGCAGGCGCGCAAGCTCGTCGAGAGCGACGAGGTGCTGTTCATTTTCCAGCCTCTCGGCACACCGTCCAACTCGGCCATCATGAAATACATGAACGCCAAGAAGGTGCCGCAGCTCTTTGTGGCGTCCGGCGGCACCAAGTTCGGCGATCCCAAGAACTTCCCGTGGACCATGGGCTTCCAGCCCAACTACCAGAGCGAAGGACGTATCTACGCGAAGTACATTCTGGAGAATTTTCCCAACAGCAAGATCGCGGTGTTCTGGCAGAACGACGATGCCGGCAAGGACCAGTTCAAGGGCCTGAAGGACGGGCTGGGCGACAAGGTCAACATGATCATCGCCGACAAATCCTACGAGGTCAGCGATCCTTCGATCGACTCCCAGATCGTGGCTCTGAAGGATTCCGGCGCGGATATCTTCTTCTCCTGGGCAGCCCCGAAAGGCTCGGCGCAGGCAATCCGCAAGGTCGGCGAACTCGGCTGGCATCCGAAATTCTTCCTCGCCAACACCGCGACCACCATCGCCTCGGTGCTGAAGCCGGCCGGCCTCGAATATTCCAAAGGCATCATCTCGACCGCCTACGTCAAGGATCCGACCGATCCGATCTGGAAGGACGATCCCGGCGTGAAGAACTGGAAGGCGTTCATGGACAAATGGTACCCCGACGGCGACAAGGCCAACGCCAACAACGCCTATGCCTATGTGGAATCGCAGGCGCTGATCCAGGTGCTCAAGCAGTGCGGCGACAATCTTACGCGCGAGAATGTCATGAAGCAGGCCGCGAACCTGAAGAACTTCACGTCCGACATGCTGCTGCCGGGGATCACGGTCAACACCTCGCCGGATGACTATTTCCCGATCGAGCAGATGCAGTTGATGCGCTTCAACGGTGAATCCTGGGAACTGTTTGGCCCGATCATCAGCGGCGAAGTCGGCCACGGGGCGGGCCACTAGAGCCGTATGCCGCTTTATCTCCTCGTCCTGAGAGGTTGTGAATTTGTCCTCTCCGTCATTGCGAGGAGCGTGAGCTCCGAAGCAATCCGTATTCCCGCACACTCGGTGGCGATGGATTGAGGCTCATCCTGCGACGCGCTCCTCGCCATGAGGAGATAGATCAGCCCGCGGCGAGCCGGACGCCGGCGCGGAGGAATTTCTGGGGGTCGACGGCTTCACCGTCGATGCGCGTTTCGTAATGCAGATGTGGTCCTGTGGAGCGGCCGGTCGAGCCGACCTCGCCGAGCACCTGTCCGATCTTGACGATCTCGCCGACCTTAACGTCGATCTCCGAGAGATGGCCGTAGCGGGTGGCAAGCCCATTGCCGTGATTGACCTCGACCATGCGGCCATAGCCACCGGCCCAGCCCGCGGACACCACCTTGCCGTTGGCGGTCGCGCGTACGGGATCGCCCATCTGGGCGCGGAAATCGAGTCCGGTGTGCATTGCCGGCCGGCCGAGGAAGGGATCGCTGCGGATGCCGAAACCCGAGGTGAACTCGACTTGGCCAACCACGGGCTTGCGGTAGGGCACCAGCGCCAGCGTGCGCGTCAGCCGGTCCATCTGCGCGCGAGCGAGATTGGTTCGATAGAGCTCGCGGTCGAAGGCGCTGGCATTCGCCGACAGCTTCACGGGAACAAAGGGGCCGCCCATCGGTGCGCGCGGGGCGGCTGCCTCGAGCTGTGCCATGTCGAGGCCGAGATCGGTGATGACCCCGCGCATCCGGCGCACCCTGGATTCCAGGCCGTCTTCATAGGAATTGAGCGCGGCGAGCTGGCGGCTTTCGACCTGGTCAAGCGAGTTCTGCAGGCGCACCAGCACATTGTCGACGCCCTGATTCTTGGCGAACTGGCTCGGCGGCGGACCAGACGGAATCGGCGCGCGCGATTCGAGGCGTGCCTCGCGATCGGGCGGCGCCACGAAGATCACGGTGTCGCTGATCGGGTTCGGTTTCGGTGTCCCGGTGCCTTGCTCGGCGGCGGCAGCG
>Ga0153954_1000695_pt1 | contig 23805 bp, 5 predicted proteins | sample TSFL038MetaG_FD_102277 | JGI IMG/M metagenome (GOLD analysis project Ga0153954, IMG submission 102277) | Attine ant fungus gardens microbial communities from Florida, USA - TSFL038 MetaG | ecosystem: Host-associated > Fungi > Mycelium > Unclassified | place: USA: Florida, Wekiwa Springs State... | reverse complement strand
TTTCTCGGCGTTGGGCTTCTTGTCAACTGCGCCGGCAACAACACCTACACTGCGGACTCTTATGCGCAAGGGTGCGGCTTCTTTGGCGCAGGCGCGCTGGTGAATAAAAAGGGCAATAATCGCTTTCGGGTGAACTTTGGGGGGCAATCCTTTGGATTATTTGGCTTTGCTCTCCTGGCTAATGACGCCGGACACAATGAATATATCGCTAATCAAGGAATGGCGCAGGCAGCTTCCAGCACCCTGGGAGTAGCATTTTTAGTCGACCGGCAAGGAAATAACTCTTTTATCTCTGGAAAACAGGGAAAAGGGGGCACCCGCTTTGGCGGTATTGGACAAGGAGGTTCGGCTGGGACGCGCGGTGATCCTTGGCTCAACAACCCGAGCTTTTATGGAGGACTATCCTTTTTATACCTAGGTGGGGGACATAATCACTTAAAGACTGCCTGGCTCGGACAAGGCTCTGCCTATTTTTTGGGCGCAGGCCTTGTAGTAGCTGAAGGAGATAACGATCATTTTGAAGCCGACTATGATGCTCAAGGGCAGGGGCTTCACTTAGCAGCGGGGGTTTTGTTAAAAAAAGGTCAGCAAGGGCGTTTTAAAGGAGGTTGGGGATCGCTTGGAGTGAGTGGAGACCGCTCGGTGGGGATGTTTATCGGTATTGGAGGCAACAACCACTACGAAGGGAAAGAGCAAAGCGTAGGAACTGCTAGAAAGCCAAAATCGCTCGGAATTTTTATCAATATCGGCGGAAATAACACCTATCAATTTAAAAGCTTAAGTAACGCGCGTCTACAAATGCCTCAATCCCCTGAAGAATGGCCTAAGGCCCTGTTTATAGAAGTGGGAGATGATAGTACCTTCCCTGAACACGTCGATGAATTTAAGCGCGAAAGCAATTGGAAATGGGGCATCAAAACGCACAGTTTGGGGCTTTCTACAACAACCCTTACGAGCAATTCTGTTGAAACTCTCTTAGCCTTCTTTCACAAAGTACCCGACTCCCCTTTTCCTTTCGATCCCCTCCAGGAATGGTCCAGCAACACAGCCTACCGCGCCCTTTCTTCTGGGAACATTCAAGCTCTAGCGAATGAAATAGGCATAGCTCCCTATGAACGGCGGCGTCAAATCTATGAGACGCTCGACTTGATCCGTTTTAAAAACCGCACCCAAGATCCTGATCTTTCTTTTCTTTTAGAAACTCCCAATAAGTGGCCAGAAGATGCCTTTAACTATGCGGCCCTGTGGGCGCTGCGCCATAAAGATCAGGCGGATCTGAAAGAGGTGAAACAAGCCTTGCAGTCAGGTGAATTTTCATCCGCATATGCCCGCAAAATGGCAGTATCACTCGTAGGCACGCTCTGGAAGCCGGATGCAGCTCCCCTCTTAACACAGATTATGCAAGCAGATGAATCGGATGAGATTCGGGCGCTTGCGGCACAACATCTGGCAACACACCTTTCCCAAGAATCGTTGGAAGATCTCAAACAAGGCTTAAAAAGTAATTCTGAGGGTGTTCGGTATGCGATCGCCAAAGGGCTTCAAGAAAGCCTCTTTCCGGATACCTACACAGTGCTAGAGCCTTTATTTTCCGATTCCAGTTTTTATGTACGCCGAGCTGCTGGACTCTCCGCCATTTCTCTGAAGCGCAAAGAGGGGATACCTATCCTGCTGGAGACACTTCAGTATGAGACGTTGGACACAGGCGATAATTACGGCGATAACATTTACAGCCACATGGCCGCTTACCTCAATGTCGATTTTGGCCTCGACAGACAGGCTTGGCTTCAATGGTGGGCTCAAGAGAAAGATCATTACGAGTTTCCTGCAAGATGGAAAATCTTGCTTAGGAAAATCTTTCATAAAGCGATCCATCCCTTTTCGACACGAGCAGAAGTGATCCGCCGCTCCGCATCCCGGTTAACTAAAAAGAAATAAAGAGAAGGGAAATACTCCCTTCGCCTAATGAATGTTATCTTGCGGCAGGAGCAGAAGCGCCTTGGCGCAAAGGTAGAACTTTTACTTCGCCCAATTTGAGTTTGACATCTTCTTTGTCGGCTAAAATGCGACAAGGCAACATTCAGGCTGTTTGCGATATCTGCAAAGTGTTTTAAGAAAAAGAATAGAAACCACCTTTAGTCAATTGACGAGTATGTTGCCAAGAAAAATACATGCTGTTACCAAAAAAGGGTTTCTGCTCAAACTGGTCATTTTTATTATTTCTTATTCAATTGAACAATCGTTGTAGATAGCTCTAGCGCCATCTCAATTGTCCAATTAAGCTGGTGCTAGGATTTAGGGGGCAAGTTGGGTTTAAAGTAAAATTTAGGAATTTTGTACAGAGGTAAAAGTGCGCGCCGGATTTTTTCCCGTGAACGAGAACTAAACCGGCAGAGTAATCGTAAATTCTGTAAGGCCAGGGGCAGAGGTGACCGCAATGGTCCCTTGGTGCTGCTTGGTGATGATGTCGTAGGCGATGGAGAGGCCCAGGCCGGTGCCAGAGCCGGTGGGCTTGGTGGTAAAGAAAGGATGGAACACTTTATCGATCACTTCATGGGGAATGCCAGGGCCATTATCTTGGATCGAAAGGATGGCCTTATGATCCTTGAGATGTGTTTTAACTTGAATGCTTGGAACAAAAGTTGGATCGCCCTTTTGCAACAAAGCTTGGGCGTAGAAGGCATTGTCGAAAATGTTGATGAAGATACGGATCAGATCCCAGGGAAAGCCGGTAATCATTTTTAATTCTGGGTCAAAATTCTTATGGAGGGCAGACTGAAAATTGGGTTCTTTTTTACGGAAGTTTTGGAACGCAAGTTCATAAGCCTCTTCAATCATATGATGGATATTCACAGGCTCGGCTGCTTTGGATCCTTGATGGGCATGGGACAACATTCCCTTGATAATATCGTCGGCGCGACGGCCGTGTAAATCCACCTTGGTTAAAGAACTCAAGATATCTTTTTCGAAGTTTTGAAGCTCCTGATCTAGCTCTCCACCTTTCCGTAAATATTCGAACAGCTCTTCGATTTGCTCGCGGGTCAACAAGGAAAAATTAATCACGAAATTTAAAGGATTTTTTAACTCGTGTGCGATACCGGAGGTCAATAAGCCAAGCGAAGCCAATTTTTCTTGCTGGATCATCTGTTCTTGCACTGTCTTAACCATTTGCAGAGCTTCCTGCAGTTCTTGGTTGCGTTCTTGCAATTCCTTGGTCCGGTCGCGCACTTTATATTCCAATTTGGCGTAAAATTGCGCATTTTCAATCGAAATGGCGATCTGAGAAGAAAGCAAACTGAGCAAACGGAGCCGTTTGGGAGTAAAGGCATCATTACTTACGCTATTTTCTAGATAAAGCACACCATTCAAGGTCCCCTTTTGTAACAAGGGGAGCACCAGGATCGATTTGGGTTTTTTCTGCAAGACATACGGGTCGTAGCGAAAATTGCCCTCCTCGGCAGGATTATTCAAAAGCAATTCCCGGTTGGCTCGAGTCACAAATTTGAGCGCAGCTAAGCATAGTTCATCCCCCTTTTCTTCAACTGGAATAGGAGAGATCAATGGAGTATATTTTTGGTTCAAATAGATTTGCGAATTGATTTTACCCTTGTTATTTTCAAACAAAATCAAAAACGCTTTATCGGCGCCAGCGTTCACAATAACGAGTTGCATCAGCGATTCCATCAATTTATCGAGAACAATCTCCTTAGAAAGGGCTTGAGAAGCATCGATTAAGGTATTGATATCAAATTCTGAACTTTCGGCATGCTTGGCCTGTCCACGCGATTGAGTTTGTTGACTACTTAAAGAGCCATTTTTAGAGTCTTCCGTGGCCGAAAACGAAAGGGTTTGACTGGGAGATACGGGGAGGGAGAATGTTTCCAAATTCAATTGATCTGCATGGGCGTTTCTAAAATGCAAACATTTGGCCTCAGCGCCCCATTGTGCATAGTATTGCAATGCTTTGTGATAGAGCATAGCGCACATCTCTTTTAAATTTTGCTTCTGGTAATAATTGCCAAACAGTTCGTACGCCAAAGCAATATCTTGTGTGCAACGGTTGACTTTGGCGGCTTCAATTGCCGCTTCAAAAAAGGCAATTCCTTTAGCAGAACCTTGAATTCGGGCCATTTCAGCTTGGAGTAAGAGATGATAATGTTTGTAGTTCATGGGTGATGCTTTAGCCCACCGCTTTAAAATCTTTAAGTGCTCTTGAAGCAACTTCCAACGCTCAGGGTTATCGGTGGGGTTTTGCATTTGAGCTGCAATCGCAAGGGAATAGAAGAAATAAAATACATGGGTTTCGATCCAATTGGGGAAACTGTTAATCCTGCCTATACAACTTTTTCCGATTTCCTCAGCTTCTGTATATTTTCCAAACAGATACAGTAAAACCATATGCCAAACGTCGTAACGCATAGTAAAAAGAACATACTGATTATTAGCTCTGGAGATCTTTAATACTTCATCTGTTAATTCTGAAGGCCTTGGATCGGTAAAATCGGCAGCTAACCCTTTCAAAGCCAAACACACTTCACGGTGAATCATCAAAGACATCTCTTCTGAGCGGGAGGAAAACTTTTTAATCTCGATCAATGACTCCATAATGCTTTCTAAGACGCTATCCAGCTTATCTCCAGTAATGAGGCCGATTAAATTGATGTAGACCGCATTGGCTGCGGCTATGGTACCGACACCACTTTCCAATATCTTTCTGAAATTTTGCCGCAAAGGGAGCACACTGTCGCGAAGGGGATGGCTCCAGCGCTGAATAAAGGAATAATATAAATATTGCGCTCCGCCCGCTTCAGCTGTGCCAGGGAAACGGAGAGCCAGGTTGTGGGCTGTTAATCCATAGCGGTTGCAACTGACGTAATCTTTAAACATCTCAGACCCCATCACCATCGCCAAACAAATGAGGCCAGCAGGGGTATGTTTACTGACTCCATAGGCCCACGATAATTCCACAATGGTCAATGAACACTGCACGAAGAGCGCCTTATTTCCGATCACCATCGCAGGATACAGCAGCGCAGCTACAATGTTGAGGACTGCTTGTATGTTTTGATCTTGCGCTAAAGACAGGCGTTCCATTTCCTCTACCTTGCGAAAGAGCATCTTAAATTTGTGCACAATCAAATCGCGCGCCAAAACAAGCCGCTTAGGATGGATCTCGAAATGATAACCGAAGAGTTGTAAAGCTTTGGCGGCTACATCTAAGCTTTGAGCATACTGCTGAATTTGACTGTATAAAAAGATCAAATCTTGATAGATCTCCGCCTTTTCCAAAACCGTTTTAGCTTTGGATAAACAGAGGTCAAACATCTCTTGGGCGCGCTGGTGGCTACCTGTTATCATGAGGCAGAGCGCCAAATTTTTATGAAGCTCCATCGTCCTGGCATAATCATTTTCCCAATTCCCTGCGCTTAAAAGGTCAATACCCTTCGAAAAATATTGTATCGCCGAAAGGTAGGCAGCTGAATCTTTTGCTCTCAAACCTGCTGCGAGGTTTAATTCGATTAAATTGCTCTTTTCATTCCCATTCAACAGCGCCACATCAGCTGCATTTAAATGATTGACGATATCGATGCTTTTTTCGGCCAATTTGGCCTGCGGGGTTGACTGAATAATAGCTTTGCCAATCGCGTAGTGCAGTTTTGACTTTTCTTCTTCGCTTAATAAGCTATAAGTCGCCTGCTGGATCCGGTCGTGTAAAAAGCGGTAACTTTTGGAAGTTGGTTCTAAGCTCGCCCCTTTTGCTTGCGAACCGAGGTATCCGGTTTGTTGCCGCTCTTGTAAAATTAGATCTTCTTGGAGGGCGATATTGAGAGATTGAACGAGTTGTTCCCGCGTCAGAGGCGAAATCTGCGCCAGCAACTCTAGGTCAAAGCGGTTTTCCATTGTCGCCCCGATTTTCAAGACCTCTGTCACCTGTTCTGGAAGGCTTTTTAATTTTTCAATCACTAAATCGGCAACGTTATCGGAAACTTGCGAAACCCCGATCGCTTCTAATTGAGCGACCCAATAGCCCCGCGATTTATCGAAGTAGAAAAGCTCCTTCTCGTAGAGCAATTTGAGCAACTGCAAAGTAAAAAAGGGATTTCCTTGCGTTTTTCGATACAAAAGTTCAGTCAATTCCACTGCTTGTTTAGGCGGTCCAAAAAAGTTATCTTGGATCATCTCTTGGATCGATTCTTTGGCAAGAGGAGCGACAGGCAAATTCACCACTTTATTTCCATGGGCCGCAATCTCTTTCAGGGTGATAGAAAGGGGATGGTAAGGGGAGACTTCATTATCGCGGTAGGCTGCTATGATCAAAAAGTTTGTGATCGTGGGGTTGGAAAAGAACAACTCCAACAGCTTGAGGGAGGGCTCATCGGCCCAATGCAGGTCGTCAATAAAAAAAACAAGCGGTGAATCGGGTTGGAGAAGCGCTTTTAGAAAATTCACCATGATAAAATTGAAGCGGTTGATATTTTCTTGAGGCGACCCTCTGGCAATTTCAGGCTGTACTCCAATAATCAATTCCATTTCAGGAATAACATCGGTCAAAACTTTGCCTGAATTACCTACTGCTTCTAAAATCCGCTCTTTCCATTCTTGCAAAACGTCATCGGGCTCTGTCAGAAGTTGTTGAATGACCACTTGAAAGGCTTGAATCAATCCATGGTAGGGAATTGCATGCTTGAATTGATCAAACTTGGCGTAGGCAAAGCGGCCGCTTCCTGGGGGCAAATGGCGCTCTGCTTCAAAAACCAAACTCGATTTTCCCACCCCGGAGTAACCGCTGAGGGTCAATAGGAAAGACTCCCCTCCCCAAACTTCCTTGAGGCATTGATTGATGAATGTGAGTTCTTTACTGCGCCCATACAGTTTTTCGGGAAAATTAAAATGGTCGAAAACATCGTGCGTCCCAATATTAAAAGCGGAAACTGAGCTTGTAGCCAGTAAACTTTGGCGGCATTTTTCTAAATCGTAGCGCAAACCAAACGCACTATGATAACGATGCTCAGCCTCTTTGGACATGCACTTTAAAATAATCTCAGAAAGAACGCGTGGAATCAAAGGATTCACTTCAACAGGAGGTTGGGGGTGCTGGGCGATATGCATGTGGATCAATTCAAGGGGAGAGTCAGCTATAAAAGGGAGTTTTTTACTGAATAGTTGATAGAGAGTTACCCCTAAGGAATAGATATCAGAGCGAAAATCGACTGCACGGTTCATCCGGCCCGTTTGCTCAGGTGAGATATAGGCTATCGACCCCTTCACCTCTTCGGGATTCAACACACTTTCTAATTCACGCGAAACCTGGGTGGCAATGCCGAAATCGATGATTTTGGTTTTTCTTGTTTCGAGATTGACCAAGATATTTTGCGGTTTAATATCTTTATGGATGATGTTTTGATGATGGATATCCCCGACAGCGGAGGTGATTTGGATGGCGATCTCTAAGTATAATAATAGGTCCCACCTATCTTCCTCAAATAGATAATTCAAAGGTTTTCCATTAAAGTCCTCCATGACTAAAATGAGGCTATTTTGGATGGATACTAGCTCTAAAGGCCTGATGACAAAAGGGCTATTTAACCGAGACATCATGTTAAATTCGTAGGTCAGCTGCTCGACGTTTTTGATTCCCATGCTATCCTGTTTAATGACTTTGATGATGACGGGGGAATCGTCTGACCGGCGTTGCGCCCGATAGATTTGAGTATGCTTGTTTTCTGAGACAAGTTCTAAGAGTGCATAATCATTGATTGTAGGTTGCATAGTTCCAAACAGTTTATTATTTATTATATAGTAATTAGTTTTTGATTGGAATTGTTAAGGCTTTGTAAAATAGGGGCAGAAGGAGCCAGTTGCAAAAGTAAAGTGCCCTAGATTTTAGAGCATTTTTGGAAAACCAGGCCACTTAAGTAGCGATTTTTCGATTTTGGAACAGCACTTCACAGACAATATTGGTAAATAGGGCGAAGAAGTGCTGTTTCAAAGGCGACAAAAAGGCTCAAGAGCAATTGGCTCGAAGGGACGGTCCCTTAGCTTACAGGCAGCGTAATCGTAAACACGGTACAGGCGGGTACTGAGGTGACTGCAACAGCCCCTTGGTGCTGCTTGGTGATGATGTCGTAGACGATCGAAAGGCCAAGACCCGTCCCGGAACCAGGTGGTTTGGTGGTAAAGAAAGGGTGAAACACTTTATCGATCACCTCACGGGGGATCCCAGGGCCATTATCTTGAATCGCAATGATGGCCCTATTGTCTTTCAGCTCGGTTTTAACTTGGATCACAGGCGCAAAAACGGGATCTTCTTTTTGCACTAAAGCTTGGGCGTAGAAGGCATTGTCGAAAATGTTGATGAAGATGCGCATCAGGTCCCAGGGAAAGCCGGTAATCTTTTTTAATTCAGGATCAAAATGCTTAAGGAAAGTCGCCTGAAAGTTGGGTTCCCTTTTACGGAAGTTTTGGAATGCTAGGTCGTAGGCTTCTTCAATCATATGATGGATATTCACAAGCTCGGCCGCTTTAGATCCTTGATGAGCGTGGGCTAACATGCCCTTGATGATATCGTCGGCGCGGCGGCCATGAAAATCCACTTTGCTTAAAGAACCCAAAATATCCTTTTCGAAGCTGTCGATTTGCTGAGGATTGGCTTTTCCTTCTTGGCGCAAGTGATCGATAAACTCTTCGATCTGATCGCGGGTCAACAAAGAAAAATTGATGACGAAATTTAACGGGTTTTTCAGCTCGTGGGCAATCCCTGAGCTCAACAAACCGAGCGACGCCAGCTTTTCTTGCTGGATCATCTGCTCCTGCACTGTTTTCACCATTTGCAAAGCTTGCTGCAGTTCTTGGTTGCGCTCTTGGAGCTCTTTGGTGCGATCATGCACTTTGAACTCTAATTTAGCGTAGAATTGCGCATTTTCGATTGAGATCGCCATTTGGGAGGAAAGTAGGCTCAACAAGCGGAGCCGTTTTGGGGTAAAGGCATTTTTAGTGGCGCTGTTTTCAAGATAAAGGATCCCCGTCATGCTCCCTTTTTGCAAAAGAGGGATCGCAAATACCGATTTGGGCTTTTTATGTACAATGTAGGGATCATTCCGGAAATTACCCTCTTCTGTGGCATTGTTCAGCAGGAGTTCCCGGTGGGTGCGGGTAACATAATGGATAGCGGCCAAACAAAGCTCACTGCCCATCTCCTCAATCGGCAATGGGGTAAGCAGCGGTTCATATTTTTGGTTTAAATGAATGCGGGAAAGGACTTTGCCTTTCTTATTCTCAAACAAGATCAAGAAGGCTTTATCAGCACCTGCATTGACAATCACCAACTGCATCAGCGATTCCATCAGTTTGTCGAGAACAATTTCTTTAGAAAGGGCTTGTGATGCATCGATCAAAGTCCCTACGTCAAAATCAGTTCCTTCTGCTTCCTTTCCTGAACTGGTTGAAGATAGCGTCTTAGAATCATCTGTGGTTTGGAAGGTAACGGTTTGGTTGGATAAACTAGAAAGAGCCAGCGATTCGAGCGATAATTGCTCTGCGTGAACATTCCTAAAGTGCACACATTTGGCTTCAGCACCCCATTGGGTGTAATATTGCAGCGACTTAAAGTACAAAATGGCGCTCATCTCCTCTAAATCAGCTCCATGGTAATAGTTACCAAATAGCTCATAGGCCAAAGCGACATCTTGGGTCACTTCGCTCTTTTTAGCCGCCTTGATCGCCTGTTCATAGGTTTTGATCGCATCGGTGGAATCCTGAATGCGCGCCATCTCAGCCTGCACTAAGAGATAATAGTGTTTATAATTCAATGGGGAGGCTACAGCCCACCGCTTCAAGATTTTTAAATTTTTCCCTAAAATCTTCCAGTTTTCCGGATGATCGGTAGGGCTTTGCAAAGTGGCTGTAAGCGCTAAAGAGAAGAAGAAATAATAAACATGGGTTTCAATCCAGTTGGGGAAGCGGTGAATCCTTTCAATGCAGGTTTTTCCCAGGGCAATCGCCTCATCAAACTTGCCAAAATAATACAGAAGAATCATGTGCCATACGTCGTAACGCATGGTGTAAAGGACATATTGATTATCCTTGCGCGAAGCATCTAAAATCTCATCAGTAAGCTCTTGAGGGCGCGGATCAGTGGAATTCTTGCTCAATCCCTTTAACGCGAGACACACCTCGCGGTGAATCATAAGCGACATCTCTTCCGATTTTGAGGAAAATTTCTTAATCTCGACCAAGCTCTCTAAAATGCTTTGCAAAACAACATCCAATTTGTCTCCGGTGATCAAGGAGATCAGATTGATGTAAACGGCATTGGCAGCAGCAATGGTGCTGGCACCACTTTCAAGCACTTTTCGAAAGTGCTGCCGCAAAGGCATCATGCTGGCGCGCAAAGGATTTTTCCACCGGTGGATGAATGAATAATACAAATACAGTGATCCGCCTGTTTCGGGGGTCTTGGGATAACGCAGCGCCAGATTATGAGATGTTGAACCGTAGCGGTAGCAGCTTTCATAGTCGCGAAACATTTCCGATCCCAGGACCATTCCCAAACACACCAAGCCAGATGATGTGGACTTGGTGATCCCATGCCCCCAGGAAAGCTCCACAATGGTTAGCGCGCTTTTAACAAAGAGTGCCTTATTCCCGATCACCATCGAAGGATATAAAAGCGCCCCCACAATCTTTTGGACCGCCTGGACGTTTTGGTCGGTGGCGGCCGGCAATTTTTCCATATCCTCAACTTTGCGGAAGAGCATTTTGGCTTTATGCTTGGCAAGATCGAGGGCTAATGACAGTTTGCTGGGATTGATTTCAAAATCATAGCCAAACAATTTTAGAGCCTTGGTAGCTATATCGAGGCTTTTTCCATATTCTTGGATCTGGGTATACAGCAAGATTAAATCGGTATAGAGCTCCGATTTCTCGATGATTGTCTTCGCATGCGACAAACAGTTGTCAAAGAGATCTTGGGCCAGCTTATGGTTCCCTGTGATCATTAAGCAAAGGGCTAAGTTCTGGTTCAATTCCATGCTTAAAGCATACTCTTTATCCCAGCTATCTTTAGCTAAAAGATGGATTCCTTTACTGAAATACTGGATGGCGGATAGATACGCAGCAGAATCTTTCGCGCGTAAACCGGCAGTCAAATTTAACTGAATCAATTGCTTTTTCTCTTTTTCATCGAGCGCTTCAGGGTGAGTCGCATTGAGATGATTGACGATATCGATGCTTTTTTCGGCCAATTTGGCAGGGGGAGTCGAACGGATGATCGCCGATCCGATCGCATAGTGCAATTTGGACCTTTCCTCCTCGCTCAATAGGCTATAGGTCGCTTGCTGGATCCGGTCGTGTAAAAAGCGGTAGTACTTGCCGACAGGTTCTCCTGGAATCTCTTTTTGTCTGACTCCTACATAACCCGTTTGCTGCCGCTCTTGTGAAATCAAATCCTCTTGCAAGGCGACATTAAGGGCACGGATAATCTCCTCGCGAGGCAACTCTGAAACCTGGGTCAAAAGCTCCAGATCAAAGCGGTTTTCCATAGTGGCCCCGATTTTCAAGACCTCACTCACAGGGGCTGGAAGACTTTTTAGCTTCTCAATCACCAGATCGGCAACATTATCGGAAACTTGGGAGGAGCTGATCGCATCCAATTGCGCTACCCAATAACCGCGCGATTTATCAAAAGTGAAAAGCTCTTTTTCGTAGAGCAACTTCAGGAGCTGCAGAGTGAAGAAAGGGTTACCTTGCGTTTTGCGGTACAACAGTTCCGTCAAATTGACGGCTTGTTTAGGAGGCCCAAAAAAAGCATCCTGGATCATCTCTTGAATCGCTTCCTTGGGAAGAGCTGCGACCGGTAAATTGACCACTTTGCTGCCATGTGTAGCAATTTCCCTTAAGGTAATAGCCAGAGGGTGATAAGGGGTGACCTCATTGTCGCGATAGGTGGCTATGATTAAAAAGTTGTTCACCGTGGGATCGAAAAAAAACAGCTCGAGCAATTTGAGCGAGGGCTCATCGGCCCAGTGCAAATCATCGATAAAGAAAACTAAAGGGCAATCAGGCTGCAGCAGCGCTTTCAAGAAGTTGACCATGATAAAATTGAACCGGTTGGCATTTTCTTGCGGAGAGACTTTTTCCATTTCAGGCTGCACGCCGATAATCAACTCGATTTCGGGGATCACATCTGTTAATACTTTCCCCGAATCCCCAACACTTTCGAGGATCCGTTCGCGCCATTCTTGCAACACCTCGTCAGGTTCAGTCAGCAACTGCTGAATCACCACTTGGAAAGCCTGAATAAGCCCATGATAGGGAATGGCATGCTTGAATTGGTCGAATTTTGCATAGGCAAATCTTCCGCTGCCGGGTGGCAGATGCCTTTGGGCTTCAAAAACAAGGCTCGATTTTCCCACTCCAGAGTAACCGCTCAGGGTTAAGATAAAGGAGGCCCCGCCCCAAATCTCTTTCAAGCATTGGTTGATGAAATTGAGCTCCTTGTTGCGTCCATAGAGCTTTTCGGGAAAACTGAAATGATCGAAAACATCGCGTGTACCGATTTTAAATGAAACATTCGAGGGTGTTACCAGCAAATTTTCACGGCATTTTTCTAAATCAAAACGGAGGCCAAAAGCGCTATGATAACGATGTTCCGGCTCTTTAGAAATACACTTTAAGATAATCTCTGAAAGAACATTGGGGATTGCAGAATTCACTTCAATAGGTGGATGCGGCTGCTGGGCGATGTGCATGTGGATCAATTCGAGACTGGAATCTGCCTGAAAGGGAAGTTTTTTGGTAAACAACTGATAAAGAGTGATACCCAAAGAATAAATATCGGAACGGTAATCCACCGACCGGTTCATCCTTCCCGTCTGCTCAGGGGACATATAAGCGATGGACCCCTTCATTTCCTCCGGATTGATCGCCGTTTGCACCTCGCGCGAGAGTTGCGTTGCGATCCCAAAATCGATAATTTTGGTTTCCTTCGTCACGGGATTGACTAAGATATTTTGAGGTTTAAGATCTTTGTGGATGATATTTTGATGGTGAATATCTCCAATCGCTGTGGCAATTTGGATCGCCGTTTCTAAACACAGCAAAAGATCCCAGTTGTTTTCCTCCATGTAATAGGAAAGCGGCTTCCCATTGAAGTCTTCCATGACCAAAATCAAGTTGTTTTGGACCCGAACTAATTCCAAAGGACGCACGACGTAGGGGCTATTCAGTCGTGACATCATATTGAATTCGTAGGTGAGCTGTTCGACGTTTTTAAGGGCTAAACTGTCTTGTTTGATCATTTTAATGATCACTGGACACTCATCTGCTTTGCGATGGGCGCGATAAATCAGCGTGTGCTTTCCTTCCGAAACCAACTCGAGAATCGTATAGTCGTTAATAGTAGGTTGCATAGGCAAATCAATTTTATTATTTATTATAACACAAATATTTGTTTGAATTAATTTAAGTTTATTTTGTTAAGAATATATAAACATCGCTGTTTATGTTTCCAAAATCCAATCTTATCAATTATAATAAATATTATATAAGAATTTTCTTTTTTTGGGATTTTGCATGTTACAAAACATCGATAATTATACAATTCAAGAAGTTGTTGCCGAAGGAAAGAACACTCTTATATTTCGAGCTAAGCGTAAAAAAGATCAAGCTTCAGTCATCATTAAATTTTTAAAAAACGAAAGCAATAATCAAAAAAATATCGATCAGATTACCCATGAATATGAAATTCTAAAAAAAATCCAAAGTGACCACGTTGCCAAAAGTTTTGAATTATTACCTGTTCAAAACAGTTGGATACTTGTTATGGAGGATGCCAAAGCGGATAATCTATCTCATTTAATAGAAGAAACTCCACCCGATTTGCTTGAAGCCTTAGAAATTGCAATCGATATTGCCGATGCGGTCGGCGAAATTCACAACCAACACATCATCCACAAAGATCTCAAACCCCAAAATATTTTAATTAATGGGGAAAGAAAGATCAAAGTGATCGATTTTGGTATCGCGACGCAACTTTCGAAAGAAGTTCAACAAACCTTTAACCCCGCGCAAGCAGAAGGGTCGATCGCCTATATTTCACCAGAGCAGACAGGTAGAATGAACCGCCCTCTTGACTACCGCACTGATCTTTATTCGCTAGGAGTTACCCTTTATCAACTATTTACCCAAAAATTACCTTTTGAAGCCGATACAGCCTTGGAGTTAATCCACCTGCACATTGCACAAAAGCCAGTCCCGCCGCGAGATATCAATCCCCATTTGCCTCAAGTAATTTCTGATATTATTTTGAAGTGCATGTCGAAGGAAGCTGAATACCGCTACCACAGCGCCTTTGGCCTAAAAAATGACTTAATAAAGTGTCGTAAACTCCTTCTAGAAACAAGCGAAATCCCCTATTTTACGATCGGTGAGAAAGACGTTTTCGACCATTTTCACATTCCAGATAAGCTCTACGGTCGGCAAAAAGAGATCGATTTCATTAATCAATGCTTTAATGAAGCATTAAATGGAGAGAAAATCCTCCTTGCTCTTAGCGGTTATTCAGGAGTTGGAAAAACGAGCCTTGTCTTAGAAGCGCAGAAAAATATTGTGGCCAAAAATGGGCGCTTTGTACGAGCCAAATTTGAACAATTTAAGCGCAATACCCCTTATAGTGGCCTGATCCAAGCATTTCAGGAGTTGATCCACCAACTGCTGGGTGAACCAGATGAAGTGTTGCACGAATGGAAAGAACGTTTATTGACAGCGGTCGGAACTAAAGGTCAAGTGATTATCGATGTGATTCCCGATCTGAAGTTGATCATCGGCGAACAACCCCCAGTGGAAAAACTCACTCCACAAGAAAATGCCAACCGTTTTAATTACGTGATGATCCACTTTCTCAATACACTCTTGCGTCCCGACCAACCGTTAGTCATATTTATTGATGATTTTCAGTGGGCCGATGAATCGTCTCTTAGGCTTTTAGAACTCTTTTTTGGAGATCCAACTTTAAAAAACTTACTCTTCGTCATTGCCTATCGAGATAATGAGGTAAGCACCTTTCATCCTCTGATGATTGCGTTACGCGAAATTGAAGCGCAAAAGGGTAAAATCGTCATTCTGCCTATCAATCCCTTATCAGAACACGCAACGACCGAATTGATTCAAGATGCTTTTTACGGTCCACCCAAACAAAACCACGCCATGGCCAATCTCGTCTTTAAAAAAACTGAAGGAAACCCCTTCTTTGCACTCCAATTTTTAAAATTGCTCTACCAAGAAGAACTCTTCACGTTCGACAAAGAACGGGGATGTTGGATAGCTAAATTAGATGCTATCACCGAAGCAAAAGTAACTGATAATGTAGCAGATTTGCTGCTCACTAAACTCAAAAGCCTCCCTAGCAAGCTCCTCAATCTTCTTTCAACCGGATCTGTCATCGGAAGCCGTTTTGAAAAAAGGTTTTTGGCTAAAGTTACAGGACTTTCTGAAGAAAAACTCAGCAGCTTACTTGAAACTGCCCAACAAGAGGAGTTGATCATCCAAGAAGGAACCCAACGAAAAAGTCTTTTTTCCGATGGGAAATCAAACGCAGTATTTTATAGCTTTGTTCATGACCGCATTCAGCAAGCTGCCTATAGTCTTTTGACAGAAGAGAGCAAACAGAAAAACCATTATAAAATCGGAAAAGCTCTTCTTGAAGATTCCACAGAAGAAAGAAAACGGGAATTGAGCATCGATATCGTCAACCATTTTAACTTTGTGAATTCTCACGATCTCACGCAGAAGGAAAAGGACGAGTTAATCCATGTAAATCTCATGGCAGGATTAAAAGCCAAAGAATCGGCAGCATATTCTGCAGCCATCCAATATTTTAATAAAGGGATCGAACTTCTTCCTGAAAATGCCTGGACAACCCACTATGAAATGACTATGGAGCTCCATAAAAATTTAACTCCCTGCCTTGCAATTAGCGGGGGCGCCAAACAAGCCGAAACCAATTTTGATATTTGCATAGAAAAAGCGCGGACAAATATGGAAAAAGCTCCTCTTTACGGGGAACTCATCGCCTTATATTCCCTCCTTCAAGACTATGAAAAGGCATTTTCCACGGCTGTAAAAGCTCTCAAACTCTTGGGATTAAACTACGACGTTCATCCATCGCGTTTTAAAGTGATTAAAGACATTCTTAAATTTAAAATTCAGACCCACTTCCACAAAATTGAAGACATAGAAAACATGCCCTTCCTAACAGAAGGAACCTACCCGTTGATTTTTGCGATCATCCAAGCCTTGAGCTATCCCACATTTGTTACAGGCAATACTAACCTCTTTTTAGCCAATGCTGTTTTAGTCAGCAGTCTTTCTCTCAAACATGGTGTTTCTCGCCCTACTGCAACTCAGCTGGCAGCTTATGCCATGGCGCTTGGCTCAGAGAGGATGTGCGATTACGCGGGATGCGTTTTGTACGGAAAATTAGCTTTAAGCGTTTCTAAAGATTTTCCAAGATCGATCGAAAAAGAGGGAACCATATACGTTTATTACTCATTTATTAATCGCTGGAAAGACCATTTGAAGAGTGGCATTTTGCCCCTGCGCCAAAACTACAGAGGGTTGCTTGAAATCGGACAAGCCTCTTACGCTGCCGCCGACGGTGTTTATTTTAACCTGATCTCTTTGGTCACAGGGGAAAAACTCGATGTCGTTCTTGAAAGCGCTATAGAAATCATCAATGAGATCAAAAAGTTTTCCGCTCGATCGGAAGAATTTTCCGCCATGGTGCACCGCGAAGTTTGCGCCTGCTTGAAAGGTTTAACCAGCGATTCAACAGATCCTAGACCCCCTGAGTTAACGGATGAATATTTAAATGCCCAAAGCTCAACCCAAAATATGCTGTATTTGCTGCGATACGATATTTGGCACATGATCCTTTTATACCTCTTCGGGCGCTATGACGAGGCCCTTTCTCTTGGAGCGAAAGTTTTAACAAAGACCGAAAATTATCCCAATTGGATCGAATGGCATGTGTTCTTTTTCTATTATTCTTTGACGCTAGCGGCAACACTTCATGCTCCTGATGATAAGCAAGGAAAGTGGAAACAACTTTTGAGCAATTATAAAAAACTGCAACGATGGGGAAAAGCATCCCCTATCAATTACGCCCACTATGAGAAAATCGTTCGCGCAGAGATAGCGCGCATTCAAAACGACGAAAAAATCGCAGCATATTATGAAGATGCGATCCGGGCAGCTAAAAAAAATGAAGCGATCCAAGATATTGCCCTGGCTTATGAATTGTTAGGTAAGTACTACGCTACGAACACACTGAACGAGCTAGCCTCTTTCTTTTTGCACAAGGCTTTAGAGTGCTACACCCTTTGGGGCGCCGATGCCAAATGCCTCGACTTCAAAAATGCCTACGCTGAATATTTGATGTTAGAAAGTCTTTCGTTAACCTCCTACGACACTGAAAATAGAAACCTTACTACGACTGTAGTCAATCGCACATATCAAACAACCTCCCCTACATTCAAAGGAACCACAACCCATAAAACGGGCTCTCCTGATATTGGAGGAGGTGATTTTGATGTGAAGGCTTTAGTAAATGCCTCACAAACCCTTTCTAAGGAGATTGTTCTTGAAAAGTTAATGGAATCGATTATGCACCTGGTTATCATCAATGCGGGTGCTGATAAAGCCTTTTTGATCCTCTTCGAAAATAAAAAAGCCTTTATCTATTCTCAGATATTCCTCGATCAAAAATATGCTCCCCTGACAAGCCCCATTCCGATCGATCAACAAAAAGAAGAGCTCAGCCTTGCCATCGTCAATTTCGTTACCCGCACTAATAATGAACTTTTGCTAAATGATGCAACCGATGAGGGCAATTTTCGCTATGACCCTTATGTATTGAAAAAACGACCTAAGTCCATTCTATGTCTACCCTTAATCCAGAAAGGGAGTGTGACGGGAGTTTTGTACTTAGAAAATAGCGCTACTGCGGGGGCTTTCACCGCTGAAAGGCTCAGTCTCTTGAGCGTACTTTCATCCCAAATGGCGATCTCCATTGAAAATGCGCAATTCTATGCCAAATTGGAAACAAAAGTGCATGACCGCACCAAAAAATTGCAGGAAAGAAATTTGGAATTGCAACAAGCCTTGCAAACCATCAAAAATGTGCAACAACAAATGATTCAACAGGAAAAATTGGCCTCCTTGGGTTTATTGACCGCAGGAGTGGCTCACGAATTGAAAAATCCGCTCAACTTTGTTCTCAATTTTTCGCAACTCGCGGAAGAAAATTTGCATGAGATGGTGAATGAAATAGAAGCAAGCGGGTCAATCTCACGCGAAAAACTCCATGCCAACTGTGAAATTCAGCACAATTTTCTCAACAAAGTGATCACACATGGCAAAAGAGCTGATTCAATTATTAAGGAAATGCTCATGCATGCTTATCAGGGTTCTGGAAGCAGCCAGCAAGTCAATCTAAAAGGGATCATTGAGCAAGCATTAACTCTCATCGATCAAAGCTATCGCAAAAAGGATCCGCAGTTCAATGTGACCATTCACAAAAACTTTGATGAATCTTTAAACCATATCGACGCCTTTCCAAGCGATTTGCTACGCGTTTTCATCAATTTATTCGACAACGCCTTTTACGCGCTTTTGCAAAAACAAAAACTCAGTGACTTTAACTTTACACCTTCCCTTAGCATTAAAACGGCAAGGAATGGCCCTTCCGCGATCATTACGATTAATGACAACGGACCGGGAATCCCCCAAACCATTATCAATAATGTCTTCCAACCCTTCTTTACAACCAAGCCCACTGGAACCGGCACAGGGCTCGGCCTCTCTATCGTCTACGATGTGATCACCAAGCAGCATCACGGCACCATCCAAGTCTCCTCCATACCCGGTGATTCCACCGAATTCATCATCAAATTCCCCTTAAGTGGCAGCAACGACCTGAAAGCTGCAGCTTAAAACAACTCCATAATGATAAAAATTTAAATTGAACGAAATTGGATGGAAGAGCATTTTTAAGTTCACTCAACAATTTTTTTGGAGGTTTTTATGGGTCTTAGCGCAGCAACAGCTCCAGAAGCGCGAACTTTCAATAATAACGGCCTAATGCCCACTCCAGCAGGTTTTGAGCCAACCTGGGAAGGTAGAAAACATATTAAAGGCCCTGGTCGACAAATGGCAAACTTCCAAATCATCTGTGCGATTTTCAAAGACACGATTAAACTCTTGGGTATTGTTCGACTTGAAAAAGCTGTAAATCCCGAATTCGCCGATTTTTCTTTTACATATGAGCTTACAAATAGACCCAAAGAAGGTAAACCTCGCCACATAAAGGCAAACAGGCCCACAGATGAGGAAATTCTTCCCATGTTTCTTCAACACCCGGAAGATTTCACCGTCATTATTGAACCTTTGGCGGCACGCGTGGGTCTTCATCGATATAAAATGACCCTGTCTAATAATCAACAATTTCGCCTTCTGACTGTTGAACCCTCCAAACCTGTTTTTCCTCCACAAAAAAAGAAATCGATTCACTTTTTTTCATTTAGCAATGTTAGAGAATTCGCCTATTTAGCCCAGCATGATAAAAGTGACACCATTCGAGATATTAAAAATGGAATGGTGCGGGAATTCCTGCTTCGCTCTCCTAATGCTTCAGATGTTTATGAAATCTTGGAAATTTATCCTACCCTCGAACCGGGACAAAAAGAGGATGTCATGAAACATCTTACATTAAAGATGCAAGGCAGCTTCACGGTTGATGCTAAGCACGCTGAAGCATTAAAAGAGATTTTTAATCATTATCAAAAATTTAGCGGACCTGGCCATGTTTCCCTAGAGAGCGAAGATGACATAAAAAAAAGTATTGATAGCCTTGAAAAAGAACAAACAAAAAATTTTTCAGATCGTGAGGACAATCACCTATCGGGAGGATTATTAAAAAATGTCATAACTATCTTAAAAGATTGTTTGATGAAAGAACAAGACAATACTGCACTTTTTACAGGAGCTCAGACACGTGAAGAAGCTATACGTGAAAGATCTGCAGAAGCAATCGAAGTTTTGCGCGCGCTTGCCTCCTTACTAGAATTGTTGCTAAAAGCGAAAATACGCACCATTTCCCGAACCGCTGTGCAAGAACCCTTATTAGATATCCTTAAATTTTACAGAAGGCATCCTGACCCAAAAGTTGCGTTTTTAAGTGAGTATAATTACTATTTGACCTATCTGCTTAAAAATAATGAAAGTGGTTGGCATGAATTTCTGCGGGTAAGCAGTTATATCTTATTGGGAGTTTCTAAACTCGCAGAAGTCTACTCATCTAAAGATATTACTAAAATACATGACTCTTTCTCAAAAGTGAAAAAGGGATTTGTAGGAATTGTTGATGATTTCAAAAAGGTTGCCCCGCCACTTATTTCTGTTGTAAGTAAAGCTGTTGAAGGAGTAGCAGGCGCGGTACCCCAATTTCAAAAAGTAGAAACAACACTCGTACTAACAGAGTGGCCCGGGCTCTATTTTAGCATAAAACAAAGCTTAATCGATGAAACAGATCATGGGTTTTCTATGCTTATGGGGCTGAATGCCCTTTTAAAAATGGCCAGCAAAGAAATTGTAAAAAAAACCACTCCTCCTTCTGAAAGAGTCAATTCCGAACGGGAAGCACAAGCCCAAAAGGAAGCGAGTGAGATTTTAGAATCCTACCCTACCCATAATCCCTTTTTCGTATCTGGATTAGTGGAAGTTTTAAGTAATCTTTTAAAAAAATGCTCGAAAGGTGCAGTGCTCCCTTCCGAAGAAAAGAAAGAGGGGGAGAGGGAAATGGTCATTCTCGACCTCTTACTGAATATTTTTATCGATAATCTTCCTGAAGTGAAAGGAGTCCCTGAACCTTCCCAAAAGCGTTGGTTCAAAATCAACCAAAGTATTTTTAGCCAGTTTCAAAATGGCATTCGAATCGGTAAAGAGCTGATTGAATGTGGGAAAACTGAAGGTGCTACGAATTACCAGTATCTTCTAATTGATATTCACAAAACACTGCGCCATTGTTGGAAATCTCACCCTAATCCCCGCGTTCGGCATCGCGCTTCTGAAATTTTTGACGTGTGCGAAGATACTGTGCAAAAGTTAAGCCAAGCAGCCGCGACTAACAAAGAGTCCTTGGCTTTAGATTTACCTAAACGCAAGTTAACAGATGGTTATAAACCGCATACCCCCCCTCCCCTCCTTCACTCAAGCATTTTAGGTACAGCTCTGCAGAATTATTCTTGGAGAAAAGATATTCAACTACTACGCAGCAGTGTCACCAATGACCTTATCTTGACCCAAGAAGATGAAATCTATGTGCGGTTAAATGTGTTAGTCAAAAAAGAGGAGAAAACTGATTCTAAAGGATCAACCTCAAAAGAGATTAAAGAACCGTTCCAAAAGGATGTAAAAACGGTTTTTATAAAAGACAAAAAAGAACTCTTTTCGACTGTCATTAATGACTTCCTCTATCCCCCGGGAGTGAAAAGAAAAGAAGATGATCCGAATCGCGTTCTTTTAGTCACTGGACAATTAGGAAGCGGTAAATCGTTAGGGATTCGCTACGAGGCGAGAGAACTTTGGGATCAATATAAAGAAGGTCGCTATTTTCCCATCATCATTCCGTTAACGCGAAGTACCAGTCCTGCAACTGCAGTAAAGGATTTTTTTGGATCACCACGTAACTTGGATGTTGCTGAACTAGCAAAGAAAGACATTGTTATCATTTTCGAATCGTTGGATGAAATAGGAGCACTAAATTATAATCTTGTTGAATTAAATCAAGAATTAGATGTGAATCACAAGTGGAAATTTATTGTAATGTGCCGTCCTACTTTAACTCCAGACCAGAAAAGATTTTTGTGGCCTCAAGAAGGAGAAAAGGGTTTTCGCGAAGTCGTTCTTGCTCCTTTCGGAAAATATCAAAAATTAGCGGGTTGGCATAAACAAATTGAATCTTTGAAATCCAAAGGCAAAGAGACTCCCTGGGAGGTTGAAAATTTTATTGAATATGAAGATCAAGAGGAAAATGCATCAGTCAAAGAACTGACTAAAATACCTTTATATCATTCGCGCAGCGCGCGAACATTACCTGCGCTTATAGAGCGAGTGCGTGCTGAAAAAAGGACTAAATTTACCAAAAATGAATTCATTCAAGCACTTTTTATTTATGGGATATTTCGAGAACTAAATGCCCAAAGTAAATGTCTCGCCAGAATGAAATTAGGATATGTTATCACTGGTGATGCCAAAATTCTTGATCATAATATTCGTCTGCATGCCTTATTTGATCCTTATATAACAGAACAAAGTGGTGTTGATTCTTCATTACCTAAACTCCAACTTGAACCCAAAAAAATTGTAGAGGAAAAAAAACATGGATCTAAAGAGCATAAACATGGACATAGAGATCAAAAAACTGAAACTCCTCCTCAATTGATAAAAAAAGAAGCCGACATTCCCAAGGAAAAGAAAAGTAAACCTGATCCAAAAATCCCTAATGCGGATTTAGACAACGGGGGTGAGGGATTGAAACAAAAATTGAGCGCTTATCCAAAAAAAAATTTCCCCCTAAAAGAACTCGATCAGAGAGTTGGAGAGTTAATTGTGCGAGAAAATGTTGTCGAATACTTCTATAAAAGATGCTGTCCGATAACAGATAGAGGAGATTCTTTACAGTGGATCCATGCTTCTTTTTGGGACATCGTCCAAGGGATGAGGGAAGATCCTGATATTAAGGAAGATATGCTAATCAGTATGGATAAATATCGAAAAGAATTTCGCGATGTTTAAGCGTGCAGCACGGTAAATCCTATGTGTTATACATTTATTGTAGAGGATAATCCTAATTGGCAGCTCTCAATCGATCTCTTTGCTGCTAAAGATTCAGACTCAGTTAAAGTTTTCAAAGCTCCCACCCAAATCAAAGTGGGCCCTTCTCCAAAAATTGTATGGGAGTTTGCTCCCTATTCGACCTCTGTCTTTCAAAAGGAATTGACGCTAAATAGAGTGAAGGCAATATGGAAAGCTCAACAAATCCACTTGCATTGTGAGGCACTTGAGCAACGAACACAACAACGTTGGGAAAATTTTTCTAAGGAAAAAGTTCGCCCGGGACGGCATGTTGATGCAGTTAAAGGAAATTCTTTTGTCAATCGAGTCAACCGGGAAGTTTACATCAGAAAAATTTGTTCTCCGCCTGGAGAAATGGCGGAAGCGAGAAAAAGGCTTCTCAATAAAAATTTAATTAAAATTTTAAATCTTGCTAGAGTAAGCTTTAGTTGCCTTCATTTTTTTAGGGTTGATTTAACAGGAGTTAATTTTAAACGCGCAATTCTTGATTATGCAGCCTTTCCACAGGCCACACTCCGCGATGGGAAAATTTATGGAGCTTCGTGCGTGGGCACGGATTTTCATTTTACCGACATAGAAGGATTGAAAATTTCACAAGCGGAATTATTGGAACATCTGCCTTTCAACCATCTTGTTGCATGTGCACCAGTCCTCTCTGCACGTGTACCAGTCCTCTCACTGGTTGTTTCTGGAAATGAAACACTTGTATACTATCAATTTAAGGCAACAAATGTCCCTCCCAATGAGGCAACAAATGTCCCTCCCCACCATGAATCTTTAACAAAGTTTTCTGAAACGCCAAATGTGCATGTTACTGCTCTAAAATTTCTACCAAGTATTGTGAATAAACAAATTCTTTTTGTCGGGCTTAATGATGGAATTATTGTTATAATA
>Ga0153954_1000694_pt1 | contig 23850 bp, 24 predicted proteins | sample TSFL038MetaG_FD_102277 | JGI IMG/M metagenome (GOLD analysis project Ga0153954, IMG submission 102277) | Attine ant fungus gardens microbial communities from Florida, USA - TSFL038 MetaG | ecosystem: Host-associated > Fungi > Mycelium > Unclassified | place: USA: Florida, Wekiwa Springs State... | reverse complement strand
GCCTCACGGCGACGCAGTTACCTTCGATTATGGAGTTGCGACCAACTCCAGAACGGACTTCCACCGTTCAGACAAAACGTCCTCGCGGACGCACTCATCGGGCCGCGCTTCGCGCGGACCCGTCGGGACCATCCCGGAATGACAGCAGCTACGTCGAACTCCGCAGTTGCCGCGCCAGCGCCGTCACAAACCGATCGATATCGGCCTCGTCATTATAAACATGCGGCGAAATGCGCATGCGCCCCAGGCGGGGGGCCACGTAGATGCCCTTGCCGGCCAAGCCCTCGATCAGACCAGGCGGCATGCTCTTGGGAAAACCCAGGCTCAGAATATGCGGCGCGCGAAACCTGGCGTCCGCTACGCGCACACCGGTATTTTGCAACCCGTCCGCGATCCGCTCGGTCAGCATCTTCAACCGCCCAACGATGGCAGCCGAGCCCCACTCGGCCATCATCTCCATGCCGATCGCCGCCATCTCCATCGAGATGAAATGGTCACGTTCCCCCATGTCGAAACGCCTCGCATCCGGCAGATAGCCGGTATCGGCGAAGTAGACGTTGTTTTCGGCATTCACGTTGCGGCGGCCAAACGCGGTCTGCTCGAGGGGAACGCCCTCCTGATGACGCTTCGCCACATAGATGAAGGCGCGGCCGTAGGGACCGAGCACCCATTTATAGGTCGGGAAGATCACAAAATCCGGATCGAGCGTCGTCACGTCCAGCGCCAGCACCCCGACGTGGTGTGTAGCGTCGATCAGGAACATGGCGCCCTGCTTCTTCAGCGCGGCACCGACCTTCCCGACATCGATCAGCCCGCCATCCGACCAATGCACCGACGAGATCGAGGCGAGCGCCAACGGCGCGGCGCCCGGCCGCTCGATCGCAGCCAGAACGGCCGACGTCCAGTCGCCGTCATCCGGCTGGCGCACGGTTTCGACGGCAAAGCCCTGCCTCTCGGAACGCGCCTGCCACTCGAGCACCGCCGAGGAATGGTCGTTCTCGAGCACAAGCACGCGCGTGCCGGGTGGGATCGTCAGCAGCTTTGCCGCTGTGGCAACGCCATAGCCCACGGAGGAGATCAGCGCGACGTCGTTCGGGTCGGCATTGATCAACCTCGCCGCAGCGGCGCGGGTCCGCTCGTGAATCGCGTTGGCGAAACTGCCGGGAAGCAGCCATGGCTGGCCTTTGCGCCCCACGGCCGCCCGGCCCGCTTCCAGCGTCTTCCGCGGCAGCGGACTGTAGGAGGCGGCGTTGAGGTAGCAGACGTCGCGCGGCACCTCGAAATGCTCGCGCTGGGAAGGAAGCATGGCGTCTATCATCTCTGTTGGGCCTCGTGCCCGGGATTCAGCACAGCGCGCCGGAAGCGCGCTCCCATGCGTCTTAACATATCAAACGCAGCCCTGTTGATCCGGCGCCCGGCCGGACAGCCATGTCCGGTCCACCATAGACAACCGGCGCAACAGCAAGTTGCGGCGCCAGTGCACGGCGCACCCCGTCGGGATTAGACGGCACCCGCCTACTCCATCAGGGGCTTGTTTCCACCTTCGCGAACGAAGAGAGCCCCCAACAGAGTCAGCAGTCCTGAAAATACGACATAGTAGGCAGGGGCAAGCGGATCGCCCGTCATTTGTGCGAGTGCGGTGGAGATCAGCGGAGCGAAGCCGCCGAAAATAGCGACCGCCAAGCCATAACTCACTGATAAAGCGGTATACCGTATACGCGTCGGAAACATTTCCGAAAGCACCGCACAAAGCACACCGGTCGTAAGCGTCAGAATGACCGTAGCGATCGCCTGGACGAGAACGAACCCGGCTAGAGAGTTGAACGATACAAGAAGCAGGAAGAGCGGATACGCAAGCACGATCGCCGCAACAGCCGCGGTGAGCAGGAGCGGTTTCCTGCCAATACGATCTGACAAATATCCCATTATCGGAGAAAGAACGAGGTAGAGCAAACCTGAGAAAGTTGTCGAGAAGAAGGTTGCAGATGCTGAGATGTTGAGGTGCTGCGCGGCGTAAGTCGGCAGGAAAACCAGGAATACCCAATATATGACGCAAGGCAGTGCGCTTATTCCGAAAGCGACAAACAGCCCCGGCTTCTGGGTCGACAGTGTTTCAATAAGTGGGCTGCGCGCAAGCTTCTCCTCGGCGACGGTCTTGGTGAAGGCCGGCGTCTCGGCAATCTGGGTCCGCAAGTAATAACCGATGGGGCCCAGGATAAAACCGAGAAGGAATGGAAGGCGCCAGCCCCAGCTATTGAACGCGTCAGTACTGAACATCGAAGTGAGCAACGCTACCGACAGCGTAGCAAGCAGCAAACCCAGGGCAGTTCCTGCCTGCTGAAAGCTGCTTAGGAAAGCGCGTTGATTGGCGGGAGCATACTCGACGAGCATTGCCGCCGCACCGCCCCATTCGCCGCCCGTTGAGAAGCCCTGAAGCACTCGGCAGAGTACAAGTATAATGGGCGCAGCGATCCCGATCGTCTCATATTTTGGGATTAGACCGATCGCGCCCGTGGCCAGAGCCATGACGCCGATCGTCAGGACTAGCGCCTCACGGCGCCCCCGCCTGTCGCCATATGCGCCGATCACAATCGCACCGAGTGGTCGAACACAAAAACCGACGGCAAATGCCGCAAAGGTGCTCAAAAGCGCAGCAACGGGATCGCCGGCCGGGAAGAAGGCCTTTGCAATCGTGGAAGCCAGGAAGCCGTAGATGACGAAATCGTAGATCTCGAACACCTGCCCAACTGCGCAGGAAAGAACAGCCCGCTGCAACATGGATCTGCTAAACACGACGTCGGTGCGATCGGCGACAGCCCTACTGATAGTCGACATTCTTCCTCCCTAGTTCTCGAATCGAAAAGCTCATCTGGTTCCGCCTTTGGATAACGCTGCCGTCCAGCCCTTTGATAGTGCTGGCGCCTGCCCCTCGGAAGAGGCGACCCGCGTCAGGGCGGCGTCGCGCGCAGACCGCACGTACGTCTCCATAGCCTTCAGAGCGAGCTTCGGCTTTCTCGCAACAATGGCATTGAAGATTTCATCAACTTCGGCCCGACTAGCTTCAATGCGCCCTGGCGCCTCAATTGCTGTCGCGCGTAAGCTTGCAATCCGCGCGTTCAGGAATTGCAAAGTATCGCGAATTGCCTCGTTGTCGACCACGTTCGCCATATAGTCGTTGAACTCGCCGATCAGGGTCAACATGTTTACGCGATCGTGCGCGCGCTGCGCTTTTCGAAGTTTCTCGTAAATCTCCCGCAGGCCTTCGATCTGGGAATCGGTCGCGACCTTCGTAAAGCACCGGGCGACATGGGCCTCCAACATCATGCGAATCTCGTAGATGTCTGAAATTTGTTTGGCGCTAAGCGAAGCTACGATTGGACCTTTCCGTGGCTCGACTGTGATTAGGCGCTCAGCTTCCAACTGGCGAATAACCTCTCGAACTGAACCTCGGCTGACACCGAGAGCCTCACAGAGCTCTCGTTCAATCAAGCGGGTACCGGATTTGATTTCGCCGGTGATGATTGCGTTGCGAAGCATTCGAACGGCGCTGTCGCGGACGAGGACGGGTTGCACGGTCAAGGTGAATGGCTTCACGCAATTGCCCTCAGAGGTTGCTGGATCGCAGCGGCTTGAATCACTTGCTGTCGGCGCGCACCAGGGGCCGGCCAGTCAAGAAGCCGCCGTCGACTGCAATGCACTCGCCATTGATGAAGTCGGCATCGTCGGAAAGCAGGAACGCGACGGTTCCGGCAATGTCCGACGCCCTGCCCGTCCGTCCCCGCGGAATCATGGTGAGATAGTGATCGCGATAGGCCTTGGACACTTGGTGGTCGCGCACTTCAATCAGTCCTGGCGCCACGGCGTTCACACGGATGTCGAGCGCTCCCAGCTCCAGCGCTGCAGACTTCGTGAACATCACGACGCCGGCCTTCGATGTGCTATAGTGGGAAGCGCCGGCCCGTGCGGAAAACCCCGCAGCGGAGGCGAGATTGACGATGGCGCCCCCCTTTGATTCGCGACGCATCCGTGCAAATGCCTGCGTGCACAGGAACGTTCCGCGCAAATTGACGGCCATCACTTGATCCCAGGCCTCGACAGGCATGTCGAGCAGGGCATGGTCGGGATAGATGCCGGCATTGTTGACCAATGCCGTGGGAACTCCCAGATCAGATGAGATCGCTGCCAGCGTCGCCGCGACATCGGCCGGGGACGATACGTCGAGCGCGTAAGCCCGCGCCGTCTTTCCCTTCGAGTCCAGCGCGTCCGCGACAGCCCGCGCGGTTGCGCCATCGCGATCGACCACCGCCACGGCGTATCCATCCTTGTGCAACCGCTCGGACGTCGCCTTACCCAGGCTTCGGCCACCGCCTGTTACAACTGCAACGCGTTTGTTCATCTGACTCATCCTGTGTTCCTACAATTTGCAACTAGGTTCGCTGACGCTTGCCGGTCGATGAGGGTTTCGCGCCTTTCGTGCGGCATCAGGCTAGTTACGGGTGAATCCGTTCTCCGCCCATAAGGCCGGTCGGAATCGCCAAAAAGATGTGGAATTCTGAATCCGGCCTCCGACTGCGTTATCGAGACATCGACGGGAGCTCTTTTTCGACGACCGCCACCCAATATCGAACGCCGAGTGGGATGATTTCGTCGTTGAAATCGTAACCGGGGGTATGTAGCGGATGAAACTGTCCGTTTTCCTGCACGCCGTTCCCGATCCTCATAAACGCTCCAGGCCGAACCTCCAGCATGTAGGAAAAATCTTCTGAGCCCGTGGTCTGACGCAGATTGGCATCTACGTTTTCCGATCCCACGAACGAAGCCGCGGCCTCATATGCGAGATCCGTTTTCTCCGCGTCGTTGACGAGCGCGCCTACACCCGGTGTCAGCACATACTCAGCTTGCGCTTCCCATGTCGCCGCCGAGGCCTCGGCCAGCTCGCCGATCCGCTTTTGCAGCAAAGCGCGGGTTTCGGGGCTATAGCAACGCAGCGTGCCTCCGATTTGCATCTCGGAAGGAACGACATTCGCGGCAGCTCCGCCCAGTACATAGCCGACGCTGACGACCGCCGTCTCGATCGGCGGAACATTACGGCCCACAATTCCTTGCAGCCCCAGGATGAACTGCGCCTGCACGTAAGTGATGTCGTTCGACAGATGAGGCGCGAGGCCTCCATGTCCTCCACGTCCCCTGAATGTCACGCGCCAGGTATCCGCCGCCGCCATCATTGGTCCGCTTCGTATTGCGAATTTGCCAACTGGCATGCCTGGAGTGTTGTGAAGGCCATAGACCGCATCGCACGGAAATCGGTCGAAGAGCCCGTCTTTCAACATCGCGGCCGCGCCCGCCAGCGTCTCTTCCGCGGGTTGGAAGATGACATGGACTGAGCCCGCGAAGTCGCGGTGTTTCGCGAGATATTTTGCCGCCCCGAGCAGCATCGTTGTATGACCGTCGTGGCCGCAGGCGTGCATCTTCCCCGGCGTTGCAGACGCATAGGACACGCCGCTGTCTTCATAGATAGCGAGAGCGTCCATGTCCGCGCGCAAGCCGATTGACTTGTTTCCGGGATGTTTGCCTCGAATGGCGCCAACGACCCCGGTGCCCCCGATGCCTTCCATGACCTCGATGCCGGCTGCTCGCAGTTCGTGCGCCACCAGAGCGGCCGTTTTGTGCTCCTCCATCCCGAGCTCAGGACAAGCGTGCAGCTGCCGCCGGAGCCTCACGAGGCCTTCAGTCTCGTTGCTTAGCCATTTATCGAGCGCGTTCATTGGTTTCTCCGTACTTCTTGGTTAAGCAGGCGCTATCGTTTGATGCGCCATCACCACTCGTTACGAATTCGTCCAAGAACGCTTGAGTTCGCGGATCAATTCGGACGCATCCGCCAGTCCGTCAGCCACGCGATTCCGTGCGCGCCGCATCGCGGTCTGATACATCCAGAGATCCTCTCCCTCCGCCTTTTCCATCTTTGTCAAATCGTACAAACATGGGATCATCGTGCTCTGCGGCGTGAAGCCGTACATGTCCTGGTCGTAGCTTCCGGCCGCGCTGCTCTGCAACGGCACGAGAATGCGGCTCAATCGCTTGATCACTTTGTTGATCGCCTTTGCGCGATCTTCCGAGCCCTGTCCGCGCTGGAACTGAAGAGCCAGATCTTGCGATGCATCGTCGAGCCAACGCGCGGATGCGGCAAAGCCTTCAGCGAGCTTGATCGCGCCGTCCAGTCCAACTTGCTTTCCTGGGACGGCAAGCTCGTTCAGGCGCGCCAGGATGTCGTTTGCGACATCGGTGAATCTGTAGGGCAACACCGGCGCGGTGCACAGTTCCCAGAGCCACGCTACGTATATCTGCGCATGCGTCTCCATCCAGTCCCAGTCGAGCTTGTCAATCGTGTTTTCAATCGAGTGATGCCACCAGCCAAGCGTCGCCATGGCGGTTTCCTTCAGCTCCTTTTCGCTGAAGGCTCCTTCGCCGTGCATCATCGGAATGCCGACGCCGAAAAATGAACTGTCGCCGTTCTTGGCGACGCGGTGCCACAGGACGGGCATGCGGTCGCCCAATTGTTTGCTCGCAATTCTCTGCTGAAAATCACGGAGCTCGGCCGCCGAGGGAGAAATCCAGCGCGAGGTCGTGCCAGCGCAAGCGGGTTGATCGATCTGCAGGTAGGCGACCGCATTTTCCCGCAGACGATCCCAATAGGTCTCGGCGAACCAACACGATCCAGCCATGGTCCCGGTCTCATGCGCGGTCCAGAAGCCGAAGACCAAGCCTCGTCGCAACTCGGATTTGCGGCTCGCGAAGATGCGGGCAAGCTCGAGCAGCATCGCGCTGCCGGCGGCATTGTCGGTCGCTTGCGGACCCGGCCAGCTGTCCTGGTGCCCACCGACCAGCACGAAGTCATCGCTCTCGACGCCGCTCGGGGCCTTGATCTCGCCGCTCGTCACATGAATAGGACGCCAGCCGTTCTCGACCGACACGGAGAGCCGAACGAACACCTTGCCGTTCGCGCAGTCCTGTTTGAGGGTGAGCCCGTCCTTACGCGAGATCCCGATGCAGGGGATCTGCGCCATCTGCGTTTTCATTGTCTCGTGCGTCGGATTTCCCCAAACGGGTTTGACCGAACCAAACGGGACCGCTTCATTTTCCGGATGTCCCCAATTCATCATCACGGCGCCGGCGGCGCCAAGTTCCGCCGCAATTCTTTGCTTCTCGTGTCGGGCAGGCGAGTAGGACAACTCTGTCAGAATGATCTTTCCCCGAGGATCGATCCCCTCATAGTCCGCGTAACTGCCGGAACCGACATAGATCAATTCGCCCTCGATCGCGCCGCTCGGCGTTTCGGTGCTGTGTCCCAAAGTGTTGGCCACAATTGATCGGGCTGAAGGCGAAACGACCTCGAAGCTGGCGGCTTTGGGGAAGCTAACAAGCGCGGGCAATTCATGAAGTTCGGCGCTGTCGGCTCCTGCGGCTCGGAGCTGCGCGGCGCTGTACTCGGCCATTTTCCGGCCGTTCTCGGACCCGGCCGCCCGATAGGGAAGCTTTTCTGTGATGTTCAGAACGTGGTGGCGAATATTCTCGACGTCTACCGATTTTGACATGAAGATCCAGACCGATTGTTAGACAACCTAATCATCATACAAATATGCGGTTGCCCACTAGTCAAGCGGATCGGAAAAACAAAAGTTCTGCGGGCTGAGCCAGCCTGTGAAAATTGAAGAGGTGGTGACTTGACCCATCCGACCCTGCCCAGGGATCACTGGGGCTGTTTTGGACCAGCTATCCTTCGCGTGTGGCAGCCGCCAGGACCACCGTCCACGCAGGCAATGTGGCAGGCGTCATCCGCAATCCCGGCGCGAAAATACGCGCCGATCAGCCGCGAAATCCGAGTTGAAACGAGAGCTGCTTCGTCTTGTTCGTCAACACCTGGCTCAGGCGTCCCTCCGCACTGGCGGGAAAGCTTGCGGACAGGCCGAGCAGCGTGACCGCGCCCGCCAAACGGCCTTCGTGGTCGAACACCGGCGCCGCCAGCGAGGAAAAGCCCGCATGCGCCAAGGCGTCGGCGCGGGCATAGCCGCGCTCCTGCACCTCGTGCCTGAGCTTCCTGGCCGTCGCGGCCGTGACCTCGCCGCGCTCGATCTCCGCCTCGACCAGGCGACGGATCGATTCCGCATCGGAAAACGCCAGAAAGATCCGGCCCGCAGCCGAGTTAGAAACCCGCAGCGTGCGGCCCAGGCGAACGACCAGCGGATCGTCTTTCAAACCGTCCGCCTTGGCAACGATCACCGGCCCCTTGTCGCCGTGAACGGCGAGCGAAGCGGCCTCTCCCGTCTCATCCCGCAGTTCATGCAGCACCTTGCGCGCGAGACGCGCGAGGTCGATCTTGTTGAGCGCCGCCAGACCCAGTTGCAGCGCGTAGGCCCCGAGCGCGTAGTAGCCCGTGTCCTCCTGGGTGACGAGCCCGAGGTTGCAGAAGCTGACAAGATAGAGATGGGCCTTGCTCGGCTCCATGCCGGCTCGCTTCGACAACAGCTTGAGCGACGTCGGCCCCGGCGCCTCTTCCAGCGCCCGGATCAACTTGAAGCCCACCTCGATCGATTGAATATTGCGCCTCGGCTTGTCCCGCGACTTTTCGCCGGACGTTTCAGCCGAAGCTGATCTGGAGCGAGCCACCCCTGCAGATGAGCTTCGCGGCAACGCCCTGGTCCTGGGAGGGTTAGCCATCCTTGCGCTCGCCGAGATAGTACCTTGCTATATCGACTTGATCGCTGAATTTCTCCGGCTTGCCCGACGACACGATCCTCCCGTTCTCCATCACGTACACATAATGGGCGATCTTCAGGGAGAGACCGACATTCTGTTCGACCAGGAGAATGGTGAGCCCCGTGCTCCTGTTGAGTTCGGCGATCGTCGCAAACAGATTTTGCGTCAAAATCGGCGCAAGACCAAGCGAAGGTTCATCCATCAGCAAGAGCCTGGGCCGCATGAGCATCGCCCGTGCCAGCGCGAGCATTTGCTGCTGACCGCCGGAGAGAAGGCCCGCGGGCGTCAGCGCACGCTCCCGCAGAGCCGGAAATTGTCCGTAGACGCCGTCGATATCCGCGGCGACCTGATTGCGGTCGCGCCGCAAATAGGCCCCCATGCGAAGGTTTTCGAGCACCGTGAGCTGTGGGAAGATTTCGCGGCCCTCGGGGACATGACCGATGCCGAGCGCGGCGATGGCGGCGGTCGACCGGCCGGAAATGATCTGCTCGGCGAACGTGACGACGCCCGATTGCGGCTTCACCACGCCCGATATCGCCTTGAGAAGCGAGGTCTTGCCGGCGCCGTTGGCGCCGAGCAACGCGACGATTTGCCCGGATCGCACGACGAGGTCGGCATGCTGCACGGCAAGCACCGGCCCGTAGGACGCGGAGAGACCGCTGACATTGAGCAGGACCTCGGTCATGCCTCACGTCACCCCAAGATAGGCGCTTTTGACAGCGTCGTTGTTGCGGATTTCGTCCGGCGATCCCTCGGCTACCACGCGGCCTGCATCGAGGGCGACGACCCGGTCGGAGACCCCGTTCACGAGGCTCATATCGTGTTCGACCATCGCCACCGCGGTCCTGAAACTGTCGCGAATGCGGCCGATGAGTTCGCCCACATGCGCGGTTTCCTCGACATTGAGACCTGACGACGGCTCGTCCAACAGCAATAGCCTCGGCCGAATCGCGAGCGCGCGCGCCAATTCGACCGTCTTGCGAACCCCGTAGGGTAGCGACGTGATCTCGGTATGCAGATAGGCGCCGAGATCGAGCAGATCGACCAGCTCCTCGACCTGCGCGCGGAATGCGATCTCCTGGCGCCGCGCACTCGGCAGAAACAGGAGCTCGGCGATGAGACCGGTGCGGCGGTGCACATGGCAGCCCAGCAGGATGTTGGACAGCACGGTGGTGCCCGCAAACAACTCGATGTTCTGAAAGGTTCGCGCCAGCCCGAGGCGCGGAAGCTGGTCGCTGCGCAGCCGCGTCAGCTCCTCGCCCGCGAAGCGGATGCTGCCATGGCTCGGCCTATAGATGCGGCTCACCGCGTTGAAGACAGTGGTCTTGCCGGCGCCGTTGGGGCCGATAATGGCGAGTATCTCGTTCTCCTTGACGGAGAAGCTGACGCCGTCGACGGCCTTGAGCCCGCCGAACTGGAGTGAGAGATCGTTGATCTCGAGGAGAGCCATGTCAGCGCTTTCCACCGGCGGCGGGGCCCGCCACCCATTCGCCGATCCGCGTCACCATGGCATCGATGCCGTCAGGCTGAAACAACAACACGAAGATCAGGGAAACACCGAACAGAAGCGGCCGCAGCCCGGCCACCTCGGTATTGCCCGACGTGAACAGGCCGATGAGCTGCTGGAACAATTCCGGTGACACCACCAGGAAGACCGCGCCCAGCAGCACGCCGCGCAAGGTGCCGAGGCCGCCAATCAGGATCATGACCAGGAGATCGAGCGACATCGCGATGGTGAACTGGTCGGGGCTGATAAATCCAATCGCATGGCTATAGAGCGCGCCCGCAAGTCCTGCGAAGGCAGCACTGAGGCCGAAGGCAACGGCCTTGATGCGGGAGACGCGAATGCCGGAACTGCGGGCCGCGATTTCGCTGTCGCGGATCGCAAGCATGGCACGACCGATCGGAGTTCGCAGCAGATTGGCGGAGATCAAGAGCACGACCAGCGCGAGGGCCCAGCTCAAATAGTAGATCTGCCACGGCTGACCGAGCGACAGGCTGCCGAGCTTGATGGCGGGAATGGCGATGCCTGCGTTGCCTCCGGTTACCGACGTCCAGCGCGCCATGACTTCCTCGACGATGAAGCCGAACGACATGGTGGCTATCGCAAGATAAAGCCCGGCCATGCGCAGCGCCGGCAGCGCCACCAGCAGCCCCAGTCCCGCCGTCAGAAAAATGGCGGCCGCAAATCCCAGGGGCGCACCGAGGCCGATCCGCTCGACATAGGCGCTGACATAGGCGCCCGAGGCCAGAAACGCAGCTTGACCGAGCGAGACCTGCCCCGCGAAGCCCAGCAATATCTGCAACCCGAAGCCGGCGATCGCATAGATCGCGACGAAGGTAAGCTGCGACAACCAATAGCCGCTATGGAAACAGGGAACGACCGCCAGCGCGACCAGGAGCGCGATCGCGACCGGCCGCTGCCGCCCCAGGAGCCCCGCGAGCGTCAGGTCGCGCACGCCGGTCACCAACTCAGACTTTTTTGACATCGGGATGTCCAAACAGCCCGCGCGGCTTCACCGCGAGCACCAGCAGCAGCACGACATAGGCCGCGACGTCCTTGACGCCTTCCGGGCAATAAAAGCCCGCCAGCGATTCGACGATGCCGATGATCATTCCGCCCACGATCGCGCCGGGCAGACTGTCGAAACCACCAAGCACCGCCGCGGGGATGGCCTTGAGGCCGATCTGTCCCATATCGGCATGGACGAACGAGAGTGGCGCCAGCATCACGCCGGCGAGCGCCGCAGCCGCGGCGCTGAGCGCCCAGACGATCGAGAACAAGGAATCCACGCGCACGCCGAGATAGGATGCCGCAAGCGGATTCTGGGCAATGGCGCGCATCGCCAGGCCAAGCCGGGTGAACCGGAAGAACAGAAACAAGGCCGTTGTGACCAGGGCGGCGGTCGCCAGGATAACGGCGTGATCGGCACTGATGATGAGCCCGCCGAAGGAAAATATCCTGCCCTGCAGCGGTGACGGCAGCGAATAGGTGTCCGTGCCCCACATCGGCACCAGCATCACGATCGAGCGGATGCAGAAGCCGATTCCAACCGTCAGCATGAAGATCGTGAACGGCTTGGTGCCGACCATGCGCCGCAGCAGCAGGCGGTCCAGCACGGCGCCGAACACCGCGACGGACGCGATCGCCAGGATGGCGCCGAGCCAGAACGGCAGACCGAACAGGATGATGAAGGTGTAGGCGGCGAACGCGCCCAGCATCATCAATTCGCCTTGCGCGAAATTGAAGATCTGGGTCGACTTGTGAACCATCACGAAACCCAGCGCGACGAGGGCGTAGACGATGCCCACGGCCGCACCGCTGATCACTTGCTGGAGAAACGCAATCATCGCGTGGCTTCGCCCCGGCGGCTCAGGCGGTCACTTGAGCACTCCGATCCGCGTCCATTGGCCGTTGACCACCTTCAGGAGGTTGGTCGAGAGCGAGCCGACATGTTGCGTGGCCGAAAAGGTCGCGGGCGCCATGCCGAAATTCAGATCTAAATCGTGGATCTGCTCCAGCGTCTTGACCAAATTCTGCGTGGTCAGATCCGGGCCCGTGCGGCGCGCCGCTTCAATGAACAGATTCATGAAATTGTAGCCGTAGAGAAAAGCGGGATCGGGCAGCTTGCCGCCATGGCTCTCGGCATAGGCCTTGAAGACCGGCACCACGTTGGGCTGATCCTTGATCATGTCGAGCGGCAGCATCTGGTTCACGCCCAGCATGCCCTCGGCCGCCGAGCCCGCGAGGCGGACCACCGTATCCGTCGCCGATGGCTGACTGACCAGCACGTCGACGTTCCAGCCGATCTTCTGCTTCTCCAGCATCGCGGCAGCCGCCTCGCGCACCACCGCGCCGAACATGACGATGTCGCAATCGGCCTGCTTCAGGCGCGCGAACTGCGAGCTGAAATCGGTGGCGCCCCGCTTGTAGCTCGCCTTCTCGACCAGCTTTGCGCCGACCTGATCCAGCCCTTCGTTGATGCCGCGCAGCACCTGCTCGCCGCTGTCGTCGTCCTGGTAGAAGGCGCAGAACTTGCGCTTGCCGAGCGTATTGTAGGCATAGGCCGTCGCCAGCCGTGCCTGCACATTGAAGGCCGGCTGCATGGTGAAGGCGAGCGGCTTGGTCGGCTCGTAGACCTCCTCGATCGGCGCATTGGGAAACAACAGCAGCGCGCCATTGTTGATGATCATGGGCATGGTGACATGGACGATCGCCGAGCCGACCTGGCCGACAAAGGCGAACACGTGGTCGTCATTCACCAACTTCTGCGTGGCGATGATCGCCTTCTTGGGGTCGTAGCCGCTATCGGCATAGATGATCCTGATCTTGCGGCCGTTGATGCCGCCGGCATCGTTGGCGGCCTGGATCGCCATGTCCTGCCCCTCGCGCACGGGGACACCGATCGAAGCCACAGGCCCACTGAGATCGAGCACCGAGCCGAGCAGGATTTCGTCCTTGGTGATGCCCTGGTTTTCCGCCGCGAATGCCGCAGAAGCAGCGCCGCATGCGAGACCCGCAAACAAAGTCAGACGCATTGCATGGCGCGCGCCCGGCATCCTGAACATGATTTCCATCCCCGCTTTTGGTTCGGCTTCTTATGCTGCGTCGTTCCGACGACGAATGGATCGTAGTCCGACGGAGCGCTGCTCGAAAGAGAAATGGAATATCTAATTTGATTTGACAATATCAAATTAGATCGATCTGCTTAGCACAAAGAACGAAGCTGCGGGGGGCACAAGTATGAACGGTAAAATACGGCCAAACGCACCGCCTCTGGCCGACGCCCGGCTCGCCCACGTCAAGCCGCTGGCTGAGCACTTCCTCAATCAATCGAACACAGCCATGGCCGGCGAGCTGCAGGCATTCCGCGACCATCGCGGCTGTCGCCTCATGTTGTCAACAGCGTCATCGCCGCAGGCACGCCCGCGCAAGCCGCACAGAACCTGAAGGCGGTCGAGCTTCCTGTCAGCCGACGATCCGACCGCGATTGACGTCATTGCGGGCGCCGACCGCCACCGGCCCGCGCACGACTGAATCCCTCTCATCCTGGAAAAAAGACCAAATGCAGTTCGGTGTCTTCGATCAAAACGACCTTGGCATCTATCCGCTCAGCGAGCAGTACGAAAATCGCCTCAAACTGATCGAGTTCTACGATCACGCGGGTTTTCGCGCCTACCATATGAGCGAGCATCATTCCACACCGCTGAGCATGACGCCGTCGCCGAGCGTATTTCTGGCGGCCGTCGCGCAGCGGACCAGGCGCTTGCGCCTCGGTGCGCTGGTTTATGTCCTGCCAGCCCATCAGCCGCTGCGGCTCGCCGAAGAGATTTGCATGGTCGACCATCTGAGCCGCGGTCGCCTCGACATCGGCATCGGACGGGGCGCCTCTCCGCACGAACTCGAATATTTCGGCACGGACCCGGAAAAAGCGCCGGCGATGTATGTCGAAGCCTACAACGTCATCAAGCAGGCGCTGACCGAGCGCGAGGTGTCTTTCAAGGGCAAGCACTATGCGGTTGAAGGCGTGCCTATGGAAATCAAGCCCGCGCAATTGCCGCACCCGCCTTTCTTTTACGCCGTGCCGACGCCCGAGGGCGCCGTGTGGCCGGCACAGAACGGGATCAACATCGTCGGTGGCGGACCGGTCGAGCGCGTCCGCGAGATATCCGATCGCTTCCGTGCCGAGTGGGCGGCCGCCGGCCATGCGCCGGAAAAGATCCCGTTGATCGGCATCAATCGCTTCGTGGTCGCGGCCGACACCGACAAGGAGGCGATGGAGCTTGGACGCCGGGCATGGCCCCGCTTCTACGAAAGCTTCATGAAGCTCTGGAAGAAGCATGGCACCATGCCGCGCTATGCCCGCATTCCCGATAATTTCGACGCCGTGGTCAGCAATCGCGCTGCTATCGTCGGCTCGCGCGCGACCATCCGGGACGCGATCTACAGGATGGCCGCCGAGGCCGGCGTGTCCTATTTTATCGTGCAATTCTCCTTCGGCGACCTGACGCATGAAGAGGTCATGCGCTCGGCCGAAATCTTCGCGCAGGAGGTGATCCCTGCGCAAAACCGCCTGGCACGGGCGAGTTGATTTGACTTGCACATTTGCGCGGTGCCGCGAGCGATCATGCTACCGGCGCAGCGACATGTCTTTCAAGCGCACCACACATGGAGCTCAACATCGCCCCTGTCAGTTGGACACGCCCAGTACCGTCAAGGACCGCTTGTCGTGGCCCGGCGTTTGAAACTCGATGGCTTGACCAACCGACAGACCGATCAACGCGGCTCCGACCGGCGTAAGAACCGAAACCCGCTTTAGCGTTATGTCCGCTTCGTGCGGATACACCAGCACCACATCCCGGACTTCGCCCGTCTTGTCATCGCAGTAGCGGACCTGCGAGCCCATGCGGACAACACCGCTCATATCGGAATTGTCCGCCGCGACGCTTGCGCGCTCTATCTCGCGCGCAAGGAAATGGGCCACGTGCGGGAATAGCGCCGCACTCGAACTGGCGAGAGCGCTGAGACGCCTGGCCTCATTCTCCATCACAGTGATCGGCGGCAACGCGATCTCAGGTTTGCCCTTGGGATTGGTGCTGCTCATTATCTTCGCTCCTTTCCTAAGCGGCTGACGGTCCCGGATCATCGTCATCAAAGAGCTGTTCGCCCTGGGACACCGGTTTGCTAAAGAGAACCCTGACGACATCATTCAGATCAGCTCGACTGACGCTTTCGATCCTGACGACGTTCGTACGCCCGGCGGTGGAAAAGGGGATTTCGCTTCCGACCTTTAGACCTATCAACGCTGCGCCCAACGGCGACATCACGGGGATTTGGGTTCGCTCGGACGTGTAGTCTTCAGGGTACACCAGTTGCCCCGTCTCGTGAGGGAAGCCCCAGTTCATGGAGAACGTCACCCACGACCCCATGGTGACGATGCTGTCCAGTCTGGCTGCGCGATCAGGGACGACTTCCGCACGGTTGATCTCATTCAACAGAAAACGTGCGTCCACGTCGCCTTGACCTGCGCCGACCCGTGCGAGCTGTTCCAGGCGGCGATAGTCCGACGCCGGAAGAGTGATGTCCGGGAGAGAGAGGTTGTTCACGACATGCCTCCTTGTTTGCGGCCCCCTCGTCGGAGGCCGCACACCTAAGCTGTTCGAAGGAAGGGGGTTCCCGGACGGCACAACGACCGCCCGGCTAAGCTCCTGCTTTGAGGCGTCCGGCGTGTAAGCAAAGCCGCGCGATGCGCGAATCGATGTCGAGGACGTGGATCATGTCGTCACCACATTAGGACCTTCCGCCGTCCCTGTAGCGCGACCAAAGAGCACACTCCCCATGGTCGTCTGCGGCCGGGCGGCCTTGATCGTGCGCCGAGGGAAAACCTCACCCCTCAACCAGCTCCGGCCAGGGCACGATGGTCGACTTCACCGTCTTCATCGCCATCGCATCTGCGACCGCGCGGCCGACGCCCTCTTCCGTGAACGGATAGATCGTCTGCATGTCGAGCCAGGGATATTTGTCGCGGGTGCGGTAGAGGATCTCGACGCCGAGCGGCAGATCATTGGCAGTAAAACCCTAGGAGCCGAGCACGTTGAGGTCCTTGGTACAGATGCGGTGCCAGGAGGTCTCGATCGAGCCCGGCGTAATAGCGGACATCGCCGGAGGTCGCAGAAGGGCCAAGGAACGGAAGCCTACCGCCCGCGCAAACCAGTCGGGAAATTTTGATCTATCGGGCGGCCAAAGGTCGACTAAGTTGAGAAAAATCCTATATTGACCTGATGAATTTCGTGGCGAACAAGGGACACAATATTGGTGCGGCCGGGGTCGCCTCGGCTGTCGACAAGCTTGTATTGGCCACGGTCAACGCGCCCTTCAGGCGGGATATCAGCGCGGCAGCGCTCCAGGAGTGCATCGCGCGGGCCGAGATCGGCGAATGGGCGGTCCACGTCGCGACGTTCTTTACCGACGTGTCGCCGCACTTGGTTTTTGGCTTTGCCGCTGCTCACGGCATCTCCAAATCCAAACTCGCCGAAGCGTACGTAGTCATGAAGGCCAAGACGGGCGAGCGAAACCCGGATTTGGAGATCGAGCTTGCTCCACTGGCAACTTCTGCTCGATAGAGCGATTACCGGCTTAAACCGCCTCCGGGCGAACGGACAACCCATTCCCGGTTGGGTGCTCGGAGGCGGTACCGCGCTGATGATCCACAGTGGACACCGCCTCAGCAAAGACATCGACGTCTTCATCGACGATCCGCAATACATCGCGTTATTGTCGCCGCGCCTCGGAGGCGAAGATATCTGGTCATGCGAGGCCTACGACGAAGCAGGCCACTATCTCAAGCTCATCTATCCAGAGGGTGAAATCGACTTCATCGTCGCTGGCTCAATCACAGATCTTCCGGTCGAATCAAAAACTGTAGACATGAGTGAAGTCAGGCCCAGCGCCTCGCATACGATCAACGTCGAGCATCCGGTCGAGATCGCACTCAAGAAGCTGAACTACCGCGGGAGCATGCTCAAAATACGTGATATCTTCGACCTCGTTGTCGTCGACTCCTCCTTCTCGGAATTGCTACGTGATAATCTCCGCTACGTTGCTCACCTGAAACAGGGAATATTAGAGAGGCTATCCGCGATCTCGGAAGAGTTCCTGCGCCAGGAGCTTGATGAACTCGCCATCGCCGACCAATGGCGGCCACTTGCGGACACCTGTCTCCAGCGCATGAAAGAAGTCGCCGAGGCGATCCCGGAACCGAAGTGTGTCCCCTGACAATTGCCAGCGATGCCGTACCGCTTCCCGCCGCCAGGACCTTGTTGTTTTGAATGGCCTTTGGGCACACGCCAAACTTAGGTGATGCCGACTGCTGTACCAAGGCGCGCCGATTGGCCGCCGTTGACAGGCGGCCGACCTCCGCTCACGTTGCGCGATGATATCGGGAGCGAAACGTTGCGCAATCGTTGGGGCGTTCTGGCGTTGCTGTTCATGGTGCGTCTCACCATGGCATTCCAGTTCCAGAGCGTCGCGGCGGTCGCGCCGCTCCTGCAAACTCAATTCGGCGTCGGGCTGGCCGAGATCGGCTTTCTGATCGGGCTCTATTTCACGCCGGGCGTGGCGCTCGCGCTGCCGGGGGGCGCAATCGGAAAATGGCTCGGTGACAGGCGCGCCACACTCGGCGCGCTCGCTATGATGCTGCTCGGCAGCCTGATGATGGCGTCTGGAGACCGTTGGAGCTGGCAGGTCGCCGGACGGCTGGTGGCCGGTGGTGGCGGCGTGCTGCTCAACGTGCAGCTGACCAAGATGATCGCCGACTGGTTCGCGGGAAAAGAGATCGCAACCGCGATGGCGATCTTTGTCAATTCCTGGCCGGCCGGCATCGCCATCTCGCTGCTGACGCTGCCGTCGATTGCGGCCGGCCATGGCGTCAACGCCGTCCATCTCTCCGTCGCCGCGCTGATGGTGGTCGGATTTGTGCTCGCGGCGACCTACAGGCCGCCGGCGGACGCCACTGCCCCCGCCGCCTCCTCCGCACGCCTCGACCTCACGACGCTTCTGGCCGTGACGGTCGCCGGTCTGATCTGGGGCCTGTTCAATGTCGGCTTTGCCGTGATCTTCAGTTTCGGGCCGACGATGCTGGTCGAGCGCGGCTGGTCGATCGCGTCCGCCGGCTCGGTGATCAGCATCGTGCTGTGGATCGCCGTGTTCAGCGTGCCCCTGGGCGGATTGATCGCGGACCGTCTGAAGCGGCCGCAAAGCGTGCTGGTTGCGGGTTCGCTGGTGTTTGCCGGCCTGATGCTGTGCCTGGCACATACCGACGCGGTGATCCCTTCGGTGATCGCGCTCGGGCTGATCTGCGGACAGCCCGCCGGTCCGGTGATGAGCCTGCCGGCGCGCGTGCTGCAGCCCGCAACGCGTGCGATCGGCATGGGCGTGTTCTATACGCTCTATTACGCCACCATGATGCTTGGCCCGATCATCGGCGGTGCGGCGGCCAAATGGACCGGAAATGCCGCGGCAGCCTTCGATTTCGGCTCGCTGGCGCTGGTCGCCTGCCCGTTCCTGCTCTGGCTGTTCAATGCCGTCGTGGCGCGGCTGCGCGAGGCGAAAGGCGGCTCGCAACCGGCAGTAACTCTCCGTTAACCTTGCCGGACGTAGGGTTTTGCGACGCCGAATGGCCGGTTGTCGGGTAGCGAGATGAGCTTCGCGCATAAGAAATCAATATTGCCGGCCGCCGAAGAGCGCCGGCGCTTCCAGCGCGTCAGGGTGCATCTCCTCGGCCGCTACATGCTGCCCGACCGCCGCGAATTTCCTTGCCAGATTATCAACATGTCGCCGGGCGGCCTCGCCCTGCTCGCGCCCGGCATCGGCAATGTCGGCGACCGCGTGATCGCCTATCTCGACCATATCGGCCGCGTCGAGGGCCGCATCACGCGCATCATCGACAACGGCTTTGCCATGACGATCGGCGCGACCGCGCGCAAGCGCGACAAGCTCGCCGCGCAGCTCACCTGGCTCGCCAACCGCGACATCCTCAACCTGCCCGAAGACCGCCGCCACGACCGTATCATCCCGCGCAATCCGATCGCGATGCTCACGCTCGAGGACGGCACCAAGATGACCTGCCGCATCATCGACCTTTCGCTTTCGGGTGCTGCGATTGCAGCCGAGCACCGGCCGCCGCTGAAATCCGAGATCAGGCTCGGCGCCGTACCGGCACGCGTGGTGCGCAACCTCGAAGAAGGCTTTGCCATCGAGTTCATCCACCCGCAGATCGCCGAGGCGCTGGAAGAAGCGGTGACCGCGCGTTAGCGCATGATCCGGAAGCGCCCAGGCAAGCGCGATGAATCATGGAAAATCCCGCCGTGAGCGGTGATGCCGGCACCGATCCAAACGGCTCGCTATTGGCGATGTACGAGGCGGCCTTTCTCGATTTTCGATCGGGTCGGATGGATGCGGCCGAGGAGCGTTGCCGGCAGGCTCTGACTTTAGCCCCCAAACATGCGGACTCGCTGCATCTGCTCGGCCTTGTGTGTGCCAGGACCAACCGGCTCGACCAGTCCGTTGAGTTCATCGCCCAGGCGATCCGCTGCGATCCGAAAGTTCCTGATTATTTCCTCAATCTCGGAACCTTGCTTGCGCGTCAGAACCGTTTTGAAGAAGCGCTGAAGAGCTTTGATCTCGCGCTCGGTCTTAAACCTGACTTCGTCGCGGCTTGGAGCGGCCTGGGCGATGTGCTGCGTCGGCAGAACCGAAACGACGAAGCGCTGCTGGCCTACGATCATGTCCTCACGCTTGATCCGCGCAACGTCGAAGTGGCCAATAGGTGCGGACTGCTTTTGATCGAACTGGAGCGATACGAGGAAGCGCTCGCGAGGATCGATCTCTCGCTCGCGATCGATCCAAACAGGGCGGATTCCCTCGACCGCAGAGCCGTCTGCTTGAGCCGGCTTGGAAAGCGGGAGGAGGCCGCGGCGAGCTACCGCAGATCCCTCGCGATTGCGCCGGAAAACCATCATACCAATAACAGCCTGGGCAATATACTTCTCGAACTGCAAAGATACGACGAAGCTTACCTTCATTTCGCGCGAGCAGTGGCGATAAAGCCGGATTTCATCGAAGCCCTCAACAATCTCGGAATAGTGCTCGTCAACTTGAAACGCTTTGACGAAAGCCTTTCAGTTTTTGACCAGGCGCTCTCGATTTCGTCTGATGTCGCCGAACTGTATTGCAACAAGGCGAACGCTTTGAGGGCGCTCGATCGCTACCATGAAGCGCTCGCGTGCTACGAACGCGCCATTGCGTTGAAGCCCGACTATGACCAGGCCTACAGCAACCGTGGGACCTGCCTCGACGACGTAATGAGAGCGAGCGAAGCCCTCTTGAGCTATCAACGTGCGATCGAGCTGCAACCCGGCTACGCAGAAGCGCATTGGAATATTGCGATCAACAGACTTCGGGCTGGCGACTTCGAGACCGGATGGCTCGAAAGCGAGTGGCGCTGGAAGTGTCCATCGCTCCGGTTAGGGGAACGGACGTTTGAACAACCGCTTTGGCTGGGGAAGGAGCCAATCGACGGCAGGACCCTGTTGCTTCATAGCGATCAGGGGTTCGGTGATACGCTCCAGTTTTGCAGATACGTGGCTCTTGCTGCAGCTCGGGGCGCCAAGGTGGTTCTGGAGATACAGCCGGCACTGCGCGAACTTCTTTGTGGCTTGCCTGGCGTCTTCCAGCTCGTCGCCAAAGGCGAAGCGCTGCCGGAATTTGATTTTCATTGTCCACTCGGCAGTTTGCCGTTGGCATTCAACACGACGCTGGACACCATTCCCTCCGAAGTTCCCTATCTGCCAGTCGGCGACGACAGGAGACCATGGAAGGACCAGCTCGATCCAACAAGTGCGCCGCGAATTGGTCTGGTCTGGTCTGGCAACCCGAAACATGGAAACGACCACAATCGATCAATTCCGCTCCGAACGCTACTGCCGCTATTGGACCTGGAGGCGCAGTTTGTCAGCCTGCAAAAGGATCCCCGGCCCGACGATCGGGCCGTTCTTCGCGAGCGAAACGACATTCTGGACCTTGGGTCCAAGCTGAAGAACTTTGCCGATACCGCCGCGGTCATCGAGCATCTTGATCTTGTGATCACTGTCGACACCAGCGTGGCCCATCTTGCAGGCGCGCTTGGTCGTCCAGTTTGGATCCTGTTGCCGTACGTGCCCGACTGGCGTTGGCTGCTGAACCGCGACGATAGTCCGTGGTATCCGACGGCCCGCCTTTTCAGGCAAAGCGAAACCCGAGACTACGCAAGCGTGATCGAGCGCGTCCGGTCTGAATTGATCGCGAAGACCGGCGTTCGGTCAGAGCGCGGTTCGCCCTACTCCCCCCTCCGCGCCGGCTTCGACAGATAGTCTTTCGACTGCGCTTTTTCAGGGCGCCCAAGACAGCGTTAGCGCGCGGTAAATCGCAAAACCCGCCCATCGCCGGTGTATGCGCCCGCTCATGCAACCGTGGCGGCCACCTGGCGCCGCCTGCACCGGCCAATAATGCGGTTAATGCGGCGGGCGATTTCCGCCGCAAAGCACGCAATTGCAGGAACAAAGTCGTTAATCGATAAAATTTGAATCAATTGCAGTCATTTCAAATTTTACTCAAATGATATTCAAGTATAAATCGATCTGTCTGAGAGTTTTACTTTCATTCCACTCAAATCTACTTCGCTGACTTAGCCGCGGCGAAAAAACTTTGTGCGAAACGTGGTCCCAACAAGAAACGGGGGCTACGATGTTGAAGCTAAAGGGACAGGGGTTGGCGATTATCGCCATCTTGCTGGGGATGCACGCACCGGCAAAAGCCGGCGACCAACGGATGCTTTACGCCAGCCTCGGAGACACCACGCGCGCGCCGATCGGCTGGGTCGAGTTCTGCGCCGACAATCCGGCGGAGTGCCGCGGCGGTACCAGCCAGCCACGTGACATCGTGATGTCGCAGGCCGCCTGGCGCGATCTCAACAAGGTCAATCACTGGGTCAATGAGGCCGTCAAGCCGATGACTGACATGGATCATTGGGGCGTGATCGAGAAGTGGTCGCTGCCGACCGACGGCTACGGCGATTGCGAAGACTACGTACTGATGAAGCGCAAGATGCTGATCGATGCGGGCTGGCCGCGTGAGGCGCTCCTGATCACCGTCGTGCGCGACACGAAAGGCGAAGGCCACGCAGTGTTGACGGTGAAGTCTGACAGGGGCGAGTTCGTACTGGACAACCAGAACGAGAGCATCCTGGCCTGGGCCGACACCGGCTACCGCTTCGTCAAGCGGCAATCGCAGGGCGATCCCAATGTTTGGGTGTCGCTGGGTGACAGCCGCCCGGCCGTCGCAACCGCCAGCTCTCGCTGAACGACAGGAAGAAATTGAACCCGCGACCCGGTCACATCCCCACCCCTCCCCGTCCCAGACCGGTTCGCGCGCGGCCAGGCTTCCCCCAAAGCCTGGCCGCACCCCTTTTTGGGGGAGCCAAATCCACTGATTTCGCCGGCAGACAGGCCATTTCCCGGGGGACGGCCATCGCTTTTCGCCCTTGCCAGCCTCGCTTTTGTCCAATTCATTGCCAGATAATAACTTTTCGCGACGGCAGGAAGCCGCGCAGCAGCGGCCCGTCACAACCGAGGCCACGTCAAATTCAGTCGAGACCGCGTCCTTCGTCATCAAGACCAAGTCCGTTTCGCGTTCGCTTTGAAAAGAACCGGCACTGCCGTCGGAATCCGAAAATTTCGTTGGTTTGGACCCCGCAAAGCCGATGATCCCAGTCACCCCCAACAGCAGCTCTCGTTCCAGCCGCATCGGCGCTCAACCGGTCGTGTTGGCGGCCTTGAGCCTGCTCCTCATCCTGTGCGGTGCGGCGTCGATCGCGCTCTGGCGGGCCTATTCCGGCACCTCGCCCGAAACCGACCGCGCCATCGCCGCGCGGGCATTGCAGGCCCGCGCCACGCAAGCCTCCGAGCAGCTGGTCGAAAAGACCAAGGGGCTGGAGCAGACCCAGCAGGAATCGATCGACCAGTTGCAGGTCCTCCAGGACCAGTTGCAGACCATGCGCCGCCTCCTCGCCGCTCAGCAAGCCGACACCAAGCGGCTGTCCGAGCAGGTCACGAGCCTGACAGAGGCGGTCGACGGCATGCGGCAGTCCTTTGCAAGCGTCCAGTCCTCCGACTCCTCGCCGGCCGCGGCGACCCGCAACCGCTCGCTCCGGACGCGGGCGCACCACGCGCTCAGATCCGCCCAAAGGCGCGTGAAACCACGCAGTTAGATCGGTTCCAGCGTCTGCCCGCCCGATTCTTGCGTCCACCCGCCAATTTTCATTCGCGGTTTGTGAACTGCATCACATTTGCGGGGGCGAATCCGGGACATGTTCCCTCCTACCGGAAGGCGCGAGCCGATTTCAATTTCCGGGGCTGGCAAGGTCGTTGACGGTATATTGCGTCGACGGCCTTGTTGTTTTTGCCCCCGCGGTTGCGGCGGATTTTCCCGACGACCACGATGCCGGCGTCGAGTTGGCGGAGGTCGCCTTCACTTGTCGCGACCGGCCACGCGCCGAGCAG
>Ga0153954_1000693_pt1 | contig 23861 bp, 21 predicted proteins | sample TSFL038MetaG_FD_102277 | JGI IMG/M metagenome (GOLD analysis project Ga0153954, IMG submission 102277) | Attine ant fungus gardens microbial communities from Florida, USA - TSFL038 MetaG | ecosystem: Host-associated > Fungi > Mycelium > Unclassified | place: USA: Florida, Wekiwa Springs State... | reverse complement strand
TCTCGACTGAACTGGGCGCCGATATGGATTTCACGGTTTGGGCGGAGACCTCGGCGAAAGCGGGACTTGCCGCCAGAGCGAGAGCAAAACTACTGATTAAAGTTCGATGGATCATCGTTCAGTTCCTTTCTTGTGGACCACGTTCATAACAGCCTTCAGGCTTTAATTTCGACGGCAACAAGCGTGTCGTTCGCCCTTGCATCCCGCTGCCGCGCCAAGCTGCATGCTTCGTAGGAGGATTGCACGTGCGGATCTTGTCATTTTACGCCAACGCTGCCCCGAACGTGCTGGCGAGCGAGCTCTCCTCGAGAGCCCCGTGCGCAGGAATGCCTGCATGCGCGCGTATCCGGTCGGCGCGTCCAGGAGCATGCCTTGAAACGACAGGGCGAATGTCGCAAGCGAGATTCCCTGGGCTGCTTTGAACCCAAGTTCCATCAACGGAATGTCCCGACCGCTGCAGGCAACCCAATCGACGGCGAGCGGAATACTGACATAGGCATCCGGGCTTTCTTCGCTCCAAGTGGGCAGGGACGAGCGCGCTCCAACAGGCGTTCGACGGGGACTCCGATCTCGCGGAAAAGCTCTGTAAAAATGAGCAAATAGGCTGCCCGCGTAATCGCGAGCTCACTCATTCGTTTTCTCCCGGATTCGACGAAAGACTAACTTCTCCGACATGTGGCGCGGATTGGTAAGTTTCAGGTGCCAAATTCTACCATGCTGATAGCGCCGATAATCGACTGATCGTGCCGCGCGAACGATTTTGAAGCAAAGAAGGAAGTCCATCCATGCACCCCAGAGCATCGCTATTGTTGACGACATCGCTGCTGATGGCGATTTCTTTGACCGTGCCGGCGGCTCAGGCGCAGGACAAAGCGGCAGGCACCAAGCCGAACGTCGTCTTCATCCTCGCGGACAACGTGGGCTACGGAGATATGGGTCCCTATGGCGGCGGCGTACTCCGCGGCTTCCCGACACCACACGTCGATCAACTGGCGGCGGAGGGCCTGAAGCTCACGCAATATTTGGTCGAACCCGCCTGCTCGCCGACCCGTGCGGCGCTGATGACAGGGCAGTATTCGATTCGCAACGGACTTTCCTTGGTTATTGTTGGCGAGAACACGCCGAATACATTGCCGAAAGACGCCTACACAATGGGCCAGCTGTTCAAGGACGCCGGCTATGCCACGGCGCTCTACGGGAAATGGCACCTCGGCAGTGCGCCGGGCAGCCTTCCAATGGCGCACGGATTCGATGAATTCTATGGCATTCCGCCAGACCTGTCATGGGATTCGGCCTCCTATGTCGACTCCATCGTGATGACGCATTCGAGCCCGCTTAGCCGCGAGGAGTTGGTTGCAGCAGGTCCGCATATTGTCGAAGGCACACCCGACGGAAAGTTGAAAAAGATCAAGCCGTTCACCATGGAGGCGAGGGCCGAGATCGATGTCGAATTGACGGCGAAATCGATCGACTTCATGAAGCGGGAGGTCAACGCCGGCAAGCCGTTCTTCCTCTACTTACCGTTCTCAATGGGCCATGCGCCAAATCTTCCGTCCAAGGACTTCGCAGGTAAATCGCGCGTCGGCCAATACGGCGACAAGATGATGGAGGGCGATCATCATGTTGGCCAGATCATGGATGCGCTCAAGAACCTGGGCGTGGAAGATAACACGATCCTGGTCTTCGCCTCAGACAACGGGCCAAGCGGCCAGGTGGCCCGGACGTACGGCAACATGCAAAGCCCCGACATGGGCAACGCGGGACCCTTCCGCGGCGAACTCGGCGAGGTGACCGAGGGCGCGATCCGGACCTTCGCCTTCATCCGCTGGCCGGGCAAGATCGCGCCGGGCAGAAGTTCCTACGCGATGTTCTCGGTTATGGACTTTCTGCCAACGTTCGCGAACATCATCGGCGCCAAGCTGCCGACCGACCGACCGATCGACGGAGTCGACCAGACCGAAGTGCTGATCGGAACGAGCGAGAAGGGTAACCGGACATCCTTGCTCAGTTTTGTCGGCCCTGACCTCTTGGCCGTGCGCGTGGAACAGTGGCGAATGTACTTCACGCACGTCTTTCCTGCCGGAACCAGCACCCAGATTCTGCCGGGCCTTGGCGCGGCCCAAGCGAAGATGATGGGCTATCCCAAGGTATACAACATCGAAATGGACCCCTACGAAACCCTGAACGAGATGACCGTCAATCCATGGCTCTTGGCTCCCGGCATGAAGGTCGTGAACGAGTACCTCGAAACCCTCAAGGATCATCCGAATCCGCCGTCAGCCAACCTCACCGAGTTTAGGGGGGCTATGCAGTAGAACGAACGATTGGGATAGAGGAGAGCGTCCGTATGGGCGAAACCAAGATCGAAATAGGAGCGGAAACTCTCCTCACCCGCACAGAGTTCGGCTGGAAGTACAACACTGGGGGTTCAGCCTGTTCGTCGTCGGATTCCTGACCGGCTTCATCCCCATGTCGAAAACCAGCTCCAAATCGCCCCGAGCAGCCCCCGCCCTTGTCATGCTCGCGCTCAGTGCCTGCCCGGCTCAGGCCGACGAGGGGGGGCGAGCTTCTGGCTTCCCGGACAATATGGCAGATTCGCCGCCATCGCGCCGTCGCCCGGCTTCTCGCTGCCGATGCAGAGCTATTGCTATTCGGGCAGCGCCAGTGCCGACAGGGCGCTCAATCGCGGCCGCAGTTTGAGTCTCGGCCTCGACACCAACTTCTGCGGGCAGTTCTTCGTACCCACCTGGACGCCCGACACCACTTTTCTCGGCGCGCGCCCGAGCTTTTCGCTGGCCTTCTACCCTGGCCGGAACAGTACCTCGGCCACGATCGGGCTCGGTGCCGCCAGCGCCAGGGACGCGGTAACCGGTTTCGGCGACGTCTATCCGACCGCGCAGCTGTTCTGGAACAAGGGTGTGCACAACTGGATGGCCTACGTCACCGGCAACATTCCGATCGGCAGCTACGATCCCAACCCGACTCTCGAACCTGGGCCTCGGTCATGCCGCACTCGACGTCGGCGGCGCCTACACCTACCTCGACAGCAAGACAGGTTGGGAGTTCTCCGCCACCGCAGGCCTGACCTACAACTTCGAGAATACCGACACCAATTACACCAACGGCGTCGATTTCCACCTCGATCTTGGCCTGTCGCGCTTCCTGACCGAGAAGCTTTTCGTCGGCCTCGTCGGCTATGCCTACGTGCAGTTGACGCCCGACAAGGGTCAGCCCGCTGCGCTCGGCTCGATGGAGAGCCGCACCTTCGCGATCGGGCCGCAGGTCGGCTACAACTTCAACGTCGGCGGCGTGCCGATCTACACGAACCTGCGGGGCTACTACGAGTTCGCGGCCAGGAACCGGCCGGAGGGCGGCAGCATCTTCCTAACGGTCAACGTCCCGGTGTCGGCGCTCGCGCACGGGAGCCCGCCGAACTGATGGCGGGCCGCAACTTTTGGAGAGCCGATCGCGCCCTTTGCGCAGCCCTAAAAGGAACGCGGCACCCGCACTCCCTTGAGTGCCTCGGCAGGGCTATGCAGATCGGCCAACAAATCGGTGTGAAGCGGAAATGCGCTCAAGCCCGGCAGTAGGTGGAAACGGCAGACATGAATTCTCGTGACCACCCAAAGATGTCCTTGGAGCACATGGCATGGATTCCGGGTGGGACGTTCCTCATGGGATCCGACCAACACTATCCCGAAGAGGCGCCTGCTCATCGTGTTAAAGTAAGTGCCTTCTGGATGGATCGATACACCGTGACGAACCGCGAGTTTTCGCAGTTTGTCGCTGCGACCGGCTATGTGACACTCGCCGAGCGCCCCGCCGACCCGGCACAATATCCGGACGCAAAGCTCGAACTGCTGGCGCCGGCGTCGGCAATGTTCAAGAAACCCGTTGGGCCGGTCGACCTGCGCAACGCCTACAATTGGTGGGTCTATGTTCGAGGCGCCAACTGGCGTCATCCGCGTGGTCCGGCGAGTTCAATCAAGAAGCTGGGCGACCATCCGGTCGTCCATATCGCCTATGAGGACGCCGAGGCCTATGCCAAATGGGCAGGGAAAGAATTGCCGACCGAAGCCGAATGGGAATTCGCCGCGCGGGGCGGGCTCGAAGAGGCAGAGTTCGTATGGGGGCACGAATTGATGCCGCTCGGGGCGCATATGGCCAACATCTGGCAGGGCGAATTCCCTCATCAAAACTTGAGCACCGATGGGTTTGAATGGACCGCGCCGGTGGGTTCGTTTCCCGCCAACGGCTACGGCCTGCACGACATGGCGGGAAATGTCTGGCAGTGGACAACGGACTGGTATGGGGACTATTCGCGCACCGGCCGGCCGTGCTGCGCCGTCGATAATCCGCGTGGCGGGCCGCGCGAGGGAAGTTACGATCCGAACACGCCCGAGGTGCTGATCCCGCGCAAGGTGACCAAGGGCGGCTCCTTCCTCTGTGCGCCAAACTATTGCCAGCGCTATCGGCCTGCCGCGCGGATGTCGCAACCGATCGACACGTCGACCTGCCATCTCGGCTTCCGCTGTATCGTGCGCCACAACGCAGACAAGGGCCTCCCTTGAACGACAATTTCGTCCTCCTTGTCGGATATTCGGTCGACGCGTTCACGGCAATCTCCGCGCCGACGACGTGGTGACGATCACCAGGCTTGCCCGCCTCGCCCGATCGACGCGCGACCCTCTCGGCATTGCTGAGCGCCTGGATGCGGCTGAGGCCAATTTGCGGTCGCTGGCCGAACCGTGGGCCGATGCCATGTCGCCGGCCGGCCGCAGGTTATCTAACAGGTCTGTCACCGGAATTGGCTGCGGATGCCGGTGACGACCGATTAACAAAGCCTGACGCTAGTAATGATGTCCCCCCGGCATCGGAAGGGCTGCGACATCGAACGCCCAGGGGAATCGGTACTCTTCGAAGCCGGAAATGTTTGGCGGCGGGAACGTCGGGTCAGTAAAGGCGCCGACATGGATCCCGATGTTCTCCGGCGTCTCGTCGAGCACGTAGTAAACAGTCGAACCGCACGTGGGGCAGAAATAAGTCGTGACCCCCCCACGGGCACAGTTGCGATATGTGACCGGCGCCGCATCCTGAGGAAACCTCCACGCCGTCGACTTGCCTTCGATTGTCACCTGCTCCTTTGGGAAAGTCGCTTGTATGGAGAACGCACTTCCCGTCATCTTATGGCAGTTATTGCAGCTGCATAAGGATATCCGCTTCGGGTCGGGGCCTTTGGTGGTCGCGGTGAGCTTTCCGCATACGCAGACAGCCTTACGGGTTTTTATGCTATCCGGCGTTTGCGTTTGTGCGTTCGCCGCATGCGAGAATGCGGTTGCTGTGACCAGCGCGGAGCTACCGAGGAGAAGATCACGGCGTTTGATACCTCCGTGACGTTCGACGTGCTCCCGTGGAGCTTCGTTAGATTCATTGTTGCTCATGGCGCTCTCCGTTGATGAAAAATGCAGTTTAACTTCCGAGGTGTGACCAGAGGCTGCGCAGTATATCTGGGCGGCCGGCGCGGGTTTAACTACTGTCGACCTCGATCAGCTCATCGCGCTCGCGCACGGGGTAGGTGGCGAGGGGCTTGACCGCCGGACCATCGACAGGCTTGCCGGTAGCGATGTCGAAACGCGCCGCATCGCATTGGGACATGATGATGGTCCCGGTCAGCAGCCCCGAAGAGAGCGGGGCGCCATTGGTGGTCGAGAGATCGTCGAAGGCGTAAAGCCGGCCGCCGGTGCGCGCGACCGACACGCGCCGCTTCTGGTCCTCAATGTAGTAGGGCATCACGTAGCCCTCGGGTACATCCACCGACTTGCCCAGGGTGCGGAATCCGTCCTCACTCATCGCGCTCTCCCTCAGCGGTCCTGCGGCTGATCGCCGATCACCACGTCGGTGATCGACAGGTCATGGTTGAGCCGGTATCCGCCCGGCGCGCCGGTGGGCACCACCGGGTTCCGCGGCATCACCGCCTCGAGCTTCTCGTAGCCCGAGCCGAGCGGCGGCCGCGGATCCGCATCGCCCTTGTGCGGCCAGAACGACATCGCCCGCTCGGCCAGCGCCGCGATCGTCAGCGACGGGTTGACGCCCGGATTGGCGGTGATGACCGAGCCGTCCATGATGTGCAGGCCGGGATAGCCGAAGACGCGCTGGTAGGGATCGACCACGCCGTGCTGGGCATCTTCGCCGATGGTCTGGCCGCCGATGAAATGCGCGGAGGTGGATTTTCCGACAACGGAGAAGAAGGTCTGGGCGGAGACGCCGCCAAGCTTCTCCGCCACGCGCCGGCCGACATCGACCGCAGCCTCGACAATTGCCGGCGGCGCCGTGTCCGACCCCGGCTTGCTGCGCAGCATGCCGTGCTTCCAGGAGAGGTCGAGCCAGTCGTCGTGATCGCGCATGCACAGAAGGTTGAAGCCGCGCTGCGACCAGTCCCTGGGATAATCGATGCTGATCGTGTCGATCGGGTGCTCAAGCAACTGCATGAGCCATTTTCGGAAGTGGTGCTCCTCGTTGCCGTCGGGCTGGGCGGTGTAGAGCAGCGACATGGCGTTGCTGCCGACGCCGTAGCGCACCGGGCCGATCGTCGCCTCGGGGTCGATCTGCAGGCACGCGGTCACCGAAGAGGCGCCGGGCGTGATGACGAACTTGTCGGGATCCTTCTTGTAGTCCGTCTCGCTGCGCTGGACTGAAACCAGCGCCTCGGAATTGGTACGCGCCCGCTTGCCGGCCTCGTCCGAAAGCCTGTCGAGCGTCCCGTCGTGCTTCATCGACAACAGAAGCTGCGCCGTGCCGAAGGCATGCGCCGAGAGGATCACCTGCGCTGCCTTATAGCGATGGTGCTCACGCGCGAAGCCGAGCGGACCGGGATGCCGCGCAACCACCTCGAAGCCGCCGTCATCGAGCGGCTTGAGTTCGTGCACCTCGTGCATGTCGTGCACGACCGCGCCGCACTTCTCGGCGAGGTAGAGATAGTTCGTCGTCGTCTTGTTCTTGGCTCCGTGCGGACAGCCGATCATGCAGTCGTTGCAGCTGATGCAGCCGGTCCGCCGCGGCCCGGCGCCGCCGAAATACGGGTCGTCCACCTCCACCCCGGGCGTGCCGAAGTGGATGCCGAGCGGCGCCCTGAGGTACGGCCGCTTCATGTCGGTCGCCACCTCGCGCATGATGCGGTCGGAATCGGTTTCCATGTAGGGCGAGACCTGGACCCCGAATATGCGGTTGCACTGGTCGTAGTAGGGTGCGAGTTCCTGCCCCCAATCGGTGATGTGCGACCATGTCGGATAGTCAAAGAACTTCTTCGCCGGCACGTAGAGGGTGTTGGCGTAGACGAGCGATCCGCCGCCGACGCCGGCCCCGGAAAGGACGATGACGTCGTCGAGGTAGCGGATGCGCTGGATGCCGAATAACTCCAGGTCCGGCTGCCAGGCGAATTTCGGCAAATTCCAGCTGGTCTTGGGAAGATCCGCGTCGCTCCAGCGGCGACCGGCCTCCAGCACGGCGACGGAGTAGCCCTTCTCGACGGCTCGGAGCGCCGCAACACTTCCACCGAAGCCGGAGCCGATAATGATCACGTCGTAGTCGAAGCGCGCCATTTTTCCCCCGACGAAGCGCAACATCGCGCATTGGCTTGAATGGCGTCTCGAGCGCGGCGGCATGGCTGATCGAGACGGCACATAGTCACGGACCTCAGAGCGAAATCGCGACCCGTTACGCTCGCTCCTCATCGCAGGGATAGTCGGCGAGGACTTTGTTGACCTCCCCGCCCGTATCCGCCGATCGTTGCCGAAGCCGTCGCGACACCCGCTCACTCACTCAAGCCAAACCTATAGCGGAGAGGCTCCCGGCGATCTTTTCATTTCACGCCAGGTCATCGATGGGCCATTTCAGCACGACCACGGCTTTCGATAGGATTGCCGCCTGACGAAGGGGCAACCATACCGCGGCCTCACAATTCGACGCCTACCGAATAATCTTGTCGGACGACACGCATTTGACATCGGCGCTCGGTATGATGCAGCTGCGCTGGAGATTCCCAGAATCCTCGCTTGTCACGCCCGCCGGCAGGAGCTAATCAAAACCATCCATTTTGCGACAAGTACGATCCTGGAGTGCCTTCCAATAGCCGCAGTTCCTGTCATTTCCAGCCATGTTCTGCAGGGTTTGCCAGCGTTCATACGTGATGAAATCGGCGAACGGGCGCTGCAACGCGCCAACTCCGCGGCAGGCTTTGATGCCGAGCTGATAGAAAATCGGAACTGCTATATTTCCCAACGTTCCGTGCTGGATTTCGTCGGTGTGGTAGCGCGGTCAGCCGGCGTTCATGATCTTGGGCTGCTCCTTGCTCCCTCGATGAATGTCGCTGATTACGGAACTTTCGGGCGCTACATTTTTGCCGCGGAAACACTGGGCCAGGCGATCAAGCGCAGCATCGCGGCGTTGCGCTACCACAGCACCTTCGACACGCTGTCGCTGACGACGTATGGCAACGAACTCAGATACAGCTACGCATTTGCGCTGGCCGGTTCTCAAGGATATGGTCCTGTCGCAAGCGCTGCCGCAGGCGAGCTGATCAGCATTTTAAGGGCCTATTTGCCCGAGAATTGGCGGCCCATCCGCATCGAACTGGACATTCCTAGGCCGACGCGAACGTCTGACTTTGAAGATGTATTTCAATGCCCTGTCATCTTCGACGCACCAGCCGTGACGATTGTCACTGAACGGCACCGCATGATGGCGGGGTTGAAACGCATGTCGCGATCGATTTTCACAATCGAGGACGTCGCCCGCGACCGTTCCGGAGGAGCGCCGCAAGGCTTGATGGAGGTCGCGTTTGCGCAGATCCGCGCTCAGCTCCACACGGGTGATGTGTCAATCGAGGAAGTCGCGCGCTCGATGGAAACCAGCGTGCGGTCGCTGCAGCGCGAGCTGAATCGGGCCGGCACTGACTTTCGCACTTTGACAAGCACCGTGAGAATCGAGCGCGCGACCGAGCTTTTGCACGACACGAGCGTGTCAATTATCAGCATTTCCGAGGATCTGGGGTATGCCTCTCCGGCCGGCTTTTCCCGTGCCTTCCGAAAGGCCACCGGCCTGGGACCACGCGAATTCCGCAAGCGGGAGTGGAGTAGTCTGCGTGGCTCTGCTCCGGAAGATATCGAGCAGGACGCAGTGTAGCGGCCGTCGACGGCGTTTCCTCCATGCTCCTGCGTACCGCTCGCAGAGACCGCCTCGAGGGCATGTGCGGAGTTTGAACCATGGCCTGGACCACGATGGCGCCAGTGCTCTTACGACGGCGAGCGAGTCAGGCGACTGTGTCCTCGTAACCTCGCCGTCGTTTTAAGAGTAAGACCGAATGTCCGCTGAGCCGGAGTGGCTCGCCCTACACGGCGCCTTCGAGGGTTGCTCGGAGTGGCCGATGGCGAGCGCAGCGGCGAGGTGCGTTTCGTCAGGGAGGTAGACGCCTCCGCCGAGAGCATGCGCAGGGTGGTGAAGCGGATGGCCACCAGCTACGATCGAGCGCATTTCTGCTACGAGGCCGGTCCGACGGGCTACGGGCTGCATCGCCTTATCACCTCGCTTGGCTATCCTTGCACGGTGGTCGCGCCGTCGCTGATCCCAAGGAAGCCAGGCGCTCGGATCAAGACCAACCGGCGTGACGCCGTTGAACCCGATCGCCCTCGCGGCGGTGCTGCTCGCGGCGCCTTCATGACGAGGAAGAAAGTGCCGGTCGCCTTATCCGGGCGATCGGCATTTTCTTTTTGCGGTTACCGTCGTGAGGGCTGGCCGCTCCCCGATTGCAAAACGTTGGCGAGCCGTTCCAGCTCAATGGTATAACAGTAGAGGCAAAGCAGCGATGCAAGCAGCACCGCAGTCCTGGGAACCAGAATCGCCGCGCCTTCGCTCGAACTGAGCTCAGGCGCATGGCGCAGAAAGAAGAGGCTGAAGAGCGCCCCGCCGAAGATGAAGGTCAGGCGGCTGGCAAAGCCAATGACGTGACCAACGAGGATGTTGCGCCATCCAGGCATCTCGACCTTGTTGAACCGATACCAATAGGCGGCCTGGAACGCGCAGATGGAAATGGCGAGCACAGCAATCTCGGTCGCTGATGCTGCGTGGAGCACACCGAGGCTATCGATGAGGGTTCGAAATGCGTGCTGGATCGCGACCAGGATCGTCAGGGCGGAGACAGACTGGATCGCGAGGCAGATCACGTAGGGACGGGTCGACGGACATGCCTTCACACGGTTCTACCCATCTTTGGGAAAGAGAAACGTTAGGGCCGACTGAAAGGCCCCATCGCGGTACGCTGTCCGGCGCGGTGAGATTGTAGACACCGCCGAACTGCAGTTGGATCGTTGGATCGGTTGATTGCCGACATTGAAAAGCTTCGCGACGCCGGCATTGAGCCGCACCGTCCATTCGTTTGTGTTCCAGTTATACGACGTCTGGGACGTGGCGCGGCGCAATGACCTGCAACTGCGTTCAGTTTGTTGCTTGCGCGAGTTTTCACTCCGGCGGTGCCGGCGAGACAAGCCAGGAGCAAGGCGCGTCAGCCCGCAGCTAGCCCGGCGTAAAAACGCCGGGCTAAATTCCGCGCAATTCCGCTAGTAGCATGGAGGATAGGGATAGTATCCGCAAACCGGCGGGCGATAGTAATACGGATACGGATGGTACGCGTAGGCTGCCGCAGCTCCCGCTGCCGCAGCGCCGGCCACCGCGGCGGCTCCGGCATAGTATGCCCCCCGATAGGCTGTACGTCGGGCAACGCCAGCGAATGAAAGCGGCGTAAAGGGAAGGCCGATGATGTCGATAAAGACAGAGGCAGGACCGTCGGCGCCCTTGATGTCACCTTCGAGAACATCGACATCGAAAGCAAGGTTCTCGCCCTCGAGCTTGGGATTTTTCAGAGTGACCACAACGTCGCGCACGGTGTTACCGTCCTTCTGGAATACGGACACCGTGGCGTTAGGCGGATTCTTTGCAAAGTTGTCGCTGCCGGTACCCCAATCTTCCACCACATGGCTGGTCAGATCATGGCCGGCCGAGCGAACCGGCCGATCCGCAAATATGATCGCATTGGGCGCGATCCCCGTGAGAACAAGTTTGCCGGGCTGCATGTTCGCGCCCTTCGAGTTGAAGACAATCAGCGATGGAACGACCTGGGGCTTTGTGGCTCCGATGGTCTTCAGCGGCACAGGGGGCGCCGGATCTTGCGCCACGGCCATGGTTGTGACCGTCAGAGCACCGATAAAGGCAACCGTACGCATCGCATTTGACAGCATGAATAACTCCGAAATCAGGGACCTGTGGGTCCAGGCATGACAGGAAAGAGTAGAGGCCGGCTGAACTGGCCGGCCTCCCCTCTTTATCAGAGATAATCAGTATTTGGCGACCACCGGACCGCCGAACTTGTAATTGACGCGAAGCGTGAGCAGATTCACGTCCGTCTTGGTATTGGTGGTGATCGAATCGACGGCGGGCGCCCCCAACGGCGTGAGCCAAGTGTACCCTTCGAGCTTCCTGCCGGCCAGCCGAAACGTCACCACTGCGGAGGCCGAACCGTCGGTCCGACATCTCCAGGAGACGGAAGACCTGGAGCTGGTGGCTGCGGCGCTCCTGGCGGCGGCAACAACTCGCCCCAATTCGTGCGCGCTCGCATCCGCTCAGCCGTCGCAGCGTTGACGAAATAGCTGTCCTCCCGGATCTGCCATCCGCCCCCGAGCGCGCGGTAGATCGCGGTGGCACCAAGCGCGACATTGGCCGAGGCCGTCGCCACATTGCTCTCCGCCTGAAACAGATTCTGCTCTGCGGTCAGAACAGTCGTGAAATCAGTAGCCCCCTGATCGTACTGCTCAGTCCCGATTTTCAACGCGCCGCGGGCGGCTTCCGCGCTCCTGCGCAGATAGCCGACCTGGACGCGCGATTGCAGAAAGGTGGAGATGCCGTCATCCACCTGCTGCTGCGCCTTGAGGACGGTGCTTTGATAATCGACCAACAGCTGTTGCAGCTTCGCATCCTGCAGCCGTACGTCATTGGTGATCTGCCCGTAGTTCAGGATGTTCCATTGAAAGGAGGGGCCGGCGGCATAGGTCACGCCCCTGGAGCTGACGATCTGTCCGAGATTGTGGCCATTAGCGGTGCTGGCCGCGCCTCCGAAAGTGCCGGTGATGCTGATGGCGGGATAGAGCTGCGCCTCGGCGACGCCGATTTGCGCGTTCTGAGCGAGCGCGGCGAGTTCGGCTGCGCGAACGTCCGGCCGGCGGCGCAGAAGGTCCGCAGGAATTCCGACCGCAATTGTACTGGGCGGCACGGGGATCCGGCCTCGCGAGCGCGCAAGCAAAGGAGCCAGCGAAACGGGCGGGATGCCGAGCAGCACGCAAAGCGCGTGCTCTCCCTGCTGCAGCTGAATGGTCAATTGCGGTATTGCCGCTTTGGTCTGTTCGAGAACGTTGGTTGCCTGATAGACGTCGCGTTCGCTGGTGCCGCCTCCGGTGTATTTCGCCTTTGCGATCCTCAGGGCGCCCTCCTGCTTGGCGATGTTGGAGCGAGCGATCGCGATCAACTGCTCGGTGGTGCGGATGCCGATATAGGTTGCCGCGATGTCGCCAAGGAGCGTGACCAGAACGTCGTCGTAGTTCGCAACCGAAGCGAGGTAGGCACCATCGGCGGATTCAACGCCGCGCCGAAACTTGCCCCAGACATCTAATTCCCAGGCGGCCTGCGCGGCAAGCGCGTCCGTCCAGAACTGAGTGGGGTTGGCATTCGGAAGGGCCGTAGGCGAAGCAGCACTTGGCTGCGTGTAGGTCAACGAACCCGTTCCCTGCTGGACCTGCGGATAAAACGAGCCGATGGCGATGCCGAGCGCTGCTCGTGCCTGGAGCACACGGGTCCCCGCACTGAGCAAAGTAAGATTCTGGTTGTAAGCGGTCTGGACGAGCTGGTTGAGTGTAGGATCGCGGAAAGCTCGCCACCAATCTCGATAATCCTGATGACCCGTCTTGATTGAGTGGCCGTTCGCGCCGAGAAACTTGTCGGTGATCGGCGCTGCGGGTGAGACATAGTCGGGACCAACAGCGCAGGCAGCTAGCGGCAGAACCAAGGCTGCGCACAGAAAAGGACTTCTGGCTTCAAGCCGGACTCGACGAAGAAACCGCATAGAAGCAACATCCCCCAGACTTGCTCGCAGCCCGTTTTTGACACTAACAAATCCGCCAGAACCTCTTGCCGGGTTGTCGGCATCCTTCCACGATAAATCCAGAGGTTGCGGCATTCGTGCTACACGCGGCTTCAGCGAATCGTACGCACTGAACACGGCCTAACTCTTGGTCACGGTGGGCACGACATAGAGCAGCCACTTCTTCATCCGGATTGCGACCTTCGAGATGATGTGAGTCGGCTTGCCGACACCCGTGTAGATGACGGCACTTCCTCCTGAGCCGATGGACAGCTTGCGCGAGACGGTCGGATCATCGAACAGAATCTTGACGACGAAGGCGCCAGTCGATCCAACCCTCGCCGCTGTAGGGATATCGCCGCTGGTCGTAAATTGTCCTCCGCCAGAGGCCGGGATCACCGCGTCGACTTTTCCGGTGAACAGCCGGCCTGGATAGGGATCCAGCACCATTTCGACGTCATCGCCCGGGTGCACATTCATGACCCAGTTCTGCGGAAATACCGCACCAACGGCGATGCTGGAAGTGTCGACGAAAGTCCCGGCCGCTGCCATCGGCATGGGTACCAGCATGGTCCCGACCTGAACTTGCCAGTTCACCACGTAGCCATCGGCCGGCGCCATCATCCGGCACTGCGCGAGGTTGAAGCGCGCGTCACCGAGTTGAGCCTCTACGGCGGGCACGCTACTTTGGGCGACAACCACAGCAAAGGCCGCCTGGCGCGCCGCGGCGTCGGCCTGTCGCAAGGCAGACTGGGAGGCGCCCAGCGCAGCCTCAGCCTGCTGTTCGCCAGCTTGGGCTTGCGCGACCGCGGCGGCCGCCTGCTCGACGGCGGCGTCCGCCTCCTGGCGTTGCTGCCTGGCTTCGGCCACTTTGAGCTGGCTGATCGCGGCAACATCGGCCCGCTGGATGTTCAGGGCAATCTGTTCCTGCGTCTTGGCTAAATCAGCGGCCGCCTTCGCCTTGTTGAAGCTCGCTTGAGCATTAGTCACAGCGGCCTTGGCTTGGTTGACGGCAGCCTGGGCCTGGACCACTCCGTCCTTGGCCTTCGCAACATTGGCGTCGGCTGCTTGCTCGGCTGCCTGCGCCTGCTCGACATTGGCTTTGGATGCCTTGAGTTGGGCTTCGAGTTGATCCACCGTAAACTGGTAAGGCGCCGGGTCGATTTCCAGCAGCAAATCGCCTTTCTTCATCGGCTGGTTCGCCTCGGCATGCACCGCCTTGACCTGTCCTTTCACATAAGGAACGAGCTGAACCACATACTGCGTCGTCACCAACTGGCTCGTTAGCGGCGCCGACTGCGTCCACCACACCACCACGCCACCGATCAGGAGGACGCCGGCCAGGATCATGCTTGCGACGCGATATGGCGTCGGCTTCAGGTGCATCACCTTGAAGAGTACAAGCACGACGGCGGTATAGATAATGATCAGAAACGCGATCATGGCCGCATCTCTTCGCGAGCCGGAATCTTGGGTGACGAGGCCGATTCCGTGCTGGCCGCCTCACTCACGCCGGCCGTATTGATCATGTTCGCTTCTCCATGCGCTGCTCGAGATGGCGTGATGAAGGCCCAAATCAACGCAAGCGGCCACAACAAGCCACCCGTTGCAATCCCGATCCAACTGGCGACGCTGACGGCTGAGGCCTGCGGATGATCCCATTGCCGCGCGAGCCGGCCCGGCAACTGCCCGAGGCTGACAATGATGATCACTGCCACCGCGATAAGTACGGCGAACACGACAAATGCGAACGCATCTAATGTGCCAAACGACGAGTCGTTCATAGTTGCTTTCTCTCGCGCGTGCGAAGTTCGTTGGAACGCCTGCGAGGTACGATTTTGAAGTTATGCCCGACGCCGCGCTGGATAGCAACGTAGCGTAGCCATGTCGTTTGTCGGGTCTACGCCTCCGGTGATTGCTCTGTTGCCATCCTGTCCCCTTCGTTGCGGCTGCCGCGCAGCCTCCGATCCTTGCCGTCGCCGTCTTGACGGAGGCCATCGGCTGCTCCGAGCGTTCACCGCGACCGTCGGTACATGATATGAAGCGGGGGCGCCCTGCCATTCATTTTGCGCCAGAGCTCGATGCGCTGTCGTCAGGCAGTGGCGGCAATGCGCCGCCGATGATCTCGGCGACGGAGATGGCTGGCGCGTCTGCTTTGGTGCGCGAGGTGTTCGGGGATGGGGTCCTGAGGCACGCCAACCGGGCGACGATGCTCAAAATCGAGTTGATCGAGACGACTGCTTCATTCCACGGGCCACATGACAACCCTTCTCGACGCGATCGAACGGGGACGCGGGCGGGCCGAACGGTCAATGATCAAGCTGCTAAGATTATTGGATAGGACCGCAACTCCGCCGCGGGATGCGGTTGGATACCCCAATTGGAAGTGTCCAGCATTCCCCGACGAGACATATGTAACCAATTCATCATGAGTCTCCTTCTGTTGGGAAAGGCTTGTCCGGCACTGCCCCGCGGATTTTTGCTGTCGCAAGTAGCCATTGGCGTCGCGAAAAACTTGCCATTTTGCGCCACTTGAACTTTGGCCTCGCGTGGAGGAAGTGCATCAGCAGACCTTCCGGACAGGACTTGATGAGATGCTTGCGCCGATCTTGATTGGCGATAACAGGATGCTGGATGATGGCACCGGCTCTTCGCGGCCGTAGAAGATCATACAGCGGCGACAATGACATAGCGGCGCCCAGCTTCATCTTCTCGGGCGCGACGCCCCGGTGAGAACCAACTTGCCGGCCTGCATGTTCGCCCGCCCGGAATTGAAGACAATCAGCGATGGAACGACTTGGGGTTTCGTGGCCCGATCGTCTTTTGTTGGCACATGGGACGCTGAGTCTTGCGCCAGGGCCATGCTTGTAACCGTCAGAGCGCCAAGTAAAGCAAGCACACGCATCGCATTTGACAGCGTGATTAGCCGCAAAATCAGGGACCATCCGGGTCCGGATATGATGAGAAAGAATAGAGGCCGGCTCGATATCGGGGCCGACGGCGTGATGCTGCCGATGGTGTCCACCGTCGAGGAGGCAAAGCATATCGTCAAAAGCGCGAAATATTATCCCGAAGGAATGCGCGGCGTTGCGATCGGGCTGGCCCAGGACCGGTTTCGCACCAGCCCGCCCGCGTCGAAGTCGCTGATGCGATCGCCGCGCTCGACGGGGTCGACATCCTGCGGGTCGGACATTGGGACCTCCGCGTCTCCCTAGGCATTCCGGGCCAGATCGAGTATCCCGAATTCAAGAAGGCGATCGAGCGCGCCAACCAGGCCTGCCGAAAGCACGGCAAGTCAATGGCCCGCGTGGCCATCAGCGTCGAGCAATCCCAAGAGCTCTATCGTGAAGGCTTCGACGTTCAGACGTACCAGTCCGACGTTGCGATTCTAAAGGGAGGCATGACGAAGGGAATCGCCGAGATGCGCAGCGCATGCGCGCCGAAGGGAGTCGCCGAATGAGCCGCATTCGTGTCGGCCTGTCCCGGACCTTCTTCAAGCAAGATGGCACCCTGAAGCACCTCAAGATCTATCCCTATACGCCCGGCGGCGTGGGTACGAGCATCGCGACGGCGCTTGAAGGCAAGGTACGGCTCGGCAGGAATCCGCCAGTGCCGGACACCAGGTTCGTCGAGGGCTCGGCCAGGCGTTCCATACGATCCCGCCGGGCGATTTCGGCTTCTTTGAAATGACGAGAACGTCCAGCAGGAGCCGGCGACCAGTTACGATGTCGAACTGTCCGGTCAGTTGGCGGCGATCGGCATCGTGAAGGGCAAGCCGTTCCAGCCCAATGCGCGGATGAAGAAAATTCTCAGCGAGGCAGCTGCGGTGGGCAACGCCAGCGGCCGGGTTCTGAACTGGCGCTCCGCCGTTGTTCATCCGATGGACGTACTATCCCGGTTCGAAGTGGAGTAGCATGCCGTGGGAAGGCGGCGCCAAATTCGAGACGCCACCGCCGGAGTTCGCGAGGTAAGGCATGTTCAAGCCGCTGCCGCCCCACCGGCTTACGCACCCTCGATTCGCGGACGGCGTTCTATTACGGATATACGCTGGACTCGCCGGGCATGATCATGCGCATTCCCGATGTCGGCTCGCAGTACCTCATGGGCTTCGTCGATAGCGCGAACAATCCCTTTGATGGTGGCAAGACCTACAAGGTGACGCTGCCCAAGGACATTCCTGCGCGAGCATTCTGGTCGTTCACGGCCTACGACAACCAGACCCGCTCGAACCGTTCTTCACCAAGCAGTGGCGGCCAAGCGACATCGAACTCGTCGCCAAGTGAGCTGAAGCGTTTGCGGAGGCAACCATGAGCTTGATTTCGGCAATCATGCGTCTTGCGACCACGACATTGGACGCGAGAATTCTTTGCTTGGCGATTGGCGTAATGTCGTTCATCGTGACGGACGACATCACCATCGTCGGAATGTTTTCATCCAATGGATTCCGGACGATCAAGCCCGGTGCGGCGGTGAAGCTCGTGTTCGACATGATCCCGGCCCCGTCCATCACGGGACGGTCATGGCAATCCCGCAGGGCATCGGGGAGGGCCAGATCGCGGTTTCCGCAACACTCACCCGGGCAACCGCTATCCGCGGCGCCAAGACCTATCCGACGGTGATTTCTCCTCCGAAGGATATCGACCGAAACCAGCTCCGGCTCGGCATGCCCGGCACCGTCAACGTATTTGCGGACAACGCAGGCGTCATTGGCATCCTCATGTCGATCCTGGTCTGGGTCAGCTCGTATACCGCGTATCTTTGACGATGTTGGCGAGCGACCGGCTAGCCTGATCGTGGAAGCGCCGTCCACATAATCGAGACACCCAAACCCCCACCGCGCAAACTCGCAGCGAGAAAGGTGACTTTGGAGCAACACCGAGAGGGAATTCGCATCGGTCTCAACCCTCTGGCGAGACATGCACAATCTCATTGGACATACTGATTTGAGGAAACGGTGGAGCACATGACGGATTGCATACGCGAACGAAAGTCTGTTCGGAGACTGATCCGCCGGGCCATCGGCGTGATCATGACGCTGTCGGCGGCCCTTCCCTACACCGCATACGCCGACGAAGGCGGCGTATCTTTTTGGCTTCCCGGGCAGTTTGGCAGTCTGGCTGCCGTACCTTCAGTGCCGGGATGGTCGATGGCCGAGGTCTACTATCACACCTCGGTATCGGCATCTGGCGCGACGGCCGCGTCAAGGGAAATTCAAGTCGGAAGAACTCCAGCGAACGTAAACGTCAACTTGAATCTGAATCTGAATGCGCAGGCCGATCTCGTATTCCTCAACCCGACCTACACCTTTGCGACGCCGGTGCTGGGCGGACAATTGGCGATCGGCGTAACCGGGTTGTTCGGCCGCTCAAGCGCTGATCTCAGCGGGACACTGACAACCAGCCTGGGGCCGATCTTCATAACCCGTACGGGAAGTATTAGCGACTCAATCACCTCTGTTGGCGACCTCTATCCGATGGCGACACTGAAGTGGAACGCCGGGGTCCATAATTTCATGACCTATGTCACCGGGGACATTCCGGTCGGCGCCTACAGTCCAACGCGCCTCGCCAATCTGGGCATCGGTCATGGCGCCATCGATAGCGGCGGCGGCTATACCTACTTCAATCCCCAGGCAGGCCACGAATTTTCAGCTGTCGCGGGCTTCACCTACAATTTCAAGAATCCGGACACGCAATACCAGAACGGCATCGACTTCCATCTCGACTGGGGCGCTTCGCAGTTTCTTTCCAAGCAGCTCTTTGTCGGGCTCGTCGGATATGCGTATCAACAGGTCACTGACGATTTCGGACAGCACCCGATCCTTGGCGGTTTCCGCTCGCGCGTCCTCGGTGTCGGCCCGCAAATAGGGTTTCTGTTTCCGGTGGGAGACATGCAGGGCTATCTGAACCTGAAGGGATACGGCGAGTTCGACGCGGCCAACCGGCCCTCGGGCTGGAACACCTGGTTGACGTTCTCGATCTCGCCGATGGCACCTGCGAGCACAGCGGCGCCAACCCGACGGATCGTGACAAAATAGCAGCGGTCTAGGCGAGGCGCGTGGCGAGCCGCGAAGCGCCGTTCGCCGCTGCTGCATCAAATGATGAAGCCGTTGCGCGGCCCGGCCAAGGCGGCCATCTCACTGCTATCGGTGCCTCTCCGTTCGCATTCCTGGCAAGCTCCGCTTTCAGAATGTCGTCAATCCGCTTTTCCGGTTCGTCGAGCTCGGCCTCGCTTCGCGCATTCCCGATCTCGTTGCCAAGCGCGTAGAGCGGCTCCGGCATGCTTTTTCGGCCCGGCACCAGAATACACGAACCGCCATGCGGCCAGAATGATTGAGATCAGCGAAGAGCGGCGCGTAATAAATCTTGTCGTCGTATTTATCGAGAAAGCTCTGCTAGTTTCCGTTGTAGTACGTGGCCGCTCCCGGATGAATCGGGATCAAGGCGTTGGCATTCGTGCTGGGCGTGGCGGCTTGCGCCACTACCGGGTACTGTGACAACAGATCCCGCCGGACATCGACAAGGGACTGCGTCAGGTCCGTGATGGTGTCGGCGTCCACCGACTTGTTGGCGACCAGGAAGAATGACACCCGCAGCGTCAGGTCGTCAGACGGAACGGGCGGCGCGCCCAGCCAGGTGTCCTTGGGAATGTCATAGCTTTCATAGTACTGCGCGACATTGACGACCGCGCCGGCCGATTCGATTTCGATCAGCTTGGGAGCTGCGCCCTTTCGCGCCGGCCCCCGGAAAGAATTGCCGCACCTTTGCTAGATATCTCTCGGTAACGACGGCAAGGAGAGCCTGTACCTGTCCGGACGATAGCGCCGCCGCGCCTTCTGTCACCGCAACGTCGTGGAAGCGAACCTTGGCACGGTCGAATTGACAGACTTGCTTTAGCGCATCGACCACTGGCCGGTTGATGGGACCGCCGACCGCCATCCTCTTCATTGTCTCGGCTGCCGCCTTCACCAGGTCGCTGGTTGACTTGGCGCGGGAGGTTCGAATTGCCCCGAGCGAATTCGACCATCACGGCTGACGTGCGCCGCCATCAAAACAGGCGCTACCGCCTGACATGCGCCGATGGCGCTTATGTCTTCATCGAGCGATGACCTTCAGCGCGACGACCTCTTCGGTGTGAGGCAGGGGAAATTTGAGATTGCGGGCGCTCTCCGCGGCGTGCGTGAGGTAACGAAAGCCGGCTATATCGGCCGGCTTCCCAACCACGTATCCCTGAATTTGATCGCACAACTCGGCGCCCAGGAAACCCAACTCCTCGCGGGTTTCAACACCTTCCGCCAACACTGGAAGCTTGAGCCCGCGGCCAATGCCAAGCACCGCCCGAACAATGGTCGCCGCGTGTTCGTTGGCATCGACCGCCTTGATGAAGGAGCGATCGATCTTGATCTTGTCGAATGGGAATGCCCGCAGGTTCGACAACGAGGAGTAACCGGTCCCGAAATCGTCCATCGCGATCCGTACGCCAAGCGCTTTGAGCCGGCGCAATGTTGCCAGCGCCCGATTGAAATTGCGGATCAGCGCGGTCTCGGTGATCTCCAATTCGAGCCGCTCCGGCCGGAGGCCGGTTTGAACAAGGATTTCGTGAACGAGCTGCGTAAACTGTGGATTGTGCAGTTGCATCGCCGAGACGTTCACGGCGAGGCCGAGCGGATTCGTCCAGCTGCTGGCTTCCTTGCATGCCCGCCTCAACACCCATTCCCCGATCTGCTGGATCGTTCCGCCTTCCTCCGCGACGGGAATGAACAAGGCCGGCGGAACCTGACCGCGCTGCGGATGATGCCACCGCAACAGGACCTCGAAGCCGGTGATCTCGCGCGTATCAAGACGAGCCTGCGGTTGATAGACCAGTCCAAACTCTTGACGTGCGATCGCGCTGCGAAGATCGTGCTCCAGCATGCGCCGATCACGCACCTCAACGCCCATCTCAGCTTCAAAGAAACGATGAACGCCACGGCCATCGGTTTTGGCTCGATAGAGTGCGGTGTCAGCGTGGGTGAGAAGTCCCCGTCCGTCCTGGGCGTCGTTCGGGAAAATCGCAATACCAATGCTCGTGGAAACGAACGAAGCCGTAGTCGACGATTCATTTTCGATGCGCAACGCTTCGATAACATTGTCGGCGATGCGGCCCGCCACCGATGGACCCGAAAGATTGGTTGCGATGATCGCAAATTCATCGCCACCGAGCCGAGCCATCATCTGGTTCCGATCGAGAATCGCAGTAACGCATTTCGCGACCTTCTTCAGAAGGGCGTCACCGGCGGCATGCCCGAATAAATCGTTCACTTCCTTGAAGCAATCGAGGTCGAGGCAGAACACAGCAAATGATCGGCCCGAAGCTCGATGTGCCTCGATTTCGTGGTCGAGCCGGGAGTTGAAGCTGTTTCGGTTAGGCAGGCCCGTGAGCGCGTCGTGGTGCGCTAGAAAATGAATATGCTCCTCGGCCTTCTTCCTGTCACGCAGATCGCGGACGGCGATGGCATGGTGCGGCTGACCGGCGAAATCGATCGTGCGAAGGATGAATTCAACAGGAATGAATTGGCCGTTAGCATCGCGCAATTCAGCCTCGACGCGCTCACGCGGCCTCGCGACCAGCTTGTGCCTGGCAGACTCCCCGGGCAGGCAGATCGCCAGAGATTTGCCAATTACATCGTCGGGGACGTAGCCCGTCAGTTCCGTCAGGCTTGAATTGATCGAAACAATCTTGTCGCCGTAGCAGACCAGCAAACCCTCGGCCGATGCGTCGGCAAGGCCGCGCATGCGGTCGACTTCCAACTCGGCGCGATGGCGTTCACGGATATCGAGTGCAAGACCTGCGCAGGCGAGAAACAGGATCGTCAGCGATGCAAACGCGACGCCCAGCGCAAGCCAGCCAGCAGGGAGTGCCATTTCCGAAACCGTCACTGTCGGGTCGGGCACGATCGAAACCGCGCCCATGGCAGTGAAATGATGACTGCAAATCGCCAACGTGAGCAGCACCGCTCCGATAGCCGTCCATTTCATCGACCCATCGCGCAACCCGGCGGATAGCGCCATTGCGCCGATCGCCGCGCCCAGCGCGATGGAAACGACAACGAGAGCGGTGTTCCACTGAATCCGTCCGGCGATCTCGAAGGCTGCCATTCCCGTGTAGTGCATCGCCGCGATGCCACCGCCAACCGTCGCTCCCCCGATCCACCGCCTGGCAGGCATTCTGTCTCCGGACGCAATCAAGAGTCCCCCGCCGGTGAGCAGAATCGCCGCAAGGAGCGACAGTATCGTGAGAACTATGTTGTATCCGCTGGGGATGCCTGGCGAGTAGGCAAGCATCGCGATGAAGTGAGTCGCCCAGATCCCGAAACCGCTGGCGGTGGCGGCGACGCATAACCAGATATCGCGCATATAGCCCGACGTCTTGCGGACATGATTGAGGAAATTAATCGCCGCGAAAGATGCGAGTGCACATACGATGGCCGCCAGCACTACCAATCGCAGGTCATGCTCGTAGGCGATGCAGTTGTATATGGTAAACATTCAGGTAACGCCCCGCGCGATATTGTTTTCCATGATTGCAATTATCAGAACGATGCAGCCCCGATCCTTGCGCAATCCTGAACAAGCCTGAAACAGCTAACACCATGGTTTCTTCGGTGACGCCGCTCCCGTCTACCGTAGTAATGACCGGCTGCTGTTCGCCTCGGTCATCGTGATCGCAGCGAATGGGGGGCGATGCTGTAGATCGGCGGACAGTGAGCGCGCTCGGAGTCATCGAAACCTTGTTGCCGGCGTCTGTCGTCAATCTGCTTGTTCCGTTGGTGGTTGTGAGTGTCAGATTGAGTGGCAAGCCGCTCGAAGGCGCGAGGGCCAGCCTCGAAGCTTCCGACGTTCCCGCGTGATGCTTGCGCTCGGCCTGAGGAGCAGCTTTTCAGTCTCCTGCGCGTGTTTTCTCCAGATAATCCGCCGCTCGCCGCGTCAATAAGCCCAGACAATGCATGTCACGCTCAGTTGGTCGATGCGACTTTGAAAATGGACCGGCATCACGTCTATCAGGTGCCTGGTGCCGCTGGCCAGTGGCGTCGATATCACTGCACGCGCGCCTGCGTCTGTCATAGTCTGCAGCGATGGCTTCCCAACAAAGATATCGCTGTGAGCTACCTCCTCGACGGCCTGATCATTTTCATGGCCTCGCCGCAAGCCGGACGCGCGTCACTTACACCGGAAAGAAATCAAGAAAGGGCTCTTTAAGCCCGCGATGAGCCACGATCAATAGCATAACGGATGTGGCGTCGTAGGTCTGTATGTTACCTTTGTCCGCCGCCAAGAGAGATGCCTGCGTCCACGATGTCATTCAGGCATTTCAGTCACCTCGGCGCCGCATAAACCAAGCGCTGCCATGCGCGCGAGGATCGCCGCTTTTCGCACTAGTTTTCTCCGGGGGCAATTCACGCGAGTCGCCACTAATCCCCATGATTTTCATGGGAGCCATTGCTCAGGTCAGATGCCGGAACAGTTAGCTCTGTCCCCCTTGTGCTTGCCCGGTCCACTTCAAATGCCGTTTTTCCTTTTGCAGTCCATAGTTGTCGAGCTTGTTCGCCCTGATCGCTTCGGAGTTTTTCGGCCATCCAGAGCAGCGCACCGAGAATAATGGCGCGATCGTCGCCGGTCAGGTCCACGATCCCGGCTTTGAC
>Ga0153954_1000692_pt1 | contig 23874 bp, 18 predicted proteins | sample TSFL038MetaG_FD_102277 | JGI IMG/M metagenome (GOLD analysis project Ga0153954, IMG submission 102277) | Attine ant fungus gardens microbial communities from Florida, USA - TSFL038 MetaG | ecosystem: Host-associated > Fungi > Mycelium > Unclassified | place: USA: Florida, Wekiwa Springs State... | reverse complement strand
TTTAGCTGAGCTCATTGCCGAAGCAAAGAAATCTCGCTCTTTCCTCTATGAAGATGAAGAAGCTTGTAAATACTATTTAAACTTCATTAAACAAAAGCTTTTTGATTTTGCTAAAGAGTTTGACGCCCCTCCTATAACTAATTTTACAGTCACTTATCAAAGTTATAAAGAATTAGCAACTTGGATCGAAAACAAACGCCTTGTTAGCTTTTTTAATCAGTGTGCCGATCGTTTTACAAATGGATCTGATTTTTTAAATTCGATTGAGCCAAAGACATCCCTCGAAAATCAAGCCGAAGAAATTCGCAATTTTTTAAAAAAATGTTCAGACACAAACATAGAATTAATTGATATGGGACTTACCCACTTGGTTCCAGATATTGGTTATTTATCTTATTTAACAAAATTAGATTTGGCATATAACAGAATAACAAAAATCCCAGAAACGATCTGTAATCTTAAAAATCTGAAAGATCTTAATTTAGGTGGAAATCGAATTAAAGAAATTCCAGAAGCGATGACCAAGCTTTCAAAACTGGAAATCCTTGATTTATTTGGAAATCGAATTAAAGAAATTCCAAAAACATTCATCAACCTCACCGAGCTAGTTGAGCTTAATTTAAATAAGAATCAAATTAAAGAAATTCCAGAGGTTGTGACAAAATTTGAAAACCTAATAGTCCTTAATATAAGTCAAAATGAAATTAAAGAAATTCCAGAGACTATCGCTAACCTTAAAAATTTACAAAAACTTAGTTTATTCAAAAATCGAATTAAAGAAATTCCAGAGGCTATAGCTGAGCTTAAAGTTTTACGAGAACTTGATTTAACCAACAATCAAATTGAAGAATTTCCAGAGGCCTTAACCAATTTCGAAAACTTACAGCGATTAATTTTATCCAAGAATCAAATTCAAAATCTCTCGCAAAGTTTTACCAGGCTTTTTAAGAACTTAGATACGCTTGATTTAAGCGACAATCGAATTCAACAGATTCCAATGCCAACCAACTTAAATCCATTCAATTTAAGGTATTTGAATTTAAGCAATAATCAAATTCAAAACTTTCCGGACAGTATAACTCAGCTCACAAGTTTACAATACCTCGTTTTAAGCCGTAATCCAATTCAACAGATTCCGGCCACAGCTTTTAACGCCCTCACAAATTTGAAAGATCTTAAATTAAGCGATACCTCAATTACAGAAGTTCCGAATCTTCCCCAAAGCTTGAAAATTCTTGCTTTGGGCAATAACCCAATTCAACAGATTCCGACCACAGCTTTTGACACTCTCATAAATTTGGAAAGACTTGATTTAAAGAATGCGTTACTTGCAGGATTTCCGGATGCTGTGACCCATCTCTCAACTTTAAGAACTCTTATTTTAAGTGGTAACCCAATTCAACAAATTCCGGCCACAGCTTTTGATACCCTCACAAATTTGACAGGCCTTGAATTAAGAAACACCTCAATTACAGAAGTTCCAGATGCCGCTTTGAACCATCTTACAAATTTAACTCTACTTGATTTAAGCAACAATTCAATTCAACAATTGCCGGAAGCTTTGACCCTCCTTACCAATTTGCAGATCCTTGACTTAAGCGATACGGGTCTTAAAACCATTCCAAAATTTTTGACTGAATTTGTCCGCTTAGACACTCTTTATTTAAGAGGCAATTCAATTGATTATTCGGAGCCTTTTAACCTTCCTACTAGCTTGCGCATCCTTGACTTAAGCGATACTTGTCTTAAAGACGTTCCGGACGTTTTGACCGAAGTTGACGCATTGCAAGATCTTATTTTAAACAACAATCCAATCAATTATTCGGAATCTTTTGTCCTCTTGCCCCACGTGTTGAGGCTAAAATTAAGCAATACAGGCCTTAAAAACGTTCCAAAAATTTTGACCGAATTTACCAACTTAATAAGCCTTGATTTAAGCAACAATCCGATCAATTATTCGGAATCTTTTGACCTTCCTCCCAATTTGAATTGCCTTGACTTAAGCAATACTGATCTTAAAGGCGTTCCGAAAGTTTTGACAAAACATAACAAATTGCTAGATCTTAAATTAAACGACAATCCGATTAATCATTCGAAGGCTTTGGACCGTCTTATCGAGTTGTATGACATTGAGTTGAAGATTCAGGATTAACAGCAAAAAAATTAAAACCCAATTTGCCTCCTAAATCACGCTTGAACAGGCCTGTACTTGCCAATTGAAAGTACTAGGCACCTCGGCCATTCCTAAAGACATGCCCTTCGGTACTTAGTCTTCCACTTGCCAAGTTCGGCTTTGTTCAAGCGTGATTTAGGGGCGCAAGCTGGGTTTTAATATTTAGAGAAAGTGCTTAAGAAAGTTCAAAAAAGCGTTAATCGGGCAAAGAAATGAATTATGAAAGAGGTCTATTCTCGAACACGTGTAGAAATGGTTACACTTTTGATATCAAGCAGCGTCGTCTCTTTCACTGTGATTTCGAAAGATCCGATCAAAACGGTCTCTCCTTTTTCCGGACGGTGATTCAGGCGCGACATGATTAAATTGGAGAGCGTCAACGAGGGGTTCGGATCCAGCAAAATGCCGAATTGTTTATCAAACTCTTCGACGGTCATATCTCCAGGAAATGTTTTTTCAATAATCATCAATTTGGCTTTCTTTTTTTCCTTCATCTCTTCATTTGCAAGCGAGATTTTACCAAAAATTTCCTCAAGGACATTTTCCAAAGTGACAACGCCTATCGCTCTGCCATGATGATTCAAAATAACGGCGACATTCTCATGATTCGATCGAAATTGCCGTAAAATTTGCAAAATATTCATATTTTCCGTCACAAACCATGGGGGACGGGCATAATCTCGCAATCGACGCGTTTCGGCAACGCGAAGAGTATCTCTCGGATACGCAATTCCAACGATATTTGTAGGTTCGCGATGATAAATCAAGACATAATCTTCACTAGTTTCATCCAGAAGAGATTCTAACTCAGAAATGGTAGAATTAGAGGGGAGGGCTTTAATACTATTGAGAGGCTCCATGATTTTTTTTACATCTTTCTGCCGCAAATTAAAAATATTTGCCGAAACGGCAGTGAATTCGGCACTCTCGCTGTCAGAAACAGGTTCTTCTTCATGCTCCTCTATAAGCTTTTGCAGCTCTTCTTGCGTCAGATAGATATTTGCCTCGGCATCGCTGCCTTTCACAATCTTATTGCAGATTTTCGATATAATCCCCACAACCCATAGCAATGGAGACATAATTTTTGCTGATGCATACACAAGAGGAATTCCCAGCATGGCTACATTCTCAGCATAATGACGCGCGGCAAACATCGGTGCGAGTTCTCCAAATATCACAACAAGAATGACTTGAGTTAAAGGGGCAACATCAGGACTTATGCCTAAAGCGGCGTAAAATTGCCTAGAACATTCTGAGCCAATCACCAGGGCAATATTCACTCCAATCAGCGTCGTTCCAAACAATCTCGAAGGATGCTGAAGAAGATAGTTCAGCCAAATTGCACGCTTCAGTCCTTTGCTTACATAGTACTGTAGACGGACTTTATTAAATGATACACATGCCATCTCCAGCATTGAATAGAATGCCAAAACAACGATGGACAGAAGATTGCAAAACAACCAAAAAAGGGCACTATTCATCATAAACCATTATGTTTGCTTCTTTTTTTGTCTCTTTTCTTCCGTATCGCTCAACTTGCGGATGAATAACCTACGGACTGCATTAGGATCGGATGAAAGGACCTGAAAGAGCAAATTTTTAAATGTAAATTTGGTTCCGCTTTTGGGAATTTCTCCAAGCTGCTCTGTCAGCCATCCCCCAATAGTGAGCATATTGCCTTCGCTTTTCAAATCTGTATTGAATATCTCATTGAATTCGCTGATTTCAAGCAGCGCATTAGCAATAATTTCATTGGAGCTAGACCGCGTATAAAGGCTTTTTGAGTCCCTGAGATCTGTGATGTCGCCGATGACCTGTTCTACAATATCTTCTCGAGTAATTAGACCAGAAATCGTTCCATATTCATCGACAGCTAAAGCTAAGACCTGATCCATCTGCTCAAAGCGTCTTATAAGAGCTTTGGCAGGCATATTTTCCGGGACATATAGGGGCTTCGAGGCATATTTGATTAAATCTTTTCCCGAAGTAACATCCTTTCGGCAAAAGAAATATTGCCACACTGTGAGTATCCCAATGACATTATCCAGCGATTTATCACAAATTGGAAGGCGGGAGCATTCTTGATCCACAAACAAATGGACAAGCTTCGATAATGGATCATTGATATCATAAAAGAGAATGTCTTTGCGCGGCCTCATCAATTCCTTGACGTTGGCTTCTTGCAAGCTTATATACCCCCATACCAGTTCAGCTTCTTCCGGATTTAATACTCCATACTCTTGAGAAGTCTTTAAGACATGCTTTAGTTCTTCTTTTGAAATGCTTTGTTCCTTATGAAGATAAAAAAACATCACATGAGAAATGGGGGCTGTCACCTTGATGATAAGCTTTCTAATCGGCTTTAGAATATTCTGCAAATAATAGATAGTGGGGGCCACGAAATTGGCCAACGAGATATTGTTTTGCAAGCCGAGATATTTTGGGATGATTTCACCGAAAATGAGCATAAGGAAGAAAGGAACACCAACTTTGAGCAGCCAGCTGGCTGAAAGGCCAAACATATGAGATACGGCATTTTGGATGAGAATATTGGCCAACGTGTTGAGCATAAAGATGGTGACAAGCAGATCCCTTGGCTCTAAAACTAATTTGGCAATCAAGCGCTTTCGTGGATCTGGACTCGATTGATAAGCCTTGAGCTTTGTCATTGAAAGAGAAAATAGGGCTGTCTCCGAAGCCGAAAAATACCCCGAAAGAAATACGAGCAGAAAAAGAACAAGTATCGAAACCTCAATATCCATGGAAATCAATGATTCATTCTTTCTAAGAGTTCTTTTTGATCAGTAAAGAGGACTTTGATCTGTCCCTCAGGAACTAATCCTAGTCCTTTCATCAGAACAAGCTCAACCCACTCAGGATCACTTTGGCTGTTAATTTGAAGTCTCAAATTCTCTTGAAGAGCCAATGCTTTCTCTTTTTCATTTAACAAATTGAGATACTGATGATCTAGCTTGGCGAATTCCTTGTTTCTACCCGCCAATCCTTGCTCATAGCAAAAATAGCATATCAAAATAAAGAAGATCACCCACCATGACCGCATAAATAGCTCATCAAAAATGCCGACAAATCGAATCGTCCTCTTCTCAGCCACGGTCTATACCCTTGGAGTGACAATTCCCTGTTGATGCATGTATTTGCCCTTTCTATCTTTATAGGATACCTCACAATGATCCTGTGATTGAAAAAAGATCACTTGGGCAATCCCTTCATTGGCATAAATTTTCGCAGGAAGCGGGGTTGTGTTTGAAATTTCAAGTGTCACATGCCCTTCCCATTCAGGTTCAAAAGGGGTGACATTGACAATGATGCCGCATCGCGCATATGTTGATTTTCCCAGGCAAATCGTCAATATATTGCGTGGAATGCGGAAATACTCGACACTTCTGGCTAATGCAAAGGAATTTGGAGGTATAATGCATTCTTGCGTACGAAGGTTTACAAACGCATTTTCAGCAAAATTTTTTGGGTCGACAACAGTATTATAGAGATTCGTGAATACTTTGAACTCATCAGAGACCCTAATATCATATCCATAGCTTGATAGACCATAGCTGACAGCTTCATGTCGAATTTGTTTTTCTATAAATGGTTCGATAAGTCCATGCGACTTAGCCATTTCGCGTATCCAATGGTCTGGCTTGATGCTCATAGTAAATCCTATTGATGAAGTTGCGGAAATTCAAAAGTACACTAAGAAGCATATTTTTGCTTGTGAATTATTGTCGATCTAAAGTAAACATTAATCTTATTTGTAAAATAAATAATCGTAAGAGAGAATGCATCGGATTGTTGTACCTAACATATTGTTTATGCACCATATGGAGCTAAAACTCAGTACTCTGTTTTATTCTTAAGACGAAAAACAATTCGGGTATGTTCTCTTGCCCTGAGTGAACAATGTCTATTAGGCATTGCTCACCAGGGTTTTTTTATTTGAGCATTCAGGGATAATTCTATTTGATTTTGCTATTCATAGGGTATCCAAGACGCGAAAATAGGATCCTCAGGACCTGTAAAGGATGCCGGCAGAAATATTTAAATAGCTTAACATAAGTCACGTCCGTTAATGGTCTTTTTATGATATGGGGAAGATTTTTTTTTGCGTCTTCAATCCACTCTTGATGAAGAAAAAAAAAGGGTTCAGGCAAACTCTCAAGAGAGAAAAACCCCGTTTGTAGGGTTTCTTCACCAGCCGTCAGCTGGCCGGCAACTTCATGACATTCGAAAAGATAAGTATCGCAAGCAAGGCGATTAATCGGAGAATATAGGGCGACCAGCCTTTTAATCTTGATTTGAAGTCCCGTTTCTTCCTCAACTTCCCTCAAAACAGCTTCTTCAGGCGTTTCCCAGCTTTCCACCCCGCCGCCAGGAAGTACCCAAATCGGAACGTCACGTCTTTTAATCAACAAAACTTCATCTCGCTTTTCATTGAGGATCAATCCAATGACAGCGCGCTTGGGAACTTTTGAACTTTCTATCACTTGCGATAATTCATTTTAAATTAATCTGAAGAAGTCTTTTAACATATTTGTTCAAAAGAAAACAAATAAAATGCTAAAAGCAACTGTAATCCAAAAAACAAATCATATGAGGAATCCATGCTTGCGAAAGCCTATCAAATACTCTGTTTGGCTGCTTGCTTAGTGATTTTCGAGGCCTGCCAACGACAGAAGGTTGAGGTCAAAAAAGAAAAAATCGATGATATCGAACTGGCCTATTATATCCGCGGTACCGGAGAACCCATGATCTTAATCATGGGATTTCGTGGAACCATGACCTTTTGGGATCCCGGACTCTTGGAAATTTTGGAAAAGAAATATCAACTGATTCTATTCGATAACCGTGGCGCTGGATTTTCTACTGATTCGAAAGAAAATTTCACAACCATTTCTCAAATGGCTGAGGATACAGCCAACCTGATCCGTTCTTTAGGATATAAGAAAACTCACGTTTTGGGATGGTCGATGGGCTCAAGAATCGCCATGGAACTAGCTCTTAAGCATCCGGAAATCGTCGACCATCTGATTTTATGCGCAGCAAACCCCGGTGGCAGTCATCAGGCGATGAGAACAACAGATGCTCATGAAAAACTCACTTCAAAGAATATGTCTAAAAGGGAAGGACTATCGTTGATCTTTCCAAGTACTCCTGAAGGGCAAAAAGCGTCTTCAGAATTTGTGGTTCGCCTAAAAAAGGCAATCGTCGAAGGATCCATACCTGATAATTTAAACGTCAATGAACAAACTGTGGAACGTCAAGCACAGGCATTAAAGCTCTGGGATGGGGATAATGATATCTATGGATCATTAACAGGGATCAAAATGCCCACTCTCGTTGCTGGAGGGGCAATGGATGTCCTGAATAACCCAGACAATATTCGCATGATTGCGGATCGTATCCCATTTGCTTGGTCCGCTTATTTCTCAGGTGCAGGGCACGATTTTCTTTCTCAAGACTATAAAAATTTTGCCAAATTGGTCATTTTGTTCATCGATGCGACAAAAAACGCAGAACAGTCCAAGCTATCTTATTAGCCATAAGTTCTTACCGAACTTGATAGCCTTTTGAAGAAAAGGCCGATTGCAAGAGTTTAATGACAGACTCTTTTTGTTCTGAAGAATAGGGGAGCCTTTTTGGATGATCCCAAACCGTGTTTGGCCAGGCAGGATCGCTGGTGTTTCTTCCAATGACATGAATATGAAGTTGCGGTGTTTTATTTCCAATCGCCGCAATATTAAGCTGTGTCAATTCAAAGGAGTTCCATAGTACGTGCTGAGCAAGATCCAACTCTTTTAAAAGCTGAAGTTGGTCGTTATGTTCCAAATCCATCATTTTGGATAGGTGATGACGGCGAGGGACAAGAAAAATCCAAGGGTAATAGACCTCATTTTCCAGAAGAACCCGGCTCAGCGGCAAATCTACAATAAAATCTTTGGCAGATAAATTTGGATGAAGTTCAAAATCCATTTCTACCCATATATTCAATAAAAAAATCGGGATACTCTTGAAGAGAAAGCGTTTTGATGGTGGCTTCGAATCCCTGGTGAGCAATTCGATCGGCCATCATCCCTGTTTTTATTACTAGTGCTGAAGGCATTCCAAAATAATGAGCCCCTTGAATATCGGTTTCTGGTGTATCGCCAACCATCAATACATTTTTAGGTTTAGATATGCCATATTTAAGAAACGACTCCATGGCTGCTGAGAACATCTTATCTGAAGGTTTTCCTATGTAAAATACCTTTCCTCCCTGGGCTTCATGCATGTGGGCGATTGAACCTTGCCTTACAACTGCCCTTGGAGGATTGCCCTCATGAGCAAACCGATCGGGATTTATACATAGCATGGGGATTTTAATATTTTTGAAAGATTCTACAAGTCCTTTAAATATCAGAGGATCTGTTTGATCTTTTCCATCAATATGTGGAATTGAAATGTAGACAAAATCCGCTTTTTGCAGGTCAGTTGTTTCTTGAAAAGGGGTATCTTGAAAGATGGTTAAATGAGATGAAAATTTTGGATGGGGGGTACCAAAAACATAGAATTTTTTATTCGAGGTCGGAAATGGCAGGCCGGTGGAAAAGATATGTCTTGTGACTTCGCCAGAAGTCATAAGAAAATGAAAATGATGGCCTTCAATTAAACCATGGGATTTTAGTTTTTCAATTTCATGATGTGCTAGCTGAGTCGTATTAGATAAGATGCCGATGATTTTGCCTTTGGCTGTCAATGCTTCCATTGTTTCTTTGCAATAGGGCAGCATTCCAATGCTATTTCCGCCCCAAAACACTCCATAGGCATCTAACAAAATGCCTTCAAAAGGCTCGCATATGCTTATCAAATTTGGAAAAATTTTGGTGTGTATTGTTTTATTTGGAATCAAAGGCAAGGTCCTTCAATGATTTGGAGTCATTAATTTATAATAGAAATACAATTTTTTTACTAGAGCGGTGCCTTCGGAAAGTGTTACCTATGTTACCGATCGCACCTAATATAAACAAAAATGCCACTCACGAAGGGGAGTACCGGTCTCAATTATTTCTATAAAATATTTTTTGTCATACGTTATACCATACCTATTCAATAAGGCTATAAATTCATCTTGAAAGCTTCGCACTTTATGATGTTCTTTTGATTTTTAATATAATTTGTGTGCCATTTGGATTCTCTTTTCCAGCACACCTTTCAGGCGTGCATGTTTTTTTATTTTTATACCCAGGGCGGGTGCCTTCGGCCTTCTTGGACTTAGGCCATCTCTCCCTTCGGGGAGAAAAATGTTTTCAAACTAGATTAAAAGGCCTATTTCAATTGATAGAATGGCCTAAAAATGCATTGTAGACTCTCTCCCGAAGGGAGAGATGGCCGGTAGCCCAGGTCGACGCCAAGGGCGTCGCCCTGGGTAAAAATCAAATAAGACATGCACTCCCGAAAGGGAGTGCTGGCCAGGATCTGGCATCAAAATTTTTATATGTGACATTTCAATTGAGTCCTATGATAGCATAATCACGTTGTGTTCAACATACCAACAATCTATTTCGGATTGATTTCTATTACCATCTTTATTAACCTGATCTGATTTATAAATTTAAAAATCATCTTCGAAGATCGTCCTATGTCAATACAATCCTCTTCCTTTTATCAAAATTCATCTAAAAATTTTGTTGAACCCTATGAACCTCCCCTCGTTCAACAACTTTCAAACTGTATTAAAGATGGACGTAATGAAATTCATGAGTTGTGCATTCATCCGCTTTCTGGTGAGGTAATAAACATAAAAAGCCTTACCTATAAAGGGGCTCCATTATTAGAATTAGCTATCCACGATGGTAAGGGAAATATCATCGAGATCATAGAAAATCTGATAGGTTTTGGGGCCGATCCTTCTGAGAAAAGCAGGGAGGGCAAGTCCTTGCTCAGTCTGGCATTTTCATTCCTCGATGAAACAATCTATGACAATTGCTGGGATCAATATAGTTTTGTAAAACTTCTCCAACTATTTGCTCGAAACCAAGTCCAGGATATCGATCCCTGTGCAATCGGCACGGACAAGTGTCTCTCACAAATATCCCTTGAAAAGGGATTTGGCGATATCGTCGCTTTCTATCTCTTTAAAATGGCTGAAAGTATTTCGGAAAAGGGATTTCACTTATTCGCTTCAAAGCATGGGAAATATTTGAACCAAGCTTTAGATGCTTTATTCGATCGGAAAAACATTATCGAAGAGTTGTTAAAAAGGACTTCTGCTGACCAATTATTACAACATTTTCTGAGTGATCCAATCACCTATGAAAACGAGTTATCTGTCGTAGAAGCTCTTGTCGATCAAGGTGCCTCTGTGGATACAAAAAGTAAGGAGGGAATGACTCCTCTTTTTTACGCGATAAAAAAATCTTCTATTGAGGTATGCGAATTCCTTATTGACAAAGGCGCTGACTCCCATAAAACCGATTCAGAAGGACGATCCTCTTTAGATTTAATGAAGATGCGGGTGCTTGAAGCTGAGGGTTCTGAAGAAGCTGCCTGGAAAAATCTTATCAAAAAAACTGTCGTTAAGTCCCTATCTATTCTCATCAGACAAGGACAGCATGAAAACCTCAAAAAAACGTGTCAAGAGTACTTTGGCGATTCGAAAGATTGTTTGAAAGACGTCACTGATGATGAAGGCATTCCTCTTTTAGAGATAGCCATTCGCTGCTCAAATCCTTCTAATGAAGTGATCAAAACTTTAATCGAGCTCGGGGCTGACATCAACGCTAGCATCAAAGGTGTTAATGAAAAAGGATATACTCTCCTTGGTTTGGCCTTTAGTCAAATTTTACCCTCATTTGGAATAACTTTTGACAACGATCACCCTTCAGCCGATTGGAATAGACAACATTACTGGTCGGAAAGGGAGTTTATAAAGTTTCTTAAGATGTGCAAAGAGGCAAATGTCGATATCAATCCTCGCATATTTTTTTCGAAAAATGCCAATCAAAAAGTTTCAAGATTGGCTTTGAAAAGACGGTTGTCCGATGTTGTTAAATTTTATCTCAAAGAAGAGATTAAAGATGTTAAGGATTTTAAATCTTCGGTTGAAACACACGATTTCATTAAAGATATTTTGTATTCTCATATTTTTTATGACAAAACAAAAATTTTAAACATTCTCTCCAAAAGAGGTGTGGATCTTTCAGTTTTATTTTTAGCTCTCCTTCCAAAGCTTGGTAGTCCTGACGATCATTATCCTGTGTTTAAGGCATTGATTGAAAAGGGAATCAATGCCAAAGCCTTGTCGAAGATGTTCTTATTTGCCGCTCGGTCATTATCTCCGCAAACCTGTCGTTTATTAATAAAAAAAGGAACCGATCCTCATAAGATAAATAAAAAAGGGGAAAGCCCTTTTGACATGATGAAAGAAAGGTTGAAAGAAAAGGAAAATGAAGCTGAATGGCAGAGTCTTATCGATGAGATCAAAGCAAAAGAGGCTCCATTTGTTAGAGAACTTTTCAGCTTGATCGAACAAGGGAATCGGGACCTGCTTAAACATATTTGCCTCGTAGAAAGGAATAAAAACTCCCAATTTTCTTTAAAAGAAGTCAAATATTTCGGTTATTCTCTTCTTGAATTGGCTATTCGTAAGAGTCCCGAAAATCATGCTCCTGCCGTCATTGAAACGCTTATTGAATTTGGAGCGGATCCTAAAGAAACTATCAAAGGTAAAGGTAATAGTGAGGGATTTTCTCTTTTTGGTTTGGCATATCATCACTCCACAAATAGCTTTCCTAGACGATCATGGGGGAAGCGGATGCGTCAATGGACAGAACAAGAATTTTTGAAGGTCCTTAAAGTTTTTGATGAAAAAGCCGGCTTTTCTGATGAATCTGTGGATAATGGCTATTGGAAGATGCAGATTTCAGGTTCTGCAATCGCTGAGCAACAATTCGAAATTGCAAAATTTTATCTTCGAAAAAAACTGGATTCTGCAAAGTCTATCGATTCTTTTTTTATACATCATCATAGATTTCTCTATGCATTTTTAACTCATAAGAATTCGAATAAGTCTGAGTTAATTGCATTCCTTAAAGAAAATGGGATCAGCCCTACAAAATTGATTGGTCATTTCGAAAGTCCTTATAGCTATGGTTATGCGAATGATCGAATAGAATTATTGAAAATCTTAATCGCTAATGGAGCCGATGTTAATGTTAAGGACGAAAGTGGAAAAACTCTTCTATCTAGACTGACGCACTTTATAATTCCTGAAGAGGGCCGACTGCTCATTGAAAATGGGGCTGATCTTTTTGAAGAATTTGTGGATTCTGAGGAAAAGAAAAAAACGACGCCACTAGACATCATTCAATCTAGATTTGAAGATTTGACAGAGGGTGTTCAAGCAGAATGGACAAAGCTAATCGAGGAGGCTACTAAAAATGCTTTCACTCGACCACTTTTCAATTTTATTAAGCGGGGGAATGCCCAGGAAATTAAAATATATTGTCAAAAGCACTATGGGAACTCTGACAATTGCCTCAAGGGCGTATCCCATGCCGGTGTTCCTCTTTTAGAGCTAGCTATACGCTGCAACGAAATGACAGAAGAGCGCATCGAAGTCATTAAAACTTTGATTGAGTTCGGTGTTGACCCCAAAGGTTCCATTACCGGTGATGAGAATGAAAAATGCTCAATGCTTGATTTGGCCTTTAATCAAATCAAAAGCGTCAATCCTCCCGAAAAATTAAAGATTGAGCATGAATGGTCAGAGCAAGATTTTATTAAGCTTCTCCAAATTTTCAAAGATGTGAATGTCGATATTTGTTCTAAGATAGCTTCTTCTTCGAAAAACAATAAAACAATCCATTGGATTGCTTTAGAAAAAAAGTTGCCTGAAGTCACGAAATTTTATCTTAATGAACTGATTGAGAAAAACAACAGCTTTTTTACGCGACAATATGATGATTTTTATAGAGATGCCTTGTATTCAGATATGTTTCCGAATAAGGATGAGATTATCGACGTTTTCATCCAAAAAAACGAGAACCCGACTTCTCTATTAAAAGCCTTTCTTCCACTCTACAGGAGCGGATGTTCGGGCGTCACGAGTGAAAGCTCTCTTCTCGTTTTCGAAGCATTTGTGAAGCACCAAGTTGATTTAAATACTGTAGACAAATATGGATGCTCTCTTCTCTACTACGCAGCAAATTCATTTTCTCCTCAAGTTTGTCGTTTTCTCATCGAACATGGAGCCGACCCTCATCAAGTAAACCAAGAAAAGCAATCGCCGTTCGATCTCATGAACCGAAGAATGGAAAAAAAGGAGGGAGCAGCGGAAGAATGGCTAAAACTTGTGGAGGAAATTCGTTCTAAAGAAAATCCTATCGCGTTGAGGCTGCTTCCGTTTATTGTTGGTGGGGATATAGATGAGTTGACACGCTTTTGTACCGACGCAAAAGCAGAGAACAACAACTTTTCTTTGGAAGAAATAAAATATCTCGGAGCTTCTCTTCCCGAATTAGCCATTCGCCATTGTCCTGAAAATACGACAGCAAGCATGCTGACAGCCTTATTCCACTTTGGGGCTAATCCCAATCATGATATTAAAAGCCATGGGGTAGAATATGGCTCTGGGCTCTTAGGCTTGGCTTATCATCGGACGAAAGAACCTAACGAATTTCCTAGTTTTTTAGGCAAAGCAAAGCGTCAATGGACTGAAAAAGAATTTTTAGATGTTCTTGACGCTTTTAAAGAAGCCAAAGTGGAGGCGTCAGCGCCAAATATTAAGTATTCGAGTGACCATGTAGCCAATATTTTTCAATTAGCAGTTCGTGAGAAGCGTTTGGAAATTGCGAAACATTATCTTATCGAAAGTATCGCTATCCTTAAAATCAAAAACGAAATCTTTAAAAGCGAAAATATCAATATCCGTAAAGTTGTAAGTCGTGGTTATGATGAAAGATGGAAAGATGTCAGTCATTTTTTGGATGCCGTTTCCGACAAGAAGGAGATAATTGAGCTACTCAAAACCAATGGAATTACCCCAACAGAAATCCTTCTCCATTATCATCAAGAGAGAGATGACCATTTACCTACTTTACAGGCTTTAGTGGAAAATGGGGCCGACATCCATGCTAAAGATGAAAATGACGAAACTGTCCTTTTCAAAAGGGCTGATGGCATCACTCCTCGCGACTGCGACTATTTCATTGACCATGGAGCCGATCTTTTTGAAAAATTTCCATCAAAAGAATCTGACAAGGGATATGAAACTCCTTTAGATAGAATAAAGGCATGTTCTTCTTTTGAGGAAGCACAGAAAGAATGGGAAGTGGTGATTGAAAAAGCATCTCGATACGCTTCTGTAAAGCATCTTGTTCAACTTATTAAAGACGGAAAACCTGAAGAACTGAAGACTTACTGTCTCGAACAGAGCTTTAGCCATCTAAAGGATGTCACCTATAATGGCATGTCGTTGCTTGAGTTGGCCATACGCTGCGATGGTTTGACGGACAATCGAACAAAGATGATAGAAATCTTGGTCGACTTAGGAGCTTATCCTCGTTTTGGTGAGGAAGAGGATAACACTCTTCTGAAATTAGCTTTCAATCAAATCAAAGGAGTGATTCCGTCTGTAGATTTAACAATGACCAACGAATGGAGTGAACAAGACTTTTTAAAGCTCTTGACAATCTTTAAAACAGTTGATCCAAGCATCATCCACACAAATAGCTATATTGCTAGGGATGGTTTTGATGCAAGATTACCTGAAGTGATTAAATTCTGTCTCAATGAATTTCTTGATGAGAAATGCGAGTTAAATCTTTTTAAAATAAGATACATGCATTATATCGCGGAGCTTTTATATTCAGATATTTTTGCAGATAAAAATGAAATTTTAACGCTGGTAAAGAAGAAAATACCTCTTCAGGATCTTTTCATAGAGCTTTTCCGCACATTTGAAAAAAGAAGTGCTTTTAGCGAAACTCGGGAAGGCATTCCCATCCTCAAAGCCTTTGTCGAAAACAACATCGATTTGAATGTGAAAAATGCCAAAGGAGAATCGCTCCTTTTTTATGCAGCGAAGTCGCCCTCACCAGAGATTTTCCGCTTTTTAATCAAACATGGAGCGGATCCTCATCAACAACTCAACAAAAAACATCTTTCTCCTTTCGATCTAATTCAAAAACGTGAAGATGCGGCAAATGCCGAATGGAAGACCCTCGTTGATGAAATCAAAGGCATGGAAAATCCATTAGCAAAAGACCTTTCTTTGCGAATTACCGAAGGGGATGTGGAGGGTCTCATAACTACATGTGAACTGAGAAAAATTGTCGATAAGAATTTTTCCATAGACAATATAAAATTTGAGGGGTATTCGCTGCTTGAATTAGCCATGCGTCATTGTCCCGCAAACGCAAGAATCCGCATGTTGAGAGCCCTTTTTCAATTTGGGGCTATTCCAAATGCATGCATTAAAGGAAGCGAATTCTCGATTTTAGCCTTGGCTCTTTATCATGTATTAGAGCCTCAGTCATTTTCTAAGGTGCGTGGAAAGCTAAAATCTGAGTGGACAGAGGAAGAATTTTTGGGCGTTCTTAAGGTATTTGAAAAGGAAAATGCCGATCTTGATCCAATGGAATTGCATTTTCAAGAGAGACTTCACATATCCTCAATAGCTCTCGACTATCGTAAATTTGAAATTGCAAAGTTTTATCTAAATAAACGCAGCGCCACACTAAAGAAAGAGCATTTAGACGAGTTTTTTGTTAACCATGGCGACTTCCTATACAAACTGTTAAACGGGACATCTAAGATGGATGAGGTCATTGATATGCTCGAAAACAATGGGATTACTCCCTCTCAGTTACTTTTAAACTTCATTCGTTCAAGAGATCCTTTTAATCACAGCAATATTGAAACTTTGCAGGCCTTGATTCAAAAGGGTGCAAATGTCAATGAAAAAGATAAAAAGGGAAAAACTCTTCTTTTTAAAGAGGCGTCTTCATTAACTCCTCAAGAATGTCAATATCTCCTTGATCATGGTGCCAATCTTTTTGAAGAATTCCCAAAAGAACCTATTGATCAGAATACGCCAGCCAAGAAAATAGAGAGTTCTTTAACCGGAAGATATCTTTGGGAACAGAATGAGTGGAAGGCTTTAATAAAAAAAGCCAGTCCCAAAGGCTTCGTGACTTCTATTTGGAACTTCTTAACGACATAGTTTGGCGATAACTCTCAATGTCATTAACTTAAGCATCAGCCAAATGCTAAGGGAGTAAACGTCAAGAATAGTTGTAAAAGGGGGAGTCAGCTCCAAACGTTTAAACGCTTCGCGTATTTAATAATTATTTAAAAAAATGAGTAACGCATGAGTTGAATCCGAATTCTTTTTTTGTTATCTGCTAGTATTAAGTGATTAGGCGGATTTTATATGAAAAGAATTTTATTGTACTCTCTTATTACATGGATAGCCGGATTTGCTCTGGACGCCGCCCCTCTTCCCTCAGTGGGAGAAGTCGCCAAATTGGGGAGGATAGGAGGCATTGAAATTGAAGTTGCCGTGCAGAGTCCTTCGACCCAAGACACTCCATTACAAATTATCTGCTTATTTGAGTATACAGAGGGAGATATATTCATTTCTCCTCCCGCATTGCCTAAAGAACTTAATGGAATGGTACATGTTGATGAGGCATTGAAGGGATTAATAACGAATTTAAGAAGAACGAATCGCTTTGAAGGGAAACTATTAGAGACTTTATTAATCATCCCTCCTTCTGGCAGCATTGCTGCGAAGAAACTTCTTCTGATAGGATTAGGCAATAGAAAAGATTTTAACGCGAATATCATGCGTCTGGTAGGTGTGGTGGGGATGCGAGAAGCTTTGCGCATGGGAGTCAGCAGTTATTCTCATGCTAGTGATATAAAGGATGCAGGGATTGACTCCCCAACTGGGGAAGTCACAGGCAATGTGATCAAAGGAGCAATTGAGGCTTTTCTCACACAAAGCTTTTTAAAAAAAAGGCAAGCAAGTGCACCTTTAACAGTGACTAAAGTCACTCTGCTCTCGGGTCCTGCTTATTTTGAGGACTCGCAAAAGGGGATCATAAAAGTGATAGATTTTTATCAGAAAGACCTGAGCTCAAAAGATTTAAGATAAAATATTTTCCTTAGCAAATGTAATTTCTTCTTCACTGATCGTATGAGGTCTTCCCTCATAGACTTTCAAAGTGACGTGAGCGCCTAGTTTTTTCATTAGCTCTTTAGATTGTTCCGATCGTTTCAATGGGATATGTGGGTCATGATCTCCATTACTGATGAACACTTCTGTCCCTTGAAAATTCCCTTGATACTTATTTCCATCGATTGTACTGCCGATTAAGCCGCCTGTGAAGGCGATGATACCGCCATATTTGGCGGCAAATCTTGTCGAAACTTCTAATGCTAAACAGGCGCCTTGTGAAAAGCCTGCAAGATAAATTCTCTCCTTAGGAATGTATTTTGCTGTTTGATCGATTAAATCTTTGATATCTTTAATAGATGCAGAAAGATAGGGTTCATTGAGTTTTTCATCTTCCATAAAGCTGTGAGGATACCACGTATTATGAATAGCTTGAGGAGCAGCAATATAAAAATCATTGTCGGCAAGCCTAAAGGCAAGTGCTAAAATACTTCGCGCTGAACTTCCTCGACCATGAAGCAAAATCAAGGCTTTTGAGGCTTTGGTGATTAAAGGTCCCTGATATAAGATTTCGGAGATGGCTGTCAATCCGCATACCTCTTGATATCCAATTGAATTGGGACGAGTCTTTTTTCAATAAAGCTTCTATTCTGTTCTTCCCAAGGTGGCAGCTTGAGCGACTCTCCAAGATGGTCGAGAGACTCATCGATGGCAAATCCTGGTGGAATCGTGGCTATTTCAAAAAGAACGCCTCCAGGCTCTCTAAAATAAATGGAGTGGAAATATTCCCTGTCGAGAACAGGGGTGACATCGAGGTCAAATTTTAAGAGTTTTTCACGCGCCTCCAATTGGGTCTTATCATTTGCTGTTGCAAAGGCAACATGATGGATAGTCCCATATCCTGATAGTCCCCTTAATGTATCAGGATTGCAAAGGACATCGACAAAATCTCCAGGCTTGCCGCTAGAGGAATAGCGAAAGCGATTTCCTTTTTCAGCAATTAAAGTATGGTCCATCTGTCCGGCCAATAATCCGGCTGTTCTTTCATAACATTCTTCGGAAAGGGTCATTCCATAAAATCCTTTTACAGCAAATTCAATAGGAACATTTCCATAAGTGAAGGCTGGCCTTGGATCTTTGTTGGTCGCCACGAGTTCTAAACCAAGCCCATCATGGTCCTCAAAGTAAATAAACAACTCATCGAAACGTGGCTGCGGCCCCTCATAGGGAATGCTAAATTTATCCAAGCGTTTCATCCAGTAGTCCATGGCATTTTCAGGAATGGAAAAAGAGGTCACCGTCAGCTGGCCTTTTCCCTTTCTTCCTTGCGGAATACCCGGATAGGGAAAGAAGGTCATGATGGTTCCTGGTTGACCTCGTTCATTGCCATAATATAGATGATAAATCTCAGGAGCGTCGAAGTTGATGGTCTTTTTTACGAGGCGCAAACCCAAAATGCCTGCATAAAAATCGACATTCTTCTGAGCATCCGAGGCCAGAGCCGTAATATGATGGAGTCCTGTGACTAACTTACTCATTTTTTTATAAAAATAACTTAACTAAACCATAAAAATTTTGACATCTGCTGTCAAATAATTTAGTTTGATTTAAAAGTAAACAGATGGAGGGTGTATGCGCTATACAGAATTTTTAACACCTGAAAATTGTGCGCTTGCGTTGATTGACTACCAGCCAGCGATGTATTTTGGCGTTCAGAGTCATGACCGTTTATCCATCATGCATAACACGGCCATTTTAGCAAAAACAGCGAAGCTATTTAAAATTCCAACCATCCTTTCAACTGTAGCAAAAGATTCCTTTAGCGGTCCGATGAATCCGATGATTACCGATGTCTTTAAAGAGCAAAAACTCATCGATCGCACTTCTATCAATGCTTGGGTAGACCTAAATTTTCGCAAGGCTGTGGAATCAACGAAACGCAAAAAAATAGTCGTTGCGGGACTATGGACAGAGGCATGTGTGTTATTTCCTAGCCTTGACATGCTCTCAGCAGGATATGAAATTTATGTTCCCACAGATGCTTGTGGCGACGTATCAAAAGAAGCTCATGAACGTAGTGTACAGCGTTTAATTCAGGCTGGAGCTGTGCCGATTACCTCTTTGCAATTTGTCTTTGAATTGCAACAAGATTGGGCGCGTAGTGGAACCTATAATGAGGTAATGGATATCTTAAAATCAGAATCTCCATATGGAATTCAAGTCAGTTTTTCAAAATGGGCATTAGGCGAGCATGCATCCGAGGCTGTGGGAGTCCGCTAAGGATTAAACCATGACAGCCTCACCTCTAGATTTAATTCTCTTTAATGGAAAAATCACGACGCTGGATGAAAAACAGCCAGCAGTTTCGGCCATCGGTATCAAAAATGGACGGGTTGACGTTATTGGTTCAAACGAAGACGTTAGGAAGCTGGCCGATAAAAACGCACGACAGATTGATTTAAAGAAAAGACGCGTGATTCCAGGATTAAATGACTCTCATCTGCATTTAATTCGAGGTGGCCTAAATTATAATATGGAATTGCGCTGGGATGGAGTTCCCTCGCTGGCCTATGCGATGGAGATGCTAAAGGAACAAGTTCGACGCACTCCTCCGCCACAGTGGGTAAGGGTGATAGGAGGCTGGTCCGAATTTCAGTTTGCAGAAAAGAGAATGCCTACTTTGGAAGAGATCAATGCGATTTCGCCAGACACTCCGGTATTTATTCTGCATTTATATGATCGAGCTATACTTAATGCGGCTGCTTTACGGGCAGTTGGATATACAAAAGAAACTCCCGATCCCATTGGGGGACGTATCGAAAGAGATAAAAACGGCAACCCCACAGGCATTCTGATCGCTGAGCCAAATGCGATGATTCTGTACTCTACCTTAGCTAAAGGCCCGAAGTTGAACCTAAACGATCAAATGAATTCGACTCGTCATTTTATGCGAGAGCTTAATCGCTTAGGTCTCACAAGTTGTATCGATGCGGGAGGAGGGTTCCAAAACTATCCTGAAGACTATCAAATCATCGAGGAGCTCCATAAAAATGAACAGCTCACGATTCGCATCGCTTATAACTTATTTACCCAAAAGTCCGGTAGTGAACTTTTAGATTTCCAAAGATGGTCTAAGATGGTCAAGCCCTATTCTGGGGATGGAATGTACCGTCAAAATGGAGCTGGGGAAATGCTCGTCTTCTCGGCAGCGGATTTTGAAGATTTTCTATATCCGAGACCAGATATGTCCTCCTCTATGGAAGGCGATCTTAAAAAGGTCGTCCGCTTCCTTGTTGAAAATCGCTGGCCGTTCCGACTCCATGCAACCTATAATGAAACAATTACTAAAGCCTTAAACGTATTCGAAGAAATTAATCAAGAAGTTCCTTTCCAAGATCTATGCTGGTTTTTTGACCATGCAGAAACAATTACTGATGCAAACTTAGAAAGAATTAAAGCTTTAGATGGCAGCATTGCCATTCAACATCGTATGGCTTATCAAGGGGAATACTTCATTGACCGCTATGGAAAGCAGGCGGCTAGAAGGAGTCCACCCATTCGAAAAATGCTCGAATTAGGCCTTCCCATTGGAGCTGGAACAGATGCAACAAGAGTTGCCAGCTATAATCCTTGGATCTCGTTGTATTGGATGGTGACAGGTAAGACGGTGGGGGGAACAGCTCTTTATGGCGACGAAAATAAATTAGAACGTTTAGAAGCCCTACGTCTTTATACGCAGGGAAGCGCCAAACTTTCTCGAGAAGAAGATAAAAAGGGAAGCCTATCTGTCGGCATGTATGCCGATATGGCCATCTTATCCCAAGACTATTTTTCCATTCCAGATGAGTCTATTAAGGAGATTACTTCACTGTTGACAATTTTAGGTGGAAAAATTGTTTATGCAGCAGAGGAATTTTCCGATCTAGATACCTACCGCCATCTGCCGATCAGTCCTGATTGGTCTCCAGTCCGGCATTATAGCGGTTATTATCAACCCCAGCCTATCCACCATGCTTCTTGCTCTTGTCATGGTCCCAAGAAAGCCTCTCTTGACCATTTGTTGGGCATCAATCGCAAGAAAGAGACATCTTTAAATCCTTGGTCTTTCGGCTGCGATTGCTTTGCTTATTAAAAGCACATATTCATTGATAAAAAAAAAAATCTGAGCTATTTTAAATCTAGTCAGACTAGTTATTATGGAGTTTCTATGAAAGAGCATCGGATTCGAGAAAATAAAGATAATAAAAATGTGTGGCAATTACAAGAAGCTAAAGCCAAATTTTCACAACTTGTTGAAGACGCCAATATAAAAGGATATCAAACCATCACCAGACAAGGTAAAGCCGTTGCCGTTATTTTATCTAAAAAAGAGTTTGATAAAATGACCCAGTCTAAAAATTCCCTTCTTAATTTTTTTAAAGCCGCACCTTGTCAAGAAATTGAATTAAACATTCAACGTTCAAAAGATCTTCCAAGAGAACTCGATTTATGAGTTATTTATTAGATACATGTATTCTTTCAAAGTTGCGAAAAATAAGAAAACAACCTGATATAAAATTAGAGAATTGGATAAAAAAGCATAATGAAAATTTATATTTTATCAGTGCACTAACTATTGGAGAGATTCAATCGGGCATTAGCAAATTAAACCTCAAGAATGAAGAAAGACAAAGCAGATTAATTTTAGAGGATTGGCTTCATGAAGAATTGATTCTTCGATTCCACAATCGAATTTTAGCAGTAGATATTGAAGTCGCATTGACTTGGGGAAAGCTTTCAGGAGAAAACAAACAACAAGGTATCATCATTCCTATTGTTGATGGTTTAATAGCTGCAACTGCTATTGTTCACAACCTTACGGTAGTAACAGAAAACGTTAATGATTTTATAGAAACTGGAGCTAGAATATTTAATCCCTGGTTAGACTGAAGAGGTAGTTGCAAAACAACTACCTCCAAAGAGGCTAAGATGATTCTCGAGAGGTTTTTAGAAATTTAGGGTGGAAAGGCTCTAGAGGTGGCGTGAGCAAATTATAAAAAGTAAGTAGAATTAATGCAGGATAACAAACTTCTAAAATAGGATTTAATAGACAGGCTATCCCTTGAAATTCTAATGTTGTGACTGCAAAGGTCATTAATAATGAAATGATCAAAATTTGGACATAGCTGACTTTCTCTCTCAATATTTCTTTTTCGATAAAGCTGGTAAAAGCGGCAATTAATGCAATGGCTGTTGTCAAGCAGGCAAAAGCAACTGTTAGGCTGACGATGAGACCTGCATAAGGCCCTAAAATTTTGATTGCAATGGCGCCCAAAAGCTGGTCATTGGAAATTCCTGTCAATTGAGCTGCATAAAAATAGGCAAGATAGCAAAAGCCAATGTAAACCAAAGCAAGCAAGCAAGCTCCAATGGCACTTGCTATGAAAACAAAACGGCTGAAGTTTGGATCTTTTTCTGAATCTCTCAATGAAGAAATGATAATGGGAGCAAAGAAAAAAGCGGCCAATAGATCCATGGTGTTGTAGCCTTCTGTTAAACCATTCCAAAAATGAGACGTCTTAGATAGATTTTCAGAGACTAAAGCGATCTCTGGTGCCTCTATAAATCCTTTGAGGATCACTAGAATCAAAAGGGTGATTTTTAGCGGCGAGAGAATATATCCAAGCAACTTCAACAAGTGATTTTCTCTGTATGAAAAAAGGAAAATTAACCCACAAGCAGCCATACTGAATGATATTAGTGAGATACTTGGAAAAGATAGTGACAGCGTGGAATGCGCTAAAGCGATACATCGTGGTGCTGCTCCAAAAGGACCAAGAAGAGCGATAATCATCGTCGCTATGAATAAACCTGGAATTTTTCCAAAGCGGCTGAAAAAAAGTCTAACTTGTCCTTTATAGCAAAACATTGCCAAGAGGCCGGCAAATGGCATTGCCACGGCTGTGAGGAGAAATCCTAATAATCCCCAGGGGGCTTTATCAAGAGCTATTTGACCAAGAGCTAGAGGAAAAATAATATTTCCAGCTCCAAAGAACATGGCAAATATGGCAAGTCCGATAGCCAAGTAATCAAGTTTTTTTAATGTGTTCATAAGTTCCATCTTTTTAGATTTTTTTGAGAGATTAAATATAAAGAAAAAAAGATGGATGTGCGCTACTTGCGCACGACAAAGATGACGAGCGAACTTACACAGCGCATTGCTGATTTACAAGATAGGATAATTTTTGAATTTTCCATACATTAAACTATTTACGAAGAAAATTGCCCAGGATAGGACTCGAACCTACACACCTTTCGGCACCAGAACCTAAATCTGGCGTGTCTACCAATTTCACCACCTGGGCAGATAGCAGCACAAGAGTAGCTTTTTTGAGGGTTTTTGTCAAGCAGTCCAGGTAGATAAGCAGGTGACCGGACATTAAAAGCAATTTTTGATTAAGTGATCTCTGTAGGTGAACGACGTAGCAGCTCTCATCTGCTTAGCCGGTTTCCCACACTTGAGCGTTGTATCCTTTGCTAATATTGC
>Ga0153954_1000690_pt1 | contig 23888 bp, 27 predicted proteins | sample TSFL038MetaG_FD_102277 | JGI IMG/M metagenome (GOLD analysis project Ga0153954, IMG submission 102277) | Attine ant fungus gardens microbial communities from Florida, USA - TSFL038 MetaG | ecosystem: Host-associated > Fungi > Mycelium > Unclassified | place: USA: Florida, Wekiwa Springs State... | reverse complement strand
GGCATGTCCGGCCGTGCGCAGTCGCGGACGACACCGAACGCCAGGACCAACCCCAGCAGGGTGATTACGATCTTCAAGTCGAATCGCCAGGAGACGAGTGCCGGACGAATGTCGGGGCGGATGCCGAGGGTCAGGAAGAACACGACAAGCGACAGCGCTATGCCGGCGGCGAGCGCAAGGCCAAGTGGCCGGGCGATCGGTTGTGCGCCGGCCGTACCGTCGGCGACGAGTGCTTCGACGAGCTGGTCGGTCTTCATGGCCGCTCCTGCCGATAGAAGGCGGCGAGCGCCTTGAGTGCACGATGGAGGGCGACACGGACGGCACCCTCACTCATGCCGAGGCGCGCCGCGACGTCGGCAGCGCTATGCCCTTCGAGCGAGATCTCCTGCACGATCGTGCGCTGCCGTTCCGGAAGGCTGGCCAGCAGGCGGCGCGAGTCGATCACAGTCGGCGCCTCGACGTCGACCGCGAGTTCGGGCGCGTTGGACCATTCGTCGATGTCGACATGGTCATGGAAGCCACGACGGCGCAGGTGATCGGCCAGCTTGTGCCGGGCGATGGCGCGCAGCCACGGGCCAATCGGTCGCGACGGGTCCCACGTCTCGCGCTTCAGATGCACCGCCAGCAACGCCTCCTGCACGATATCCTCACTCTCTGCCGGACCGCGCCCGGCTGACGCCAGGCCTCGCCGCACGACGGCCCTGAGCCAGGCCGCTACCTGGCCGAGGAAACGGCGATAGGCCTCGTCATCGCCCTGCCGCGCCAGCCGCATCAGGGAGGAAAGATCGTCAGGGGCGGCCAATGCAACGGGCTCCCTTCACGTATTCGTGTGCGATGCCCCGAACGTTACAGACGTCGGCAGCGTAACGTTCCTCGCGATGGCCGCGAATATCCCGAAGCGAGCGCACCGCTCGCTGTATCAGGAGGCCAGCTCATGACCAAGCGCACATTGATCACCACCGCCGCAGCGATCTTCGCTGCCAGCACGTTCGTTGCCACCGCCCACGCCGATGGCGGCGTCAAGTGTCACGGCATCAATGCCTGCAAGGGCCAGAGCGCGTGCAAGAGCACGACGAATGCCTGCAAGAGCCAGAACGCCTGCAAGGGCCAGGGCTTCGCCGAGACCAAGGATGCGGCGAGCTGCACCAGCCAGGGCGGCAAGGTGATCTAGGGCATCGGCCGGCGGGCCGCCGAGATTGCGCGCCCGCCGGCCACCTCTCCGAGAGCTTCAACATGAATGCATTTGCGACCGTATTCTACGACTGGTCCCGCGTGGTCGCGGGTTACTTCACCTGGGCGGGCCCGCTCGCCGTCCGCGTCGTCGTCGGTTGGGTGTTCCTTTGGTCCGGCTGGACCAAGCTGCATATCCTGCCGCGCATGGTCGAGAACTTCCGCGAATGGGGCATTCCCGCGCCCGGTGTTCTCGCGCCCTTCGTATCGGGGATGGAATTCGCCGGCGGCCTGTTGCTGCTGGTCGGCCTGCTGACCCGCTTCATCGCCGTGCCGATGATGGTCATCATGATCGTGGCAATCGCCTCTGCGAAATGGGCCGACGTCGATTCGCTTGAAACATTATTGGGCTTCGACGAGGTCTCCTATCTGGTGATGTTCGCCTGGCTGGGCATCGCCGGCCCGGGGCCGATCTCGCTCGATCACCTCGCCCTGCGCGGCCTACGGCAGAACCGCAACCCGGCGGAGTACGGCGCGTAGACCGACGGCGTATTCTTTACTCCTGCCCCAGGACAGGCAGCGCGCCCGCCACCAGGGGCACGAAGCGGACCGGCATCAAGGTGTCGCGCTGCAGACCGCGCTCGCTCTTGACGATGCGCTCGACGACCTGGGCGGTGGGGTCGCGCCCCACGGGCACGATCAGGATGCCGCCGACCGCCAGCTGGTCGATCAGCGGCTGCGGGCGCTCCTCGGCCGCCGCAGTGACGATGATGCGGTCGAACGGCGCCTGGCCCGGCCAGCCCTTGCTGCCATCGTTCACGTCGCACACGACGTTGTAGATCCCGAGATCGATCAGCAGCCTTTCCGCCTCCTTCGAGAGCGGCTTGTAGCGCTCGATCGAATAGACGCGGCGCGCAAGCTTGCCGAGGATGGCGGCCTGGTAGCCCGAGCCGGTGCCGATCTCGAGCACCTTCATGCGCGGGCCGACATGCAGCGCCTCGGTCATGGCGGCGACCACCAGCGGCTGGCTGATCGTCTGGCCGAAGGCGATGGGAAGCGCGGTATTCTCCCAGGCACGTTCGGCGAAGGGCGCGGAGACGAAGCGCTCGCGGTCGACGGCGCCGATCGCGGCCAGCACGTTCTCGTCGGAGATGCCGGACTGGCGGAGCTCCGCGATCAGGCGCTGCATGGCGGGGACGTTCATCGCGCCCGCAGCTCCGCTCAGGCCGTGAACTGCGCCGCGAGCTTGCGGCGCGTAGCCTCGTGGGTGAGGTCGAGATGCAGCGGCGTTACCGAGACGTAGCCGGAGCGGATGGCCGTGACGTCCCCCTCCTCGTCCGGTTCGTGCTCGCCCGCCGAGTAGGCGTTCCAGTAATAGGCGCCGCCGCGCGGATCGATGCGCTCGACGATCGAGCTGCCGAAGGCGCGCACACCCTGGCGCGTCACACGGATACCCTTGACCGAACCCGCGACGACGTCGGGGAAGTTCACGTTCACGAAGACGTTGCGCGGCCATTCGACCGCCAGCACCTTGCGCGCCACGTCGGCGCCGAAGGCAGTCGCCGTGCCCCACTTCACCGGATGCGGCATGGCGTAGGCCTGGCTGAAGGCGATAGACGGCACGCCCAGCAGGCAGCCTTCCATGGCGCCGGCGATGGTGCCCGAATAGGTCACGTCGTCGGCCATGTTGGTGCCGCGGTTCACGCCCGACAGCACGATGTCGGGTCTGCGGTCCTTCAGCAGATGCTTGATGGCGAACAGCACGCAGTCGGTCGGCGTGCCCTCGATCGCGACCTTGTGCTCGCTCACCTCGCGCATGCGGATCGGCCGGGTGATGGAGAGCGAATGGCCGGCGCCGCTTTGGTTGAACTCCGGCGCCACGACCCAGACATCGCTCGAGAGCTGCTCGGCAATCTCGATCAACGCCTCCAGCCCCGGCGCATGGATGCCGTCGTCGTTGGTGACGAGGATGCGGGCCTTGGCGAGCTTTTCTGGCGTCACTTGTGTGTCACTTGGCGGCCGTCGGCCCGGGCAAGGTCGTGAGGCCGCCCATGTAAGGATGCAGCGCGGCCGGGATCGTCACCGAACCATCCTCGTTCTGGTAGTTCTCCAGCACGGCGATGAGCGTGCGGCCGACGGCGAGGCCCGAGCCGTTCAGCGTGTGCACGAAGTGCGTGCCCTTGCCCTCCTTGGGACGGTAGCGCGCGCCCATGCGACGGGCCTGGTAGTCGCCGCAGTTCGAGCAGCTCGAAATCTCGCGATAGCGCCCCTGCCCCGGCAGCCAGACCTCGATGTCGTAGGTCTTGCGCGAGGCCGGGCCCATGTCGCCGCCGCACAGGATGATGGTGCGGTAGGGGATCTCGAGACGCTTCAGCACTTCTTCCGCGCGGCCGGTCATGCGCTCGTGCTCGGCGGCGGACTGTTCGGGCGTGGTGATCGAGACCAGCTCGACCTTGGGGAACTGGTGCATGCGGATCATGCCGCGCGTGTCCTTGCCCGCCGCGCCCGCCTCGGAGCGGAAGCACGGCGTGAAGGCGGTGTAGCGCAGCGGCAGCACCTTCTCGTCCAGCACCGTGTCGTTCGCCAGATTGGTCAGCGGCAGCTCGGCAGTCGGCACCAGCCAATAGCCGTTGTCGGTGTGGAACATGTCCTCGGCGAAGCGCGGCAGCTGGCCGACGCCATAGGCGGCATTGTCGCGCACCAGCAAGGGCGGGTTGACCTCGGTGTAGCCGCCCTCTTCCGACGTGTGCAGGTCGAGCATGAACTGCGCGATCGCGCGCTCCAGCCTTGCCAGCTTGCCCTTCATGAAAACGAAGCGCGCACCGGAGATCTTGGCGGCGGAGGCGAAGTCCATCTCGCCGGTCGCCTCGCCCAGCTCCACATGATCCTTCGGCTTGAAGCTGAAGTTGCGCTGGCTGCCGTGACGGCGGACCTCGACATTGCCGGTCTCGTCGGTGCCGTCGGGCACGTCGTCGAACGGCAGGTTGGGCAGCACCTCGAGCTTGCGCGTCAGCTCGGCGTCGAGCTCGGCGGCGAGCGCTTCACCCTTCTTCAAGGAGTCTTCGAGGCCCGCGACCTCAGCCATCAGCGCATCGGCGTTCTCGCCCTTGCGCTTGGCCATGCCGATCTGCTGGCTGAGCGACTTGCGCCTGGCCTGGATCTGCTCGCTTTCGGTGATCGCGGCGCGCCGGCGCGTGTCAACGGCGAGGATCTCGGCCGACAGAGGCGCCAGGTTGCGCTTCTTCAGGCCGGCGTCGAAGGCGGCGGGGTTTTCACGGATGAAGCGTATGTCGTGCATGCTCAGCCCCCGCTGTCCGAGTTGGAGGCTTCTTCCTCGGCCTTCTCCTCCGCCTCGCGCTTCCGCTCGATCGAGGCGCCGATCAGGATGCTGATCTCATAGAAGGCAAGCAGAGGCACGGCGAGCGCAAGCTGGCTGATCACGTCGGGCGGCGCCAGGACGGCGGCGACGATGAAGCAGACGACGATGGCGTAGCGCCGCTTGGAACGCAGTCCCGCGACCGAGACCAGGCCAACGCGGACCAGCAGCGTCAGCAACACCGGCATCTCGAAGGCGAAACCGAAGGCGAAGACGAGCTGCAGGATGCGTTCGAGATAATCCGACGAACGCAGCGTCTTCTCGATGTCCGGCGGCGCGTACTGCGTCAGCATGAAGTTGATCACATAAGGCAGCACGATGTAGTACATGATCGCGCAGCCGGCATAGAACATGAACGGCGTGGCGATCAGGAACGGCAGGAAGGCGCGCTTTTCCTTGCGGTAGAGGCCGGGCGCCACGAACAGCCAGATTTGCGCCGCGATCAATGGGAAGCCTACGATCAGGGCCACGAAGGCCGACAGCTTCACCGTGACGAAGAAGAACTCGAAGATGTCGAGGACGATGAGCTTGTAGCCCTGGTCCTTGGCCGGCTCGATCAGGAAGTCGAAGATCGGCTTGGCGAAATAGAACGTGATGAAGAACACCGCGAAGAAGCTGATCAACGCGTAGATCATCCGCTTGCGCAGCTCGATCAGGTGATCGAGCAGCGGCATCGGTTTGTCGTCTTCGGGTCCGTCGTGCGCCTGGGTCAAGGGAAAGCGATCAGCATAGTGCGTGGCGGGTTATGCCGCCCTTTGGCGCGCGATTCAAAGTGCTATTTGGCCTATTCGGCCGCCGCCTTGTCGGGCTTCTGTTCCGGCGAGGCGGCGGGCGTCGCGGCCACGGGTTCGGCGGTCATTTCGGCGACCTGTGTCTCCGCCGGCAAGGCCGTCATTTCAGCGGCAGGCTCGGCCGCGATCTGCGGCGCCGATTCGGGCTCGGCGAGCGGATTGTCCAGGGAACTCTTGGCCTCGGCGATGGCCTTCTCGCCCTCGCTGATGCCTTCCTGGATGTGCTGCTTGATCTGCTGGGTCGGATCGAGCGATTTCAGGTCGAGACCGCCCGTACCGCCAAGGCTGCCGTCGAGCGACTTCTTCACCTCGTCCAGCTCGGACTGGCGGATCATCTCGTCGACATGGCCGCGGAACTCCGACGCCATGCCACGCATCTGGGCCATCCACTTGCCCCAGGTGCGCAGAAGGCCCGGCAGCTCCTTGGGCCCGATCACCACCAGTGCGACAACGGCGATGACGAGCAGCTCGGGACTGTCTATTCCGAACAAGGCGTACTGCAGGTGCAGGACCGCACCCCTTTAGACCTTGGCGGCGGTGTCCTGGTGGACCTGGCCACCCGGAGTCGACGTCGAGGTCTGGGCCGTGATCGGCTTCGCCGCATCGCCCGGCTGTCCTGCCGTCTGTGTCGGCTGGTCGTCCTGCGCGCCCACGCCCTTCTTGAAGGCGTTGAGGCCCTTGCCGAAGTCGCCCATGAGCTGAGAGACCTTGCCGCGACCGCCGAACAACAGCAGCACAACGGCCAGCACGATGATCCAGTGCCAGAGGCTCATGCTACCCATAAGAAAATGCTCCCAAAAACGATTGCGCCTAGAACCCGCTGTGATCGCGCGGTGACATTATCGCATCCACGCAGAAGTCCCGGCAACCTGTCTAATAAGGCCGTATTGCGGCCTCAGCGGCCCTGTTCCTCGGCAGCGAGAGGCTCTTCGGCCTCGTCGTCCTCCGCCACGAGGGGCAGATCCGGTTCCTCCGGCCTGAATATGGGGGGCTGGGCGCGCGGGTCCAAGAGGCCGGCGGCCTTCATTTCCTCCTGGCCCGGCAGGTCGTCGAGCGACGGCAGGCCAAAATGCTCCAGGAAGAAATCGGTCGTGCCCCAGGTCACTGGCTTGCCCGGCGCCCGGCGGCGGCCCATCGGGCGGATCCAGTTCTGCTCGAACAGAAGATCGAGCGTGCCTTTGCTCAAGCCCACGCCGCGCACCTGCTCGATCTCGGTGCGGGTCACGGGCTGGTGGTAGGCGATGATGGCCAGGGTCTCGATGGCGGCGCGTGAGAGCTTGCGCGTCACCGGCTTTTCGATCTTGAGCTTCTCCGAGAGGTCGGGCGCGGTGCGGAAGGCGTAGCCGCCTGCCACCTTCACGACGTTGACGCCGCGATGGGCGTAGAGCGCCGCGAGGTCCGACAACAGAACGGCGACATTGGCATCGTTCGGCAGGCGGTCGGCCAGCTCGGCCTCGTCGAGCGCCTGGGTGCCGGCGAAGAGCAGCGCTTCAATCAGCCGCAGGTGCTGCGCATGGTCTGGCGACACGACGTCGCTGACGACGGGTGCGGCGGCCGCAACTGGCGTGACGGGCGTCGCGGCCTCGGCCGCTTCCGAGGCACCATCTTCTTTTACTTCTTCCTCGTCGTTGTCGTCGCCTTCTTCGTCATCCTCGTCGTCGTCGTCGTCATCATCGTCGTCATCGGAATCATCATCATCGCCGTCGTCCGAATCGTCGTCATCGCGCTCCGACTCGTCGTCGTCATCATCATCTTCGTCCTTGCCATCCTCGGACTTGTCCTTGGCAGCGAGGAGATTCGCCATGGCGAGGAGGGCCGCCAGCGTTTCGAGGTCTTCGACTTTGTTCGTTTCTGGTTCTGACATGATGGACGTCACCGCGGTTCGGTACGTTTACGCAGTTGAATGGGGCCGAATCGTTCGGTCTGGCGCAGCTCGATCTGGCCGTCCTTGGCAAGCTGCAGGCCGGCGACGAAGGTCGCGGCGATGGCCGAGCGCCGGCGCGTCGGATCGGTGAGGCCCGCCGGCAGGAAGGCTTCGAGAGTCTGCCAGTCGATGGCGATGCCCAGCATCTTGCCCAGCCGCTCCGCCGCCTCCTCGACCGAGAAGAACTGCATGGGCGCGATCTGGTAGGTGTCGGCATCCTTGGGCCGCACCTGATGGCCATAGGCCGCGAGCAGATCGTAGAGCTTCACGTCCCACACTGCGCGGCGCACGACGATCACGCCTTCCGGCATGCCACGGGAGAAGACATCCTTGCCGAGTTGCGGGCGGGCCATCAGCCGCACGCCCGCTTCCTGCATCGCCTCCAGACGGCGCAACTGCCATTGCAACGCGTCGGCCATCTCCTGACCCGACGGCTCCTCGCCGGCCGGCGGCTCGGGCAGCAGCAGCCGCGACTTGAGGTAGGCAAGCCACGCCGCCATCACGAGATAGTCGGCGGCGAGTTCGAGCCTGAGCCGGCGCGCCTGCGCCACGTGGGCGAGGTACTGGTCGACCAGCGCCACCATCGAGATCTTGCGCAGATCGACCTTCTGGTCGCGCGCGAGGGCCAACAACAGGTCGAGCGGACCCTCGAAACCCTCGAGATTGACGATCAGCTCGCCTTCACCCGGCGCAATGACGTCGGGCGTCGGGGCGCTGAAGCCATCGGCGGGAGGAGGCGTTTCGGTCTCGCTCATACTGGCTTCGGTCTAATCCATCCCAAGCCCGCAATGCGAATCGATTCGGGCCTTTATCCCCATTCAGGGAGGAACGCGGAAACCTGCTTTTGGGCTTCCAAAAGGCCCTTTTTCCCGAGCGGTGCGGCAGCCCGGGCCAGGGCCCCGCGGCCGTCCTCGAAGCGCCGTCCGGCCACCCTGGTCATGGACGCGGTCCGCGCCGCGACTTCCACCATTTCACCGCTCCTACCATTGCAATGAAGAGCGATGTCGCAGCCCGCCGCCAGCGCCCGCTCGGCGCGATCGCCGAGCGTGCCGCCCAACGCCTGCATGGAGAGGTCGTCCGACAGCAGGAGCCCGTCGAAGCCGATATGCTCCCGGATCACGTCTTTCACGCCCCGTGCCGAAACCGTGAGCGCGGCCTGCCGGTCGATGGCCTCGTAGAGGACATGCGCGGTCATTGCCCAAGGCAGATCGGCGAGCAGACGGAACGGCCGGAAGTCCATCCGCTCCAGCTCGGCGCGCGAGGCGGTGACGGTCGGCAAGGAGAGATGCGAATCGACGGTGGCGCGGCCGTGGCCAGGGATGTGTTTGATGACCGGCATCACGCCCTCGGCCATCAGTCCCTCCGCTGCCGCGCGGCCCAGTGCCGCGACCGACTCCGGCTCGGCGGCATAGGCACGGTCGCCGATCACGGCGTGCGTCTCGGCGAAGGCGATGTCGAGCACAGGCAGGCAATCGACATCGCAGCCGACCGAGGCGACATCGGCCGCCAGCAGTTGCGAATTGAGTTTGACGGCAAGCAGTCCCTTCTCGGGATCGCGCGCATAGAGGTCGCCGAAGACCTTGGCCGGCGGCGCCTTACGCCAGTGCGGCGGCTTCAGGCGGGCGACGCGGCCGCCTTCCTGGTCGATCAGCACAGGCGCTTCGGCGCGCGCGACGCACGAGCGCAAGTCCTCCGTCAGACGGCGGACCTGCTCGGGATTGTCGACGTTGCGCGCGAAGAGAATGAAGCCCAGCGGATCGGCATCGCGGAAGAAGGCGCGTTCGTCGGCCGTGAGAGCGAGGCCGGCGCAGCCAAAGATTGCCGCGCGCGGCAGAGCCAAGGCGTCAGCCTCCGCGCGGCGGCGGAACGATCACGCAGTCGGTCTTGCGGCTCCGGAGCGTGCCGCAGATGCTCTGGGCCTGCTTCTCGTCGAGCGGGCCCGCCTGCACGCGATACCACACGCCCTTCTCGCCGAGGTCGACGCGCGTGGGCTGCATGCGCAGGCTGCCCAGCACGTCGCCATGCGCGGCCTGTAGGCGCGCCCAGGTCGACTTGGCAATGTCCTCGTTCTTCACCGAGGCGATCTGGATGCGCCATCCACCGGCGGGGCCCGACATATTGTCGATCAGGCTGGCGATGCTGGGGCCGGCTTCGGTCGCGGGCGTCGTCGAGGGCGCCTGGGTCACCGTCGGCTGCGCACCGGGGGGCGGAGTCGTCGGGGCGGCCGCGGGCGGCGGCGTCGGACCGACCTGGCCCGCTGCAGGGGCGCCAGCCTGGGGTGCGGCCGAAGCCGACTGGATCGGCGTCGGCGTCTTGGCTGCCTCGTCCGCCTTGGCCGTTGCCGGAACCGGCAGGCCGTTGGCTGGAAGCTTGGGCACCGCCGGCTCGGCCAGAAGCTTCTCCGGCTGCGTCGGCACGGCGTTGGGCGAGATGCGGTTGTAGACTTCCTTGTCCTGGTCGGGCGGCACATAGCCGCCGGCATTATCGGGCTTCACGCGGGCGGGCGTGGTCGGCGCTTGCACGACCAGCGGCTCGAGGCCCTTGCCGCCGGCACGGACGTCCTGGTTGTGTGCCCACCAGACCACCGAGCCGAAGCTCGCAATGGCGGCGACCGATACCATCATGGTCAGGATCTGGCCGCGTCGTCGATTGACGCGCGACAGAAGCGTGTCCCGCGGCGTGGGTGGGATCGAGTCAGGCTCGTTCGCGACAGGACGCGGCGGTGGCTCGAGGCGCACCGCAACCGACTCGTTCGGTCGGTAAATTCTCGGTCCGTCGCCGGAGGGGGGCCGGCGCACATGCATTTGTTATCTCATTTCCTCGACGGGTGTGACGCCGAAGACCTTTAACCCCGATCCTATCACAATTCCCACGGCCTGTACCAACGCAAGACGCGCCCGCGTGGTCTCCGCATCCCCCTCGACCACGAAGCGCAACGACGGCTCGTCCCGGCCACGGTTCCAATGGGCATGGAAGGCGGCGGCGATGTCGTAGAGATAGAAGGCGATGCGATGCGGCTCATGCGCCGTGGCCGCCGCCTCGACCTGGCGCGGCCATTGCGCGATCAGCCGCACCAAGGCGAGCTCGCCGGTATCGGTCAGCTTGTCGAGAGCGGCATCGGCCAGCCCGCCGGTATCGATGCCCGCCGCCTCCGCCTGGCGCATGACCGAGCGCGTGCGGGCATGGCCGTACTGCACGTACCAGACAGGATTGTCACGGCTCTGCTCGGTCGCCTTCACCAGATCGAAATCGAACGGCGCGTCGTTCCTGCGCGTCAGCATCGTGAAGCGCACGACGTCGGGCCCGACCTCGTCCAGCAGGTCGGCCAGAGTGACGAACGTGCCGGCTCGCTTGGACATGCGCACCAGCTCGCCGTTCTTCATCACGCGCACGAGCTGGCAGAGCTTCACGTCGAGCTCGCCCTTGCCATCCGTGACCGCGCTGACCGCGGCCTTCATGCGTTTGACATAGCCGCCGTGATCGGCGCCCCAGATGTCGATCATGTCCGCGAAGCCGCGTCGGTACTTGTCGTGGTGATAGGCGATGTCGTTGGCGAAGTAGGTCCACGAGCCGTCCGACTTCTTGAGCGGCCGGTCGACCTCGTCGCCGAACTGGGTGGCGCGGAACAGCGTCTGCTCGCGGTCTTCCCAGTCGTCGGGCTTCTTGCCCTTGGGCGGCTCGAGCTTGCCCTGGTAGATCAGGCCCTTGTTCGTGAGATCCTGGAAGGCGCGATCGACCGCGCCGGCATCGACCAGCGCACGCTCCGACGAATAGACATCGATATTCACGCCCAGCGTGGCGAGATCGGCCTTGATCTCCTTCATCAGGAAGGCGATCGCGAAGGCGCGCATCTCGGGCAGCCAGTCGGCCTCGGGCTTGTCGATCCAGCGTGCCTTGTCGCGCGCGGCAATCGCTGCACCGACTTCCTTCAGGTACTCGCCGGGATAGAGGCCTTCAGGGATCGTGCCGATATCCTCGCCCAACGCCTCCTTGTAACGGAGGTAGGTCGAGCGACCGAGGATGTCGACCTGCGCGCCGGCGTCGTTGATGTAGTATTCCTTGGTGACGGCATAGCCCGCCTTCAGGAGAAGATTGGCGAGCGCATCGCCCACGACAGCGCCGCGCGCGTGCGCCACGTGCAGCGGTCCGGTCGGATTGGCCGACACGTACTCGACATTGACCTTGTGGTCCGCGCCCATCGTGGAGTCGCCGTAGGCGATGCCTTCTTTCAGGCAATCGCGCAGCCGATCGCGCCAGAAGCCGTCGCGCAGCTTGAGATTGATGAAGCCCGGCCCCGCAGCCGCACCTTCGACGACATCGGGATTGGCCTTCAGACGCACCAGCAGAGCGTCGGCGATGTCGCGCGGCTTCTTCTTCGCGGCCTTGGCCAGCACCATGGCGGCGTTGGTGGCGATGTCGCCGTGCGCGGCATCGCGCGGCGGCTCGGCCGTGATCGCAGTGAAATCGAGTCCCTCGGGCAGCTCGCCAGCCGCCTGCAGGGCGCGGAGCGCAGTCTCGATCTCACCGATGAAATGGCGGTAGGGGTTCATGGAGCCGGGGTATTGCCTAATCCGCCCGATTTGTCATGTAGTTCGAGACTCAACGCGACATCCCAGGGCGAGGTCTCCCATGCCGTCTTTGCAGAACGCTCACATCGTCATCACCGGCGGCACCGGCGCGCTGGGCCGGGCCGTCGCACAGGCGCTGGTCGAGGCCGGCGCCCATTGCCATGTGCCCGCCATCGAGACTTCGGTACCGGCCGACCGTTTCCCGGCCGGCAAGGTCTCGGTCACGACCCATATCGACCTCTCCGACGAGGCCGCGGTCGAAGGCTTCTACGCCAAGCTGCCAGCACTGCACGGCGTGGTGAACATCGCGGGCGGCTTCGCCTGGGCGCCGATCGCCGACAGCCCGCTCAAGATCCTGCAGCAGCAGCTTTCGATGAATCTCGTCTCCTGCGCCCTGAGCTGCCGCGCCGCGGTGGCCAATTTCCGCAAGGGCGGCAAGGGCGGTCATATCGTCAACATCTCCGCCCGCCCCGCGCTCAACCCGCGTCAGGGTGCCAACATGACGGCCTACACAGCCTCCAAGGCCGCCGTCGCCGCCTTCACAGTGGCGCTCGCCGAGGAGCTCAAGAACGAGAACATCTCCGCGATCGCGCTGGCGCCGTCGACGATCGACACGCCGGCCAACCGCAACGACATGCCCAAGGCCGACCACGCAAGCTGGGTGAAGCCCAGCGCCGTCGCCGAGCTGATCGCCGCCCACATGAGCCTCGGCGAAGTGATCAACTCAGGGGCGCTGATCCCGGTCTACGGCAAGGCCTAGGTCCAGAGGTCGAACAGCCGCTTGTGCTCGTCGAGCGCGAAGCGGTCGGTCATACCGGCGATGTAGTCGGCAACGATGCGGGCGCGGGCCGGGCGTTCGGCGGCCTCGGCACGCTCACGCCAGGGCGGCGGCAGGCAATTGGGCTCGGCGAAGAGAAGGCCGAACAGGTCCATCACCACGCGGCGTGCCTTGGAGTGAGAACGGTTGAGCAGCCAGTGCTCGTACATATTGGTGTAGAGGAACTTCTTCAGCGTACGGTCGGTCGCCGTCATCTTCTCCGAGAAACCGACGGCGGGCCGGCCAAGCGCGCGCAACTCGGCGACCGACTTCGGGTTCGCCTCGGCGAGTCGCCGGCGGGTCTCGGCCAGCACATCCTCGACCATGGCATTGATCATGCGCCGGATCGCTTCGTGGATCAGGCGCGGCTGGCTGAGGCCAGGATACTTCTTCTCCACCAGCACGAACATCTCGCCGACCAACGGCAGGTCCTTGAGGTCGTCGATCCCGAACAGGCCGGCACGCAAGCCATCGTCGATGTCATGGTTGTTGTAGGCGATGTCGTCGGAGAGCGCCGCGGCCTGCGCCTCCGGTCCGGCATGGCCTTCGAGTTCGAGGTCATGATCGCGGCAGTATTCGACGATCGCCGCTGGCAGGTCGGTCAGCACGCGGCCGTCCTTGAGCAGCGGGCCGTTGTGCTTGACCGCGCCTTCGAGCGTCTCCCAGGTGAGGTTGAGCCCGTTGAACTCCGCGTAGCGCTCCTCAAGCTTGGTGAGGATGCGCAGGGTCTGTGCGTTGTGATCGAAGCCGCCGAACGGCTTCATCGCCGCGTGCAGCGCCTCCTCGCCGGCATGACCGAAGGGCGTGTGGCCGAGATCGTGGGCGAGTGCCACGGCCTCGCCGAGATCCTCGTCGAGCCGCAGGGTCCGGCAGATCGTGCGCGCGATCTGCGCCACCTCGAGCGAGTGGGTCAGCCGCGTCCGGTAGTGATCGCCCTCGTGATAGACGAAGACCTGCGTCTTGTGCTTCAGCCGCCGGAAGGCCGTCGAATGGATGATGCGATCGCGGTCGCGCTGGAAGGGGCTGCGCGTGCCGTCCTCGGCCTCCTTGTGCAGGCGGCCGCGACTTGCCCATGGCAAGGTCGCGTAGGGTGCGAGCGGCTGGGGTCGCCACAGATCGTCAGGCACAGGCGCGACCCTACTCCCTTCCCCAGCGCCGTGCCACGGCGCGCTTGAGCAACACGCAGCACAGGATGCCGGTGATGACGCCGATGACACCCGACAGAACTTGATAGACGCCGATATCCTCGGGCGCTGGCCGCAGGGTCGTCCAGATGACGAGGGGGGCGATCAGCAGGCCCATCAGGACCACGGGAACGTAGTAGCTCAGCGCGCCGATCACGCCCCACAAGAAGCCGTTATGGCCGTTGCGCCGTGCCGCCTGGAAATACCAGTAGACGACACCAGCCATGATGATCAGCTCTATCATCGCTAATGGGTCACAGCGCCCACGACCTGGTGCGTGCCGGTCCAGATCATGTCGCCGGCGACATAGACGATGATGGCGAAGCCGATCCACGCGACCCATTTGTGCCGGTCGAGCAGGCGGGCGATCAGGCTCGAGGCCACGGCCATCAGCAGCACCGAGAGCGCGAGGCCGATCCACAGCACGGTGAGATGGTCGCGCGCCGCACCCGCCACGCCGAGCACGTTGTCGAGCGACATCGAGACGTCGGCGGCGATGAGCTGCAGCATCGCCTGGCCCGTGCTCTTGGGCGCCTTCGACGCGTCGTGCGCCTCCTTTTCCGAATGGCCGCCGGCCCAGAGCTCGCGGAACATGCGATAGGCGACCCAGGCCAACAGGAAGCCGCCGGCCAGCGTCAGCCCGATGATCTGCAGGAGCTGCGTCGTCAGCAGCGCGAAGGCGATGCGCAGCACCGTGGCGCCCGCAATGCCCCAGAAGATGATGCGTCCCCGCTTCTCGGCCGGCAGGCCGGCGACGGCCATGCCGATCACGATGGCATTATCGCCGGACATCACCAGGTCGATCAGGACGACCTGGATGAGGGCGGCAATGCCGCCGTGGCCGATAGCGAAGAGCTCGCTCACGACTCTTTGGACTTGCCCGCGCTCTGGCGCGCGGCACGCCGCGCCAGGAGAAGACCGATGCCGAGCACGATCGCCGCGCCCGCGATGGAGCAGACGAGATCGGCATGCGGGATGTGGGCCGCCAGCAGGTCCTCGATCGCATCGTCGTCGGCAATGACCTCGCCCGCGATCCAGCCGATCAGGCCCGCGCCGACCAGGCCCAGCCACGGCAGGCGGTCGAGCAGCTTCGCGATCAGGGTGGCGCCGAAGGCGATGATCGGGATCGAGATCAGGAGACCGGCGGCGATGAGGCCGAGGTCACCCTTGGCTGCGGAAGCGATGGCGATGGCGTTGTCGAGGCTCATCACGGCGTCGGCCACCACGATCGTCCAGATCGCCGCCCACAGCCCGTCATGAGCCGTGATGCCGTCGCCCTCGTCCTCGCCCATCGCGAGCTTGACGCCGATCCACAGCAGCAACACGCCGCCCACGATCTTGAGATAGAGGATGCCGAGCAGGAGGCCGATGATGGCGCAGAAGCCGATGCGCAGAAGCACGGCGCCGGCACTGCCGAACAGGATGGCGCGGCGCCGATGCCGGGGCGAGAGGTTGCGCGCGGCAAGCGCAATGACGACGGCGTTGTCGCCCGACAGCACGATGTTGGCGACGATAATCTTCCACAGCGCCGCCCAGAAGGTGAAGGTCAGCAGCTCCGCCAGCTCGTACTCGATGAGAAACGCATCGAGCGTGGGGATCAGGCCCAGCAGGCCGACTCCGACGTCTACTCCTTGCATGAATTCAGGACTCCTCGGACTTGCGCGCGGAGAGTCGCGCCACGAGATGGCCGACGGCGAGTACGATCACGGCACCCGCGATGGAACAGACCAACTCGGCATGCGGGATGTGGGCATTGAGCCAGGCCGCGACGGTGCCGGGCTGAAGGATTTCGGTGACCGTACCGTCGGCCGCGATGGTCTCGCGGCTGCCTTCTCCCGCGATCACGTCGCCCGCGATCCAGCCGATCAGGCCCGCGCCGACCAGCGCCAGCCAGGGGAAGCGCTCGAGCAGGCCCGAGATCACCGCGGCGCCGGCGATGATGATCGGCACGCTGATCACCAGCCCCATGCAGATCAGGAAGAAGTCGCCCTTGGCCGCGGCGGTGATGGCGATGGCGTTGTCGAGGCTCATCACGGTGTTGGCGAAGGCGATGCTCCAGATCGCGGGCCAAAGCCGTTCGTGCCCTTTGACTTCACCGCCCTCCTCCTCGTCGCCGACCAGCTTGATGCCGATCCAGAGCAACAGCAGGCCGCCCACCAGCTTCAGGTAGGGCACATCGAGTAGGTAGCCCAGCACGCCGCAGAAGACGATCAGCAGGACGACGGCGCCCGCGCCGCCGAAGATGATCGCCGTCCGGCGATGCTTTTCGTGGAGATTGCGCGCCGCCATGGCAATCACCACGGCATTGTCGCCCGACAGGATTACGTTGGCGATCATGATCTCCCACAGGGCGACCCAGAACGCCGCGCTGGCCAGATTCGGCAGCGTGAAATGCATCTTTACTCCCCCAATCTCACCCACTCTTGGCACGCCCTTGCAGACGGCGTGCGTGCGGCACCATAGCCGCAGGAAGGACCCTGTAAACCCCGAACCGTAAGGGCTGATGGCCCGGGACTTGCCCAGCGCCGCGGCGCGGACTATCCGGTCGCGCTGAGAAAGGTGGGCATGGCGGCGAGCGGCTACAACAAGATGTTTCCCGTGTCGTGGACGGACCTTCATCGCGACGCGCGGGCGCTCGCATGGCGGCTCGCCGACCTGGGACCGTTCACGGGCCTGGTCGCGGTGACGCGCGGCGGGTTGGTGCCGGCCGCCATCGTCGCCCGCGAGCTGAACATCCATCGCATCGACACGGTCTGCTGCTCGATCTACGACCGCATGGAGCGCGGCGCCAAGGTCGAGCTCCTGAAAGGCACGGAGGCCGAACAGGACAAGGGCAAAGGCTGGCTGATCGTCGACGACCTGGTCGACACCGGCGTCACCGCCAAGGCCGTGCGGGCGCTCCTGCCCGAGGCGCATTTCGCCACGGTATATGCGAAACCCGCCGGCCGCCCCAATGTCGATAGCTACATCACCGAAGTAAGTCAGGACACCTGGATCCTGTTCCCCTGGGACCAGGAGACGGTCATGGCGAAGACAATCGTGGAAATGAAAGCAGGCAGGTAAATGAAGGTCAGTCGTCGTCTCTTCACCGCGGGTCTCGTCGCCGCGCCGTTCGTCCGTCCCGCCTTCGCGGACGCTGCCTGGGCGCCGTCCGGTCCGATCAAGATGGTCGTCGCCTATCCGGCCGGCGGGCCGACCGATGTGATCGCGCGCATCGTGGCGGCCGACATCACCGGACCGCTTGGCCAGCAGGTCGTGCTCGAGAACATCTCGGGTGCTGCCGGCGCCATCGGCACGCGCACCGTTGCCAAGGCCAAGCCCGATGGCCTCACCATCGAGTTCGGCAACAACCAGACGCATGGCAACAACATGTTCATGCTGAAGGACCCGGGCTACGACGTGATCAAGGACTTCGCCCCGCTCGCCGGTGCCGGCGCCTTCGAGCATGTCGTCGTCGTGCGCAAGGACCTGCCGGTGCAGAACATCCAGGATCTGATCAAGCTCGCCAAGGAGAAGCCCGGCGCGCTGAACTACGGCTCGACCGGCATCGGCTCGGGCTCGCATCTCACGACCGAGCTCTTCATGGTGAAGACCGGCACCAAGATGACTCACGTGCCCTATCGCGGCGCGCCGCCGCTGGTACAGGACATCGTTGGCGGCCGCATCGACGTTTCGATCTCGACCTTGCCCAGCGTGCTGACGCAGATCACCTCCGGCCAGATCCGAGCCATCGGCATCTGCAGCCCCAAGCGCAACCCGCACCTGCCCGACGTTCCGACCCTCGACGAGCAGGGCGTTCACGGCTCCAACGCCTCCTCATGGGCGGCCTTCTTCGCCCCGGCCGCGACGCCGCAGCCGATCCTCGATCGCCTGTCGAGCGAGATCATGATCAGCCTCAAGAAGCCCGAGGTCGTCGCCAAGATCGACAAGCTGGGCTTCACGGTAGAGCCACGCGACCCCGCTACCTTCCGCCCCTACTGGGAGAACGAGGTCGCCACCTGGGTGAAGATCGCCAGGGATGCCGGCGTCCAGCCCGAGGAGTAGAAGAGGCACATGCAGAATCTCTGGAAGGACAGCGACGCCAAGGCGGCGATCGCGAGCCACGCAGCCAAGGGCATCGGCGAGGATCTGGCGTTGCGCGTCTACACCACGCGGCTCCTGGGCGGCGAGCCCAAGTTGGTGTTGCATGGCGGCGGCAACACCTCGGTGAAGACGCGCATGGCCGACATCAGCGGCCAGACGATCGACGTGCTCTGCGTGAAAGGCAGCGGCTGGGACATGGGCACCATCGAGGCGCCCGGCCTGCCCGCCGTCCGCCTCCAGCCGCTGCGTGAGCTGCACGGCCTGCAGGCGCTCTCAGACGAGGACATGGTGAATGTCCAGCGCAGCAACCTCCTGGATGCGAAGTCGCCCAATCCGTCGGTCGAGACCTTGCTGCACGCCTTCCTGCCGCACAAGTTCATCGACCACACGCATTCCAACGCCGTGCTGGCGCTGACCGACCAACCGGACGGCGCCGCACTTGCGGCCGATCTCTACGGCAAGCGCGCGGCGCTCGTGCCCTACGTCATGCCGGGATTCGGACTCGCCAAGGCGTGCGCCGAGGTCGGTCAGGCCAACCCCGACGTCGAGGGACTGATCCTCCTCAACCACGGCATCTTCACGATGGGCGCCACGGCCGAGGAAGCCTACGTACGCATGATCGACCTCGTGACCATGGCCGAGCAGCGGCTCGCCAAAGCAACACGCCCGATCTTTGCGGGCGCCACCCTGCCGGCCAAGTCCGCGACTGTCGCGGAGATCGCGCCGATTCTGCGCGGCCTGATGTCGATCCCGAGCAAGAGCGGTGGTCGCGAGGCGGCGCAGCGCTTCGTGTTCGAGTTCCGCAGCAATCCCGACATCCTCGCCTTCGTGAACGGCAAGGACATCGCGCGCTACGCCTCGCAAGGACCGGTGACGCCCGATCATGCGATCCGCACCAAGAACTATCCCTTCGTCGCGCCCGCTCCTGAAGCCGGCAAGCTCGACGCCTTCGCCCGGGACACCAAGGCGGCGCTCGAGAAGTTCGCGGCCGACTATCACGCCTATTTCGCGCGCTACAACGGCAAGCTGGTCACGGCGAAGAAGGAACTCGATCCGGTGCCGCGCGTCGTGCTTGTGCCGGGCGTCGGCCTGTTCGGTCTCGGCAACACCTCGAAGGACGCCAAGATCGCGGCCGATCTTGCCGAAACCACGGTCGCCGTGATCGCTGACGCCGAGCGGCTCGGCACGTATCAGTGCATTCCCGAGCCCGACATCTTCGACATCGAGTACTGGTCGCTCGAGCAGGCCAAGCTTTCCAGCGCCGCCGAGAAGCCCCTCGCGCGCCGCATCGCCGTCGTGACGGGCGGCGCCTCGGGCATCGGCGCCGCAACGGCCGCCGCGCTCGCCAGGGAAGGTGCGGAAGTCGTCGTGCTCGACCGCGACGTCTCCAAGGCGAAAGGCTCCGCCATCGCGTGCGACCTCACCAAGCCGTCGGAAGTGCGCGCGGCCTTCGACAAGATCGCCGCGACCCTGGGCGGCGTCGACATCGTCGTCTCCAACGCTGGCGCCGCGTGGCAGGGCAAGATCGGTTCCGTCGACGAGAAGGTCCTGCGCGACAGCTTCGAACTCAACTTCTGGGCCCATCAGAGCGTGGCACAGAACGCGGTGCGCATCATGAAGGCGCAAGGGCTGGGCGGCTGCCTGCTGTTCAATACATCCAAGCAGGCGGTGAACCCGGGACCGGACTTCGGCCCTTACGGTCTGCCGAAAGCGGCCACCCTCTTCCTCAGCCGCCAGTACGCGCTCGATCACGGTGCCGACGGCATTCGCTCGAATGCCGTGAACGCCGACCGCATCCGCTCGGGTCTCTTGACCGACGAGATGATCGCGCAGCGCTCCAAGGCACGCGGCCTCTCCGAAGCCGACTATATGGGGGGCAACCTGCTCGGCATCGAAGTCACGGCCGACGACGTGGCCCAAGCCTTCGTCTCGCTCGCCAAGGCGAGCAAGACCACGGGCGCGGTCGTCACCGTCGACGGCGGCAACATCGCGGCCGCCCTGCGCTGAGGTTCGCTCAGGCGGTCCGCCAGCGCAGGAGCCGTGCCTCGAACGACGAAGCGGCACGGTTGATGAGGTAGCCGACGAGTCCCAGGAGCAGGATACCGAGCATCACCAGATCCATCTCGAAGCGCTCGCGGCCGGCGATGATCAAGCCGCCGATGCCCGGCCCGACGGCCATGAAGTACTCCGAGCCGATGCTCGCCACCCAGGCATAGATCAGCGCGAGGTGAACGCCTGTCGCGATCGACGGCAAGGCGGACGGCAGGTAGAGCCGGGTCAGGACCTGCCAGCGCGTGAAGGTCAGCGTCCGCGCCACCTCGACCAGCTGCCGCGACGCGCTGCGCATGCCTTCATGGGTGTTGAGGACGACCGGGATGAAGGCGGCGGCCATGATGAAGACGACCTTCGCCGCCTCGCCGACGCCGAACCACATCGAGATCAGTGGGATCCAGGCGAGGATCGCAATCTGCCGCAGGCCATTGAAGCTCGGCATCAGCAGCCGGTCGGCGAGGCGCGACAGGCCGAGCAGCGTGCCGACCGCGAGTCCGGCGAAGGTACCGAGCAAGAAGCCGATCATGTCGCGCAGCAGGCTGGCACCGAGATTGCCCAACAGATCCTGGTTCACGACCTGGTCGATGGCCGTGCGCGCCACCCGCTCGATCGGCGGCAGGATGCGCGGATCGACCATGCCCGTGCGGCTCGCCAGCTCCCAGACCGCGAGCAGCGCCAACGGCAGGACAGCCCCGCGCCAGGCGCGTCTCATGCGAGCCGCCAGCGCTGCAGCCGCGCCTCGATCGCCGCCATCCCGCGATCCAGCGAGAAGCCGACGATTCCGATGACCAGCATCGCGCCCATCATCGTGTCGAGCCAGAACATCTGGCGGCCCCAGACCAGCAGGTAGCCCAACCCTTCCGCCGAGGCGAGCAGCTCGACCGCGACCAGGGCGTTCCAGGCATGGGTCAATCCGTAGCGCAGGCCCGTGAAGATCGGCGGCACGGCGGCCGGCAGCACGACCTTGGTCAGCATCTGGCGACGATTGAAGCGGAAGACCGCGCCGACTTCCGAGTAGGCCGACGGCACGGCCCGCACGCCGGCCAGGGTATTGAGCGTGACGGGTACGAACGCCGCCTTGGCGATCACCAGGATCTTCAGCGGCTCGCCGATGCCCACCAGCAGCATCAGCAGCGGGATCCAGCCGAGCGTCGGCACCTGCGCGAAGGCGGTGAAAAGGGGTTTCGCGTAATCCTCGACGGTCGGGGACAGGCCCATGGCGATGCCCAGCAACAGGCCGAGCACCGCGCCGACGGCAAAGCCCTCGACGACGCGCAACAGGCTGATGCCGGTGTCGCGCGCGAGGTCTCCGTTGGCGGCGAGATCGCCCAGCGCCGACAGGACTTCGTCCGGCGCCGGCAGGATCTGCGGCGGCAGCCAGCCGTAGCGCGCGCTCGCAGACCACAGCACCAGCAGGGCGGTGGGAAACAGCAGCGCCACGATGGCTTGAGGAACGGTCGGCAGGACCCGTGTCGGCGGCGCGACGAGAGCCTGGGCGGCGCGCGTCACGACTTGCCCGCCGGCTTGCCGCTGGCGTCGTAGCGCGTCCAGTAGTTCTCGAGATCGAGCTGCTTCAAAGAGACCTTCAGGAACTGCGGATCGAACCAGCCATCGACATTGACCTCGCGACGGATCAACCCGTACTCCTTGGCCTGTCGCGCCTGCACGCGATACTGCTCGATCAGATAGTCGTCGATCAGCGGTGAGTTCCGGTACTTCAATGGCTGATCGGCGAAGTCCGCGCGGTAGACCGCGGCCGGCCGTCCCGAGCGCGCCGAGATCTCGAAGAAGGCTTCGCGGTTCTCCTCCTGCGACGCCCAGAGCGCCGCCTTGACGAGAGCCGTGACGATCTTCTGCGTCAGGTCGGGATGCTTCGCCACGAAGCCATCATCGGCGATCAGAGTGGCTTGGCGCTCGAAGGCCGGATTGTCGCCCTTCGTCGTGTAGACGATCTTGGCCAGCCCCTGCTCGCGCAGCAGCAACAGGCCGAAGTTGCCGAAGGCGGCGTCGATGTTGCCGGTCGCCAGCGCTGCGCTCGTCGACGCCTCGTCCATGTTGATGCCCTGGAAGTCGCGTTCGGTCAGGCCATTCGCCTTCAGGACCTTCACGGCCGCCAGATGATTGTTGGTGCCGCGGAAGATGGCGACCTTGCGACCCTTCAGATCCTTGACCGAGCGGATGTCCGAGTTGGGCGAGACCGCGAGATACATCGGCGCATGCGCGCCGCCCGCCGCGAGCTGTCGCGTCTTCAGGCCATTCGCGCGCGCCACGACCTGCGGCAGGTCGCCTTGAGAAGCGAAGTCGAGCTGTCCATTGGCGAAGGCCTCGTTCACCGCAGGACCGGCGCCCTTGAAGAAGAAGAACTCGATCTTGACCTCGGGGCGGTCGGCCAGCTCCTTCTCGAAGTAGTGCTCGGCGTGTCCGACGGCGATGGCGTTGCCGCCCGAGAACTGGCGATTGTCCACGCCCACATTCGCGAAGCCGAAACGGATCACGACAGGGTCGGCGGCCCGCACGACAGCCGGAGTGGACAACGCGCCGGCAAGGCCGGCCAGCACAGCTCGGCGACGGATCATGGCTGATACTCCTACTCGGCGGGGACGAAGGCCGGCGTATCCTGTCGCGGCTTCGGTGCGATGTCGGATGGCGTCATGTCGGACCATTCTCCGGTCGTCGCTCGCAGGGCCGCCATCACGTCGTCGCGCAGCCGTCCCAACGTGCCGCTGGATCGTTCGCGAGGCCTCGCGAACGGCACATTGAAGGTTGCCGCGACGCGTCCCGGACGCGGCGCCATCACCACGACGCGATCGCCGAGATACACGGCTTCGTCCACGTCGTGCGTCACCAGCAGCATGGTGATGCCCTCGGCGGCCCAGATGCGCTGGAGCTCGTCCTGCAGACGCCCGCGCGTCAACGGATCGAGGGCACCAAAGGGTTCGTCGAGCAACAGCACGCGTGGCCGGTTGACCAGGCCGCGCGCGATGGCGGCGCGCTGCGCCATGCCACCGGAGAGCTGATGCGGATAGGCGTTCTCAAAACCGCCCAGGCCCACCAGCGCGATATGTTCCCTCACCGCGCGCTGCCGCGCGGCCTTGTCGAGGTCGGCATTCAGCAAGCCGAGCCCGACATTCTGCGCCACGGTCAGCCAGGGAAAGAGTCGCGGCTCCTGGAAGACGAGGCCGCGATCGAGGCTCGGTGCCGTGATGCGCTGCCCGTCCAGGACGACGCTGCCCTCGAACTCAGTATCGAGGCCGGCGATCAGGCGCAGCAGCGTGGACTTGCCACAGCCGCTTGACCCCACGATCGTCAGGAAGCCGCCCGGCGCCACCGACAATTCGAGCCCATCCAATGCCGGCAGCCGTTCGCCGCCGACGTTGAAGGTTTTCGAGACGCGATCGATGACGAGCTGACCGTGATTGGACATGGTACGCTCTACGCTGTATTACGCGGGTGTGCGGATCAGAACGGTCGATCGCCCTTGACCGTCACGCGGTAGCCCGAACGCGTCTGCGGGAAGTAGTCCCACATCGCGATGTGCTGGACGGCACGGTTGTCCCAGAAGGCGATTGAGTGCGGCTCCCAGTTGAAGCGCACCTGGAAGGCGGGCTTGGTGCTGTGCGCATACAGGAAGTCCAGCACGGAACGGCTTTCCTCGGGCGAGAGCTCGTTGATGTGCATGGTGAAGTTCTCGTTCACGAAGAGGCCCTTGCGGCCCGTCACCGGATGCGTGCGCACGACAGGGTGGACGGCCTGTGGGAACGTGCGGTTGCTGTCGTCGATGCCCAGCAGCTTGTTCGTGCGCCGGTAGCTGCGATCGCCGGAATGCGTGGCCGTCAGCCGTTCCAGGAACTTCTGGTAGGACGGCGTCAGGGCGTCATACGCCGCCGACTGGCTCGCGAAGATCGTGTCGCCGCCCACCGGCG
>Ga0153954_1000689_pt1 | contig 23892 bp, 13 predicted proteins | sample TSFL038MetaG_FD_102277 | JGI IMG/M metagenome (GOLD analysis project Ga0153954, IMG submission 102277) | Attine ant fungus gardens microbial communities from Florida, USA - TSFL038 MetaG | ecosystem: Host-associated > Fungi > Mycelium > Unclassified | place: USA: Florida, Wekiwa Springs State... | reverse complement strand
TAGTCCTCGATGTGATAGGAGCCCCAGCCGACCGAGCTCGGCGGATTGTGATAGTTGCTGCCGGCGTGCACCCCAATCGGCAAGCCGAGCCGTTCGGCCGCGGCATAGATCGGCCAATAGGCGCGCTTGCCCAGGGGCATGTCGCCCATCACCAGCATCAGCACCTGGACGAAACGACTATCCTCGGCGCAGCGCTCGATCTCGGCGACCGACTTCTCGATGTTCTGCACGGGAATGACGATCGAACCGCGCAACCGGTCATCCTTGTCGAGCCATTCCTTCACCAGCCAGTCGTTCAGCGCCCGGCAGAAGGCGTCCTGCATGTCCTCGGAGAACACCATCTGCACGCCATAAAGCGGATTGCAGATGCCAAAGGCGACCTTGAAGGGATCGAGCGCCTGGCTCTGCATGTCGGCGAGGCTCGAGCCCGGCTTGCCCTTGGCCGGCCGCCAATCGGGGCGCGAGGAGATCGGCGAGTTGGTCGGATAGGATTGCGAAACCAGATCGACCATGCCGCGCGTCGTCACCTGATCGCGCCAGTAGTCGTTCATGTAAGGCAACAGGCTGGTCAGATGCGGCACCGCCGGATGCAGGTCGCAATCGACACCGCCTGGAAGCGGAGCTGTCATAAGGTGTTCCTCTGCCTTTCCTCGTGGCTTGCTTGTTCTTTGTTCCCAGCGCTTCGCCCATTCAAGCAGGGCGGGCCTGCGCCCGCAACTCGGCAAGCCATGCAATCCTGTGCTAGGAAATCTGAGGAATTCGCGATGGGGAGGCTTTGAATGATTCGGATCGGGCTGGCGGTGGCCGCGATCACGGCGCTGTTCCTGACAGGCGCCTTTGCCCAACAACTGCCCACCCCTTCCCCTGCGACGCCGCCGCCGCCCGATTTCTCCAAGGTGGAAATCAAGACCACCAATCTCGGCGACGGCGTCTACATGCTCGAAGGTGCGGGCGGCAATATCACGGTCGCGACCGCCAAGGACGGCATCATCATGGTCGACAGCGAGTTCGCGCCGCTGCACGACAAGATCAGGGCCGCAATATCCGTCATTTCGAACGAGCCGGTCAGATATCTCATCAACACGCACTTCCATGGCGACCACACCGGCGGCAATACGCCGTTCGCCAAGGACGGCGCCGTCGTGGTCGCCGAGGGCAACGTCAAGACCAGGCTCGCGGCCGGCACCACCAACGGACTGACCGGCGTCCAGACGCCGCCGGCCGCCCCCGAGGCGCTGCCGACCAAGATCTATACCGGCGCGTTCAAGATCCGCATGGTCGGCCGCGTCGCCGATCTCAGGCACATCGCCAATGCGCACACCGATGGCGACACCTATGTGTGGTTCAAGACCGCGAATGTGCTTTCGACCGGCGACACGTTCACGAACGGCCGCTATCCCAATATCGACTTCGCCAATGGCGGCAACATCAAGGGCATGATCGCGGCGGTCGACCGCTATCTGAGGCTCGTCAACGACAGGAGCAGGATCGTGCCCGGCCACGGCCCGATCGCGGACAGAGCGGCGCTGCTCGACTATCGCACCATGCTGGTCACCGCGCGCGACCGCATGGCGCAACTGGTGAAGGACGGCAAGAGCGAGGACGACGTGATCGCCGCAAAGCCTTTCGCCGATCTCGATGTGACGTGGGCGCCGACCGAGCTTGCAGCCAAGAATTTCATTCGCGTGGTCTATCACTCGCTTGCCGACAAGCCGGAAGCGAAGAAGCCGCTGCTCAAGCGCGTCCTGCACCGGAGCTGATGACATGAAGGAACTCGTTGGGATCGCCGAACAGATCGCCGCCAGGCTGATTGCGCGGAAACAGACCATCGCGGTCGCGGAATCTTCCACCGGCGGATTGATCGCGGCATCGCTGCTCGCAGTGCCCGGCGCGTCGGCCTATTTCCTCGGCGGCGCCGTGGTCTATACGCGCGATGCGCGGCGCGTCCTCATGGACATTCCGGACGAGGCGATGAAGGGCATCCGCTCGGCGTCGGAGCCTTACGCCAAATTGCTGGCCGAGCACGCCCGCCGCCGCTTTGCCACCGACTGGGGATTGTCCGAGACCGGCGCCGCCGGTCCGACCGGCAACCGCTACGGCGACGCCGCCGGCCACAGCTGCATGGCGGTGGCCGGCGCGGCGGCATCGGCGATGACGCTGGAGACGGGACGCAATGACCGGCAAGCCAATATGCAGGAGTTTGCAAAGACGGCGCTGGATTTGCTGCTGAAGAATTTATCGCAATAGCCGCCAAACATTGGCTGTCGTCCCGGACAAGCGAGCAAAGCGAGCGCCGATCCGGGACCCATAACCACAGGCGGATATGCTTGCGAACGCTGGAACTGACAGCTCGCACAATGATGAAAGCCTGTGGTTATGGGTCCCCGCTTTCGCGGCGACGACGGCGGAGTTTGTGGCGCGAGATTCCGGGTTCGATGCTGTCGCATCGCCCCGGAATGACGGCTTCGCCGTCACTTCTCCCTGAACGCCCGCATCAGTTGGTCGTGCAGCGGCTTCATCAGATAGGAGAGCATGGTGCGGTCGCCGGTCTGCACGAAGGCTTCGGCCGGCATGCCCGGGATCAGCTTGACGTCGCCGAGGCGGGCGATCTCTTCCGGCGGCATCGAGACGCGGATGGTGTAGTAGCTTTGCCCCGAGCGCTGATCGGTGGTGACGTCGGGCGAGACGCGGCTGACGACGCCGTTCAGTTCGGGCGTGGTGCGCTGATCGAAGGCCGAAAGCCGCAGCAACGTCTTCTGGCCGACCTGCAGCTTGTCGATGTCCTGCGGATTGACCTTGGCCTCGACCTGCAGATCGTCGGTCTGCGGCACGACGATCATGATGGTGTCGCCGGCCGTGATGACGCCGCCGACGGTGTGCACCGTGGACTGCTCGACGATGCCGTCCTGCGGCGCGCGGATGTCGACCCGACGCAACTGATCCTCGGCCGTGATCTTGCGTTCGATATATTCCCCGATCTTGTCGTTGGTCTCGCGCAGATCCTTGGAGACCTCGCTGACCATGTCCTTGTCGATCTGGATGATCTGCAATTCGGTCTCGGTGATCTTGCCCTTGGCCTGGGCGCGCGAGGCGATGTATTGCGCGCGCTCGCCATTGAGGCGGGCAGCATCACGCTCGAGCGTGGTCAGGCGCGAAATCTGCACCAGGCGCTGATCATAGAGCTGGCGAACCCCCTCGAGCTCCTTTTCGACCAGCGCGATCTCCTGGCTCTTGGCGTTCTCCTGCGCGGTGAGGCCCGCGATCTCCTCGTTGAGCTGGGTGACGCGTTCGTGCAGTTGCGCCTTCTGCCCGGTCCGGCCTGTGACCCGGACGTCGAACAGCTTGCTCTCGCTCGACATCACGGCGGCAACATCGGGATCGCCGGCGCGCTTGATGAGTTGCGCCGGGAACTTGATCTTGCCGGCGCCGCTCTGCTCCGCTTCGAGCCGCGCGGCACGCGCCATCGCGGCGTCGAGATTCTTGGTGACGATCGCAAGGTTCGCCTTGGTGACGGTGTCGTCGAGGCGGACCAGGACCTGGCCCGCCTTGACCACGTCGCCATCGCGCGCGAGCAGCTCGCCGATCACGCCGCCGGTCGGATGCTGCACCTTCTTCAAATTGGTTTCGACGACGATCTGTCCCTGCGCGATCAGCGCGCCTGAAATCTCCTGGGTCGAGGCCCAGCCGCCGAGCCCGACGACGAGCACCGCGACCACGGAAAGTCCGACGATCAGATGCTGCCGGATCGAATGCCGGACACCCTGCGTGCCGCCATCGCCCATCCCGGGGGCGTTGATGGACTGGACGCTCATGATTTCGCCCCGGCCTCGGAAACGATCTTGATCGGCGCCGGCGCGGCGACGCGCGGCTGCAGCACCTGAGCCAGCACCTGCTCCTTCGGACCGAAGGCCTGCATGCGGCCGTCCTTGAGCACCAGAATCTGGTCGACAGCCTCGATGCCGATCGGCCGGTGCGCCACCACGACGACGACAGCGCCCCGCTCGCGCGCACCACGCACCGCACGCGTCAGCGCCTCGTCACCTTCGGTGTCGAGGTTGGAATTGGGCTCGTCGAGCACGATGAGGAAGGGTTCGCCATAGACGGCGCGCGCCAGCGCCACGCGCTGCGCCTGCCCCGCCGAGAGCGCGGCGCCCTGCTCGCCCACTTGCGTGTTATAGCCGTCGCGCATCTTGATGATCATGTCGTGCACGCCCGCTTCCTTCGCGGCGGCGATGATGTCATCGGATTTCGCTTCCGGGTCGAAGCGGCAGATGTTTTGCGCCACCGTGCCGGTAAACAATTCGACGTCCTGCGGCAGATAGCCGATGTGGCGGCCGAGCACGTCGGACGACCATTGGTCGAGCGCTGCGCCATCGAGCCGCACCTTGCCGCGGAACGGCTGCCAGACGCCCACCAGCGCACGGATCAGCGATGATTTTCCCGATCCGCTCGGCCCGATCACGCCGAGACCATGGCCGGCGGTGACCGCAAAGGTCACATCCTGCACAATGACCTTCTGATCGCCCGGTGCAGCGATGCTGATGCCCTCGACCGACAGCCGGCTCGACGGCGCCTGCAGCAGGGTCGGCTGAGGACGGTTTGGCATCTGTTCGAGCAGATGGGTGAGACGTCGCCAGCTCTGCCGCGCGGCGACAAAGCTCTTCCAATGCGCAATCGCGAGATCGACCGGCGCCAGCGCCCGCGCGCTCAGGATCGAACCGGCGATGATGATGCCCGCCGTTGCCTCCTGGTGGATCACGAGATAGGCGCCGACGCCGAGCACTGCCGATTGCAGCATCATGCGCAGAACCTTGGCGATCGCCCCGAGGCCGCCGGCGACATCGCTGGCGCGCTGATTGCCCTCCAGATATTTCTCGTTGGCCTGGCCCCAGCGCTGGGTCAGCCGGCCGAACATGCCCATCGCGATCATCACCTCGGCATTGCGGCGGCTGGCCGCGGCAAGATCGTTGCGCCGAGCCGCCAGCCCCATCGCCTCGCGCGCCGGCTGGCGCGACAGATATTCGGTGACGAGTGTGAGCAAGACCAGGATGATGGCGCCGACGAGAGCGGTGATGCCGATCATCACATGGAAGGCAAAGCAGATCGCGAGATAAAGCGGCAGCCACGGCAGGTCGAAAAACGCGCTCGGCCCCATGCCGCCGAGGAACGAGCGCACATTGTCGAGATCGCGCAGCGGCTGCAGCCCTTCATTGCGTCCGCCGATCAAGAGCGGCAGCCGCACCACGGTTTCGAACACCCGCGCGTTGAGGGATTCATCGAGCGCAGTCCCGATGCGGCCAAGGATGCGCACGCGGATCAGGTCCAAAATGCCCTGGGTGATGTAGAGGCCGCCGGCGAGAATGATCAGACCGACCAGCGTCGGCACGCTGCGGCTGGGCAGCACCCGGTCATAGACCTCCAGCATGAAGATCGAACCGGTGAGGTAGAGCAGATTGATGATGCAGCTCATCACGGCGACGCCAAGGAACGCGCCGCGGCAGGCGCGCAACGCATCACCGAGTTCGGAACGCCTGGGAGCGGGCGCGGAGGCCATCAATCCTCAACTCTCTTCAAACGGGAGCGACGTGCCCGATCAACTCGGGGATTCCAGGGACGTGCAGCGCGGGAACAATACTGATTCGGGAACCCGGTGTCCAATGAAGTCGGATTAACCTAAATGACACCAATGGGTTGGCCAAACCGGCGTTATCGGAACCAAAAAAGGGGCCGCCTGCAACGGGATGGACCTCCTTTCAACCTCGGCGTTCGCTTTTACGGCGCTCCTTCACCAGCGGCCGCCACGGCCGCGGAGCAGGCGCACGACCAGGAGCAGGAGGATGGCGCCGATCGCGGAATAGATGATCTCGGACAGCAGGCCTGTGCCGAGACGGATGCCAAGCTTCGGAAACAACAGGCTCGCGACCAGCGCGCCGGCGACGCCCACCAGGATATCGCCGATGATGCCGAAGCCGGTGCCGCGGACGATCTTGCCGGCGAGCCAGCCCGCCACCAGGCCGACGAACAGGATGACGATGATGCTTTCGTTGGACAGAACCATAAAATTTCCTTTGGACGACACGCGCGCCACTCCGGCGAGCGGGCCGGAACCTATCCATAATCGCAGGATGTGACGACCGAAAAACCGGATCGGTTTCCGTTTCGGCAGGGGACCGTTACGTCACGGCAACAGCTCGGGCTCGTTCCGCCAGGATCGAGCGCCAACGACGCCGGCTCCTGGCAGATCATCGAAACGATCTGACCGCGAAACGCGGAATCCTCATCGCGCGCGAGATCGTTCACGGCCTAGACCGTGCACTCGCCGTTGAAGCGGATGTTCCGATGTTGATCTCGACAAGGCCGGTCACGCGGCCGGCGGCACCTTTTCGTGAAAATCGGTCGCGCGCTGGAATGCGGCGCCGATCGTAAGCAATGTCGCTTCGTCGAAGGAGCGGCCGATCAGCTGCATGCCGACGGGCAGTCCTTTGGGGCTGAATCCGGCAGGAATCGCCAGCGACGGCAGGCCGAGATAATTGATCGGGCGCGTGAAGCGCGTCAGGCGCTGGATCACCGCCTCGGCATCGGGGCTGTTGCCGACGTCGCTTTCGGCGATGGTCGGCGCGGCAACGGGAGCGACCGGCGCCAGCACCGCATCGACACCGCTGGTCGCCGCGACATGGGCGGCCAAAGCCGGACCGCGCCAGCGCATCGCTTCGAGATAGAGCACAGCGGGGATCGCAAGGCCGTTCTGCAGGCGCATCAGCACTTGCGGGCCGTAATCCTGCGGCCGTTCGATCAGCCAGCGTTTGTGAAAGGCGGCGGCTTCGACCGCGAGGACAAGCTGGCACGCCGCACTGAGCTGGCGTTGGTCGGGCAGCTCGACCTTGACGACATCGGCGCCCTCGCGCTTGAGCACGGCGACCGTGTCGTCCAGAGCTTTGGCGACATCGGCGTCGAGATCGTCGACATAGAACGCCGTGGGTACGCCGATCTTCAGGCCTTTGATCGAAGCCGTCGTCGCCGCCATGTAATCCGGCACCGGCAGGTTGCTGGCGGTGGGATCCTCGGGGTCCGCGCCGGCCATCAGGCCGAGCAGCAGCGCGCAATCTTCTGCGGTGCGCGCGAGCGGCCCGACCGTGTCGAGCGATTGCGACAGCGGCATCGCGCCGGCGCGCGAGACGCGGCCATAGGTCGTCTTCAATCCCGTGACGCCGCAGAAATGCGCGGGCATGCGCACCGAGCCACCGGTATCCGAGCCGAGCGCGGCGAAGGTCAGGCGCGCGCCGACCGCCGAGCCGGATCCGGACGACGAGCCGCCGGTGACGTAACCGGACTTCCAGGGATTATGCACCGCGCCGTAATGATAGTTGTGACCGGTCGGACCATAGGCGAACTCCACCATCTGCAGCGAGCCGAGCCGGATCGTCCCGGCATCCTTCAGGCGCTGCAACGCGGTCGAGGTCGTGCTCGCGACGAAATCGCGACGGATCAGCGAGCCGCAGGTCACGACCTTGCCGGCATCGTAGTACATGTCCTTGTGCGCAAGCGGCACGCCATGCAGCGGACCGCGGGTTTGACCTTTGGCAAGCGCGGCGTCGGCCTCATCGGCCGCCCTCAGCGCGCTTTCCGCTTCAACTTCCATGAAGGCGTTGAGCTTCGGTTGCCACTGCGAAATCCGGTGCAGGCAGGAGCGCGTCACTTCGTGCGAGGACACCTGCTTCTCGGCGATCGCCTTCGCGACCGCGGTCAGCGACATCAGGGCCGGCTCGATGCTCATCGCGAAACCTTCACGGTTTGGGCAAGCACGAAGCCGGCGGGCTCAAGATCGAACGGCAGGGTACCGGCGATCGGCGCAAAGCCGTCGAAGGCCGGCCCGATCGAATTGGCGATGCGTGTCGCGACATCGGCCTCGACCGGCACGCCTGCGGTATCCGCGATTGCCTTCACTTCCTTCGGACTGGGTCTGGTCATGCCGCGTTCACTCCCTTCCTGGCCGGCGCACGGCTGCAGCCGGAACCCGGAATAGCCATGTAGCACGCCGCCTGGTGGCCCATATTATCGAGCGCGGTCAGCTTTGGCGCTGCTTTTGTGCAAAGCGGCTTCGCGCAGGGACAACGCCAGGACGATGGCCTCCTATTCTTACTGCGTCACAAGCGGCTCGATCCCTCATCCTGAGGGCTTGCGAAGCAAGCGTCTCGAAGGATGAGGCCCCCAGTCGGGCCTCATGGTTCGAGACGCGTCGCAAACGCGACGCTCCTCACCATGAGGTTTTTGACGCAGTAGGACTATCGCGCCTTGATCTCCTCGAATTTCGAAAGCGCAAGCCTGAAGTTCCGATTGAACAACCACATCGCGTCCATGATTTCGCGGAAGGTCGCGGATGTCCTCGCCCGGTCCGCCTGCCCGAAGGCGAAGATGCTGTTGTTTCGCAGATATTTCATGACCGTCGGGTCGGAGACCCGGTAGCCCAGCAGGTTGCCTGATCGCATCGCGGATCTTGTGGGTGTGGGAACGATCTGGATCAGCTCGAACAATTTCAACTGATCGATCGGGTCCGGCAGCGTTTTCACGATCGCCGGTATTTGCAGGAAAAGCTCCGCGTGCCCGTTCATCAGGCCGTCTCTCACCGCGGTCCAGTGGTTGAAACGATGATCCGAGCCGGCGACGCGCGCCTCCTCCTTGTCATCGCGGGCGATCAGCCGGGGATCGAAAGCCGCGATCGACGTCTTGATCGCCTCCCACTTCCTTCGGCCATTCTGATCTTCGGATGGACCGGTCTGGTAACTGCCCTTGTAGCTATTCGAGCGCGCATTACCCACATTTTGATGACCACTGGTTTCCGCAAAAAATATACCGAGGCTGATGCGCGCCGCCGCTTCGGCGCCGGCCGCATCAAGGCCCTTGGCTCGCGCGATCGCCGTGCCGAGGTCGACGACGTCCTTGAACGGAGTGCCCGAATCCTGCGCGTTGGCAGGCGGCGCCTCCATGAGATCGAACAGTTTCCGATATTCGTCGAGCAGCGGTTCGTTGTCGGCGTCGAAATAGGCCGGCGGAATGCCGAATTTGTTGGGCCTGCCGATCCTGGACGGATCGGCATCCGTGAGATCCTTGTAGGTGCTGATGAGGTTGTTGCGCGCGAGGTAGACGGCCTGCCCCGGCAGATTCGGAAGCGGCTGCTTCGAACCGAGCTGGCTGCGGCGCTCAGCCAGGATCGATTTGAAGCGGCTCAACGCGTCGTTGTAGGCGGTGAGCACATCCGCATGTCCTTGCGCGACGCTGACAGGCTGGGCCAATGCGGCGGACAGGAAACCGGGAGCGCTCACCATCGTGAGGCAGATTCCACAGACAAGAACGGCCTTGGCCGCGGTGGAAGGACGTCTTATCGCCATGGCGGTTTTCCGAAGTTGGACGGTCAAAGCGCGCGAGCCATAAGCCGCCTTGCCGGGAAACAGCCCTTCAGCCTCACTTCGTCAGCAACTGATAGGCGCCGTTCCAGTCAGCCGGCGGCGGGTTCTTCTTGTAGTCGTGGATGCGAGCCTCGTAGAGACGATAGAGATATTCGAGCGAATGCGCCTCGTCGGTCTTGCGGCCGCGCTCGATCACCGCCAGCGCACCCTCCCAATCGCGGTTACGGTAGCAGGTGAGCATCTCGATGGTCAGATTGCGCAAGTGCTGGAAGCGCTCCGACTGCGCGACATCCTCGCGGCCGAGGATGGCATAGATCACTTCGGGTTCCTTCTTGCCCTTCACCATGATGAAGTCGAGCTCGAGGATCGCGAACTGGTCCTTCGCCGCGAGCGCGGTCCTCGAGCCGACGATGATCGGGAAACCGTATTCCTTGGTCTGTCCCTCCAGACGCGAGGCCAGATTGACGCTGTCGCCGAGCACCGAATAGTTCTTCTTCAAATCGGAGCCCATGTTGCCGACCACGCCAATGCCGGTGTTGAGACCGATGCCGACATTGAGCGGAACATAGACGTGACCGCCCTCGGCGGCCTCCTGCTCGCGCGCCTTGTTGACCTCGTCGATCTCCTCCAGCATGTCGATTGCCGCCGAGCAGGCGTTGATCTCGTGCTCCTTGTCGTCAAGCGGTGCGTTCCAGAACGCCATGATGGCGTCGCCCATATATTTGTCGACGTAACCCTTGCGCGCCAGAATGGCGTTGGTGAGCGGCGTCAGGAACCGGTTCATCAACGCGGTCAGCCCTTGTGGGTCGCGCTTGTACGTTTCCGAGATTGTGGTGAAGCCGCGCACGTCGGAGAACATGATGGTCATCTCGCGCTCCTCGCCGCCGAGTACGAGTTTCTCCGGCGACTGCGCGAGCTGCTCGACCAGCACCGGCGACATGTATTGCGCAAACATGCCGCGGATCTCCTTTCGCTGCTTCTGTTCGCGGACGAAGCTCGAGAAGATCAGCGTCAGATAGATCGCCGTGGTCGACATCAGGGGATAGGTGAAGTCGATCAGCTGGCGATGGTACTCGTAGAAGTACCAGGACGTGCCGACCAGAAGAGTGGCAAATAACGCGCCGACGCCGAACAGCCGCGCCGGTCCGAGATTCGGCGCATAGGCGATGACCAGGAGGCCCGCCACGATCGCAGCCATAAACTCCAGTGCGATGCCGTAGTCCGGCTGCGACACCACGCCGCCGGTCAGCGCGCTCTCCAGGATCTGGGCATGGATCTCGACACCCGGCATCGCCGGCGACACCGGCGTGGTCTTGATGTCGTTCAGGCCGACGGCGGAGGTGCCGACCAGCACCAGCTTGCCCTTGATCTTGTCGGCCGGGACATTGCCGGAAAGTACATCGGCGGCCGAGACATAGATCGACGGGTCCTGCCGCGCGAAATGAACCCAGAGCTGGCCGTGACTGTCGGTCGGGATCTCCAGCCCCCGGAGCTTGATGCTCGCAAGGCCGGCCTTGTTGGCCTTGATGAGGATGGTCGGGGTGCCGGTGACGACGCGCAGGATTTCCAGGCTCAGCGAGGGCATCGCGTTGCCCTGCGCCCGCAGCACCATCGGCACGCGGCGGATGATGCCGTCGCGCTCGGGTACGATCGTGATCAGGCCGCGGCCGGCGGCGGCCTTCTCGATCACCGGAACGTTCCGCAGCAAGCCCGGAAACTGGTAAAGATACGTGAGCGGGTCTATGTCTTCGCCGACCGTTGCAAATCCCGTCAGGGGCAGGGACGCGTCGAATTCCGACATCGCTTTTGCAAGACCGGTTTCGCCGAGCACCACGCGCGAGCGGCGGATGGCGTCCGAAAATACCTGATCGTTGCTCGGCAACTCGCGCAGCTTGCTCCGGGTGATCTCGTCGAGATCGCGCATGGTGCGGGCGGCGATATCGGGGTTGAGCCGGTCGGGCTCGGAGAACACGACGTCGAAGCCGACAACGACGGCGCCGAGCTTGGCGAGGTTGAGGATCATGTCGGCGACGACGGTGCGTGGCCACGGCCATTGCCCGAGTTTTGCGAGGCTCGCTTCGTCGATGTCGACGATGGCGACCGGCCTGATCTTCTTCACCCGGGGATCGAACAACTGGAACGTATCAAAGGTGCGGACGCGCACTTCGCGGACCGGCCCCGGATCGAACAAGCGGAGCGCGGCGAATCCAATCAGCATCACCAGGCAGAGCGCGCGCGAGAAGCCGAATTTCCGTTCAAACCACCGTCGCAATGTCCTGAAGCGTTTCATGCGGTTTCAGATTTCCGGTTCGATTCGCGCGGGGCGCGCCGCGGGCGCCGGGCGGGCCTACATTACGGGATTTTTGCGCGCTTCAAAGCATGGAATTGACGAGAGCCGAGCATGAACCGCAGCTCCATGTCCTCAAGGCCTGCCCCGCGTCGGTCAGCTAGACGCCGACACTGCCGTGCGGCGTGACAATGAAATCGCTGGCGTGCAGCGAGCTCGCGGCGACGTTCTTGAGCAGCAGGGTCTGGTGGTCGTCCAGCGTGAGCAGGGTGTCGCCGTTCTGCGTGGTAGCCGTGTCGATAAGGTCGGCCAGGGAGCTCACATTGGTGAACTGGCGGAGGTCGATGGTGTCGAGGTTCACGTTGAAGTCGGTGATGATGTGCTCCACCGTAACCGTATCCAGCGGGTTCGACGGCTTGAACACGAAATGATCCTGGCCGCCTTCACCGGTCAGCGTGTCCGGCTGACCGGTGGCGAAGATGACATCGTTGCCCGAGGTGCCCGCCAGCGAAATGTTCGGACCCGCGCCGGCCTCGTTGAAGATGAAATGCACGGTGCTGCTGTCGCCGAAATTGTCGGTGACCGTGACGTTGACCTGGCCGGCCTGAGGCGGATTCGCGCCGGGATTGTAGGTGACCGCGCTCAGCGCATCGTTGACGGCGTCGAGATCGCCGGCCTCCGATGACGGCGTCACGCCGGTTTCCCTCGCGTGGCCGGTGGTGACCGACAGCATGAACGAGGTCGCGGAGCTGTCGGCATCCTCGACCGACAGGCCGTGGATGGTGGTTACGCCGCCGTCCTGCGACAGGGTGACGCTGTCGGTGACGATGGTCGGCGCCGGATGGTTCCAGGTGATGTCGGTGCCGGTGCCGTCCTGGGCGATGCTGAAGCCGTTGGGATCGTAATCGCCATGCAGCACGAAGAAGTCGTGCGCGCCGGTCCCGTAGCGGACTTCGATCTGGCCCCTGTGGTCGACAACATGAACGTCGCGCGATGCGGTGTCGGCGAGATACATCAGGTCACCATAGCCGAAGCCGGTGACCGAGCCGGAGAATTGCGAAACGTGGTCCAGGAACAGCGCGCTGCCGGTGCCCGAGAACTGCACGGCCGCGTTCGAGCGCCCTTCGAACGCAACATTGCCGCCATCGAGAATCACGGTACCGGAGCCGGAATAGTTGCCATCGACCTGGATCAGGCCGCCCTGCGCGCTCGATTCAAAGACGCCGTCATTGACGACGTTGTGGACGATCTCGACCCCGTAGCCGTCCGACTTGACCATCCCCTCGTTGAAGAACGTCCCGGTCGGGCCGGTATCGATCGTCATCGGATTGTTGGAGTCGGTCGAATCGATCGTGCCGAAATTCTCCAGTCGCAGATGTCCGGCGCCGACATAGCCGTAGCCTTCGATCAAGTTGTGATTCTCGAGCGAATCGTGGGCAACATTGCGCCCGTCGATCGCGCCACCATTCAGCATGAGGCTGCCATGGTCGGCCAGCGTGACATCGCCATCGACCGATATATCGCCCAGCACGTTGATGGCCGCGGAGTTGTCGATCTCGCCGGCCAGATGAAGCGTGGCGTCGTGTCCGACGAGGAATTCGCCGGTGACAGCCACTGCCCCGCTTTTCGTCGAACCGTCGAGCGTGGTCGTCGTCGAGGACTCGCGCGGCGCCAGGACTTCGACAATCCCGCCATGATCTCCCGAGATCGTACCGCCCTTGATGGTGGCGTTGATCAGGGTAACGCTGGAGACGAGATCGGTATCGCCCGGAACCGTCCCGCTCGCTTCGATCAGGCCGTGCGCGTTGTTGATGGTGATGCCGTCAATCGTGACGAGGCCGCCATCCGTCGCCTCGAGCAGGTGGTTGGCGGTGACGTTGCCCTCGAGCAGGAGATGCGCGCCGTGACCGTCGGCCCGCAGGATCCCGGTGCGGTTGTTGACCGGCCCGAAGATGTCGATCTCGCCGGACTGGCTCGCGATGATCGTGCCGTGATTGCTGCCACGGCCCGTGCCGCTCTCGATCGCGAACGTCCCACCGGTCACATCCAGCGTCGCGCCCGACACCGTGGTGAGGCTGTTGATGGTTTTGTCGATGGACGACGTCACCGTATAGGTGCCCCTGGCGTCAATCACGGCGTCATCGCCTGCTCCGGGGACCTGATTTGTGCTCCAGCTCGATTCTCCGGCGAAATCGCCGCCTTTTGAATTGATCCAGTGGAACGGCGCAAGCGTGACGACAGGCGCCGACGCCTTGACGTCGAACGACACCGTGCCGGTCGACGTCGTGACGCCGTCGGAGATCGTGTAGGTGAAGCTGTCGGCGCCGGTATAATTCTGGGCGGGCATGTAGTCGATGGAATTGCCGTCAAGCGTGACGGTGCCGCCATGCGCGCTCTGGCCGCTGACGCCGGTGATCGTAAAGGTCCGCCCGAACGAGCCGGTGTCGTTGGCAAGCAGCACCGAGTCCGCGATGGTCGTGCCCGTGTTCTGCTTGAACAAAATCTGCTCGGTCGCCTGCGGTCCGCTGACGATTGCGTCGTCATGGGCCGTCAGCACATCCTGGGTGATCGAGAGCGCAACGCTGCTGGAAGCGGACAGCGCAGCGCCATTGGGAGCCTGGTCGTTGATGGTGACCTGCAGCGCGTCGCCGCCGTAGTAATCCGGCGCCGGCGTGTAGGTGATGCCCTTGGCCAGCGCCGCGTCGATGGTGGCGAGCGTACCGGACAGAGTGAGCGACGAGCCGGTCTGGCCGTCGAAGGTGATCGTGCCGTGGTCGACCTTGAGCGTGAGCAGCTCGGTGCTGTTGCCGCCATCGACGTCAGCGACGCTGATACCGTTGATCGCAACAGGCGTGCCCTGGTCAGTCGAGATGGGCGCGGTGCCGTCAAACGCAATGGTCGGCGCGTCGTCGGCGCCAGTGATGATAATGGTGATCGGCGTGCTGGCGGTCTGGCCGTGATGGTCATCAACCGTCACCGTCGTGGTCAAGGTCAGGGTCTGGCCCTGGCCCAGGAAGTCCAGCTCGCTGTCGGCGATCGAATAGCTCCACGCCACCGAGCCGTTGTTGGCGTTGCCCGACGCCGGCGTCAGCGACAGCGCATGCTCGATCGCGCTGATCTGGTCCGGTGTGAGCGAGGCGGACAGGTCGGTGGTTCCGTTGGCGTCGGTCCAGACCACATGCTGCGCGGTGATGCCGACCGTCGGACGGTCGGTCAGGTCGACGTCGGTGAAGGTCAGGGTGCCGCCGGCCAGGGGCGACGGATCGGGAGACCCCGTCGCATTCGCCTGTTCGGAGAAGCTCGCGGTCTGCGGCGCTTGCGTGAAAGCCGGCGCGTCGTCGGCCGCATTCAGCGTGATCAGCGTGCCGCCAGCGCCATCGCTGCCGCCCGCAAAGGCCGCGCCGTCATAGCCGGTGCCGATGTTCAGATCGATATGGTCGCCGTGACCATCGCTGATGGAGAGCACGCCGGTTTCTGCGTTGTAGCTCGCGGTCGTCGCGCTGCCGTAACAGATGCCACCGAGGTCGATCTTGTCGCTCACCGCAAAACCCGTGATCGGGCCGGTGAGGTGCAGGCCGTCGAGCTTCAACTCGGCGCCGGCGCCGTTGAAGTGGATGGTTTGCGTGTCGTCGAGATTGAGCTCCAGCGTGGCATTGGCATCGATGGTGGCCGAGCCCGTGCCCGAAATCGAGCCGGCCAGCGTGAGCCAGCCGCTCATCACTTCGATGCCGCCATTGTTCGTGATGGCGGCGTCGACGAAGCTCGAGCCATGCGACTCCAGCGTGCCTTCGATGGTGACGGTGCCGCCGCGGATATTCGCGCCGGCGAGATCCAGCGTCGAGCCGTGATCGACCGATACCGTGCCGTCGCCGGTATTGGTCAACGTCAGCGAGCTCAGCTTCAGCAAGCTGTCATGGATCGCCTGCACCGTGCCGGAGTTGCCGATCTGCTCGCCAATGATGTCGAGCTCGCCGCCATTGGCCTGCAAGAAACCGGTGTTGGTCAGTGTGAAGGTCGGAGGCGGGCTATCGTTGCCACCGCCGGCGGGATCGATGGTCATCACGCCGACGGTCGATTCGATCGTGCCGGAATTGGTGATGTTGGCGTTGTCGATGTCGCCGCCGCCGGTCGAGCTGATCGTACCGGCATTGGTGATGTCGCCACCCGTGATCGTCACCGTGTTCAGCGTCAGGGTATCGTTGGCGTCGACATGCACCGTACCGTCATTGGTGACGGCGCCGCCGGTGATGGTGGTTCCGTCCAGCGTCAATGTCTGGCCGGCATCGATCAGCAGCACCGCGGCTGCCGCGTTGACGAAATTGTCGTCCTCGATGCGACCGGAGCCCGTGATCTCGATCGTTCCGGCGTTGTTGACAGTGCCGCCACTGAGGCTGACGCCATTCAGCTTCAACGTCTTGCCTTTGCCGACGGCGACCGTACCGTTGTCGGTGATCGTGCCGCCATTGACAGTCGTGCTGTCCAGCGTCAGCGTCGAGCCGTTGTCGATCTGGACAGTGCCGGAATTGTCGACATTGACGCCATTCAGCGTCGCGCCGAATTCGGATGAAATTTTGAGAACGCCGACACGACCGATGGTCAGATTGCCGTTGGCAATCGTGGTGCCATCGTCGAGCACCAGCGTGACAGTGTCCGAAGAGCTATCGCGATCGACCGCTATGATGCCATCGGTATTGTCGACGGTAACGCCATCGAGCGTCGCACCATCGGCGCTCTCGACCTGCAGCGTTCCCGAATTGGTGATCGTGCCGCCGGAAATAACTGTGCCGTCGTCGAGCCACAGCTCCGAGCCGCCGTCGACCTGGATGGTGCCGGAATTGTCGACACTCACTCCATCCAGCGTCGCGCCGCTATCCGACGAAATTTCCAGCATGCCGACGCGGCCGATGTTCAGGTCGCCATTGCCGATGCTGGTGCCGTCATCGAGCACCAAGGTCACGGTCGCGGGCGATGAGTCGCAATCGACCGCAATGGTGCCGCCATTATTGTCGACGGTGACGCCGTCCAGCGTCGCGCCGTACGTTGTCTCGACCTGGATCGTTCCGGAATTATTCAGCTGACCGTCGGAGATCGTCGTTCCGTCGTCAAGCAGCAGCGTCCCCGTGATGGTGATCGTGCCGCCGAGATTGTTGACGCTTTCATTGTCGAAACTGACCGTGCCGCCGACGTCAACTTGGCCTACGTTGTCGAGCGCGCCATTTGTCAACGCGCTCACGCCCTCAAGGTTTAGAACGCCAGGGGTCGTGACGATCGTAACCCCGCCATTCCCATGACCTCCGTCGTTGATGATTATCGTCACATCAGAATGTGCGCCGATGATCAGAAACGCAGCCACGCTGATCGTGCCACCGTCAATGACGCTCCCGTCAACTGTTAGCGCTGCCCCTGTGTCGATGGCTATATGACCGAAATTGGCGATATCGACCGTGACGTTGAGCGTCCCGCCCGCCACCTCGATGGTAGCGCCTTCGTTGTTGGTGATGCTGCTTTGACCAGCAAAATCGCCGCCCTGCCGCAGCACCAGCATGCCCGAATTCTGCAGCACGCTTTGATCGGCGAATTCGGCTGCGCCGCCGACGATAACGGTCCCTTCATTGACGAGCTTGGAATCGGCATTGAGGCTGAGCGTCGCGCCGATGGTCAGCGACGCGCCGCTCGCAACGTCCAACTCCGGCCGCTTGTGGACAGTGTCGTCCGATTGCTCGGCGAAATCGTCCATCTTCACCGAATGGGCGAACGCCGCGACTCCCTCGGCGATCAGCACCGGATAGGATGGCGTGTTGGGATGCAGCTGGTCGGTGATGATGATGACGTCGTCAGTCGAACTCGGGGCGTTTCCGGTCCCCCAGTTCTTCCCGGTCGTCCAAAGACTGTCGTGGCCATCGGTCGTGGTGTGGATCCAGACTTCCCCCGCCGCATCGGTGCCGGTGATATTGACCGTGACCGTCTGTTCCGAGGTCGCGCCATGCGAATCCTTTACGGTGACGGTGTAGGTCAGCGTGACCGTCTCACCCTTCGGAATGAAATCGGCGAGATAGACCGGCAGGTCGTCGGCAAACTCCCAGTGAACGACGCCGTTCCCCGTCCCGGTCGAGTCGGTCTTGATTGACGCCGTCAGCGCGCTTTCGAAGAACTGTTCGGGCAGCGGCGGAACAGTGCCGCCATTCGACATGACCGCGCCCTTCAGCTTGGCCGACACTGTATGCTTGTCGGTCAAGTCGACGTCGGTGAAGGCGAACGTCCCGGATGTCGGATCCGTCGTCGTGAGATCGCCGCCCTTCGTGCTGGTGCCGGCGGCGAAGTCGATGGTCCGGGGGCCCGTGGTGATGACCGGCTTGTCGTTGGTGCCCGTCACAACGATGGTGACATCAAGCCCCGCCGATTCCGGGCCCGGCGCGAAGTTGCTGTTGACGTTGATGTGATAGGTAAACGTCAGCGTTTCGCCGGCGGCGAGGAAGTCGAACGCATTGTCACGGACAGCATAGACCCAGGTGACGTTGCCGTTATTCGTGTTGCCGGAATCGGGCACCAGGAACAGCTGGATGGCGGTCGCCGCGATATCGGCAAATTGCAGATTGGACAGACCGGACGGCGCCGAGGTTTGACCATTGGCGATGGTGAAGCTGTTGTGCGCGGCGTCGGTGTAGATCACCGAACCGAATTCCGCTGTCACCGACGGCCGATCGCCAAGGTTGATGTCCTGGAAATGAAACGTGCCGCCGACATGTTGGAAATCGAAGATGTCGCCGGTTTTTCCGGCAAGCTCGGAGGCCGCGAAGCTGGACTGTACCAGTCCCGCTGTATTCAGACTTTGCAGCCGCAGCGTGCCGGGCACGTGGAACGGCCCGGGCGTCTGCGGGGTTGGCGGGGGCGTGGAGGAACCGAGGCTGTCGCCGGTGATGGCAATGATCGGTATCGCCGTCGGGCCGCTGGCGAGCTTGATGATCGGTCCCTGCTGCGGGGTGATCGAGTCGTTGAAGGGCGAGTTCGTCTTGGTGTTCGAATTGTCCGTGAACTTCTGCTGAAAGACGTCGGTGATCAGCTTCTGGATCTCGGGCGACAGCGGCGTCGTAGTCTGGCTGATGATGCCGTTGTTGATGTTGAGCTGCTGGCCGGCCTGATTGACGATCGCAATCGGCTGCAGCGTGGTCTTGTCGAACAGGATGTAGGAGCCGGTGGTACCGTCCGGCTCGACCAGCACCTGGAAACTCGCATTCGGCGCGCCGCTCTGGCCGGGAACGTTGAAATCGATCTCGACCAGCACCGCGGTGCCGCGGATGCCCATGGTCGCGACCGGGGTGTCGATCTTCATGTCGCCGTGCTTGGCGGTTTCGCCGGCGACGAAGGTGATGGTGCCCGCGACCAGGCTGAGCAGCGACGAATTGCTCGACCCGTTGGGGTCGTAGACCATCTCGTTCAGCACCATCCTCGCATTCGAGGACAGGCCGAACACGGTGCCGTCGATGAAGGTGATGCCGACCGTCGAGTTCGCGCCCGTCTGGACCACGTCGCCCTTCTCGACATTGTCGCCCATGTTCAGGATGACGGAGACGCCGTTGCGGATGACGGTCGCCGACCCCTGCAACTTGGTGCAGTGGCCGATCACCTGGCTCGCCGCCGCGCCGGTACCGGCCTGGCTGACCTCCACCTCGCCGACCAGCGCCTTGACGATGTCGGCGGTGAGATGTGCGCCATCGGCTGAAGCGAGCGGGGCCCGCTTCGCGCCCTTGAAGTAATCGTGCAGGACGAACTCGTGATCGTCCTTGGACAGGATCAGATCGACGCCGGCCCGCTTGTAGTCGGCGTGGAACAAAAGTTGCGCGTCGGGAACAATAAGCGCGTCGGCCGGCGCGTGCGTCTGCGAGGAATCCACATGGACGTACGCATGCGAATGCGTAGCCACGCCATTGGAAGCCAACGTGGCGTCAAATTTGCCAGCGTAATTCAACGGCCCCCCACAAGAGGTTAATAATAATTAAATAATCGAGCGACAAAACTGCATATCATTGGTTAGTATATTATGAAACCATCTCTTGCTTGTGCAATGGCGGCTCCTCCGGGCTGAAATCTACACTCGTTGCTGCCGAATCGCGGAACAATCAAAATATTCTTCCCCGCTTTCCCAGGTATTAAATAGTCTAGTTTCAAGAATTTCGAGAAGCCTTGTGTATTACACAGTATATGCCCTATCTCAGGTACTTGAAAAAGCTTCTTGCTGCGCGTCGACGCGGGATACTGCACCCTTTTCCCGGCCAATACTGTGAACCGGACAACAAAACCGGGCGAATCGGCAAATTAGCCATATCGGATAGAATTCGACACGCTCACAGCCGATACTTGCGGTTTTGCAACATTCCTCGGCCGGCTGCGGAACCCGGAGGCTGACGGCCGAGGTCGATCCGTCAAATTCGAGCGATTCCCGCGAGGCGGATTTCAGCCTGTTTCGTGCTTTCGCGCCACCTCGGGCAGGCCCTTAAGGCGAATAAAAGTCCCGCCTCCCATCATCGCCCCGAAAACGATCCGGTCGCGTGCGACAGGCAGAAGGCCTGGCCGATGCCCGGACAAGGGGTGTCAAATGGGATTGTTCAACCACGGGCGCGCACTGCGCGCGGCGATGATCGGTTGCGGCCTGATCTGTTTCGGACCGGCCCGGAATTCGATCGCAGGTCCGGCGGGTATTCCGTACGGCCTCAGACTCATGGTCGATTCCGCCGAGCCATTCGGGCTTTCCACCTCGCCGATCTCCGGCGGGGGCCTGCGGAACAAATGGGACGGCGTTGCCCGCAAGATCGATGATGAGCGCGTGCAGCTCGCGCTGTGCGATGGCGACCGCGAGCATTGCGCCTCCGACGCCGCTCTGAAGTTCCTCAGCATCGTCGACCGCGGCAGGCAGCGCGACGGCCGCGCCCGGCTCGGCGAGATCAATCGCGCCATCAACCTAGCGATCCGCGCGGCGGACGATTTCGCCCAGTATGGCGAGGCCGATGTGTGGAGCTCACCACTCGTCACCTTCATCCACGGCGCCGGCGACTGCGAGGATTATGCGATCGCGAAATATGTCGCGCTGCGCATGGCCGGCATTGCCGAGGAAGATCTCCGCATCGTGGTGCTGGTGGACGTCCGCGGCGAAGGCCATGCGGTCGCCGCCGCTCGGCTCGACGGGCACTGGCTGATCCTCGACAACCGCCGTATGGCGATGATCGAAGACATCAATCTCCTCAATTATCGCCCGCTGTTCGTGATCGACGATCAGAGCGTGATGAAATATTCCGATGGGCTGATGGCGAGTGCGCCGCAGACGATTCCCGTATCGGCTGATCTCCGGCCGCAGCCAGCCGTGATTGCGACCGCCAACTAGGCGATGACGAAACATGCGGTGGCAAAAGCCGCCGCATAATTTTTCTACGGTGCGGCAGGCTGAACGCCGCCGCGATCGAGCCCAAGTTCGGCAGCCACCAAGACCTCGCTTCATTTTCCGCCGCGTCGATTATCCGGTGCGGCGTTTCACGATGAGATCAAGCGGACGATGCCGGGCGTCTGCGCGCGGCAATGTTGCAGTGCGCGAGAATATCCGCTGAACATTTCGTTCCGCGAAAATTAGGCGATGCAAATTTTCTCTTTTTGCTGGCGCGATCAACCTTAGATTGACGCAAGACTTTGCCCGCAGCTACGATCATCACATTGATCCGTCAGAGATCATCGGGAGGAAGAGAATGACAGGCTTGCCGCGCAACGATTCTGCTTGCCGTTTATTGGGAGCTGCCAGCGCGCTGATGCTGGGCCTTGCGATATCAGCTCAAGGCAGTTTGGCCGAGGATTTGACGCCCGCCCACATCAAGGCCGCGACGTCTGCGGTCGACAGCGCGATGATCAAGGCCAATACAGCAACTTCGCAGAATTGGCCGACCATCGGCCTCGACTATGCGGAGACGAGATTCTCGAAGCTCAAGCAGATCAACTCCGACAACGTCGGGAATCTCGGGCTGGCGTGGAGCTACAGCCTGGATTCCGAGCGTGGCGTCGAGGCAACGCCGGTCGTGGTCGATGGCATCATGTACCAGACCGGTCCATGGAGCGTGGTGTATGCGATAGATGCGCGCAACGGCAAGAAAATCTGGACCTATGATCCCGGTGTGAACCGCGAGCAGGGCTATAGGGGCTGTTGCGACGTCGTCAATCGTGGCGTTGCCCTCTACAAGGGCAAGGTGTTTGTCGGCACCTATGACGGACGGCTGATCGCGCTCGACGCCGCGACCGGCCAGAAGGTGTGGGAAAAGGACACGCTGATCGACCATGATCACTCCTACACCATCACCGGCGCGCCGCGCGCCTTCGACGGTAAGGTCGTGATCGGCCAGGGCGGCGCCGAATATGGCGCACGCGGCTATGTCACCGCTTACGACGCCGAGACCGGCAACCAGCTCTGGCGCTGGTTCACCGTCCCCGGCGATCCGTCCAAACCGTTCGAAGACGCTTCGATGGAGGCCGCGGCCAAGACCTGGGATCCATCAGGCAAATACTGGATCAATGGCGGCGGCGGCACGCCGTGGGACACGATCACCTACGATCCCGAGCTCAACATGGTCTATATCGGCACCGGCAACGGCGCGCCGTGGAACCGCAAGATCCGCAGCCCATCCGGCGGCGACAACCTCTATCTCGCTTCGCTGGTCGCACTGAACGCCGACACCGGCAAATACATCTGGCACTACCAGGAAACGCCCGGCGATCACTGGGACTACACCTCGACCCAGCCGATGATCCTGGCCGATCTCACGATCGACGGCGCGCCGCGCAAGGTGATCCTCCACGCACCGAAGAACGGCTTCTTCTTCGTCATTGATCGCACCAACGGCAAGTTCATCTCGGCGAAGAATTTCGTCGATGTGAACTGGGCTACCGGCTACGACGCCAATGGCCGACCGATAGAAGTGCAGGCAGCGCGCGGCGACGAGCCCTACGACGCGGTGCCCGGCCCGTATGGCGCGCACAACTGGCACCCGATGTCATTCAATCCGCAGACCGGCCTCGTCTATCTGCCGGCCCAGAATGTGCCGCTGAACCTCACTCCGGAAAAATCCTTGACGCAGAACGCCGCGACTCCCGGAAAATTCGGTGGCGTCACCGGCTGGAACGTCGGCTTCGTGCTGAACGGCACGCCGCCGAAGGCACCCGCATTCGGCCGTCTGCTCGCCTGGGACCCGGTCAAGCAGAAGGAAGCCTAGCGCATCGAATATCCCTCGCCCTGGAATGGCGGCACACTGACCACCGCCGGCAACCTCGTGTTTCAGGGCACGGCTGACGGCCGCTTCGTCGCCTATGACGCCACGACCGGCAAGACGCTGTGGGACACACCGACCGGTACCGGCGTGGTGGCGGCGGCTTCGACCTATCTGATCGACGGCGTGCAGTACGTGTCGGTCGCGGTTGGTTGGGGTGGCGTATACGGTATCGCCGATCGTGCCACGCAAAACCGCAGCCCTGGCACGGTCTACACCTTTGCGATCGGCGGCAAGGCGAAGCTGCCGGAGTTTGTGAAATACCAGACCGAGAACCTGATCGAAGGCGTCCCGTACGATCCGAAGGACTATGAGGCAGGCACCGCGCTCTATGTCACCGCCTGTGCCACCTGCCACGGCGTCCCCGGTGTCGACAACGGCGGCAATGTGCGCAACCTCGGCTTTGTCCCGAAAGAGGAGATCATCAACCTCAAGGACATCGTCTTCAACGGTCCGTTCAAGGATCGCGGCATGCCGGACTTCACCGGCAAGCTCAAGGATGAGGACGTCGTGAAGATCAAGGCCTTTATCCAGGGCACCGCAGATGCGGTGAGGCCGAAGAAGTGACGGATGCGTCGGGGGCCCGGACCATTCCCGGCCGCTCTCGCTTTTCCGACACCGGAACAACAGGGCTGCGCGTGATGACCACGCAGCCCGTTTTTTCGTGGCCTCGCAAGGCCGTCACTGGAGCTGAATTTGCAGGTCGGGATTCACCGCGCCGAAACGTCTTCGGTCCATGTTCGGCGCGGCGAGGCGAGACTGGACGACATCTCGATGAACGGCGAAACATCCGCACTGCGGCTGCGAGGGTTAACAAAGCGTTTTGATCGGCTCGCGGTCGACGCGCTCGATCTCACCGTTCATGCCGGCGAATTTTATGCCCTGGTCGGCCCCAACGGCGCCG
>Ga0153954_1000688_pt1 | contig 24018 bp, 16 predicted proteins | sample TSFL038MetaG_FD_102277 | JGI IMG/M metagenome (GOLD analysis project Ga0153954, IMG submission 102277) | Attine ant fungus gardens microbial communities from Florida, USA - TSFL038 MetaG | ecosystem: Host-associated > Fungi > Mycelium > Unclassified | place: USA: Florida, Wekiwa Springs State... | reverse complement strand
TGGAATCTGGGCCGAGAAGACCAACGCCAAACAACGGGCGGTCGATTGGCAATTCAAGATCGATGACGCCCGCACGAAATTGAAGCGGTTATACCCCCGGATTAAGGGTGGATGAGGCACTAGTCAGGGTTTGTAAGACCCGCGACGGTGCCTCCCGGCTTGCCGCCAGATCCGCCTGAAACCCTTTTCAATCGAGTTCCGCAAACAACTTCTGCACCGCCTCGTCCAGCTCCTTGCCATGCGCGTCGATGGATCGGATGACGCCTTTCGCGTCGATGAGGTAGATTCTCGGCCAATGTGGCACGTCGTAATCCGTTTCGATGGGACCACGAGTCTCGTCGCCGTCGTACCAGGACGGCCAGCCCATCCCCTTGTCGGCCACGGTCTTCTTCGCCATCTCCAGCTTGTCGCCGCAGTTGACGCCGAGCAGGACGAACGGCTTGTCTCGGTAGCGCTCCCAAAGCGCCTTTTCCTGGGGCACTATCGCCATGCATGGGCCGCACCATGACCCCCAGAAGACCACCAGGGCCACTTTTCCGCGATAGTCGGAGAGTTTGCGCCGCTTGCCGTCCAGGTCGTTGGCCTCGATTTCTGGGGCGATCCCGCCCACCCTGAGGTTCGGCAGATTGTCGAGCCGATTCAGCTCGTGCGTGGCCTTCAGGCCGATCGTCGTCTTGCCGTCCGGCGTCTTTACATCCTCGAACTTCGCGGCCTCCCTGAAGAACCGGCGGGCCTTCTCCACCAGCGGGGCCATCTCCGACTCGGGCACCGCCCGCCCGGAAGCGAACGCCGAATGGTAATACTGACAGCCTCGGCAGAACACGGCCTGCGCCCTGACTTCCCGGCTCGGGTTGGATTCCGCGACGGCCTCGACGATCGACTCCGCCCATGGCTCGCCGCCCCTCTGATTGAGGTTGAAGCAGAGCCGTCCCATCCGCGGGTCAGCCTTCTTCTCGATGGCCAGCTCGGTCTGCGCGTCGTCGAGCGTCCAGCGCATATCTCCCGTGAGGAGGAGGATGCCGTCGAGGGCCGCGGGGTCGTCCGGGTGGCGCTCGACCAGTCGCTGAACGTCCTCCGCCGCCTTCCGCCATTTCTCGTTGTAGACCCGGTTGGCCTCGTCGAGCTTGGCATTGTCGTGCTTCGCCGCCACCAATTCGTCATCGAAGGACTTCTCCAGGGCCGCGAAGTCGGATGCCAACTTGGCGAGCCGGTCAGCCACCGGCGGATCGGCGACCAGGAGGAACAAGGACAGGAGGAGCATGGGCGTCGCCCTCATCCGTGGCATGGGTGGAACAGGCCGAGGTTATCCGCGGTCGCGTCGGAAATCTACATCGGCCGTCTTGCGACTCCGAAACTCGGAGGCGTGGCGGAGCAATCGCTCCGGAGTAGAGCAAGCCGTCTCGGGAGTCGCAGCCCCGACAACTCCCCGTGTTTCCGCGTCTTCCAGGGATTTCATCAGAGCCTGTAAGATTTCCGGGAAAGATTCCCCGAGTCCTTGCATTATCAGGGTAAGGAACGAGAGAGAGGTCAGTCGAATGCCGCGAGCCAAGCCATCTGCAGCGATCCGTGAATTCCAGACGCTCTACAACGCAGGGAGTTTCGGCAGTCTGACCGACGGCCAACTCATCGAGCGGTTCGCAGACCGTAACGACAGCTCGGCGCAGGCGGCCTTTGCGGTCGTGATGGAGCGGCACGGGCCTATGGTCTGGGGGGTCTGCCGGTGCCTGCTTGACGACCCGCACGAGGCGGCCGACGCCTTCCAGGCGACATTTCTGATCCTGGTGCGCCGGGCGACTTCCGTCCGGGTCAACAATTCACTGGGGCCCTGGCTTTACGGAGTAAGCCGGAAAGTCGCGTTACGGGCTAGAGCAAGTTCGGCGCGGAGGTCGGCGCGCGAGATTCGAGGCGTGGAGACCGACCTCATACCCGATGACCGCTCGGCATCGTACTCAGACCCGACCCGGATCGAACTGCTCAGCGCGCTCGACGAGGAGATCGAACGCCTTCCGGAACCCTATCGTGCGGCCCTGGTGCTCTGCGACCTGGCCGGCGTGTCGCACGAAGAGGCGGCCCGTCAGTTCGGCTGCGCCATTGGGACGGTGGGCAGTCGCCTGGCGCGAGGGCGCGAGCGCCTTCGCGCGAGGTTGCTCCGACGAGGATTTGCCCCGGCCATCGGGCTGTCGGCCGCGTCGATCGGGGCGGAGGCGGTTGGGGCAGTCGTCCCGCCTCGACTCGCTGAATCCACGGTCCTGGCAGTGTTGCGCACTGGCATCGGAACTTCCAAATTAGCCGGGGCGGTCTCGGCTTCCGTGGTTCTTCTCGCTGAGGGAGTTCTAAAGTCCATGGTCCTTACCAAACTCAAGTGGGTTGCGGCAACAATGGTTACCCTCGGCATTGTCGCGGGCGGCGTCCACGTCTGGGGGGGGGCGCAGCGCGAATCTGAGGCGCCGGCCAGATCGTCGAGCGTCGGAAGAGAAGCGCAAACCGATAAGCATTTGGTAGGTGTTCCGGAGTCGCAAAACCTCCTCGCGATCCTCCAGGCGCAGGTCGACGCGAGAAAGGCCGAGCTCCGGCGCGAGGAGGCGCTCGCGAAGCTCGCCGCTGACGCCCACGTCCGCAATCAGCGACTTAAAGAGCGGGACATCATTAGCGACGAGGAGCTTAAGAAGGCGCAAGCAGACGTGCATGTCGCGAGAGCCCAGACCGACGTCGTCCGTGCAGAACTCCGGGAAGCCGAGCTGCGACTCGAGCAAGCCAAGCAGATCGTGGCGGGCGGAGACCTCAAGGAACTTGACAATTATCTAGTTCGTTCAAGTGCGACCGCTTCGAGTGCGACGCTTGAGCGCCGGATTGGCGCAATGGAGCAAAAGCTCGACCAGATTCTCGACGCCGTGAAGAAGTGAACTGGGCCAGCGCCCCGGGAGTGGGGTCGAGGGCGGCGAGCCTGCCGACGACAAGTCGCTCTTCCGTTGGAAGGCCTTCGAGCGATTGCCTTTGCAAACGGGCGCCCGCTCGACTGCGTCGCAGACGCTCCCGTCTCGGTCGCGCGGGAACGCCTTGAATTTCGGGCGTGAGGACGAGTGCCAAAGCGGCGCCCGATCGAATCGGGAGACGGGCGAAAGGCCCGGGAGCTCGCTCCGCGCGCCTTAGCCGCGTGTGGCGATGGACGCGAAGGGTTTTCGGAACCGGGAGGTCGCTCGGGATGCGTCGATTCCATGGCCGATCGGAGTGCTCCGATGAGTCCGAGGAGAGCGATGGAGAAGGACGACGGGTGGTGCCCGTGAGGGTGAAGATCCTGACTCGGGAGCTCGGCGCCCTGATGATCCTGGCCTTGGTCGGGGCCGTGCTTCTGGATGCAACGCCGACTCCGCCGCCTTCGCCCCCCGCGCAAACGGCGATGCTGCGGCGTCAAAAAGGGGTCTTGGAGGTTGCGTTCTCGGCCGACGGCCGGACGCTTGCCTCGGTCGACCTCTCCGGCACGGTCGCGCTTCACGACCCGGCCACCGGCGCGGAGCGATGCCGGTTTCAGGAGCAACCCAGCATGGCCAGGTCGGTCGCGCTGACGTCCGACGGAAAGGTCCTGGCCATCGCCCTGCTCCAAGGGGGCGTACGGCTCCTCGCGACCGATTTCGCCGACGGCGCATTTGCCTGTGAGCTCGGTGACGGGGGGCACCGGACCGTGGCGTTCAGCCCGGATGGTACGCTCCTGGCCGCCGCGAACGTTCGAGATAAGACCGTAACGCTCTGGAACTGGCGCAAGAAACAAATAACACTCTCCCTCCGAGGCGATCTCGGATGTGCGAACGTTCTTCGCTTCAGCCCGGACGGCCGGCGACTGGTCTCGGGCTGGAGCGATGGCTGGATCCGCATCTGGGAGATCCCGAGCGGGCGCGAGTGCGCCAGCTTCCGCGCGCACCACCGCGGCGTCCTTTCCGTGGCCTTCGCACCCGACGGACGGAGCTTCGCCACCGCGGGCATGTACGAGCGGATCGTCCGGCTTTGGAGCAGCACAGACGGCCGGGCGACCGGCTCCCTCCCTGCGCACGAGGATGGCGTCGGCAGCGTCTCGATCTCGCCCGACGGCGCTCTTATGGCCACGACCGGTTTCGCCCCGCCCATCCGGCTCTGGGACGTCGCAACCGGCCGCGAACGGGCGACGCTCCGCGGGCACAGCCCCGCGCTCACCTCGGTCGTTTTCTCACCCAATGGCCGATTGTTGGCGAGCGCGGGGCTCGACGGGACAGGCCGGCTCTGGGACGTCGCCAAGGCGCTCGACCTCGGACCAAGCTTGGACCCCACGAAGACCGCGGTCGCTGGCGACGCCCTTTGAGAGATCCCCGTCCAGCCTTCACGGCATTACACGACTTTGCTTTCTCCTCGCTCCCTGACCTCGAATTCCAGAGAATACCCGCGCCCGAACAGTTCATGTACCGAGTCAGCCCTCACCCCACGTTGTGCGAGGGGGCGCCACCGAGATAGATTCGCAATGGACGGCCCCGACGACGTCGTGGAATACAACCGCCGAACCTGGGATCGCCAGGTTGCGCGCGGCAATCGATGGACAGTTCCCGTGAGTCCGGATGTCATCGCGCGGGCTCGCCTGGGCGACTGGCAGATCCGCCTTACACCGACCAAGTCCGTGCCAGCGGACTGGTTCCCGGTGCTCGACGGTCGCGAGGTGCTATGCCTTGCGAGCGGAGGCGGGCAGCAGGGGCCGATCCTCGCTGCGGTTGGAGCGCATGTCACGGTCTTCGACAATAGCCCCGCACAGCTCTCCCAGGATCGTCTGGTCGCCGATCGCGAGGGGCTCGAGATCGATACCATCCAGGGCGACATGGCGAATCTGGTCGCCTTTCGTAATTCCCGGTTTCACTTGATCGTCCACCCCGTTTCCAACGTTTTCGCCCCCGACGTACGACCCGTGTGGCGAGAGGCCTTCCGGGTGCTGAGGCCTGGCGGGTCCCTACTCGCGGGTTTCATGAACCCGGTGCATTACCTGTTCGACTTCACGGAATTGGAGAAGGGTAAGTTCTCGGTCGCCCACCGCATTCCGTACTCCGACCTGGAGAGCCTTACCGCCGCCGAGCGTGCAAAGCTCGCGGAACAGGACGGCCCGCTCGAATTCGGACACACACTTGGTGACCAGATCGGCGGTCAACTTGCGGCCGGATTCGTACTGGCGGGCTTCTACGAGGACGTCGATCCAGGCTCAATCCTTGGAACGCACATCCCTTCGTATATCGCCACGAGGGCGACCAAGCCGTTTTGTTAGGGGGCACCCACTGGATAGCATTTAAGCATGCCTTGCGCATTCAAACGCGCTCGATGAGCGGCGAAAGCGGCTGGCTCCGGGCGCTGATCCCATAGAATCTCATCAAACAGGCCAGCATCCGCCGGAACGGGCGACGCAAAGTGGTCCGACTCCTGCCTGACAGCCACCCGACGGGTCAAAAACCAGATGCCATCCTCAGCCTACCGCCGCGAAGCGAGTCATCCGGGGACCACACGCCCCTTGTGCCGGTGCGGTGCCGGCCGTCGGGGGCATGGATATCTCGTGGGCTTACCCCTGCATGTCAATGTCTAAGAGTCATCAGGTAGCTTCCGACGCATGGCATTCCCTCAGCGGTGTCGCAAAGCTGTCTCGCGCGGGGGGCCGACTCACCGCGTCCGCGAGATGGAGCACCTCGGCCAGGCACCGCGACGTCGACGCGAGCGTCGATGAATCGCCGCCATACGACGAATGTCATAGTAAGTCGAACGATGGGAGTTCGGGGGGAGGGTGTTCATGTTGCCAACGGAAGATTCGGGCGCTCGGACCACGGACGTCCCCAATGCGCGACCTTCGCGGTTCAAGCGATGGGCGGCGGTGCGCGCGCGCCAGGTGCGCCGCGTGTTCCTGGTCGCCGCCGGTGTGTTTGTTGTGGCGGCCGTCGGCGTGATGCTCTGGCGCGGTTTGTGCATCATCACGCTGCCCGACGTGGGCGATCCACCGGGCATTGAAAGCGGTGGCGTTCCCCCCGAGCGCGACGCCCTTTACTATTTCCGGCAAGCGAGTTCAGCGCTCAAAAAGAAGCCGGATCTGGCAAGAAACGTTGAGCTTATGGGCCCGGCCGTCGGGTGGACCAAGGCGGATCCGATGCTCCGCGACTGGGTCGATGCAAACCGCGAGGCGCTGAAGGGCCTCCTAGTTGCGGCCGAGCAACCGGACGGGGACGCATACCCGCAGGCGGAAGAGTCGTGTTTCCTGAACTATCGCGTGTACCTCGGCGACTTCGTCTGCCTCGCCTTGCTCGAGGGGTCGCGCCTGGAAGAACGGGGCGACATGCCCGCGGCGTGGGCTCTTTACCGGGCCGTACTCCGCATGCGTGCTCACATCTTGAAGCGTGGCGGCGTCTTCGACCGCTTCATCGGCTACCACAGCTGCAAGCACCTCCGCCAGCGCATCGTCCAATGGGCCGCCGACCCTCGGACGAGGACCGCCGATCTCCGCCGCGCTCTAGACGACGTGGTCGCCTGCCGGCCGCGACCCGAGTGGGAAGCATCGTCGCTGATGGTCGACTACCGACTCGCGATGCGCGAGCTGAACCGGGAGAACGGTTACGTCGAGCAAGGCGATGATGGAGACCGCGATTACCGGCTCGCCGGCGAGCCGTTGCCGCCGTACCTGGCGATGAACATCTATGCGTTTCGTCGATTCGTCTTCCGCGAGCCCGAGCGAAGCCGCCGAGTTCTGCGGCTGGCGTACGCCAATTGGATCGCTCACGTTCAGGCCCCGGACAAACGGCGCAAGCCGCCGGTCGTCCGGGCCTTGTTCCGAACCGGACAGCTCAAGACGGTGCTCTACTTTTATGACGCCGGACCCACAGCTCCTCCGGCGTCCAGGGCGCTGACACCGCAAAAGCTCGCAGAGTGGCTCGTGACCGCCCCAGATGCAAAGCTGATCCTGAGTAATTGGCAGTGGCCAGCCATCCGCGGGCAGGAGCTTCGGGAATTCGGGACGCTGCTCATCGAGCTGGCGGAGCAGCTTTACCAACGCGACAACGGGCACGCGCCGCCCTCCGAACGCGACCTGGTCGGGCCATATCTTAAAGAGCCGCCCGACGACGGGGCATCCGACCTCGATGACGGGACGGCACTGATAGTCGAGGAACCGGGGAGCGCGGCGACCCCCGTCGTTCCTCAATAGTGGGCCGTCAATCTAGGATTGTCGGCCCACCAGTTACCGTTACACTGACTTCTGACCATTGTACGACATAGCGGAGAATTCCACGATGTGGCGATTGCGATATGCGGTATGGACCCTGGCGGTTTTCGTTGGCCCGTCTGTATCCGAGGGGACGGATCAGAAGCCGAACAAGACGTTGGCCTTGCTCAAGGAGGACCAGGCGGTCGCGTTGGAAGAACTGGAGAGTCGGCGGAAGCCGGGAACGACCGAAGCCGAACAGAAGAAGGCACTCGATCGCTACTACGAGACGGCCGGCGACCGCGGCCGCCGCGCCGTGGCCCTTGTCAAAGAACGGCCGGATGCGCCCGACGCCATCGAGATCCTGAAGTGGGCCCGCCGCGAGGTGGCGGAACACGATTCAGAGCTCGTTGGGATCGTTTACGACGCACTGGCCGAACGTTACCTCGACTCCGACGAAATCATTCCGCTCTGCCGTCTCGCCTGGCTCGACGCGGTCACGAGCCCCCACGTCGAGACGTTTCTCCGCGCCGCGGTCGAGCGCAGCAAGAACCCCAAGGTGCGGTCGCTTTGCTGCTTCAGTCTGGGCCGGTACTACGTGGAACTCGCCACGGCGGCGCGCGATCTCAACGACCCCGTCCGCGGTGAGATCCGCAGGCGGATTCTCGATCGCTTCGGGCCGGTCGTGATCAATCGCCTCCGTGCCCTCGATCCCGAGAAGCTCAATCTCCAGGCCGAGGAGTGTTTCAATCGCACGGTCAAGGAGTTTGGTGATTCGCGACCTCTGCCCAAGCACTTCGCGCCGATGGGAGAGCAGGCGGAAGGGATGCTCTTCCAGATGCGCCACCTCGGCGTCGGCCATGCCGCGCCCGAGATCGAGGGCGAGGATATTGACGGCAAGCCGATGAAACTCTCCGACCATTTGGGCAAGGTGATCGTAGTCTCTTTCTGGGCGACCTGGTGTGGTCCGTGCATGGAACTCGTGCCCCACGAGAAAGCCCTGGTCGAAAAGATGAAGGGCCGGCCGTTCGTCCTGATCGGCGTCAGCGGCGACCATGACCGAGAGAGAGCGAAAGCGGCTTCCGCCAAGGAGGGCATCAATTGGCGGTCATTCTGGACTGGTGGCGAGAGGCAAGGAATCCCGGTCCAGTGGGGCATCCGCATTTGGCCGACCGTCTACGTGGTCGACGGCAACGGCGTGATTCGAGACGACGGCCTCGTTTACCTCGAGGGACGTTACTGGGGCAAGACGCCCGACGAGACGATCGAAAACCTGGTCGCGGAAGCGGAAAAAGCATCGAAGCGCTAAGAGGTCGCGATCCCCGAGGGGTGGGGCCGTCCGAGTCCTGCAAGGCAGCAGGGGTCAGACGAGTCAGGCGGCATCAGGCCGGCGCATGCGACCTTTTCGAAGGAGGCCGGTCGCGTTGGGTCGCCATTGAACGACGCACACGCGAGCGTTAAGCCACAAGGCAGGTGGAGACGGCATTGTAGAACTGCGGCGTGCGGCGACCAGAAGTGCGGCATCGTGACCCTGGAATAGCCCGCTTTGCGACGGACGTCGTCTCCCCTCACGGCTTACTCTGGCATCACGTGGCGACCAGCGCCGCTGACGCTTCTTCGATTCCCGCAGCCCATAGCTCTCTCCATTGGTCCCGCCGGCGCCGGCGGGTGCGGACCGCGACTTCCACTCTTAACTTCTAGTTTACTCGAAAATCGAGTTGACAACCTCCGGTGCGGCCGCGTATCTTCGAGCAAACTAGAACAATCGGTTTTCCGACCGAAAACTTTGGAGTCGTACCCGATGCCACGTCCCCCGGCGGAACAGCCCACGGACCTGGAGCTTCAGTTCCTGAAGATTCTCTGGGAAAAATCCCCGCGGCCAGTTAGTGAGATTCGCGATGTGCTGGCGGAGTCCGGGCGCGATATTGCTCACACATCGGTCATCACGACACTCAACACGATGGTGAAAAAGCGCTTGCTGGCCCGCAAGAAGGAGGGAAAGGCATTTCTCTTCTCGCCCCGCGTCAGCCGCGAGCAGGTGTCGCGGTCGGTGCTGGGCGATGTGATCAACCGGGTGTTCGACGGATCTGCGAAGTCGGTGCTGATGGGGTTGTTCGAGCATTCCGACATCAACCGGGAAGAGCTGAAGGAACTTCGCAAGCTCATCGATCAGCGAATGAAAAGGAGCGGCAAATGAATACGATTCTGCTCAACATCGCCGACCCGAGACTCAGCATCCGGCTGACCCAAACGCTGCTGCATCTGCTGTGGGAAGGGACGGTCATCGGGATTGGTGCGTTCGCGATGACTCGGATCTACCGGACGGCGACCGCTCGCACGCGGTACGGAATCCATGCCGGCGCCCTCGCGCTGATGGCCCTGAGCGTTCCGTGCACGTTCGCGTGGATCGAACCGACCGATTCGCAACCAAGCGGATCGGTCGGCACATCCACCGTCCGACCGGCCTCTACCGCCACGAAAACCGCGCCCGATCGCCGCGATCTCGCTCCCGGGACGGAAACCGCGCTCACGGGTGAACCCGGGCAATCGCAGACGAGGTCGGCCGATCGCGACGGATTTCGGGCCGCGGGCTTGGACTCGCAACAGCGAGGCCAGCTCGTCGATGCGCCTGGGGTGACGATCATCGGGCCGCGTCTTTCCGAGTTGGTTCGGCTGGCAGCTCCCTATGCCACTGGTGCCTACCTCCTGGGGTTGGTGGCGATGCTCGCGAGGTTGTGCTGCGCCTTGTGGGGCGGCCATCGACTGCGGCGATGCGCGGTTGCCCTGGGCGATCGGGAGCTGCTCTCGCAGATACGCCTGCAGGCCAGGAAAATCGGGCTGGCCGTGACTCCCGTTGTCGCCTATTGCGAGCGAATCGCGATTCCGGTTGTTGCCGGAATTCTCAGGCCGATGATCTTGCTACCGGCAGGAGTCGACGCCCAACTCGATCCCGAGCAGTTGCTTGTGATCCTCGCCCACGAAATGGCGCATATTCGCCGTTTCGACTTGCTGGTGAATCTGCTTCAGCGAGTGTTGGAAACGATCCTGTTCTTCCACCCGGCGGTCTGGTACCTGAGCCGTCAACTCAGCGTCGAGCGGGAAAACTGCTGCGACGACATGGTGGTTCGGGCGGGGAATGAATGCACACGATACGCGAGCGCCCTGATCCGCATGGCGGAACTGTGTGCGTCGTCCCGCCGGCCGGTTCGCGCCAACGAGCTCTCCGCGCTGGCCGCCAACGGCGATGGCGGCGGTCAACTCAGACAGCGCATTCTTCGTCTGCTGGATGGCGAGCCGCGCCCGCGCTTGACACGAACCGATGCTCTTGCCTTGGCTCTCATGGTCGCCCTGATCGCGGTCACCGGCGCAGGGGTCTGGCGCCGAGCAAGCGCTGCGTCCGCCAAAGTTTCCGAACCGGACGCGGCAGCCGCGTTCCGCGTCCAGGGGCGAGTCGTCGGCCCGGACGGCAACCCGGTCGCGGGAGCCAAGGTCACGATTCGCCGGCTTCAACGAGACCGCTGGAGAACGTTGGTCGCTCGCGCGAAACAACTTGCTCAGGTAACGACCAATGCCGACGGTCGGTACGAATATCTCATCCCGGCCGACGAGTTGCCGAAACCCCACCTCGGGCATTTCGATCATGCCGCGGAATGGATTCAAGTTGCCGTCAAATACCAAGGATACGGCATCGATCCAGGGTACGGCATCGATATCAAGAACTTCGCCTCGTTCGGCCCGGGACAAACGTTCGATCTCCAGTTGGCGCCCGAAACGCCGGTTCAAGGGCGCATCTTGAATCTCGAAGGGCGTCCCGTCGCGGGGGTCCAGGTTCGCGTGATGGAGATCGTCAAATTGTCAAAGCCTATCCTCGATGCCTGGCACGCGGCCGCGAGCCGGCGGCAAGGGCAGAACCTGGACGAGAAAAAACTCATGGAAGAGAGGATGTTCCAGCGTATGCGTTCTGGTCCAGGGGAAGCCGCGGATGTTCCCGCGGACGTTGTGTTCCATAAAGGTGGATTGAGCAACATGCGTGTTTTGCCGGACGAATTGGGCACGGTGACGACCGACGCCGAGGGAAAGTTCGAGTTGCACAGGCTCGGTAACGATCGTCTGGTGACTCTCGAGCTCAACGGGCGCAATCTCGCGCGCAGCCTCGTCCACGTCGTCACTCGCCCGTTCGCTCCGGTTCGGGATTACTACGACGGGAGCGTTCAGACATTTCATGGCTCCAAATTCGATTACGTCGTCGGCCCGAGCGCGGTGGTCGAGGGCGTTGTGAGAGACGCGGAAACGAAGCGGCCTCTGGTAGGGGCTCTGGTGGCAACGATGCAGGTCGCGACCGACGTGCATCTGCACGTCCCGGGGAGCAAGCGTCAGTTCGATCCGGACGGATTCATCACCGCCGTCACGGATTCTGCGGGGCGCTATCGCATCGAGGGATTGCCCCCCGTCGAGGGCAACACGATCTATGTCTTTCCGCCAGAGAACGAACCCTACCTGGTGAAAGGCGACATCAATGTGCCCCCTTCGACCGGCCTTCAACCCGTCACACTGGATGTTGATCTCTATCGAGGGGTCTGGGCGACGGGGCGAGTTTACGACACCGCCACGAACAAACCGGTGAAGGCATCGATTGACTACTCACCGTTTTGGACCAACCCCTTCCTGGAAACCTATCCGCAAATCACGGGTGACGGCGTTGCCTTTCCCAACAACGAGCGGGCCTACTCGACGGATGCCGAAGGACGGTTTCGCATCGTCGTCGTTCCCGGCCGAGGCGTTCTGGCCGCCAAGGTCCCTGATGCGGGATACATTGCCGGTCACGGCCAGGAAGCCATCCCCGAGTTCGCTTCGGTCACGGCGAGGGACAAGCGCAGTTCCTATACGGACATCACATGCGATCAACTGGTTCCCTCCGAATACCATTCGCTTCGCGAAATCGAACCCACTGCTACCGCGAAGAGCATCGAAGTCGATCTTCCCCTCGATCCCGGCGTCTCCGTGAAGTTTTCGTTCGTCGACCCTGAAGGCCAGCCCGTCCACGGCGTTGCTGTTTCTTCGCTGGGGTCGAGCTCGATCGGCACGATTGTGGATTCCCAGAGCGTGACCTTGTCAGGCTTTGCCCGAGGCAAGCCCATAGTCGTGATTTTCAGCAACGAAGGACTTGTCTCCAGCAGTGGATTTGTCGCTGGTAGCAAAAGGAATCGTGTTTTGAGCGGAGTCGTCAGTCTAACTCCCCAGACGAACCGCGAAACGGTGACCGTGTCCTTGCAGCCCTTGGCCAAGGTGCGAGGCCGGCTGGTCGATTCCGGCGGTAAGCCTTGGCCCGCGCGGCGCATCCAGGTGACATACAAGACCGATGGCGGGCAAACGCATGGGCCCTACACTGACGGCACCAGCTTCCCGTTTCCTGATCGCAGTTTCGAGCTGGAGCTGAGGCCTGGCTGTGCATACCGACTGACCGCTGATGGCGACGCCACCGTGAACTATCGCCAGGTCGTCGTCGCCGAAAACGTCAATCCCCAGCCTGGCGAAGAGATCAATCTGGGGGACCTGAACGTGCCAGACAACAAACCGGAAGATCAATAATCGGGGCGGGCCCTGCGTAGCGCGGGGCGTGACGGCGCGGCGAGCCGCTGCCGGCGTCCCGCGTGCGCGCACGGCCCGTTTCGTCCCTCTCGACGGGAGTCTATCATGTCCCGCTGGTCAGTCTATGTCCCCACTGAGAAGGTGCCCTGGAATCTGGCTCGCGTGGTGCATCTGCACCGGCGAGCAGGGTTCGCGGCGACCTGGTTGGAGTTGCAGCGAGATCTGGCGGACGGACCGGAACGGGCCGTATCGCGCCTGCTGAACGGCACCTCCCGGAGCGAGGGCGTTCCGGAAGACTTCGAGGCGTTATCGGCCACGATCAGCTGCGCCGCCTTGTGCGCGGGGGACCCCGGCCGATTGAAGGCGTGGTGGATCTATCGTTGCCTGTTCACGCCCGATCCGCTTGGTGAACGCCTCACGCTGATGTGGCACAATCATTTCGCGACCAGCCTGGTCAAGGTCACCAATCGCTCCGCGATGCATCAGCAGAATCAGAGACTTCGGCAATATGCCCGTGGAGAATTCGGCACTCTGCTGGCTGCGATGCTCGAAGATCCCGCGCTGCTTGTATGGCTTGATGCGACGGAGAATCGCCCCGGCCATCCCAACGAAAACCTGGCTCGTGAAGTGCTGGAGCTGTTCTCGCTCGGCATCGGCCACTACTCGGAAGACGATATCCGGGAAGCGGCCCGCGCGTTGACGGGGCTCGAGATCCAGGACGGCATCGCGAGGCTCGATCTGCCGCGGCATGACGGCGGTTTGAAAACGATCTTCGGCAAGTCCGGCGCATTTCGTCCACGGGACCTTCTCGATTTGCTGATCTCGCATCCCGCCACGTCCGAGCGACTGGCGTGGCGTTTGTGTCGGGAGTTCTGCGGCGAGAACGCCGTCGATCCCCGGGCGATCAAGGAGTTGGCCGACGGTCTCAGGGCCAATCGATTGCGCATCGATTGGGCGGTCGAGACGATCCTGCGATCCGAGCTCTTCTATGACGCCTCGAATCTGCACTGCCGCGTCGCGGATCCGGCGAGCTTCTTGCTCAGTCTTTTGCGTGCCCTCGAATGCTGTGATCCCCCACCGAGCACGTTGGCTCTGGCCGACGCCCTGCGCTCCGCGGGCCTTGATTTATTCGTCCCGCCGAATGTCGGCGGCTGGCCGGGCGGTCGCGCCTGGTTGTCGACCAGAACCGTCCTGGCGCGCGGCAAGGCAATCGTCGATCTCGCCTACGGGCGATTGCATTCTTCGACGGTGCCGATTGATCCGCAGCCGCTCCTGGAGCGTCATCGAGGCGGCGAAAGCCTACCCGACCAGGTTCGGTTTTTGGGAACCCTCTTCTGGGGAGACATCGATCACCGCCTGGTTGACGAGCTGTCACATGCCGCGCGCGACGAAGCGGACCGGCCGAGCCAGCTTCGCCGGGTGCTCATATTGATGTTAACGCGTTCGCAGGCCCATCTTCATTGAGCTCAAACAACCCCTCTCGAAAGCGGAGCATACCCATGTTCAATCGACGATCTTTTCTCGGTCGTTCAGCGCTCATTTCGCTTACGCCGCTTGCGCCCGGCTTCCTGTCTCGCTCGCTCGCCAGTGAACCGGTTCGATCGGACGAGCGCGTCCTCGTCGTGTTGCAACTGGACGGCGGCAACGACGGATTGAACACCGTGATTCCCTTCGCCGACGAGAACTACGCCCGGGTCCGACGTCGGCTGCACATTCCGACCGCGAACGTTTTGAAACTCGACGGGAATGTCGGCCTGCATCCCGCAATGAAGTCGGCGGCCGAAATGGTCCACGAAGGCCGTTTGACGATCGTTCAGGGCGTTGGATATCCGAATCCCGACCGGTCCCATTTCCGCAGCATGGCGATCTGGCACCAGGGTCGGCCCGACGCCGAGGAAAACTCAGGCTACGGCTGGCTGGGCCGTGCCCTCGATTCGACGAGGAATACCCCACGAGCGGCGGCGGATGCGGTCTCTGTCGGAGGTCAAACGGTACCGCGCGCCCTGTGGGGCCGGCGCAGTCAGGTCGTGTCCTTCAATCGAGAGGCTGAATTGATGCTTCCTCCCGAATGGACTCCGACGTCCTCCGGAGCGGCCGCGCCGCCGGAAAACGACGAGCTGATGAGTTACGCGGAACGAGTGGTCGACCGTTCCTATCAAACCGCCCGTCAATTGGGCGAACAAACGAAAGGCGCCGCGCGGTTGTCGGCAAGGAGCTACCCGAGCACGGAACTGGCGCGACAATTGGCGCTCATCTCGTTGATGATCAAGACCGAGATCGGGGCTCGGGTCTATTATCTCTCCCAGCCGGGCTACGACACCCACGCCGCGCAACAGGGCGATCACGAGCGCCTGCTTCGCACGCTTTCCGAGGCATTGAAGGCCTTCCTCGACGATCTCGCCGCGGCCAAGCTGCACGATCGGGTGGTATTGCTCGCGTTCAGCGAGTTCGGACGGCGCGTGGAGGAGAATGAAAGTGTGGGCACGGATCACGGGACCGCCGGCCCGGTCTTGCTTGCCGGCCCGGCGGCGATCGGCGGCCTGGTCGGCGGCCACCCCTCGTTGACCGACCTCGACCACGGTGACCTCAAAATGAGCGTCGATTTCCGGGCGATCTACGCCTCACTGCTTCAGGACTGGTTGCAGATTCCGAGCGACGCCGTCGGTCTTGGACGCTTTCGTTGCCCGCCGCTGTTCCAACGGACTTGACCGGAGTCCGCGCAAAAAATCGCGGTGCCGGCGATGGCCGCACGATCGTTACGAGACCGTGGTCGACGTGGAGTAGCCACTTGAAGATAGCCTGCCTCATACCCAGCAACTCAAGACGATCGTTCGGCCTTGGCCTCTGGTGATGTCGTGCTTTACGAAAGCGTTCTGATTCATCCGGATCAGTGAAAGGGACCAAGGCCATGTTCGGATCATCCGCAGTTGCGCTCACGGCTTTCATTCTGTGCCAGTCGCCCGCCGACCAGTCGTCATTGCCGCGATTTGGGATTACCGACGACCGATCCGTGGCCGAATCAACGCACCAGCTCAAAAGCGTCAAGGCTCATGCTGATATTGCAGCTGTGGAGCGTCAACTTCAAACCGCTTACACCGCAGTTAGCCCTGCGATCGTGAGGGTCAAGTATTTGACCGCGCAGGAAGTGGCCCCTGGAGTCACATACGGAGATGGTGCCACAACGGGAATCATTGTGTCGGCAGAGGGGCATGCCGTCACTCGTGGACATGCGTATTTTTCAAATAAGGCTCGAAAGGGACCTATTGAAATTGCCTTGCCGGACGGGCGTCGCGTCGCGGCGACTGCTCTGGGGTGGTCGGATGCGTGGAACATCGAATTACTCAAGATCAGCGGTCAGGGGCCCTGGCCACACGTCGCAATCGACGCCTCCGCCAAGGCCCGACCGGGTGATCGATGTATCGTTTTAGACTTTCCAGAATGGGATTCTGAATATGAACAACAACCGTCGATGCGAATATCTCTTGTCAATCATGCGGCGTTTCCATTCTGGAGCGATATCACCCTGGAACCGCGCGACGCGGGCGGTGCGGTGTTTGACCTCGAAGGACGGCTCCTGGGCGTTGTCACAAAGTCCATGCTCAGCGGGTTCCCCACATTTACGGGGATTCACGTTCTGAAGGAGCGGTGGAAGGAACTGCAGATCTTTGGGAATACGGATCGTACCCGATTGGAATCGGTGAAGCGGAAGCCGGCAGGCGATGTTGCGCCCGAAGCACCGGAACCTGGCAATGAAAAAAGGGCCGCCATGGAGGTCGCCAACTCGGCGACCGTGCACATTACCTATTCAGACCGTTGGAGTTGGAGAGATTCGAGCGGAGTTATTGTAACGCCGGAGGGCCATGTGATCTCGCACTCGCACGGGGGTGTGAGGTCTCCCGGTGACATGCTGACGATGTCTCTCTCTAATGGCCGCAGGGTTACGGGCAAGCTCGTCGGGTTTAATCCCATTGAGGACTTGACGCTGATCAAGATCACCGACAGCGGACCTTGGCCACACGCGAGATTTGGACGATCGATCGAGATGAAGTCCGGGACCAAGTGCATCTTCGCAGGTTTTCCCCACGGCTCCAAAGGTCCGGAGCCAGTGATTCGAGAATTCGAATTGGCCACACCGGAAGATAGCGAATGGCTCAGTTGTCTTACCGCCGGAAACCAGTCGATGCCGGACGGCGGCTTGAGAGGTGGAGACTCAGGTGGCGGTCTTTTTGACCCAGAGGGTCGTCTCATTGGAATTGCCTCGCACGTCTACCCAATTCGTCCTCTTGGTTGTTTTTCACGCGTTGAGCTGATTCAAGCTGAATGGGACACTCTCTCAAATCAGTCACTGATCGAAGTTGACAAAAGCATGCTCGATGTCGCCAAGTCCTCTGATCCGGCCGGGGTCCGGAGCCCGTTTGATGGCGTTGCTGTTGGTGCCACTTCAGCGGTCGTTGAAGTATTGGTGGACGGCGATCTACGGCTGCTGGGCACAATCGTCGGCAGCGACGGGGTGGTACTTACCAAGGCAAGTGAACTGACAGGCAGACCATCCTGCCGGCTTGCAGACGGTCGCGTCTTTCCCGCCACCATTGAAAAGGAATTGCGGAACAGCGACGTGGCCATTCTGAAAACCGGAGCAGTGAATCTGCCGACTGTTCGTTGGAGCGAGTTGGTGCCTCGGGTCGGCATGGTGAGCGCTGCCGTCGCGCCCGGCAAGTTGATCTCTGCCGGCGTCGTTGCGCTCGCCGAACGACCGATACCTCCGAGGGATGGCGGATTGGGAGTCATTCTTGAAGACAGCGATCACGGCCTGAAAGTCACCGACGATCAATTGGCCGAGCACAGTGGTTCTCGGCTAAAGAAGGGCGACATTGTCATGAAGATCGAAGGGCGGCCTACGCCGGATGTCAAAGCGCTAGATGACCTGATAGCACCGAAACATGGCGATCCGATCGCAATCCCGGGCGACTTCGTTTCGGTGGAAGTGCAGAGGGCCGATCAGAAACTGGAATTGCGAGACCGCATGTTTTACCGCAGACCGATGTTCTCGCAGTTCGCGCGCAGCCCACGCCGGACCGGGTTCCCGAACGTCTTCGACATCAGTCAAGCCCTGGAGCGAACGCAGTGTGGCGGACCAGTCATCGACAAGAGCGGCGCGGTGATCGGAATCGTCATCGCGGCCAAGGGGCATGGGGGAACCTGCGTCGTCCCGGTACATGTTCTGAGAAAGTTGCTGGAGTAGGGCGTTGGCATTAACTGAGAATATTTAGTCAATAATACATAGTGTCACATTTGATAGTACTGGCATGTAGTTGACAAGACGGATAAGCTGCTACGCCAGCTTCACGATTCGCGACAACGGTCGTGTCTACTTCCAAAAGCTGTGCCAGAGCAAAACGCCCGAGATGACGAATGACTCTTGTCCCTACGACGCCATCGTACGTCGGGCCTGCTATTGAAAGTATGTGGATGATGTTCATGCCGTCTCAGAGCGCATCTAGGTTCAACGCGATTTGCCTTGCTTCGCTGGGAGGGTCGCGGTAGGGAACGCCCTTGCGGGCGTCCCCCCGCGCAGATCCGTACGTGCGGAGTTACCGCATACGGCTCCTACCTCGGGTGCTTGGCGAGGAACCGCGCATTCGAGAAAGGGTGCACGATCTTGGGTCAGGGGATCCAGCGATCGACGTGCCGCCACGGCATCCTCCGACGCTGGCCCCATCTTCGCAATGCGCGTAGCCAGCTTCGCGTGATCTCGCCGCGGAACGCTTCCAGGGCCGCCATGTTGCCCGAGACTCCATGGTACATATTGCCCGAGACTTCATGGTAGTTGAAGTACCCTTGCACCACGCCGCGCAGCCACCGGCCTTGCCGCGGGATCGGCTCTTGCCCAAATCGGCGATGGGGAAAGCGGTGACCTACGCCCGGAACCAATGGGCGGCGCTACGTGACGGATGGTCGGTTGACGATCGACAACAACGTCTCGGAACGGACGTTGCGACTCCACGCCATTGGCAGGAGGAACTGGTCGTTTCTGGGGAGTGCCGAGGCGGGCCCGCGGGCGGCGGTGTTGTTGTTCACGATCCTGGCGGGAGACAAGCGTCATTACCTGGAACCGTGGGCCTATCTTCGGAACGTGGTGCTGCGGCTGTGCGCGGGCGAGACGGACCTGGAGTCGTTGCTCCCGGACCGCTGGGCCGCGAGTCATCCCGAGCATGTACTGGAGCACCGGCCCGATGAGTCGCGGCGGAAGGCGGCCCGGCAGAGGGAGACGCGACAGGCGCGTCGGGCGGTGACCGGGCCGACGAGGTGAGGGCCATCGCCGCCGTGGTCGAAGACTGCCAGGGGTCGGACTGAGTGGCTGGCCGCTCGGCGCCCGCAGGGCTGACCGGATGACCGGCCGCTTCGCGCGCGGTCCTTCGGCCGGCGCTGGCGGCTCGGAGGACGGTGCGATTGCGTGTACAACGCCTGGGACGAGCTCGTGACAGTGAAGAACGGCTCGACCACCGTGGCCAGCTACGCCTACGACGCCCTGGGCCAGCGGATCACCGGGACCTATGTCAGCGCGACCAATCACCGCTACTGTGGTCATTCTTGACACCCGTCTTGACAGAGGGTTGACTACACGTATAGTCTAAAATCGACGACACGTGTCGTCAGATGGTGCGCCGGAAGGGAGGATTGTTGATGGCCCGGAACCGCGACACGATCGGCCGCGAGGAGATGCAGGTCCTGCGCTACGTGGCCGACCACCACCCGGTCTCGGTGCGCGAGGTGGCCGACCATGTCGCGGCGACCACGGGCAAGGCGCGGACGACCGTTCTGACGGTCATGGAGCGGCTGCGGGAGAAGGGCTACCTGGTCCGTCGCAAGAAGGGGAACGTTTACCGTTATAGCCCGAAGCGGTCCCAGGCCGACGTGCTCCGGAGTCTCGTGGCCGACTTCGTCCATGAAGCCCTGGGCGGATCCGTCTCGCCGTTCGTGGCCTATCTGGCCGAGGATGCGAACCTGAACGACGAAGAGTTGTGCGAGCTGCGTGACCTGGTTGCCAGCCTGGAAGCCCGGTGCACGGGAGGGGACGATGGGACCGACGATCGAGACACTCAATGATCTGGCGGCTTCATGGTCAGGCTCCTTGATGAGCGCGAGCTGGCAGGGCGGCCTGGTGATCGCGGCGGCCTGGGTTCTAGTCCGGTGCTGGCCGGCGTTGCCTCCACGGGTGGCCGGCTGGGTCTGGAGACTGGCCGACCTGAAGCTGATCGTCGCGATCCTCTGGACCACTCCGCTGTTGCTACCCCTGCTGCCGCCGTCCCCGCGACCGGAACCGCTTCCCGAGCCGATCACCGTTGCCGAGGTTTCGCCGAGCCTGGCAAGCGGATCGGGGTCGATCACAATCCAGGAGGAAGAATTCGCCGCAACGCCCGCGTTCCCACGACCGAGTCTCGCGTGCGTGGTGCTGATGTTCTGGCTGCTCGGAGTCGTCGGCGCGGCGATCCTGGCGGGGAGCGATTGGCGCGCCGTGACCTGTCTGCGGCAATCCTGCCCGTCGATCCCATGTCCCGACCTGCAAGAGGCCACCGCCGAGCTGGCCGGCCTTCTAGGCCTGCGACATGTCCCCGAGCTGAGGGCCGGCGCGGTCGTGGCGCGGCCAATGATCGTCGGCGCGTTCCACCCGGCGATCCTGCTGCCCCTCGCGATGCTCGACGACCGGAAATCGACCGGTACGATCCGGCCAGTCCTGGCGCATGAGCTGGCCCACATCCGCCGGGGCGACCTTTGGTGGAGCGGCCTGGCGGGGCTGGTCCGGGCCCTGTTCTTCTTCCATCCGCTCGTCTGGGTGGCCCACCGTGAGGCCATTGTGGCCCGCGAGGCCTCCTGCGACGCCCTGGCCCTGTGGGCCACGGGCGTGCGGCCTTCGGAGTACGGACGGATCCTCCTGAACATCGCCTCCGGGGACCCGGAGCGGCCCTCACGGTGGGCGGCGAGCCTTGGCATGGCCGGCGCGGCCGGCTCCCTCAAACGGAGGTTCATGGCGATGAAAACGAATCAGCAACCCTCGCGCCGGCGGCTCCTGTCGTGGGCCTGCGCCCTGCTTGTGGTCGCCGCCGCCGGGATCATCCCCTGGCAACTCGTTCCACGCGCGGCGCTCGCCCAGGCGCCGTCTTCCACGCCACCTACGATCCAGCCTGCCCGCGACGCCCGGGACCAGCGGCCTGCCGCCAATTCGCGAGAAAACGGCCTCAAGGTCGCCGAGGCCCACCTCAAGGTTGCGCAAGCCGAACAGAAGGCGGCCGAGGCGCTCGTCGAGCAAGCCGAGGTAGAGGCCAAGTCGGCCGCCGACGAGCGGGAATACTGCGGAAGGCAGCGTGAGCGGCTGGAGGAACTGGTCAAGAGACGTGACGTCGAAGAACGGCTACTCGACGAGGAGAAGGATCACTTTCGGGTGGCGCAGGCCGCCGAGCGCACGGCGAAGGCGAAGATCGCCGACTCCCGCGCCGCTCTGGTCGTCGCCAAGGCGGCGGTTCGCGAGGCCGAGGTGCTCCGCGACATCGCCTGTCTCGGGCCGGAGATCACCCTCGACGCCAAGACGAAGGACCAGTTGAAGACGGCGCAGGCTTGTCTTCACGAGGCGCGCCTTGACCGCGCCCGCGGCGAGCGCGATGGCGCGCGCGCGGAAATAGCTCGGGCGGAAGCGAACTGCGAGAAGGCCAAGGCGAACGTCGCGTATCGGACCAAGCAACTTACGCGGATCCAGGAGCTGGTCGAAAGGCGGGCGGTCGAGGAGAGGCTGCTCGACGAGAAGAAGGATGCCGTGAACAAGGCTCGCAAGGCCGAGCGGGAAGCCGAGGCCGCCATTGCCGTAGCCCGCACGCGCCTCAAGCTCACCGAGGCCGAGGCCGGCGCGAGCGACCGCGGAGCCATTACGCCGCCTCGGGATGCCCCGCGCTGATTCGATCGGCGGATCGGCCAGGGCGCCGTGCTGCGCCAGGCCAATCGGCCGGGGGCGGTCGCTCGCTATACGCCAATCCGCTCAATCCGCCGCCAGACGTTCGGCGTCCAGGACATCGGCCGGCGCTTCCGACTGGGAGGGCCGTACGCTTACCCGGGAAGCATGCTGCTTGGTGTTCTCCTGTAGTACGCCGGTTCGCGCGCAGCCCACGCCGGACCGGGTTCCCGAACGTCTTCGACATCAGCCAAGCCTTGGAGCGAACGCAGTGTGGCGGACCGGTCATCGACAAGCGCGGCGCGGTGATCGGAATTGTCATCGCGGCCAAGGGACATGGGGGAACCTGCGTTGTCCCGGCTCATGTTCTGAGAAAGCTGGTGGAGAAGGGAGTTGACAACCAACAAACGTCTTTAAGATTTACGCATTGCTGAGTTGTCTGAATGTGCCGGCATGTGGTTCCAAAGGCGGATACGGCACTCCGCCGTCGGCGTGATTCGCAACAACGGCTGTGTCTACTTCCAAGAGCTGTACGAGAGCAACACGCCCGGGACGACGAATGACTTTTCTTCCCTCGTCGTGACGGTGCGTCAGGCTTGCCGCTGAAAGGAGACGAATGATGTCCATGCCATCCCAGTGAGGTGGCCCCCATTTCCTGGACAGCTCGGGATGTTAAACTGATCGAAGGTCCCTGATCCATCCCGAGGTGCGTCATGACCGGCAAGCGTAAGCGGCATTCGGCCTCCTTCAAGGCCAAGGTCGCTCTGGAGGCCGCCAAGCAGACCCGGACCATCGCCGAACTCGCCAAGGCGTACCAGGTCCACCCCGTCCAGATCAGCCAGTGGAAGAAGCAGCTCCTCGACGGCGTCGAGTCCCTCTTCCGCGATGGCCGCCGTCGCGAGCGTGAGGAGGACCAGGCTCTCCAGGCCGAACTCTACGAGCGGATCGGCCGGCTCAACATGGAAGTCGAGTGGTTGAAGAAAAGTGTTGCCCGCTGCGGTTGACGCCAAGTGGGCCCTCGTCGAATCCGATGATCCTCATTTGACCATCAGAAGGAAATGCGAACTCCTCGGCCTCAACCGGTCGACCTACTATCTTCCGCCGGCCATCGAGTCGGAGGAGAACCTGCGGCTGATGCGGTTGATCGACGAGCAGTACCTCAAGACCCCGTTCTACGGCAGTCGGCGGATGACGGCGTTCCTGGAGCGGCGTGGCGAAGTGGTCAATCGCAAGCGGGTCCGGCGGCTGATGGCGTTGATGGGCCTGGAGGGGCTCCATCCCAGGCCGCGGACCACCGTCGCCGATCCCGACGCGCGGACCTATCCGTACTTGCTCCGCGACCGGGTGCTGACCCACGCCGACGAGGTCTGGAGTTCCGATATCACCTACGTGCCGATGCGGCGGGGCTTCATGTGCCTGACGGCGGTGATCGACTGGTTCAGTCGCTACGCGCTGTCCTGGCGGCTCTCGAATACGCTGGAGGTGCGGTTCTGCCTGGAGGCGTTGGACGAGGCGCTGGAGCGGGGTCGCCCGGAGATCTTCAACACCAACCTGGGCTCGCAGTTCACGTCGCGGGAATACACCGGCCGGCTGGAGGCGGCCGGGGTCGCTGTGAGCCGGGATGGTCGGGGGCGTGCGTTGGACAACGTGTTCGTGGAGCGACTCTCGAGGAGCGTGTAATACGGAGACATCTACATAAATGATTGTGAACGAGTGAATGAATTGGAATTGGGCTTGACGGCCTACTTCCGGTTCTATGACGAGGAGCGTCCGCACCAATCACTGGCCTACCGAACCCCAGGAGAGGTCTATCGAGCCGGGCTCGGTCAAGCGATCGGTGGGGAAGGCCCATAACAAATCCAGGCCCCCGAGCTGTCCAGTTTTCGGGGTCCACCTCACCTCGACGTGACCTTCCGCGAGGACGAATCCCGCGTCCGCGAAAAGCGCCTGCGCTAAAAAATAGCCTGACTGAGTTGCTTCAGCCTCGCGCTCCTGAAGCAGCACCCCGGCCGAAAGAGCGTCGCGGGAAGACGACGTTCCTGCGTCTGGAGCGACGACCCCCTCATGCAATCCGATTGTGAGGAATTCAAGCGGAAACTCATGGGTGCTCGACTTGCCGGGGGTATGAAGCCGGCTGAAGACCCTCGAATTGTGTGTGCCATTGAAATCGAAGGACGCAGCTACTAAGTAGGGTGACAGAAAATTTTTGACAAATCCGGACCTGTCGACGTACTTCTTCAAAGAGAAAGGTCGAAAAACTCGGGTTTTCTGAATGTCGGCGTCGAAACCCCAATTGCCATGCGAT
>Ga0153954_1000687_pt1 | contig 24024 bp, 20 predicted proteins | sample TSFL038MetaG_FD_102277 | JGI IMG/M metagenome (GOLD analysis project Ga0153954, IMG submission 102277) | Attine ant fungus gardens microbial communities from Florida, USA - TSFL038 MetaG | ecosystem: Host-associated > Fungi > Mycelium > Unclassified | place: USA: Florida, Wekiwa Springs State... | reverse complement strand
CGGCACCGGCAGGGGAACCGCGATGAATCCCGCCTGGATAGCGCCGAGGAAGGCCGCGACGTAGCCGAGCCCCTGCGGGGCGAGGATGACGGCCCGGTCCCCGGCAGAGCCGTGCTGCTTGAGCTCACGAGCCACATTGAGAGCACGCCGATAGATCTGTGACCAGGACAGTGTCTCAGCGACACCCGCCCAGTCCTGCTCGTAATCGGTGTAGGTGTATGCGGGCTCATCGGGGGAGAGGAAGGCACGTTCGCGCAACAAAGTTAATAGGGAAACATCTGACATGGCGGTGAGGCTACCGTCACAATGCGACATCCGCGCGCCGAGCGTTCGCGAATGACCTGGTAGTGCAATTTCGCGACGGCAGGGATGGTCCGGTAGCCTAGCCCGGTTGCCGACGCAGGCGACCCTCCTGCCGTGGAGACCTCCACGGCCGCACTACGACCATAGGAGGTGATGAGGTTCCCATGCGTCCATACGAAATCATGGTCATCCTTGACCCCACTCTCGACGAGCGCACCGTAGCCCCGTCCCTGGAGACGTTCCTGAACGTCATCCGCAAAGACGGCGGTTCGGTGGACAAGGTCGACATCTGGGGCAAGCGCCGCCTGGCTTACGAGATCGCCAAGCATGCCGAGGGCATCTACGCGGTCATCGACGTCAAGGCCGAGCCGGCCACCGTGTCCGAACTCGACCGTCAGCTCAGCCTGAACGAGTCGGTGCTCCGCACCAAGGTGATGCGCACCGACAAGTCGTAGCAGGTTGGGCCGGCCGTTGCGTAGGCTCAGCTGCGAATGCAGCACTCAAGCGCTGACACCGATCCTAGGAGGGCCCCGTGGCTGTAGGTGACACCACGATCACCGTCGTTGGAAACCTGACCGCGGACCCCGATCTGCGGTTCACCCCCTCGGGGGCGGCGGTCGCCAACTTCACGGTGGCGTCCACTCCGCGGGTCTTCGACCGGCAGAGCAATGAGTGGAAGGACGGCGACGCGCTGTTCCTGCGGTGCAACATCTGGCGCGAGGCCGCCGAGAATGTTGCCGAGAGCCTCACCCGCGGATCGCGAGTGATCGTCACCGGCCGGCTGCGGCAGCGGTCCTTCGAGACCCGCGAGGGCGAGAAGCGCACCGTCTACGAGGTGGAGGTCGACGAAGTCGGCCCCTCGTTGCGGTATGCCACCGCCAAGATCAACAAGGTCAGCCGCGGCGGCGGCGGAGGCGGCTTCGGCGGGGGCGGCGGCATGTCAGCCCCGTCCGGCCCGTCTGGTCCGTCCGGCCCGCCCGCGGAAGACCCGTGGGGCAGTGCTCCGGCGTCCGGCTCCTTCGGTGGCGCCGACGACGAGCCGCCCTTTTAGACAAACGAACCACAGCACGAAAGAGATAGGTAGATGGCCAAATCCAACAAGCGGCGCCCGGCTCCTGAGAAGCCGATCAAGGCCCGCAAGTGCGCATTCTGCTCCAACAAGAAGCAGGTGATCGACTACAAGGACACCTCGCTGCTGCGCACCTACATCAGTGAGCGGGGCAAGATCCGCGCCCGTCGTGTGACCGGCAACTGCGTTCAGCACCAGCGCGACGTCGCGCTCGCGGTGAAGAACGCGCGCGAGGTCGCGTTGCTGCCCTTCACCTCGTCGGCGCGCTAGCCGACCACTCAATCTTGGAGAAAGTACGAAACGATGAAGCTCATATTGACCGCTGAGGTGGACCACCTCGGAGCGGCCGGAGACACCGTCGAGGTCAAGGACGGATACGGCCGCAACTACCTGCTCCCGCGGGGGCTGGCCATCGTCGCCACGCGCGGCGCGCAGAAGCAGGCCGACGACATCCGTCGCGCCCGCGAGACCAAGCAGGTCCGAGACCTGGACCACGCCAAGGAGCTCAAGGAAGCTCTGCAGGCGCTGGGCACGGTCACGCTGCCGGTGAAGACCTCCGGTGACTCGGGCAAGCTGTTCGGCTCGGTGACCGCCGCTGACGTGGTCGCCGCCATCAAGAAGGCCGGCGGGCCGAACCTCGACCGGCGGATCGTCCGGCTGCCCAAGGCCCACATCAAGGCGGTCGGCAGCCACCCGGTGTCGGTGCACCTGCACCCCGACGTGAACGTCGACGTCACCCTCGACGTCGCCGCGGCAAACTAGCAGGCGATCGCAAGCTCGGCGGACCCGGGCGCAGCGGGTCGCCGTGATGACCCAAGCACGTATCTCAGCAGCCCCGGCAGCGCCCTATTGGTGCTGCCGGGGCTTTGCTGTGTTCGGATGAGGATCAACCGGGTTAGCGCTGGCTAACTTTTGGGCCCGTTTGCAAGACGGGGCTGTTTACCTTGATGTGGAATCGCGTCTACCTGTCTGCAAAGCAACACGCCCAAGACGGCAACCTGTGACGACACGCCGAAGAGATTGTCTTCCACAATCAAAACACCCCCACCTACCGCCCTTACCTGCGGGGATAACCCCGGTTAGAACCGCAATCCACAAGTCTTCCCCACCGTCCCAAACAAATGGGGGACCGGTGTGCACACTTAATCCACACCTTTGTTAACAAGCTCGTTTGGTACGGCCGCCAGCAACGCCTACCGTCAACGCGGCACGGCACAAGGGGGTGTCGGTGCCCAGGGATATGTTGGGGCGGCAGCGTCGAATAGACGTTCGATCGTGCCAGTGGAGGAGGAGGGCGCATGGCAGTAGTCGACGACCGTGGGCACTCTGAGCTTGAAGAGCCGCCACGCGAGGACGTCGGCCGCCAGCCGCCCCAGGACATGGCCGCAGAGCAGTCGGTGCTCGGGGGCATGCTGCTGAGCAAGGACGCCATCGCCGACGTGCTGGAGCGGCTGCGGCCGGCGGACTTCTACCGCCCGGTGCACCAGAACATCTACGACTCGATCCTGGACCTCTACGGGCGAGGTGAGCCGGCCGACGCGGTCACCGTGGCCGCCGAGCTCGACCGCCGCGGCCTGCTGCGCCGGGTGGGCGGCGCCCCGTATCTGCACACGCTGATCTCCACGGTGCCGACCGCGGCCAACGCCGGCTACTACGCCACCATCGTCGCCGAGAAGGCCATCCTGCGGCGGCTGGTGGAGGCCGGCACCCGGGTGGTGCAGTACGGCTATGCGGGCGCAGAGGGCGCCGACGTCGCCGAGATCGTGGACCGGGCCCAGGCCGAGATCTACGAGGTGGCCGAGCGGCGCAGCTCCGAGGACTTCGTCCCGCTGGAAGACCTGCTGCAGCCCACCATGGACGAGATCGACGCGATCGCCTCGCACGGCGGTATCGCGCGCGGGGTGCCGACCGGCTTCACCGACCTGGACGAGGTGACCAACGGGCTGCACCCGGGACAGATGATCATCATTGCGGCGCGGCCCGGTATGGGGAAATCCACGCTGGCCCTGGACTTCATGCGGTCGTGCTCGATCAAGAACCGGATGGCCAGCGTCATCTTTTCGCTGGAGATGAGCAAGTCCGAGATCGTCATGCGATTGCTCTCCGCTGAAGCCAAGATCAAACTCGGCGACATGCGCTCGGGACGGATGACAGACGATGACTGGACCCGGCTGGCGCGGCGGATGAGTGAGATCAGCGAGGCGCCGCTCTACATCGATGATTCGCCGAATCTGACCATGATGGAGATCCGCGCCAAAGCCCGCCGGCTCAAGCAGAAGGCGGACCTGCGACTGGTGGCGGTCGACTACATGCAGCTGATGACCTCCGGCAAGAAAGTCGAGTCGCGCCAGCAGGAGGTGTCGGAATTCTCCCGGAACCTCAAGCTACTGGCCAAGGAGCTCGAGGTGCCGGTGATCGCGCTGAGCCAGCTCAACCGTGGTCCTGAGCAGCGCACCGACAAGAAGCCGATGTTGGCGGACCTGCGCGAATCCGGCTGCCTGACCGCCTCGACGCGAATCCTGCGGGCCGACAACGGCTCGGAGGTCACCCTGGGTGAGCTCATGCGTACCGGGGAACGGCCACTGGTGTGGTCGCTGGATGAGCAGCTGCGGATGGTGGCCCGGCCGATGACCAACGTGTTCCCCAGCGGGCACCGCGAGGTCTTCAAGCTGCGGATGGCCTCCGGGCGTGAGGTCGAGGCCACCGCCAATCACCCGTTCCTGACCCTGGACGGTTGGGTGGCGTTGGGGGACTTGAATATCGGGGACCGGCTGGCGGTGCCGCGACGGGTGCCGGAGCCGGTGGCCACCCAGCGGATGGAGGACTGCGAGGTCATCCTGCTGGCGCACATGATCGGCGACGGGTCATGCGTGAAGCGCCAGCCGATCCGCTACGCGTCGATCGACGAGGCGAACCTGACCGCGGTGACGGCTGCGGCCATGCACTTCGGGGTGATGGCGGTCCGCGACGAGTACCCGGCCGCGCGAGTGACCACCCTGCGCCTGCCGGCTCCGTACCGGTTGACGCACGGCAAGCGCAATCCGATCGCGCAGTGGTTGGACAAGCTGGGGCTGTTCGGCAAGCGCAGCCACGAGAAGTTCGTGCCGCAAGAGGTTTTCGCGCTGCCGAACGATCAGGTGGCGCTGTTCCTGCGGCACCTGTGGGCGACCGACGGTTCGGTGCGTTGGGACGCCAAGTTAGAGCAGGCGCGGATCTACTACGCCTCGACCAGTCGGCAGCTCATCGACGATGTTGCGCAGCTGCTGTCGCGAGTCGGGGTGTTCGGCCGCATCAAGCGGGTGACCAAAGCCGGTTACCGCGACGGTTGGCACCTGCACATTTACAGTGCCGAAAACCAGGTCCGGTTTCTGCACAACGTCGGGGCTCAGGGTGCCAAAGCCGAAGGAGCCAAAGAGATTCTGTCTCACCTGCAAGGTGTGGCACGCAACCCGAACCTGGACACCGTCCCGAAAGAGATCTGGGGCCGGGTGCGCCAGGCACTGGCCGATCAGCAGATGAGTCACCGCGAGTTCGCCGCTGCCCTGGGCACTCAGTTCTGCGGGTCGACGATGTGGAAGCACGCCCCGAGCCGAGACCGACTACACCGCGCCGCCATGGTGCTCGAAGACCGCGACATCCACGACGTTGCGACCAGCGACGTGTACTGGGACACGATCATGGAAATCACCAGCATTGGTGAGCATGACGTGTACGACGGAACCGTTCCCGCTACGCATAACTTTGTGGCACAAGGGATTTCAGTCCATAACAGTTTGGAACAAGATGCCGACATGGTCATCCTGCTGCACCGCCCGGACGCTTTTGAACGGGATGACCCGCGTGGTGGCGAGGCGGATCTGATCCTGGCCAAGCACCGTAACGGGCCGACGAAGACGGTAACGGTGGCGCATCAGCTGCACTTGTCGCGGTTTACGAACATGGCACACTAGGGGTCCGTCTCAGTTGTAGTGTAGGGTCTCACGCTCCGTGTCATACAGAAATGCGCATATATCAGGTTGTCCGGCGTGCCGCTACGGAAAGCTCGCACAGGGCGGGTCGCCTCTAATCCGGTTGCGGGGCTGAGGTAATCGAGCTATGGGCGCTCAGCCGGTCGTCGCCGTTGCGCGCGCCCCAAGGCGGGCGCGGAGTTTGTCGATCTCGGCGCTCATCTGTGTGCGGATCTCAGCGAAGGTTGCCCGGCGTTGATGGGGATGGTTGCGCAGTGTCGCGTATGTCGCTGCGAGCAGTCGTGGCAGGGTGAACAGCTTGGCGGTCGGTAGATCGCGGTTCATGACTTTCAGCAGCGTCGTCGCGCCATCTGGGTCGGCTGCGATCCGGCGGATGACTTCGGCTGTCAGCGCTGAAGGAGGCCCGGGTGGTGCCATCTGCATCGCAAACCAGTACATATCGTAGGAACTGCGGTCACGCCACTTCCACCACCGTTTCAGCGTCGCGTCTTGTACAGATGCAGAACCGGTAGAGGTGCTGATAGCCAGCGACAGCGATTTGGCTTGACAGAGTGCGTCGGAGATTCCTTGTCCCGGGGAGAAGTCCTTGAAATGTCCGGCATCCCCGACGAGCGCCCATCCTGGGCCAGCCGACTCTCGGAAATAGCTGTGCCAGTTGGCCATGACGCGCAGCGGTCCGTCACGGTCGGTGTCGTCGATGATCGCATCGAGCTCGGGCCAGTGTCGAAGTGCGTTACGGAAATTAGTCTCTCGGTCACGGTTGAAGTCGGCAATCTCACGATGGTCGACGCCGACAGCGGCCATGTAGAGGCCCGAATCCGTCGGGCTGGCCAAGAATGAGAAATTGCCCCGGCGTCCGATACGCAGGCGTGGCTCCTGTCGCCCCGTCGAAAAATACCCCCACACCGGTATCCGTCCCCCGGGCGCGGTCAGGTACTCGTGAGCCCCAACGGATTTGGCTATTATCGAACCCCGGCCGTCGGCCCCGACTAGCAGTCCGGTTCCGACGGGTCCGTCCACGGTATCGACACCGTTCACGCGTGAGCCCGAAGTTCGGACCCCGGTCACCCGGCATCCGGTTCGCACGTCGGCGCCGGCGTCCGCTGCCACCTGCAGTAGTGCGTGGTCGAGAACCGTACGGCGCACGTTCAGTCCGAGATGAGGAAACGTGTCGCCGAGAACACCGTCGAGCGACACGTCGTCGATCACCATGCTGAAGCTGTCCAGTTGGGATGCGCCGTGTGCCAGCACCGGGTCCAACGCGCCGAGTTCGGCGAGGATCGCCACGCCCCGCGGTTGGATCACATGGGTGGACGGTGTCTCGCTCGGGAACTGGGCTTTCTCGATCAGGCATACCCGCATACCGGCCCGTGCCAGATAGGTGGCGAGCGCGGAACCTGCACAACGGGCGCCCACCACTACAACGTCAAATGACTCCATCGAGAGCCTCCGCCCTACTCGACCACGGGCGAAATAACCCCTGGCGCCGCTATCAGGCAGACCACAAGCCATGCCTTGGATGCCAAACTTATCGAGGCCGCCTGGATATGACTCACGAATCGGTGTCCCGTGCATATGATCCGGGCCGGTGATGCCATGTCCTGCCATGTTTTTGTCTCAACCGATGTCCTACGGGCGGGGATATGCGGAGGCGCAATCGCGCTAGTAGCGCTAGCGCGATAGGCGTAATCTCGATACGATGTCTCCGATGGAGACGATCAGCAGCACGGACGCCAAAAACCAGCTCAACCGGCTTTTGAATGACGTCAAGGCCGGCGCGTCATTCACCATCACCAGCCACGGTCAACCAGTCGCGCAGCTCGTACCGATCAGCGCTGTACCGCGCAGGTTTGGCCAGCTACCCAGCCTGGTCGTACCAAGCGACTTCGATGACGCACTACCGGCAGCAGAACTCGCGGCCTGGGAAGACGCCGAGGCGTGAACGTCCTGCTCGATACCCATACCTTGCTGTGGCTGGTCAGTAAGCCCTCGAACGTCGACGCCGACACGCTCGCGATCTTGAGCGATCCGGGAACCTCGGTGTGGGTCACCGCTGCCTCGGCATGGGAAATCGCGACCAAGACCAGGCTGGGTCGCCTCGACGGGGGAGCGCTGCTGTCGACCTGGACCGACGTCATCGCCGACATGAGCAGCACGGAACTGGCGATTGACTCCGCTGACGCGATTCTCGCCGGGCGACTTCCTTGGGAACACCGCGACCCGTTCGACCGCATCATCGTCGCCCAGGCGTTGCGCCGCAATCTGACCATCGCCACGCGTGATACCAAGATCATCGATGCGGCAATCACACCAACCCTCAAGGCCTGAACCAGTGCCAGCTCGATGTTGGCTACTGACCGCATGGCCTCGCTAACCTCGACATGTGCCGGAGTCAACGAACCCCTCGGCCGCGCGACGGGGCCTTCGCCGAGATCAAGCCAGTGCCGACGGCGGCGATGCCCCCAGCCCCATCGTGCTCGATGTGGAGGGTTCCGGTGTCCAACCGCCGGTCATCCCGCGGGTGCGCCGGCTGTTCTGGCTACTGGAGCGAGTCGCGCCCGCCATCGGGTCGCGCTGGGCACTGGAACTGTGGTGCACCCCGCCGGTCCTCGAGTCCAGCCTGCGCATGCCGCCCGGGGTCCCGCCCGGCCAGCCGCTGGAAGCGCACTGGGACGGGCACCGGATCGTCGGCGAGTCCTGGGGCGAAGGGCCACCGGTCTACCTCGTGCACGGCTGGGGCGGGCGTCGGCCACACCTGGGCATGTTCATCAAACCCCTCGTCGAATCCGGGCACCGGGTCATCGCGTTCGACCTGCCCAGCCATAACGAGTCCGAGCCGGGCGTACTGGCACCCGGTCGCACCACCGCGATCGAATGCGCCGAAGCGGTGGCAGCGATGATCCGGACCCACGGGCCGGCCCGCGCGGTCGTCGCCCACTCCCTCGGGGCTAACGCGACCGCGTTCGCGGCGTCGTGGGGCGCCACAGTCGGGCGGTTGGTGTTCCTCGCGCCGATGGGTGAGTTCCCGATCTACCTGGATCTGTTCGCCGCGCGCCACAACTTCGGCCGGCGGATACGCGCCGGCCTGCATCGACGCCTGGAACGCCGTATCGGCATGCCGCTCGAGGACACCAACATGGTCCGGATCGCCGAGAAAACCGACTACCCGCCGCTGCTGCTCATCCACGACCCCGATGACCCCGACACTCCCTATGTGACGAGCGAGAAGGTCGTCGCGTCATGGCCTGGCGCACGCCTGATGACCACGGCGGGCCTGGGCCGGCTGGCGCATTTCCGCATCTTGCGGCACCGCCCGGCGATTCGTGCCGGCGTTGACTTCATCGGGCCCGCATCGGTGTGAAGAACCTTGAGGTCGCCGGAGTAATCGGGGCCTCACGCCGGCGCCACCGTGCAACAATTGCGACGATTTGTCGCCGATACTCCGAGATTGGGTTGCCCGCGTGACTGTGACAGGTGAGCGTCCGAAGATCCTCCTGGCGGATGTCGATTTCAATCGACGTGATCACCCAGAGCGGCCGCTACGGCCTATCCCACCGGGGCGTGACCACTTCGCCGCCCAGTGGCATCAGATGCGCCAGTTCATGTTTGGGCCGTGGATCGACATCGACAAAGAGGTCGAACCCAACGACATGACCCGCCTGCGCGACGACTATTTCTGGCAACGTGACGAACACATGATCGGCGCCGTCGACGCGTTTGAGCGTCTCGGACATGAGCGGGGGCGAGCGCTCTTCGAGCAGGCCCTGACGCAGGGCATTGACACTCTTGACGATCCGCCCCAGGAGTTCATTGACCTGTTCGAGCATCTGGATGGGCTGCCCGGACAGTTCGACCTGGTCGCCGCCGAACGAGGCCGCATGCTGGCGATGTCCAGCACGTTCGCGGCCACCACGATCATCCGCGGCTGGGCGGTGTACGAGACCGCGATGACCGGCGACATCTCCGCTGCCACGGGGGCCACCGGCCGATTCGCCGACGATGGCCCGCGCCGCTTCATCGAGACGGCCCGCGTCTTCGCCGAGTTCACGTTGCCGGAGATCTTCGACCGGCACTCGGAGGCCTTCCAGGATGTGGTGCGGGTGCGGCTGATGCATGCACTGGCCAGTCGTGGGCTTCGGCGGAAGTGGGGTGACGAGCTGTATCTCAAATACGGAGAGCCCATTCCGGTGACGTCGCTGCTGGGATTCGGCAGTGGCATGCTGCTTGGCCGTCTCGTCGACCATGCTTTCGGACGCAAGCTGACGCAGGATCAGTTGGAGGATCTCGCCGAATATTCCTCGTTCTCAGGCCGGCTGTGGGGTGCGCCCGAGATTTTGCACTCGGCAAGTGGCCTGGAGCTGATCAAGTCGCTGAACTACGTGCTTGCCCGCGGTGGCAACCCCTCCCCGTGGCGAGCCGAGCTGGTCGACGCGGTTGCCGGTCCCGAACACCTGGAGACCCTGATCGGGACCCTGCCGGCCCCGGTCCGGAAGGTGGTAGCCCACTACGCCAAACAGATCACGGCGATGGTCGCGTTCGCGCCGGCCGGCGTCGTATTCGGGTTCGGGCAGATCGATGCCATGTTGGTGGGCACCATCTTTGAGCCGCTGGGCTACAACTTCCGGCGTCGTGTCCAGAACTTCGAGCGGTTTACCAGACTCAACGTGCGCATCGCCATGTTGGCCGACTGGGTGCCGTGGTCCAATCCGATCCGTGAGAGCCGGAAAAGGACTGGCGCTGTCGCACACGAGCGGATCGCGATGCTGAACAAGATCGCCAAAGATCGCCAGCTCGCGCTCACCTATACCCATCATGACCGGTCGACATCGGGAGAGGGTTTCACCGGCTGAGCGACGCGCAGCCTAGGGTCCTACCCGTATTTGACGAAAGAAATGACGTTGCCGTCTGGATCGCGGACATGCAGATCCGTTCCACCCCAGGGCTTTTGGGTCGGAGGCTGGCAAATGGGTGCACCGCGGCGGGTGAATTCGTCGAAGAGTGCCTGGACATCCGACACCTCGATCGATCCCAGAATCAACGAGTATTCGGCCGCAGCCAGTTCCGCGAAGTTTGGCTCGGGGACGTAGCGAAGATGTAGGCAGGCGTCATCACGTGACACCGATCCGTAGAACGGGGGTGTCCCGTGCAGGAAGTCGATGTCAAACCCGAGCGTGTCCCGAAAGAATTCAGCGCTCGCCGGCACGTTTCGGACGAACAGCACCGGAACGAAGGGCTGCATGCGGGTCTCGTTCTCCACAACCTCTCCTGACCGGACCCCGCGACTGGCTCACGGCCTGAGGCTGGTAGTCGAGAGGTCCATTTCGCAGCGTAGCGGTACCGGTTAAATGCTGTACTGCCGCAATCGCTGCAACCGTCGCATGCCGGCGGCGGCGACCTTTCCCGGGACCGGGCGCAGCGCCTTTTCCATCCGCGTCCGAACGTACTCGGTGTCCAGATGCGTGCCGATCGCGACGAGGTGGCTGGCCGCTGTGCCCGCCGGGGCGGTCACCACGTGCACAGACGTACCGACGACGTTGACCAGGTAGTGACGCTTGCCGATGGCGACGGTCCCTTTGATCCGATAGACGCCCTGCGGTGGTTGCTCGAGCAGGTCGATGAGCGGTCCGGGGTCAACGGCGCCGTCGCCGATGACGGTGACCGAGGCGGCATGCACGTGGTCGTGGTGTTCGTCGTCGTGACCGTCGAGCAGCAACTCCCGAAACGACATCTGCCCGGACTCTCCGCCGTCGCTGACGTCGTAGAGCAATCGCGGATCGACGCGTCCGGCCATCGCACCCACCACGTGAGCGTGCGGATTGAGTTCGCGCACGCGGGCTTCGACCCGGCGAAGAGCCTCTTCGCGGGCGTCTTCGGCTATCCGATCCAACTTGTTGACGACAACCAGGGAGGCCACGCCGTAGCGCTGCGGCGGGGCGGACTCGGTGTCGACTGTGTCGAAGTGTTCCGCTGCGTCGATGACGTCGACGACACCGCCGTGGCGTATCCGCTCCACCCCGCTGAACCGGATCACTCGCGATACGTCCGCGGGTTCGGCCACCCCGCTTGCCTCGATGATGATCGCGTCGAGGGCCAGCTTCGGATCGGCCAGCTTCTCCAGCGCCTCATCAAGGCCGCCCTCATCCGGTAGGTGGCAGATGCACCCGCCGGCGATGGACACCGGCTCATCGACTTGGCCGGTGATCAGGCCGGCGTCGACGTTGAGTTCACCGAAGTCGTTGATAATGACCCCGATTCGCGCGCCCGGCGCCCGCAGCACATGGTTGAGCAGTGTGGTCTTGCCCGCCCCGAGATACCCGGTCAGCGCGATAACGGGGATGGCGGGAGCGTTGCGATCGGCCACCCGGCCATTATCGGCGGTACCCCGCCCGGGGTGTCACCACGGGGTGGAAGTTGGCTCGTCAGCTGCCGTACAGATGCAGCGCCCGACCGGTCACGGTAGCCACATCGCCGCTCAGCCCCGCGATGGGCGGACCGCCTCGCTGATGGATCACGTTGGCGAGCACGATCACGTAGGTTTCCGACCCCGGGTCGATCCACAGCGTCACCCCGGTGAACCCGGTATGCCCGAAGCTGCCGATCGGAAAGATCATCCCGCGTGGCCGGGAGTGCGGCGTATCGATATCCCAGCCGAAACCGCGGAGATCCTGTCCGCTGATCGCCGGATAGTTCGCGGCGAGCAGGGGATCAGCCCTGTTAGGTGTCGTTGCATTCGCCTGTTGCGCAGCGGCGTTCGCGGCCACGAGCTGCGCCGGATCATGCCCGGGTTGCTGGGGTGTGGTCATCAATTCCAGGGTGGATTGCCGCAGCGGAAAGGAACTCGGGCGCCCGGCGAGCCGATCGAGCAGGGCCTGGGCGTACCTGCCGATATCGGCGGCGGTCGAGAACACTCCGGCGCTGCCGGCCACCCCGCCCATGCGGCGTGCGGTCGGGTCGTCCACCGTGCCGCGCAGCAGCTGGTCGAAGTCGGGGTTGATCCCGGGGGTGTCTTCGTCATGTGCCGTCGGCGCGATGCGTGCCAACAGGTCGGTGCTCCAGCTTCCTACCGGGCACTCGTCGCGCTGCGACGCCCTCGGGTCCAATGCAATGGCAGTACCGCGGATCAGGTGTGGCCCGCAGGCTTTGGCGGCAGGCAGGTAGCGGGTGTCGGTCATGCCCAGCGGTGCGAAGACGTTATCTTGCACGTAGGTGTCCAGCGGTTGGCCGGTCATGTTCTCGACCAGCTGGCCCAGGATGATGAAACCGATATCGGAGTAGTGGAATAGCTCGCCGGGGCCGAATTCCAGCGGTGCGGTCAGGGCCCGATGAATGCCGTCGGCCTTGTCGGCCGCGGTCAGGCCCCAGGGGCCCTGGTGGCTCAGATCGCCGCCGATGCCCGAGGTGTGGGTGAGCAGCATGCGCAACGTCACCTGGGCGCGTCGGGGGTCGTTGGTCTCGTTGAATTCCGGCAGGTAGATCTGGACGGGTTCGTCGATCTGGACCTTGCCCTGTTCGTACAGTTGCAGGACCGCGACGGTGGTCGCGAGACATTTCGTCAACGACGCGATGTCGAACATCGTGTCCTCGGTCATCGGCTCGGCCGGAGAGAGTAAGCTGTCAAGAGCGGGTTCGTCCCCCAGCCTGCGCGCGCCGAAGGCCTGGCTGAAGACGATTGTGCCCGCGTGCCCGATCCGGACTACCGCACCCGGCAGACGGGGAACCGCGATCGCATCGTTGATCAGCTGCGAGACCGGCGCGACCAGCTCCTCGCGAGGTAGGTAGGGCGCCTCCGCGCGAGGTATGACGGGCACCGTGGCGGACGGAGTGCCGGCCGGCGGCGGGGGCGGATGCCCCGGGTGGCTGCACGCCGGGACCGCCCCGAGTACGAGCGCGGCACCTCCCACGGCGCAGGCCCGCCTGACGCGCGATCGCGACACTGCCACAGCATCGACGGTAGCCAGCTGCACGGAGGGCCGCGACGGCCGCGCTACGCCTCCGCCGGGAACCAGAAGTCGAGTGTGTCCTCGACGCCGCCCCAGTCGACGCCCAGCCAGTCACCGAAGAAGTCCTCGATGTTGCCGAAGGCGCTGTAGAAGGACGCCACCAGCGAGTAGAACAGGCCCTCCCACCAGCCGCTGTCGACCAGGCCGTGGGGCCAGGCGTTGAGCCAGGCGCCGAATTGGTCGAAGTCGCCTGAGATGCTGATGTCGGTGAGCATGCCGTCGATGGTCGCTGCGTGGTTGGTCACCTGATCGGGCGTGAGCCCCAGATACATCATGTGCTCGTAGAGGAGGCCCAACGCCGACGTCGAGCTGGGGTCGGCGACCGGGTCGCCGGGGATCGTGTAGACGGTGGCCTGGAACGCGTCGTTCGGGGTGTGGACGCCGGACAGCAGAGATGTGTCGAGGAAGTCGCCCGATGAAGCGCCAGCGACCATGTCCTGCCAGGCGCCGCCTCGCTCAACCGGGTCGCCGATGAACACGAAGTGCAGCAACTCTGGATCGACGTCGTCGTGGGCCAGCTGGGCCATTGCGATCGAACCGGCCGTGGCGCCCTGCGACCAGCCGAAGATCCACAGCGGGTTGTCGGCGTCGTAGGCACCCGGGTTGGCGTCCAACTCGGCGTGCACTGCGCGAACGATCTCGGCTGCCCCGACGAAACTGCTGTGGCCCTGCTGGACCAGCGCCGGGGTGGTCAGCAGCCGTAGCGGTGCATCGCAGTCGACGGCGCCGACATGGCAGGCGTCCAAGTCGCCACCACCGACGTCGAAACCGAGCGGTCGCAGGTAGAGATCGACAGCGGACTGAGCGAACGTCGGCGACGGCGTCGACAAGATCGTCGGCCCCACGAAGAACGCGGTGCCGGCCAGCAGGCTCACGTCGACATGCGTAGCGTGCACCACCGGAGCGGACAGCACACCGCCCGCCACCGTGCTGGCAATCGCGATCGGCGCCAAGGCCTTGGTCAGAGTCATGGGGTGCCCTTTCGTCACTGGCGTGCCACCTTTCCAAATCATTTGCGAAGCGAGATGTTTCAGACCGTCGGGAACCAGTAATCCAGGGTCTGCTCGACCCCGTCCCAGTCCAGGCCCATCCAGTCGCCGAAGAAGTCCTCGAGCTTGCCGAAGGCGCTGTAGACGAACGCCACGGCCGAGTAGAACAGACCGTCCCACCAGCTGCTGTCGGCCAGCCCGTGGCCCCACGCGTTGAGCCAGGCGCCGAACTGGTCGAAGTCAGTCGAGATGTTGATGGTGGTGAGCAGGTCGTCGGTGGTGGCGGTGTGGTTGGTCACCTGATCGGGGGTGAGCCCCAGATACATCATGTGCTCGTAGAAATCGCCGTACGGCGACGTGGATGTGTGGTCGGCGTTGGGGTCACCGGGGATGGTGTAGATCGTGGTCGGGAAGGCGTCGCTCGGGGTCTGCTTGCCGTACAGCATCCAGGTGTCGGAGAAATTGCTGTGCGCCGAGCCGTCGTCCTCGATATGCGGATATTTGCCGTCTGGAGCGGTCGGATCGCCGATGAATACGAAGTGCAGCGCCCGCGGGTCGACGCCGTCATGGGCCAACTGCGCCATCGCGATCGATCCGGCCGTGGCGCCCTGCGAATAACCGAAGATCCACAGCGGGTGCTCGGCGTCGTAGGCGCCCGGGTTGGCGGCGAGTTCGGCCTGTACTGTCCGCACGATCTCGGCCGCACCGGCGAAACTGCTGTGGCCGACCTGGATGAGGCCCGGGGTAGCCAATAGCTGCAGCGGCGCATCACATCCCGCGGAACCGATCAGGCACGCGGCCGGGTCGTCGCCAGCGTCGAAGCCCAACGGCCGCAGGAAGAGATCGGCTGCGGTCTGGGCGAAGGTCGCTGACGGTGTCGACAAGACCGTCGGACCGACGAAGATCGCGGTGTCGGCCAGCAGATCGATGTCGACGTGCAGGTCGACGGTGGTCTGTGCGGCGTGCACCACCGGTGCGGCCAGCACACCGCCTGCCACGGTGCCGGTTATCGCGATCGGTGCGAAGAGCTTGGTCAGCATCACTGCGCGGCTTCCAATTCGTTGAGGCTTCGCCATCACCAGGGGTTCTTCAAAGTTTCTTTACTAGCTCATACATACACCTTAGGGTGCTCGACATGAACGCAACCAAGGTTTTCGCGCCGCTTGCTGCCGCGAGCGTGATCGCGGCCGGCGTCCTCGGAACTCCTGTCGTCCAAGCGACGCACGCACTAGAAGTAGCGCTGCTGTCGGATACCGCGATCTTCGTCGGCGGGACCATGTTGACCACGCCGTCGCCGCAGTTCGCCCACACCGCCGCGGATCTCTTCCTTCAGCCGCTGGGCTTCGACGCCGGCGACGACGCGAGCGTGTGCGTGATCGGTTCCCCCGACTGCGATTCCGCGCTGCAGGTGCTGACCACGCCGCAACTTATTCTGCAGGGGCACAGTAGTTTCGCCGGAGCGGCACTGATCGTCGAGGCGGTGGAGGCAGAATTTGCCGCCAACCCCGGCGCCTACGACGCCGAGCACCCGCTGTGGATTTTCGGCTACTCGCAGGGCGCCACGGCCGGATCGATCGCGATGGCCCAGTTGGCCCATGACGATGCCATCCCGTCGGGGGCGTTGCACTTCGTCTTCATCGGTGATCCGTCCAGCACGACCGGCGTGTGGTCGGATCCCTCCGGCACCACCGACACCTCCGACCTCTACCCGTTGCTGAACGGTTTCCATACCCCTAACGACGCCTTCACCACCACCATCTACGAGTTCCCCGGTGACCCCGTTGCCGACTACACGTCGAACTCCATGCTCGGCTTGCTCTGGGAGCACGTCATGTACTTGGGCCTCACGCCGGAAGAGGTCGCCAACCACACCTTCAGCACCGACGGATTGATCACCAACATCAGCCTCTCCGGTGACGTCGACGAGTTCAGCACCTGGATCAGCGCGCTGACAAGCGGCGGCTTGGTCGAAAGCGGTGTGTTCGTGGGCCTGTTCAACTCGATCGTGGAGATGGTCTACAACGCCTTCGGCAAGATCGAGGAGTTCTTCACCGACTGGATGGGCATCGACTGGGGCGGCGTCGAGGACACCCTCGACTACTGGTTCCCGGTGGTCTGATCCAAGCGCTGGCCTTGCCAACGTACAACCAAATGGTTCTACGTTTGCTGGGTGATCGCGCTCGACGACGACGGGTAGACGCCCTGTTCCACGTACCGCCATCAGTTTGCCAATTAGATGGTAAATTGGTGCCATGAATGTGTCGGTGGACCGACTGGGAAGGTTGGTCATCCCGAAGGCACTGCGCATGGCGCTCGGCATCACCCCCGACACACCGCTCGAACTGATCCCGGACGGGACCGGTCTGCGGATCGAGCCGGTCCAGCAGAGTGCCCGCTCGATCGAGACCCGCGACGGACTCCCGCTCCTCGGCCCGGTAGAGGGTGCGGTACTCACCGACGCCGATGTGCGTCGGCTTCGCGATGACGTCCAGCGCTGACCTGTGGGCGTGCGACACCAGCGTTGCCGTCGCGGCTCTTGATTCGACCCACGAAGCCCACTCCGCCTGCCGCCGAGCCCTGCTGCAACATCGCCCTGCGCTCGCGGGCCACGCGGCGTTCGAGACGTTCTCGGTGCTCACTCGGCTCCCTGTCCCGCTGCGCCTGAGCGCGACCCAAGCAGCCGAGGTACTGGCGACCGCCTTCCCGGTCGAGTGTTGGCTCGACACCCCTGCGACCGGTGGCCTTTTCCGGCGGCTCGCCGGGCTCGGCATCGTCGGCGGGTCGGTCTACGACTCGCTTGTCGGTCAGGCCGCCCAGGCGAACCGGCGCAGGCTGCTCACCCGGGATCGTCGGGCGGAGCGCACCTATCGCGCACTCGGGGTGCACTACCAGTTTGTCGACTGACCACCGCAGCGCGCCTGACGGAATGTGTCGGACGCCTTCGGCAGACTGCGGGGCATGAGCCGACGCAATCGAGAGAAGCGGGCCGCCAAACACAAGAACCGGCGCCGGGCCACCCAAGGGCGCCCCGGCTTCGATCCGGGGCCGGACCGCGCCGCACTGCTCGAAGTCCTCGTGATGGCATTGAGCGCGGCTGCGTCCTGTCACGCCGACGACTTGCCGCGACGTGCCACCGAACTGCTCGCCGAGTACCGGGCGCTCGGGCATCGCCGCAGATGTGGCGGTGGGCAACGTCAACGGGCGCCGGCCACCACGAAACTTTGACCGTCGTCCTCAACCTTCTGAATCTTCTCGGTCGGATCCCAGCGCTGCAGGCGCTCCTGCCGCTGCCCGGCGCATACCGGCATACCGCGGCGGCGGCCAGCGATGCGGGCGGGAAGGCTCTGGGCAAGGTGCGCGCATTGCTGGCCAAAGCCGAAGCCACTGAGTTCCCCGACGAGGCGGAGGCGCTGTCGGCCAAGGCCCAAGAACTGATGAGCAGGTACTCGCTGAACGAAGCGCTGGCCCAGCATGACCGTGGCCGCCCGGCCGCCGCGGCCGCGCGACGGATTTGGATCGACAACCCGTACGCGACGGCCAAGGCGGCATTGGTACAGGTGGTGTGCGGGTCCAACCGTTGTCGCGCGGTGTGGGCGGAGGGCCTGGGATTCGTCACGGTGATCGGCTGTGAAACCGACCTCAACCTGGTCGAGCTGCTCACCACCTCGCTGCTCGTGCAAGCCAGCCGAGCGATGCTCAGCGCCGGACGCGGCGGCGGAGCGCAAGCTCGGTCCCGGTCCTTTCGCCAGTCGTTTCTCGTCGCCTATGCCCAGCGCATCGGTGAACGCCTCGACAGCGCGAGTGCATCGGCCACCGCAGAGGTCAAGCGCGACGGCCGACTGCTCCCCGCGTTGGTGGCCAACAATCGGGCCGCTGAAGAACTCACCCAACGGCTCTTCCCGGCGACGGTGCCCCGCTCGGTGGCGGTCTCCAACGGCGCCGGATGGGGCGCTGGCCGCGCGGCGGCGAACCTGGCAGTGCTCGATGCCCGCGATTCGATAGCGGGCTGATCACCACCGGCGCCGCCGCTGGCGCCGAATGGCAGCCCTATACCCGTTTGTCGGTGGGGAGACTCCCCGCCATCGCGGTCCATGAGAAACTCTCATCGTTTTCCCGGTTCGTGCGCAGTGGCCCCTCGGCGCGAGCGCTCACAGCACCGGTGATCGAGAGGAACCGACTGTGAACGAGCGACCTGGCGTAATACTGGATCAGCAGACCGGCGCGAGCCTGGGCCTGGGTTGGCGCCCCGCCACCGCGGCCGCCGCGTTCGCCCCGCAGGACATCGCCGACATCATCGGCGACGTACGCAATCCTGTTCATGTGGTGCGCGAAACGGCCACCGGGATGCTGGGTCTGGCCCTGGGCGGTGAGTTGGTGGGCGCCGCGGAATCGGAGTTATCCCTGGTAGGAACACTGCCTGCGATCTATCCCGAGTGGCTGGGGGACCGCGAGTTCTGCGAGGCGCATGGCGTCCGTTTCCCCTATGTCACCGGAGCGATGGCCAACGGAATCGCGACGCCGGCATTGGTCATCGCGATGGCCGAGGCCGGAATGATGGGCTTCTTCGGCGCGGGCGGGCTGTCCTACGAGGCCGTGGAGCGGGGGCTGGACGAGATTCAAACCGCGTTGGCCGGCCGGCCCGGGCTCGCCTGGGGAGCCAACCTGATCCACTCGCCCAATGAGGCCTCGCTCGAGACGCGTGTCGCCGAACTCTTCATCGCACGCGGCGTTCCCGTCGTCGAGGCCTCGGCATTCATGAAGCTGACGCCCGCGGTCGTGCACTACGCCCTATCGGGCCTGGACACCGATCCGGCCGGCAACATCGTGCGCCGCAACCACGTGATGGCCAAGGTTTCACGGCCCGAGGTGGCGCGCATGTTCATGGAGCCTGCACCGGCGGCGTTGGTGGCCGGCTTGGTGGCTGCCGGAAAGCTGACCGAGCGCGAAGCCGAGCTGTCCCGATTTGTGCCGGTGGCCGAGGACATCACCGTCGAATCCGACAGCGGTGGGCACACCGATAACCGCCCGCTGCCTGCGCTTTTCTCCGAAATCGTCATGCTGCGCGATTCGCTGGCCCAGCAGCACCAGCTGAATTGCCGGGTGCGGGTGGGTGCGGCGGGCGGTCTCGGCGCACCGCAGGCGGTCGCCGGCGCCTTCGCGATGGGTGCGGCCTACGTGCTGACCGGGACCGTCAACCAGGCCTGCGTGGAGTCGGGGCTTTCGGCACCCGGGCGCGCCATGCTCGCTAAAGCCGGCATCGCGGACGTGATGATGGCCCCCGCCTCCGACATGTTCGAAATGGGCGTCAACCTGCAGGTACTCAAACGGGGAACGATGTTCGCCCCGCGTGGCAAGAAGCTCTACGAGTGGTACGCGAGCAACCCCGACCTTTCCAGCGTGGTCGCCAAGCACGGCCCCGAGCTGGAGAAGATCCTGGGCACCACTGTCGCCGAGGTATGGGCCGACACCCAGCGGTACTGGCAGCAGCGTGACCCGGCGGTGCTTGAGCTCGCCTTGAGGGATCCGAAGTACCAGATGGCACTGGTGTTCCGCTGGTATCTGGGGCAGTCGAGTCGGTGGGCCATCAGCGGCATCCCCGAGCGGGTGTTGGACTACCAGATCTGGTGTGGCCCGGCCATGGGTGCGTTCAACAGCTGGGTGGCAGGCAGCCACCTGGAGCCGTGCGAGAACCGGCAGGCGGTCCAGGTCGCTCTTAACTTGCTCGAAGGTGCGGCCCACGTGACCCGCGCGAGTGCGGCCCGCTCCTGCGGGGTGCCGGTGCCGGCCAAAGCGTTCGCCTACAGCCCACGACCGCTGGCTGTCTGACGCGAGTGTGAGCGTTCGCTGACTGGGCGCGATCTAGCTGTTCAACCGCTCCGCCGACGTGACATTTTGGCGGACGACTGTAATGCATGCTGGAGCCTGGGCCGGGCATCTTCGATGTGTGATGGCTGCAACACTCTGATATTGTCCCGGCAGCGTCTGGCCATCGGGATGATCAGCGGACCCCAGCTGCAACTCACCGTCTCTGATGGCAAAACTTAGGCTTTCGATGCTTTGCGTCAAGGCCACTCGTAAGGAGACCCGTGGTAGCCAAACATCCACCTGTCGCAGTGGTCGGCGTCAGCGCGCTGTTTCCCGGGTCTGAAGAAGCCGAGCGCTTCTGGCGCAACATCGTCGAGGGTGCGGACCTGTTCTCCGACGTGCCGGAGTCGCACTGGCGGATCGACGACTATTACGACGCAGATCCTCGCACGCCTGACAAGGTATACGCCCGTCGCGGGGGTTTCTTGCCCACCGTCGACTTTTCGCCGATGGATTTCGGTATTCCGCCGAACGTGGTGCCCGCGACCGACACCGCCCAGTTGTTGGCGCTGAGGGTGGCGCAGCAGGTGCTGGAGGACTACGCCGGCGGCGACATCTCCGGCATCGACCGCGAACGCGTCAGCGTGGTGCTGGGCTCGTCCGGCGGCACCGAGATGTCCGGCTACATGAGCGGTCGCCTACACCGGCCGATCTGGGAACGTGGCCTGCGCGCGGCCGGTCTCTCCGACAACGAGCTGGCCGTATTCAGCGAGAGCGTGGCGTCGGGCTACACCCCGTGGCAGGAGAACACCTTCCCGGGTCTGCTCGGCAACGTCATCGCCGGACGGATCGCCAACCGCTTTGACCTCGGCGGAACGAACTGCGTCGTAGACGCCGCGTGCGCCAGCTCGCTGGCCGCGATCGAGATCGCGCTGCACGAGTTGTACCTGCGCGAGGCCGACATGGTGATCGCCGGCGGCGTCGACGCCTTCAACGACATCTTCATGTTCATGTGCTTCGCCAAGGTCACCGCGCTGTCACGCACCGGTGACTGCCGTCCGTTCTCCGACCAGTCGGACGGCACCATGTTGGGCGAGGGTCTGTCGATGCTGGCGCTCAAGCGCCTCGACGACGCGGAGCGCGACGGCGACCGGATCTACGCCGTGATCCGCGGCATCGGCACGTCCTCGGATGGTCGGGCCAAGAGCATCTACGCCCCCAGCCCGGATGGACAGGCCAAGGCCCTGCGCCGCGCGTACGAGGCCGCGGGCTACGGACCGGAGACGGTCGGCCTCGTCGAAGCCCACGGCACCGGCACCAAGGCCGGCGACGTCGCCGAGTTCACCGCGCTGCGCCGGGTGTTCGACGAGTCGGGCCGGGCGGACCGTCAATGGTGTGCCGTCGGTTCGGTCAAGTCCCAGGTCGGGCACACCAAAGGTGCTGCCGGCGCCTGCGGCCTGTTCAAGACCGTGATGGCGCTGCACCACAAAGTTCTCCCGCCGACCATCAAGATCGACCGGCCCAACCCCGGCCTCGAGATCGAATCGTCGCCGTTCTACCTGTCGACGCAGACCAAACCCTGGATCGCCGACCAGAACGTGCCGCGCCGTGCGGCGGTCAGTGCGTTCGGCTTCGGCGGTACGAACTTCCACATCACGCTCGAGGAGTACGCCGGCGCCGGCAAGCACGCACCGCGCTATCGCTCCTGGGACTCCGAGCTGGTGGTGCTGGGCGCGGACTCCGCGGACGCGCTGTCCGCTCAGGCCGGGGAGCTGGCGGCATCGCTGGTCGACTCGGCGGACATGCTGGGCTACCTCGCTCGCAGCACGCAAGCGGCGTACGACGCCACCCGCCCGCATCGGCTAGCCGTCGTCGCCAACAGCGTCGAGAGCCTGCGCACGATGCTTGGGGAAGCCGCGGCGAAGCTCCAAAGGTCCAGCGGAGAAACGTCGTTCAGCTCGCCCAAGGGCTACTACTACTCCTGCCAACAGGCCGGCCCGGTCGCGCTGCTGTTTCCCGGGCAGGGCAGCCAGTACGTGGGCATGGGTGCCGACATCCCGCAGCTCTACGAACCAGCCTTGGCGCCCTGGGAACTCGCGCGCGCCGGCCTGCTCAACGCGGACCGCGACCTACATGACGTCGTCTGGCCCAAGACGGCGTTCACCGACGAAGACCGCACCGCCCAGGCCACCGAGCTGACCAATACCGAGTGGGCGCAGCCGGGCATCGGCGCGCACAGCCTCAGCCTGCTGTCTGTCGTGCGCTCGCTGGGCATCGCGCCGGTGGCCGTCGGTGGCCACAGCTTCGGCGAGGTCAGCGCGCTGTGTGCCGCCGGGGTGATCAGTGACGACGTCGCGCTGCTCATCGCCCGCGCGAGCGGTGCGTTGATGGCCCAGGCCGCCGCCAGCAGCGACGGAGCGATGTGTGCGGTGACCGCCCCTGCGGAGCAGGTCAGCAGACTTCTCGGCGAGTGGGGTCTGTCGGTGGTCATCGCGAACCACAACGCCCCCAACCAGGTCGTGCTCTCGGGCGACAGCGCGGCGATCGCCGATGCCGCGCAGCGATTCAGCGCAGCGGGTATGAACGCGCGCCTCCTCGACGTCGCCACCGCCTTCCACTCCGAGATCGTCAGCTCCGCGGCGGCTCCGTTCGCCTCGTACCTGGCCGGCGTTCCGTTCGGTGTGCCGCAGGTGCCGGTCTACGCCAACGCAACAGCGCAGCCGTACGTCGGCAGCGCTGACCAGATGCAGGCGACACTGGCCAACCAGATCGCGCAGCCGGTGCGGTTCGTCGAGCAGGTTCAGGCGATGTGGTCCGCCGGCGCCCGGACCTTCGTCGAGGTCGGTCCCGGCAGCGTGCTCACCAACCTGGTCGGCAAATGCCTGACCGGCCAGGACCACGTCGCGGTCGCCCTGGATGCCAAGGGCAGAAACGGGATTCGATCGCTGTGGATGGGGCTGGCTCAACTCGTGGCCGCCGGCGTCCCGATGAACTTCGAAGCCCTGTGGGCCGACTACCGCCAGGGTGACGATCCGCGAACCCGTCCGGTGCCCAAGCTGACGATGAAGCTCAACGGCACCAACTTCGGCCGACCCGACATCAACGACGAGCCGGTATCCCGGCCCTCGAAAAACTTTGAGAAATCCACCCCCCGCAGTGACCACAACGGCCACGCGACCGTATCGGAGCCCCCAATGACAGCAGCTGATCCCATCGTCCCGGCGGCGAACGGCTTGCCGGCACATGTCCCGGCGCACGCACCGGTACCAGTTCAGACGGCGGCGGTCCCTATGGTCACCACGCCGCTGATCTCCGGTCCCGGCGCCGAGATGGTGACGCACATGGTCGGTGCGATGGGCAGCATGCAGCAGACCATCGCCCACCTGCAGGGCCTGCTGCAGACCCTGGTCTCCAGCACCGGAATGGCGCCGATGCCGGTCACCCAGCTGGCATTCCCCGCCCCAGCCACGGTGGTGCCGCCTGCGCCGGTCGCCGCCTATGGCGTCGCGGCCCCTCCGGCTCCGCCCGTGGTCGCACCGCCGCCCGCGCCGGCCATGCCCGCGCCGCCTGCGGCTCCGGCAGCCCCGATCAGCGTGCCACCAGCACCAGCACCAGCACCTGCGCCGGTGGCCACACCTGCGCCGGTCGCGACGATGCCGGCACCGCCCGCGCCGGCTCCGGTTGTTGCCGCGCCGGTTGCGGTGGCCGTTGCGCCTGCTCCGGCTCCGGTGGCTGTTGCTCCGGCTGGGGCGGGTGTGGATTTGGTCGGGGACATGTTGGCGGTGGTTGCTGACAAGACCGGTTATCCGGTGGAGATGCTCGATCTGTCGATGGCGCTTGAGGCGGATCTGGGGATCGATTCGATCAAGCGGGTGGAGATTTTGTCGGCG
>Ga0153954_1000686_pt1 | contig 24139 bp, 26 predicted proteins | sample TSFL038MetaG_FD_102277 | JGI IMG/M metagenome (GOLD analysis project Ga0153954, IMG submission 102277) | Attine ant fungus gardens microbial communities from Florida, USA - TSFL038 MetaG | ecosystem: Host-associated > Fungi > Mycelium > Unclassified | place: USA: Florida, Wekiwa Springs State... | reverse complement strand
CGGCAGCAGCGTCTTGCGCAGCAGCGTGTCGGAGGCCGGAACGAAATCGACCCAACGCAACCAATGGACGGTCTTTTGCTGCGCGTAAGCCGGTGTGCGACCGCTGGCGAGAATGCCCGCCATACCGGTCGACGCCACGGCAGCCGCGCTGCCGGCAAGCTTGATCACGCTACGACGCTTCGTAGTTGCCATCACTTCCTCCCGACATCAGGCCACCTCATTGGATGGCATCTCGTTGCGGGCATCGTAGGCAGCGTTCGCAATGCGATTCAAGCCGGACAGCGGAATAATTCGCGTTTTCCGCGAGGATCAGAGCAAGCCGGGATCGAGCGTGAAAAGGTCCTGCGCACGACCGACACCACGCAGGGCGAAACGGCCGACCGACACCAGCCGTCCACGTTCGTGCGCCGGCAGTGCATCGGCAAAGGACGACGAGATCAGGAGCGGACGGTCGACCGAGCGGCACATCGAGGCGATGCGGCTCGTCTCGTTGACCGCAGGCCCGACGACGGTGAAGTCGAGCCGCTCGTTGCTGCCAATGTTGCCGTAGAAGACATCGCCGATATGCAGGCCGAGATAGACATTGGTGGTCGGCCGCTCCTCGGCGCGGCGTTTCTCGTTCAACTCGTGCACCCGCTGGCGCATGTCGGCTTCGGCGGTCATGGCGGCGAGACAGGCCTTGGCGGGATTGTCGGCGCGGAAGATCGCGAGCGTGCCATCGCCGATCAGCTTCAGCACCTCGCCGCCCGCCTGCAGGATCGCGGTGATGACGGCATCGGCGTAGTCGTTCAGCATCGGGATGATATCGTCCGGTCGCGCCGTGTCGGTGATGGTCGTGAAGGAGCGCAGGTCGGAGAACCAAAGAACGGCATTGATGCGATCGGCGACGCCGCGCCGGATACGGCCCGCAAGCACGCGTCGCCCGGCATCGCGGCCGAGATAGACCTCGACCAGGGTGGCGGCGATGCGCGCGAGGGCGGCGTTCTTGACGGCGAGGCCCAATGCCGGGACCAGCCGGCGCAAGGCACGAATGTTCCCGTCGCTGAAACCGCTCGGATCGCGCGTCGCCCACGACGAGTAGAAGGAGTCCATCTCGCCGATCGTGCCGCCAGCCGAGAAGCGGTGGACGAACATCACCGCGTCGGTGTGGCCCACATCCTTCAGCTCCTGGATGATGGAGAAGTCGGCCGGTTCGCCGAAGCCGATGCGCCGTCGCAGTTCTTCGCCGCCGGTCTGCAGTAGGTGGTAGAATGGGCTGCGCTGCCAGGAGGCCGCCAGCTCGCCCTCGTCGCTGGGACCATAGTCTCGCACCGGCTCCTCCGGCTCGCCGTCGTTGCGCCAGCGGAAGATGCGGCCCTCATAGACCGGATGCAGCGTGTCGATGAACATGAGCGCGCGCGAGATCGGCAGGCCGGCGCTGCCGCACTTGGCGCAGAACGCCTTCAGCAGCTCCGGTTCGGGCAGGCCCTCCAAGCCCCGGCGGATGACCCAATCGGCGATGTGGTCGACGGTGAGCTGGTCCATGGAACACTCTTTAGCGCATTCTTGGTCAGGCGCTATGACGGCAGCGTGACCGACGTCAGATCTTACGCGACGGTATTGCGAAAATGGCAGGCGGCCAGATGGCCGGATGTCGTCGGCTCCAGCGCCGGATACTCGGCGACGCAGCGATCGGCCTTGAGCGGGCAGCGTGGGTGGAAGTGGCAGCCGGGCGGCGGATTGAGCGCGCTTGCGATCTCGCCCTTTGCCTTGGCGCGCGCGGCGATTGCAGCACGATGGAAGGGATCGGGGATCGCCGCGATCAGCGCGCGCGTATAGGGATGGCGCGGATTCTCGAAGATCTCCTGCCAGCCGCCCTGTTCGACGATGCGGCCGAGATACATGACAGCCACGCGATCGCTCACATGCTCCACGACGCCGAGGTCGTGGCTGATCATGATGTAGGCGAGGCCGAGCTCGTCCTTGAGCTCGAGCAGGAGGTTGATGATCTGGGCGCGGATCGAGACGTCGAGCGCCGACACCGGCTCGTCGCAGATCACGAGCTTTGGCTTCAGGATCAGGGCACGGGCGATGCCGATCCTCTGGCGCTGGCCGCCGGAGAATTCGTGCGGGTAGCGGTCGGCATGTTCGGGCCGCAATCCGACCTTGGCCATCATGTCGATGACCCGCGCCTCGATCTCGGCCTTATCGACGCCGTGCAGCGCGAGTGGTGTGGCGAGCGTGCGGCGCACGGTCTGGCGCGGATTGAGCGAGGCGTAGGGGTCCTGAAAGACCATCTGGACCGTGCGTGCCGTGGCCAGCCGCTCGCGCTCCTTGAGGTCCTTGCCATCGAGCGCCACACGGCCGCGTGTCGGCGCGACCAGCCCCATGATGGCGAGCGCCAACGTGGATTTGCCGCAGCCCGATTCGCCCACCAGCCCCAGACATTCGCCCGGCTTCACGTCCAGAGTGACGCCATCGACGGCCTTCAGGGTCTTGAGGCCGCCCGAAAGCGCGCCGCCCACGGTGAAGTGGACGGCGAGGTCGTCAAGCGTGAGCAGGCTCTCAGCCATGATGATGGCACCGCACGAGGCCGTCCGCCGGCAGCGCCGTGATCTCGGGCGCCGTGCTGCGGCAGATATCGGTCATGGCAGGACAGCGCGGATTGAAGCGGCAGCCCGTCGGATAGGCCTGGATCGAGGGCACGACGCCGGCGATCTCGCGCAGGCGCTGCCGGCCGTGCTTGGCGCGCTCGCCGAGCCGGGGCAGCGAGTTCACCAGGCCTTGCGTGTAGGGATGGCGCGGCGTCGAGAAGATCGCATCCGCCTCCTGCGCTTCGACGATGCGCCCGGCGTACATGACGGCGACGCGCTGGCACATGTTGGCGACCAGACCGAGATCGTGGCTGATCATCAGGATGGCCGTGCCCTTGGCGGCGCAAAGCTCGGCCATCAGGTCGATGATCTCGGCCTGCACCGTGACGTCGAGCGCCGTGGTCGGTTCGTCGGCGATCAGGAGGTCGGGACCGCAGGCCAGGGCGATCGCGATCATGACCCTCTGGCGCATGCCGCCGGAAAGCTGGTGCGGGAAATCCTTGATGCGCCGCTCGGGCGAGGGCACGCGGACCTGACGCAGCGCGTCCTCCGCGCGATCCATCGCCTCGCTCCACGACGCGCCCTGATGCAGCACGAACATCTCGGCGATCTGCCGGCCGACGGGCGAGAGCGGATTGAGCGCCGTCATCGGCTCCTGGAAGATCATGCCGATCCGCTTGCCGCGCAGCCGGCGCATCTCGGCCGCCGATGCGTTCTGGATCTTCTGGCCGTCGAGCAGGATGCGGCCGCCGGCCAATGACAGCGGAGAGCGCAGCAACCCCATGACGGCGAGCGCGGAGATGCTCTTGCCGCAACCCGACTCGCCCACCAGCCCGAACGCCTCGCCGCGACCGATCTCGAAGGAGACGTTCTCGACGGCGTCGAAGGTCGTGCCGCTACTGGCCAGCGCGATGCGCATGTCCTCGACCTTCAGAAGCGGCGCGCTCATGCCCGCCTCGTGGTCGATTGCGGATCGAGGCTGTCGCGCAGACCGTCGCCCAGCAGGTTGAGGCCGAGCACGGTGAAGAAGATCGCCAGCCCCGGGAAGACCGAGAGCCACGGCGCCGTCGTGATCTGGTCGCGCGCCTCGGACAGCATGCTGCCCCAGCTCGGGAAGGGCGGCCGGATGCCGAGCCCCAGGAAGGAGAGGGCCGCTTCGGCCAGGATTGCCGTGCCCATGCCCAGGGTCGCGATCACGATCAGCGGTCCCAGGATGTTGGGCAGGATCTGCGTGAACATGATGCGCAGATCGCCATAGCCCAGAATGCGCGCAGCCTGGATGTAGCCCTGGCTCTTGAGCGACAGGACCTGCGCCCGGGTGAGGCGGCACGAATAGGACCAGGCGGTGAGGCCGAGCGCGATCACCAGGCTCGAGAGGCCCGGTCCCAGGATCGCCATGATGGCGAGCGCGAAGATCAGCGAGGGGATGGCGAGCATCATATTGGTGAGGCCGCTCACGAAATCGTCCCACCAGCCGCCCCAGTAGCCCGCCGTCAGGCCAAGCGTGATGCCGATCAGGCTGTTCAGAAGCTGGCTCACGACGCCCACGGTCAGCGAGATGCGAGAGCCGTAGACGATGCGGGAATAGATGTCGCGGCCTTGCGCGTCGGTGCCGAACCAGAACTCCCAGTCGGGCGGGATCTCGGCGTTCATCAGGTTGGCGTCGAGCACCGGATCGGTATGCGCGATCAATGGAGCGAAGATCGCCACGAGGACGACGAAGCCGACGAGGGTGCCGCCCACCCACAGCGACGTGCCACCTTTCAGCTTGAACTTGCCAAGCTTCATCGGCCGTACCGGATGCGCGGATCGATCGCCACGTAGGCGAGATCGACCAAGGTGTTGATCACCAGGAAGAACGTCACGATCAGCAGGATGCAGCCCTGAACGGTCGGGATGTCGCGCTGGAAGACCGAGTCGATCAGGAGCGAGCCGACGCCCGGCCAGGCAAAGAGCTTCTCGACCACGACGGCCGCACCCATCAGCGAGCCGAACTGCAGGCCGATCGTGGTGATGACGAGAACCAGCGCATTGCGCATGACGTGCCACTTCACGACCCGGGGCTCGCTCATGCCCTTCGATCTCGCGGTGCGCACGAAATCGGCGTTCAGCACATCGAGCACGGCGGCGCGCGTGGTGCGGGCCAGCAAGGCCATCGGTCCCACGCCCAGCGCGACGGCAGGCAGGATCAGATGTTGGATGCCGCCATCGCCGTAGCCGAAGCTGGGCAGCCATTTGAGCTGCAAGGCGAACAGGTACATCAGCATCAGGCCGAGCCAGAACTGTGACAACGAGAGGCCTGAGATGGCGCCGACCATGGACGCCGTATCGATCAGGCTGCCGGGCTTGAGCGCCGCCAGGAAACCGAGCGGCACGCCGATCAGGATGGCGAAGAACATGGCGCCGAAGACGAGCTTCACCGACGGCCAGACGCGCTGGCCGATCAGGTAGGTCACCGGCTCACGCGTTCGGAACGACGTGCCGAGATCGCCGGTCGCGGTGTGGGCGATGTACTTGGCGAAGCGCTCGGGCAGCGGATCGTCGAGCCCCATCTCCTTGCGCATGCGCTCCATCACGGCGGGATCGATGGTCGTGCGGCCATCCTCGCCCATGCCCGAGATGAAGCTGCCCGGCAGCACGCTGAACAGCAGGAAGACCAGCGCGATGACCGCGACCAGCGTCGGGACGACGTTGGCAAGACGACGCACGAGGACCGAGAGCATTCAGACGACCGGGATCGCTCTCACTTGGCCGGAGATGTCGCGTCGACCCACACGTCCTCGGGATACTGGTGCGTGATCTCGGTCGGGTTGGCCTGCAGGCCGTGGATCCACGGCTGATGCGCCAGCACCGCCTTGTTGTAGTTGAAGAACCACACCGGCGCTTCGTCGTAGAGCAGGTTGTTGGCCTTCTTCAGGAGTTCGTTGCGCTTGGCCGCGTCGCCGGTCTGGCCGGCGTCGTCGAGCAGCTTGTCGTAGTCCGCGTTCTTGAAGCCGGTGTAATTGCCGGCCGTGCGCGGCGTCTTGGAATAGTAGGCGCGCAAGGTCGCGAGCGAATCAGGGCCGGTCAGGCTCGACGCGATCAGCGCCTGATGCTCACCCTTCATCAGGATTTCCGTCAGAACCGTCGCCTCGACCAGCTTCGGCTTCACCTTGATGCCGACCTTGGCCAGCATCGGCATGATCGCCTCGACGATCGGCAGGCCCCAGCTCTCGTTCTGGCTGGTCGTCAGCTCGAACTCGAAGCCGTCGGGATAGCCCGCGTCGGCCAGCAGCTTCTTGGCCTTGGCTGGATCGTAGGGATAGGGCTTCAGCGTCTTGTCGAAAGCGGCGGAGGAGGGCGGCAGCCAGCTCACGGCGCGATAGGCCTTGTCCTTGACCAGCCGCTTGATGATCAGGTCGGAGTCGATCGCGTAATTGAAGGCCTGCCGCACGCGCTTGTCCTGGAAGGGCTTGGCGCCGTCCACCAGGTTGAACTGGATCGAGCGTGTGAACATCTCCGCCACTTCGAGGATATCCTTGGAGAGCTGCGGATCGGCGCGATAGGCGACGTATTGGGCCGGACCCAGGATCGAGGTGTCGATCTCCTTGTTGCGGAAGGCGACGTCGCGCGCCGCCGCTTCCGGCATGATCAGGACTTCGAGCCTGTTGGCGTAGGGCTTGCCGGGTTTGTAGAACTTGTCGAAGCGTTCCGCGACGACGCGGCTGCCCGGGATGTGCTCCACGAACTTGAACGGGCCGAGGCCGACGGGATGGGAGGCGAAGTTGCCCTTCTCGACTTCCTCGCGCGGCAGGATCGAGGTCGTGTCGCCGAACAGATAATAGCCCGGGTCGACGCGGTCGGTGATGGTTATCTCGAGGGTGAAGTCGTCGATCTTCTTCAGGCCCGAAATCTCCTTGGCCTCGCCCTTCTCGACCTCGACCGCGCCCTTGATCAGGCGGATGTAGCGCGCGCCGGGGTAGCCCTTGGAGCCGTCCATGATGCGCGTGTAGGACCAGATGATGTCGTCGGCCGTCATCTTGCGGCCGTTATGGAAATAGGCGTCGTCGCGCAGCTTGTAGGTGTAGACGAGACCATCGTCGGAGACCGACACGGACTTGGCGAGCTCCAGCACCAGCTTGGAGTTGGCGGTGTCCCAATTGTAGAGCGTGCGATGGATCGCCTTGTTGATGATGCCGTCCTGCGCGCGCGGCGTCACATGCGGATCGAGGCTGCCGAAACTCGCGGCATAGGGGCCGGTCATGCGGATCGTGCCGCCCTTGCGTGGCGTCTGCTGGGCGTCGGCCGTTCCGACGGCAAACAGGGCAGCGACGGCAATCGCAAGCCAAGCCAATGTACGCATGATCCAGTCCCCTTGTTTCATCGGTCCTCTTGAAGTGGACCGTGGTTCGGCATTCCATCGTGCCTGTCGTTGCCGTGCAAGAGGAATGCCGCATGAGCTTGCCGAATTGTCTTCTGATCGTGACGGCGGAAGTCGATGCCGAGGTCGAAGCCGACTGGAACCGCTGGTACGATGAAGTTCATCTGCCCGATGCGCTCGCCTGTCCCGGTGTCCTGTCGGGTCGGCGCTATCTGTCGAGCGGCCAGATCGCCGAAAGCGAGCGTGGCCAGAGCCGGGGCCGCGACGCGCGGCTCTACACGACTGTCTACGAACTCGCTTCACCTGAAGCGGTTGCGACACCGGAATTCACCGCCATGCGCGGCTGGGATCGCTTCGCGCCCCACGTCCGCTCACAGACGCGGGTGATTTCAGCGCTTCTGCGCTAGGTTCGTCGCCAGGAAGCCGTTCAGGATCTTGTCCGGCGTGATCGGATAGTCGCGTACCCGCACGCCGCAGGCATTGTAGATGGCGTTGGCGACGGCCGCGCCCGCGCCGCAGATGCCGAGTTCGCCCACGCCCTTGGAGCCGAGCGGGCTCGACTTGTCATCGAAGCCCGGCAGCACGATCGCCTCGACCTTGGGAATGTCGGCATGGACGGGCACGTGATAGCCCGCAAGATCGTGGTTCACGAACGAGCCGTAGCGCGTGTCGATCACGCCGTCCTCGTGCAGCGCCGAGCCCACGCCCCAGATCATGCCGCCGATCAGTTGCGAGCGCGCCGTCTTGGCATTAAGGACGCGGCCGGCATCGAACACGCCCAACATGCGGCGCAAACGCACCTCGCCGGTGCTGGGGTCGACGGCGACCTCGGCGAAGTGCGCGCCGTAGCTGTACTGCGAGAACTTCTGGAATTCCTCGCCTGGCCCCGATTTGCCCTCGGCCTGCAGGTTGCCCGGCCCTTGGCCCTGATCGAGCTTCGCTTTCAATGCCAGGCAGGCCTCGCGCAGGGCGGCCGTCGTGCTCGACGCGCCGAAGGAACCGCCCGACCCCGGCGTCTGGGGGAAGCTGCTGTGGGCCAGTCGCACCGTCACGTCGTCCATCGGCACGCCCAAGGTTTCGGCCGCGACCTGCGCCAGGATCGTGTAAGACCCGGTACCGATGTCGGTCATGTCCATCTCGACCGTCACCTTCTTTCCTTCATCCATGCGCACGCGTGCATTGGCCGGTCGACGATAGTTGGGGCGGATCGCGGTCGACATGCCCATGCCGACCAGCCAGAGCCCGTCGTGCACATTCGCGGGAGTCCTGGAACGGTCGCGCCAGCCGAAAGCCGCGGCACCTTCGTGCAGACAGGAGACGAGGTTGCGGCTGGAGAAGGGGATGTGCTTCTCCGGATGCTCGGTCGGTTCGTTGCGCAGCCGCAGCTCAAGCGGATCGAGATCGAGCTTCTCCGCCAACTCATCCATCGCCTGCTCGAAGGCGAGCTGGCCGATGGCATCGCCGGGTGCGCGCATGGAATCGGAGACGGGCAGGTCGAGCGGCACGATGCGGTGCGTCGTCAGACGATTGGGCGCAGCATACATCGAACGTGTGCTGGCCGCGGCACTCTCGACATATTCATCCAGACGAGCCGACTGCGTCAGTACTTCGTGGGCGATGGCGGTGAGCTTGCCGTCGGCTCCGGCCGCCAGCCGCACGCGCTGGATCGAGGCTGCGCGATGGGTGGTCGCGCTGAACATCTGCTGGCGGGTCATCGCCACTTTTACCGGGCGCTTGAGCTGGCGCGCGGCGATCGCGGCGAGGATGGCATCGGCATAGATCGGCAGCTTGCCGCCGAAGCCGCCGCCCACGAACTCGCTGATCACCTCGACATTCTCCATCGGGATCTGCAGCGTCGAGGCGATCGACTCATGCGCATTGGCGACGAGCTGCGCCGAGCAGTGGACCGTGAGCTTGTCGCCCGCCCACTCCGCGACACTGGCCGGCGGCTCCATCGGATTGTGATTCTGATAGGGCGTGGTGTAGGTGGCGTCGATCCTGACGACACTTTTGGGGAATACCTTGTCGAAATCGCCGATCTTCGAATCGGCCTTGCCCGACACCATCGATTCCGGCGTGTAGGCAAGCTTGCGGCCCTGTTCGAGATCGTAACTGCCATCTTCATGCAGATACGAGACCTTGATCAGGCGCGCCGCCGCCGTCGCCTGCTCGAACGTCTCCGCGACCACCAGAGCGACGGGCTCGCCGAAATAGTGCACGCGGTCTTCATAGAATTGCGGTTTGGCGCGCGCATGCCGTTTGGCGCCGCCGCCCGACTTGAAGACGCCTTGCGCCGGCGCATTGTCGTGACTCATCACCAGTAGCACGCCCGGCGCCGCCTTGGCCGTGCTTATCTCCATGTCCTTGATCGGGCCGCGGCCCACCGTGGCGCCGACGATGACGCCGATCGCGGGTTTGGAAGAGGGCCGGACGTCGCCGGAATAGCGCGCCGCGCCGGTCACCTTCGCCTTGCCGTCCACACGGTCGAGAGGTTTGCCGATGATCGAATCGGGCATGGCTCAGCCTTTGTTCTGGGCCGCCGCGTCGCCCAGTGCGCGGGCGACGGTGCGGGCGGCGAGGGGAATCTTGAAATCGTTGTGGCCGTGGCCGTGCGCGCCATTGATCGTGGCTTCGCCGGCGGCGCCATAGAGATCGGGCGAAGCGGCGTTGCCGATCATCAGCTTCTCGGCCTCGAGGGCGCGCCATGGCTTGGGCGCCACGCCCCCCAGGGCGATGCGCGCGGCCTTCACCTTGCCGTTCTCGATGCCGATCAGCGCCGCGACCGAGACCAGGGCGAACGCATAGGACGCACGGTCGCGCACCTTGCGATAGATCTGCCGACCAGCTGGAGGTACGGGCAGGATCACGGCCGTAATCAACTCGCCTGGCGCCAAGGTCGTTTCCTGATGTGGCGTGTTGCCGGGCAATCGATAGAGATCGGCGAGCTTCAGGCGGCGCGTGCCCTTGGCCGACCGCACCTCGACTTCGGCATCGAGCGCAGCCATCGCCACTGCCATATCGGAGGGATGGACCGCGATGCAGGCGTCGCTCGCGCCCAGCACGGCATGGATGCGATTGAAGCCCCGCAGGGCCGCGCAGCCGCTGCCCGGCACGCGTTTGTTGCAGGGCATGGACGTGTCATAGAAGTAGAAGCAGCGCGTGCGCTGCAGGAGATTGCCGGCCGTCGTCGCCTGATTGCGCAACTGGCCGGACGCGCCATTCAACAAGGCCTGCGACAGCAACGGATAGCGCTCGCGGACCTTTCGGTCGCCCGCCAGGTCGGAATTGGTCACCGTCGCGCCGATGCGCAACCCGCCACCCGGCTCATCGGCGATATTCGACAACGGCAGGCGCGAGACATCGACCAGATGCTGTGGCGCCTCGACCTCGACCTTCATCAGGTCGAGGAGATTCGTACCGCCAGCGAGGAATTTCGCGCCCGGCTTGGCAATGCCTTGCAGCGCGCCGTCGAGGTCGTTCGGGCGTTCGTAGGTGAAGGCTCTCATGCCGGCACCTTTCCGGCCGCCTGCAGGATGGCGGCGACGATGTTGGGGTAAGCGGCGCAGCGGCAGATGTTGCCGCTCATGCGCTCGCGGATCTCGTGCTCGGCGACTTGCATGGCCTGGGCCTTCAGGTCTTCCGTCACCGCCGACGGCAACCCGCGCTTGATCTCCTTCAGCATACCGACGGCCGAGCAGATCTGCCCTGGCGTGCAGTAGCCGCATTGGAAGCCGTCGTGCTCGAGGAAGGCCGCTTGCATGGGATGCATCGCCTGCTCGGTCCCGAGCCCTTCGATGGTCGTGATCTCGCGCTTGTCGCAGGAGACGGCCAGGTTCAGGCAGGAATTGCGCCGCACGCCGTCGATCAGGACGGTGCAGGCGCCGCACTGGCCGTGGTCGCAGCCTTTCTTGGTGCCGGTGAGGCCGAGATGATCGCGCAGTGCGTCGAGCAAGGTGGTGCGCGGGTCGAGTTTCAGGGCGTGATCGGCGCCGTTCACTCTCAGACCAACATCCATCGGTGGGACGTCGGAGGGCGGCGGGGTTGCGGGAGGAGCGGTTTGGGGAATGGCGGTCTGACCGAACGCGGTTCCGTGCAGGGCCGTCAGGGCGACACCGGTTCCCAGCACGCCGCGGCGGGTGAGGCGATCGTTATCCATAAGGAGCACAACGACCGGCCCGGAAGGGCGTTGCAGCCTTGGGAACCAACGGTCACAGGCCGCATTACCTCTGTATGCAGGTTTCCGAGATCATGACGCGCGACGTGGAGACCGTGGCGCCTGATGCCTCGTTGCAGCAGGCCGCGTCCGCCATGGAGGCAATGGGCGTGGGCTCGCTGCCTGTCTGCGACGGCAGGCGACTGGTCGGGGCCATCACCGATCGCGACATCGTGGTGCGCGGCGTAGCCGCCGGTCTCTCGCCGGTCGACGGCCTGGTCGCCGACTGCATGACTTCGGACGTGGCCTATGCTTTCGCCGACGAAGAGGCCGATGAGGTGCTGGAGCGGATGAAGGTGCGCCAGATCCGCCGGCTGGCCGTGCTCGATCGGGACAAGTCGCTGATCGGCATCGTGGCTCTCGGCGATATCGCCACCGAGCCCCGGGCGGCTGCGCTCGGCAGCGTGGGCGCCGCCGTCGCCGAGATCTCGGAGCCGTCGCGGCCCCGCAAATAAGCGTCAGCCGCCAGACTTAGCCGAACGTCTTCTTGTACGTCGCGGTCAGTACGTGATCCAGGCGGGCGCCGGGCTCGAAATCGACCATGGCGTCGGGACGCTTGAGGCCGGGGATCTGGCGGTCGCAGTCGATCGGCGCGCCGATGGTCTGTACCACCGGATAGGTCGACGACCAGGCGCGCACGCCTTCGTAGTCCTCCTCCTCATCCGACACGTGCTTGTCACGGATCTTGCCCGAGGCGTGCTCGATCTCCATGCCCATCATGGTCGTGGCCTTGAACTCCTGGGCGTTGGGCTGGCGGATGATCTTCGAGCGCTCCGGATAGATGCGATCGATGAAGCGGTCCATCAGCTTCAGTTTCCGCTCGGGGTCCTCGATGTAGTGCGCGTTACCCCACGCCATCACCGAGCGGTAGTTCACCGAGTGGTGGAAGCCCGAGCGCGCCATCACCAGCGCGTCGAGATGGGTGACGGTGAGGCACACCGGCACGCCCTCCTTGGTCTGGCGGATCATCCGGCTGGCCGCCGAGCCGTGCCAGTAGAGATGGTCGCCCTCGCGCCAGAAGCCGGTCGGCGTGCAGAATGGCCGGCCATCGATGATGTAGGAGATGTGGCAGACCAGCGCGGCGTCGAGGATTTCGTAGACCGTCTTCTTGTCGTAGCGGCCGCGCTCGTGCACGCGCTTGACCTTGTTGACCGGCGTGACGCCGAAGGCTTCGGCGGTGTTCTCGGTGGGCGGAGTCGTCCGGACGCGGGTGGTGGTGTCGGTGCTCATGATGGGAACCTGGTTCGATTGCGGGCCGGACCATGAATGCAATAAGGTACAGGCAAAAGAGCCAGTTCCGACAATCTGGACTATACCAGTCATGCCGAGACCCCATCGCCCGGCCGCTCCGCTGGGCCTCGTCCTCGATGCCGCCTCGCGCGCGCCGCTGCATCGGCAGATCTTCGAGCAGGTGCGTCGCGCCATCCTCGAGCGGCGGCTCGCGCCCGGCCAGCGTTTGCCCTCCTCGCGCCTCATGGCCGGCGAGCTCGACGTGGCGCGCGGAACCGTGCTGCTCGCCATGGATCAGCTCATCGCCGAAGGCTACGTCGTGGCGCAGGCCGCCTCCGGAGTCGCCGTCGCAACGAACCTGCCGGACGACATGCTGACGGCGCCGCGCGACGCACCGACTCTTCGGGCGACCGCGAACGGTCGGAGCGTGGCGCCGCCCCTGTCGCGCCGCGCGCGGGCGGCCTTGGCCGACGCAGCAACCGGATTCGGACCCGAGGATGCGCCGATTGCCTTTCCCATCGGCCAACCCGATCGCGAGGCATTTCCCTTCGCGCTGTGGGCACGGCTGCTGGAGCGCGAATGGCGGCAGCCATCGTGGGCGGTCGCGGGCGCGCTGCATCCGTTCGGCCATATCGGATTGCGTTCCGCCATCGCCGACTATCTCGGCGCAGCCCGCGGCTTCTCGTGTGCGCCGGAGTCGATCGTGATCACGAGCGGCGTGCGCCAGAGCCTGTCGCTGCTTGCCTGGCTCGTGCTCGACCCCGACGACGCCGCGTGGATCGAGGAGCCGGGCTTCATCGGCACCCGCGAGGCGCTGGCTCTCGCCGGCGTGCGCGCCGTGCCGGTACCCGTCGACGACTCCGGCTTCGTTGTCGAGCGCGCGATCGCCGCCGCACCGCAGGCCCGGTTGGCGGTCGTTGCGCCGTCACATCATTTCCCGCTCGGCACGGTGCTGAGCTTGCAGCGTCGCCTCGAGCTCCTGAGTTGGGCCGAGCGGCACGGCGGCTGGATCGCGGAGGACGACTACGACGGCGAGTATCGCTACGCCGGCCGTCCTCTCGCGCCGTTGCGGGCGCTCGACCGGAGCGGTCGCGTTGCCTATCTCACGAGCTTCTCCAAGCTGCTCTTTCCGGCGCTGCGCTTGAGCTACGTCGTGCTCCCCGAGGCGCTCGTGCCGGCCGCTGAGAAACGGATGGCGGCGATCCATGCGCGTCCGTCATTGCTCGGCCAGGGCGCGCTCGCCCGTTTCATCGCCGACGGTCATATGTCCGCGCACATAAGGCGCACGCGATTGCTGTACGCGGCTCGTGGGGAAGCGCTGATCGCTGGTCTCGAACGCCATCTCACGCACTGGCTGGAGAGCGCTCCTGATCGGGCCGGTACCTACCTGATCGCACGGCCCGTCGCGGCGATCGCCTCCGGCTTCGACGATCGCGCCATCGTCGCCGCGGCCGCTCGGGCAGGTATCGCGCTGGCGCCGCTATCGGCCTCCTATGCCGGCCGGCAACGACGGCAGGGCTTGATCATCGGGTACGCCGGCACGCCCGAAGCCGAGATCGACTCGGGCTGTGCCATTCTCGCGCGCGTTCTTGGCGACGAAGGACTACGCGCTACACCGGGACCACGTAGCCGTCGCGGCGCGGGTCGCAGCCACCGGTGAAACTGCCGGTTTCGGGATCGACGGCGACGCCCTGCATGCCGCCAACCTTCATCGTCCAGTCCGGGCCGCTGGTCAGGCTGTGGCCGCGCTCGCGCAGCTCGCCATGGACCTTGGCGTCGACCCGGCCCTCCAGCAGCACGGCGCGGCCGTCGGTGAGACGGGCGCGCGGCGATTCGATCGCCTGCTGCAGCGGCATGCCGTAGTCGACGTACTGGATGAAGGCCTGCGGCTGGGTCTGGAGGATGCCGTAGCTGCCCGGCGTGCCGAGCGCCAGGATCGGTTTGTCGTCCTGCGTCACGATCGAGGGCGCGACGCAGACCGGCATGATCTCGCCGATCCTGGAGCGGTTGGGGCTCTTGGGATTCACGTCGGCCCAATAGAGGAAGTTGTTGCAGCAGACGCCGGTGCCCGGCACGACCACGCCCGAGCCGAACACGCTGCCGAGGCTCTGGGTCACGCAGACCATGTTGCCCTGGGCGTCGGCGATCGAGAACGAGGTCGTGTGACCTTCCTCGGCGATGTCGGGCGTCCACTGTTCGGTCGGGCCGGCGATCGGCTTCTTGTCGCGCACCCGCGCGCGCAGCGCCTCGACGTGAGTGTCGGACAGGAGCTCGGCCAGCTTCTGCTTCGATGGCGTGCCGGTCTTGATGCGCACGCCGGCGGCCAGACGAATGGCGCGCAGCACGGTGTCGATATGGTCGGCGCCGTTGCGCTCCATCTTCGAGAAATCGAAACCTTCGAGGATGCGCAGGGTCAGCAAGTACTGAAATGCCTCGCAGGGCGGCGGCGGCACATGCACCTTGCGGCCACGATAGTCGACCGAGACCGGATCGACCCATTCGGTGCGCATGTCCTTGAGGTCTTCCATCGTCAGCACGCCGCCCAGCTCCTGCAGGCGCACGATCAGCTTCTTGCCGAGCTCGCCACCGTACATCAGCGACGGTCCCTCGGCGGCGATGGCCTCCAGGGTCTTGGCGAGCTCGGGTTGCTTCAGCACGGCGCCGATCTTCGGCGTGCCGCCGCTGATGCTCTCCAGATAGACGCGGCTCCATTCGGGGGCGAGCGCACTGTGGCGCTTGAGCTCGCCGGTGGCGCCGTTGATCTCCTCGACATTGAACTCGATCAGCGAGAAGCCGTCGCGCGCCAGTCGGATTGCCGAGGCGAAGAGTTCGGGCAGTTTTTTGGTGCCGTAGCTGTTCACCATCTCGCACCAGCCGGCGAGGTTGCCGGGCGTGCCGACGGCCACCGGGCCGCGCAGGAGCTGATCGCGGTTGCTGAGCTTGTCGAGCGGGAAGTGGCGCGGGATCGAGGCCATGAACGAGAGCGAGCGCACGCGCCTTTCGCTGGCGATGTAGCAGGTGGCGAGGCCCTGGCCCGCAAGGCCGGACATGTAGGGTTCGACGACATTCAGTGTCGCCGCCGTGGCGGCCGCCGCATCGAAAGCGTTGCCGCCATTGCCGAGAACGCGCGCGCCGGCGGCGGCCGCCAGCGGATGAGCCGCGGCCACCATGCCGTGGCGCGACGTGACGGTGGGACGCTTGCCGTGTTGCATCATTTTTTTGGGACCCCTGGAATTGGCGGCGATGGTGGCGATTTCCCGCCGCCCGGGCCAGCGAGAAGTGCGCTAAGCTCGTCGTTCGAGAGGAGCACGATGCGCAGACTGGAATTCGGCTGGTTCCTGCCCACGGCGGGCGACACCACGGCTTATGGACTCGCCTCGGCGCAGATCGCGCCCTCGCTCGATCTGTTCGACAAGGTCGTGGCGTCGGCGGAAGCGGCGGGCTTCGAATACATGCTGGTGCCCGTGCAGACGGCATGCTGGGAAGCTTGGATCTCGAGCGCGATGATGGTGGCGCGCTCGAAGTCGATCCGCATGCTGGTCGCGGCGCGGCCTTCCTACATCAACCCCGTGCTTCTGGCGAAGATGATCGCAGCCTTCGATCAGCTCTCGGGCGGACGCATCTGCATCAACCTCATCGCCGGGCAGAGCGAAGCGGAGAACGCCTCCGAAGGCGTGAAGTGGGGCAAGGAAGAGCGCTACGAGATCATGGAGGAGGAGGTGACTCTCCTGAAGCTCCTGTGGACACAGCCCGCGGTCACCTTCGACGGCAAGTTCTATCAGCTCAAAGGTGCGCAGGTCCGGCCCCGCCCGCTGCAGAAGCCGTATCCGAAGTTCTATCTCGGCGGCGGTTCACGCCAGGCCTGGGAGATCTCGGCCAGGCATTCCGACGTGCATCTCTTCTGGGGCGACACCTACGATCGCATCCGCGCCAACATGGCGGAGATCCGCGGCATGGCGGCGAAGCATGGTCGCGAGAACGACATCGGCTTCGGCATGCGCCTGCAGATCGTTTGCCGTGAGACCGAGAAAGAGGCCTGGGACTTCGCGCACGGCCTGGTGAGCCACGCGAGCGAAGCGCAGAAGGCTTTCGTGAAGGCCCATTTCGCGACATCGGAAGCGAACCGTCGCGTGCGGGAGCTGGCGGCGGTCGGCGAGGTGATCGAGAAGAACCTCTGGACCGGCATCACACAGGTTCGACCGGGCGCCGGCATCGCCGTCGTCGGCACGCCCGAGCAGTGCGCCGACACCTTGCAGAACTTCATCGATCTCGGCTGCCACTCTTTCTGTCTGTCGGGCTACCTGCACGACGAGGAGGCGGAGCGCTTCGGCAAATGGGTGATGCCCATCCTGCGCGAACGCAATCGCGAGCGGATGCTGGCGGCGTAAGCCGCCAGTTCCACCGGAGGCTATGCCACCTTCAAGGCGAGCTCCGTACCGCGCTTGATCGGCAGCGTCATCGACACGAAGCCGTTGGCGGGGTCGCGAATGAAGTCGAGGAAATCGGGTTCGGCATTGTCGTTCAGGACGTAGCCGCCTCGGCGCAGTTGTGGCGCCACGACTTCGATCACAGCTCGCGCCAGCGATTTCGGTCCCGGTCCCGGCCAGCCGTCGATCAACACGAAGTCCACCGGGCCACCGAGGTCGCGCAAGGTCTCGCGGGCATCGCCGATGCGGATATCGACGAAGCGATCCAATCCGGCGCGAACGAGATTGCGTCGCGCCGTCTCGGCTTTTTGCGGCACCAGCTCGGAGCCGATCACCTGGCCGCCACCATTGTCGCGCATCGCCGCGGCGAAATAGAGCGCGGACATGCCGATGGAGGTGGCGAAGTCGACGACACGCCTCGCACCCATCGCTCGGCAGAGCATGTAGATCAGGTCGCCCTGCTCGGGATGGATGGAGAAGCCGTACTCGGCGAAATCGGCGGCGGATTGCGGACCGTTCGGCCGCGGGCCATCGCGGTCGGGGAATTTCCGGTTGCCGTGCAGGTCGGCGATCACTTCTCGGATGGTCACGTCGTGGATTGGGCCCGGCGGCAGGGCGATGGCGGTCGTCGCTTGCATGATGGGCGTCCTACTGATCGCGCCAGTCGAAGGGCAGCGGCGCTTCGCGGAAGGCGAAGCGGTCGATGTGGCGGGCGACGGCGCCCTTCAGCGCCTCGAGTTGGCCGTCCGCACTCGCTTCGAGCCGGCAGTCGAGCGCATCGGCATGCGCCTCCAGCCTCAGGATCGCATCGCCCGGCCAGTCGGCGCCGCGGGCATTGCGTGGGAAGGTGACGGTGCCGTGCTCGGGATCGAACTCGACGGTGAGGTTATGGCTCCAGTGCTTGCAGAGCTGCTGGAGATAGCGGCTCGCGTGAGCCGTCGGAACGTGGACAGTGCTGATGATGCTCATGGGAAAACCAGAAAGAAGAGGATGGGTGATGCCGTGCTGTCGCCGCAGGATATCGAGGCGGGTCTGTCGCACGGCATTGCTCCTAGAGGCGCTCGATCTTCTGCGCCGCTTCGTCGAGGATCGCCGCGATCTGATGCAGCGTCTCGCCCTTGAGGGTGTCGCGCTCGAAGCGGTCGTGGAGGACCGTCCTCAGGTTCTGCATCGCCCGGCGGACCGGACCGCCATCGGTGCGCTCACTCGCATTGCCGAGCTGGGTGAGGCGAGCGAACAGCTCCTCGACTTCCTTCTGGCGGGAGGCGAGATGCTCTGTGCCGGCGGGCGTGATCGCGAAGGGACGGCGGGCACCTTCGGCGGCGGCTTCTTCGATCTGTCCCATTTCCTGGAGCATGGTGAGCGTCGGGTAAACAACGCCCGGGCTAGGTGCATAGGCACCGCCAGTCAGATCTTCGATTGCCTTGATCAGCTCGTAGCCGTGGCGGGGCTGGTCGGCAATCAGCTTCAGTAGGACGAGTCGCAGTTCGCTCGAGTCGAAGACCCGGCGGCGGCGATGGCCGCGCTCTTCGTCGCCGCGGTCCCAGCCGTGGCGGAAGAAGCGATGGAGGCCACCGCCATGGCGCCCGAAATGGTGTCCGTGCGGACCGTGGCCGTGAGAATGATGATGAGGAAAGCGCATTGGATGCCTTTTTAGTGTGTCTAGTAATTAGCAAGATATATCTTGAGTCGAATTGGATTCAATCATCTTTGTGAAAAATCACAATTTTGCCTTAATTTAACTCGTATCCAGAGTGCGTCGCATTCGCAGGCGCTGATCTGGGACGGGGAGTGCATTGTGAAGCGTTGGTACCTGAAGCTGCATCGCTGGATCGCCCTGCTGTTCGCGCTGCCACTCCTCGTCGTCATTGCCACTGGCCTGATCCTTTCTGTCGAACCCTGGCTGATCGATCGTGCCGTGCAGCCCGGCAAGCTGACCGCCGACCGGATCGATGCGTTGCTGGCGCAACACGATCCGCGGCATCAGATGCAGGCGCTGAACTACCGGCCCTATGACGGCACGCTCACGCTGAGCGCCGGCCGTCGTGGCGGCGCCAGCACGACTGTCGATGTCATGACCGGCGAGACCAAGCCGCAATCGACGACAACGGCCCTCCTGATCACCGCCCGCCGCCTGCACGAGACGTTGATGCTCGACGCGCGCTGGCTGACCGTCGCCTCGACGGTTGCGATGCTGGTCATCTCCGTGATCGGCGTGCTGATGGGCTGGCCGCGCTTCGCCAATACCCTGGCGGGTTGGCACAAGGCGGTGGCGTGGGGGCTGTTGCCGCTGCTGATCCTGTCGCCTTTCACCGCGCTTCTGATGTCGATGGGCGTCGGCGGCGGCTTCCCGCAAGGACGCGGCGGCCGCGACGAGGCGCGGATGTCACTGTCGCAGGCGGTGCATGCGCTGGAAGCCAAGCACGATATCTCGGGCCTGTTGTTCCTGCGCGGGCAGGGGGGTCAGTACACCGCCCGCCTCGACGAAGGCGGCGAGTTCCGCGTCTACACGGTGAAGGCCGACGGCATCAGGCCCGTTCCGCGCAACTGGCCGCGCCTTTGGCACGAAGGCAACTTCGCCGGCGGCTGGTCGTCGCTGATGAATCTCATCATCTCGATCGCGCTGCTGACCCTGCTCGGCACTGGCGTATGGATCTGGGGACGCCGACAATTATTCCTCCGCCGCCTGCGCCGGACGATGCAGGTGAAGCCCGCTTGACAGGCTCCGCCAAGAGAGCGCCCGCTCGCTTGTTGTGAGAGCCAGCCTTCCCGATCTCAGTGCGCGACAGCTCGAAGCCGTTCTGGCCCTGGCCGAATACGGCAGCTTCGTCGCCGCGGCGGCGCGGCTGCGGATCTCCCAGCCGGCGCTGACGCGTCTGGTGAAGCGGCTGGAAACGTCGCTCGGCGTCCGGCTGTTCGAACGCAGCACGCGCAAGGTCCAGATCACCGCGGCCGGTCGTGAATTCGCCGCCGTCGCCGAGCGCATGCTGAACGATCTCGGCATCACCGTGCGAAGCGTGCGCGAAGTGGCGGAAGAGCGGCGCGGCCTGGTCGTGATCTCGAGCGTGATGTCGGTGGCAGGCGGCCTGTTGCCCGGCATCATCGCCTCCTATCGCACCGACCGGCCGGGCGTGGAGATCCATGTGCGCGAGGGCGTGCATGCCACGGTGGTCGAGGATGTACGCAGCGGTGTGGCCGATTTCGGCATCGGCTATGTCGACGAGTTGCCGGAGTTCGCTGTCGGCACTCCGCTCGGCCGCGAAACTTTCTGCGCGGTCGTACCGACACGGCACAAGCTTGCGTCCAAGCGACATGTGTCGCTCGCCGATCTCGTCGGCCAGCCGATCGTGGCCTTGCCGACCGAATCGCGCACGCGGCACACGATCGATGCGGCGGCGGCGACCGCGGGCCTGACCTTGCGTCAGATGGTGACGGTGACCCAGGTCGCGACCTTGCTGGGTCTGGTCGGTGCGGGCGTGGGCGTTGGCATCGTGCCGAAGGGCGCTGTACGCGGCCCGATGGGTCGTGGCCTGCGCGTGATCCCGCTCGGTCCGCCGTTGCTAACGCGCCGCCTCGGCCTGATCGCCTTGCGTGAGCGTGAGCCGACACCGGCGGCGTCGGGCTTTCTCGCGCTGCTGCGGCGGCGGTGGCCCAAGGAAGATTGATAACGAGAGCGCAATAATCTCGGCTATCAGGTCGGTCTTGGCATAGCCGCACCGAGGGCTATTGTGAGAGCTGGAGGATTCAAGTGCAGTTCCAATCCCGCAGCTACGAGGCCGAGAGCATCTCGGCTGTCCAGGAGCTCTATCACAGCAACGGCTGGACCGACGGTCTGCCGATCGTGCCGCCGACGCCCGAGGCGGTGCAGGAGTGCCTCGACTGGGCGATGATGCCGCCCGACCAGCTGATCGGCGTCGAGCCGGTGCGCGGGCTCGCGATCACGGCGGAGAAGCTCGCGATCAACGCCGTCATGGCCGGCTGCCTGCCCATGCATTTCCCCGTCGTGCTGACGGCCTGGACCGCAATGATGCAGGAGCCGTTCCTGATGCATGGCGCCACGGCGAGCACGGGGGGCTGCGCGGTGCTGGTCGTGGTGAACGGTCCCATCCGTCTGGAGATCGGCGCCAATGGCACCTTCAATGCCTTGGGCAATAGCGATCGCGCGACGGCCGTGATCGGCCGTGCCATCCGGCTTTGCCTGATCAACCTTATGGATGTGCGACCGGGCGTGATCGACCGCTCGACCCTGGGCCATCCCGGCAAGTTCTCCTACTGCGTTGCCGAGGACGAGGAAGACACGACCTGGGATCCTCTGCACGTCGTGCGTGGCGTCGAGCGCGCGGCCTCGGCGGTAACGGTGATGGCGGCCCAGGCGCCGCGCCAGATCATGAATGAGTGGACGACGAAGCCTGAGGAGATCCTCGAGACCTTCGCGGCCGAGATGCGCGCCAACCTGCGCCACTACTCAATCCATCCTGGCAACTACGCGATCGTGATCCCCAAGCAGCTGCGCGAGCATCTGCAGGCGGCGAAGTGGACCAAGAAGGACATTGCCGAGTTCGTCCACCAGCGCGCGCGCATCCATCGCCGTGAATGGGCCGATGTCGGCAAGGGCGCGGTCGTGCGCGACCGCGGGGACAGCGTCTATCCCGCGATGGAATCGCCCGACCAGCTCCTGGTGATCGCGGCCGGCGGACCGGCCGGCGGCTTCGGTGCCGTCATCCCGCCCTGGCTCGGGCACAAGAGCCGTGCCGTCACCGTTCCCGTCGGCGTCTGCGTCGACTGCGAACTGCCAAAGAAGTAGAGGGTATCGTCATGACTTTCCGCGTTCTCGATCCCACGCCCGGCAGTGCGCCACCCGTCGGCGAGCCTGCGCCGCGCCTCGACACGCTCGAGGGCAAGACCGTGGGCTTCATCTCCAACGGCAAGGAAGGCACCAAGGGCTTCTTCAGGCATCTCGAGCAGATGCTGAAGGACGATTACGGCGTGGCCAATGTCGTCTTCCGCACCAAGACGAACTACAGTGCGCCCGCCGACGCGCCCATCGCCGCCGAGATCAAGAGCTGGGATGCCGTCATCTCAGGCCTGGGAGATTGAGGCAGCTGTTCATCGTGCAGTCTGCACGACGCCGTTACCGCTGAACGCCAGGGCGTCCCTGCCTTCGGCGTCATGACCGAGCGCTTCATCAGCGCCGCCGAGATGATGAGCCGCGTGCTCGGCATGCCGGGCTACAAGTTCGCCATCATCGGCCATCCCGTCTCGAGCGCGACCGACGAGCAGCTCAAGGCCATGGCGCGTACCGCCATCGAGCAGGGCGTGAAGATGCTGGTGAAAGTCTAGAAGCGGAACTTTCTCATGCCGTCGGCGTTTGCGACGCATGAAACCGCTTGTGACCATCGGCGTCGTGTTGATCGTGCTGGGTATTGCAGGCCTGGTCGTTGCCAACGTTTCCTTCACCGAGCACAAGACCGTGCTCGATGCCGGGCCGATCAAGGTCACCCAGGATCAGCAGAAGACCGTGCCCATCCCGACCATCGCCGGCGTCGTTGCCGTAGTCGTGGGCCTCGGCCTCGTGTTCATGGGGCGCCGGCGTTAAGGCGGCCCAATCTAAGGCAGCCGGTCTAAAGCGGCCAGGTGAAGCGGATGTTGTTCTGGGCGAGGCCGTCGAGAACGATCTGTACGCCACCCGATTTCATCATCCACTCCAGACGATGATCGCGATACTCGCGGCGGATGGCGCCTGAGGCCAGTCGCTCGGCGGCGTTGCCCATGCCCTGGCTCGCTGCCTCGAACTCCTTGAAGGTCTGGGCGACCGAGGGCCGTTCGCACAGTCGCTTGTGCCAGGCCTTCAGCGGTGAGCTGTCTTCCGGGCCGATACCGTAGTGCACCGAGCGATTGCGGTAGGGCGCGACGCTCAAGTCGGCCCAGCCGAACGTGTCGCCGCCGAACCACGGCCCGTTCCCGAGCTTGCCGCTGAGCCAGGCCAGCAGCTCGCGCGTCTGCGAGGCGGCCTTGACCTTCATGTCATCGGCCAGCCGGCCTTCGGCGCGCTTGAACCAGCGGATCTCGCCCAGACCCCAGTTGATCGCCTCGTACAGCGTGTCGCAGACATCCTCGATCATGCGCGCCTCGGCGCGCTTCACGGCATCGCGCGGCAGCAGCGTCGGCGAGGGATGCTTGTCCTCGAGATATTCGAGGATGATGGTCGAATCGAAGATCCGCGCGCCGTCGTCGATCAAGGTCGGCACTTCGAGACGCGGGCTCGCATCGGCGAATGGCCCGGTCGAGTTGCCCGAGCCCAGCGCCTGCGGCGTCTCGACGTCGAACTTCAGACCCTTCTCGCGCAAGGCGATCTTGACCTTCTGGGCGTAGGAGGAGAGCGGGTGTTCATAGAGCAGCATGATCGGCGCCTCCCGGTGTCGAACCCAAGTTGTGTGCATCCATTGATCAGAATGCGGGGTTCGAAGGAACAGGAATACGCTGGTGTCCTTGCTGGAGACCCGGATTCCAGGGCCGTTCGCTGCGGGTCAAACGACCCTTAGATCCGGCTGCAAGCGCGGGGGTCGCGGGAGACGCTGCACGGTGGGGCAGATCAAGCGCGGCGGAAAAGGTCAGTATGGTTGGCCACACCATTAAATTTTGTACATTTGTTCGGTAACGTCAGTAATCAGGACCATCCGGCCGCCGGCGCTGCCACACCCTAAGGCAGCTCCAGTTTCACCTCGACCGCCGCGCTCGCGATCACCGCAGGGTCGTTGTGCTCGGGATCGGCGATATCCAGCCCGCCTTTCACCGCCTGCACCGTGACGATGCCGTGCGGCAGCGAGGCCTTCACCTTCTCGATGTCGACCTTGTCGGGCTGCTGCACGCCAATGGTCACGGTCACGAACATGTCGGTCTTCGGATTGACCTTGAGCGCGCGAAGCATGCTGAGCGAGCTGTGATGCAAAGCGTCTTGCACCGCGCGCAGGGCAGCCTTGGTGTAGTCGCCGCCGTGCAGGTCGTTGCCGGTACCGAGCTCGAGGATGACGCGTTTCCTGGCCATGATGCTTCTCCTAGAGATCGAGCCGCACGATGGCGGCGGCCTGGGCGATCACGGTCTTGTCGGTGCCGGCCTCGTTCATGATCTCAAGGCCGCCCTGCATGACCTTCACTGTACCGGTGCCGTGCGGCAGGATCTTCAGAACCTCCTGCGTGTCGACTTTGTCTGGCTGCGGCACGCCGATCAGCACCTCGACCTGCATGTCGTCGCTCGACTTGCCGACGGCGGTCGCCACGGTCAGCGAGTTGTGCCAGAGCGCATCGCGCAACGCGCGCACAGCGGCCTTGGTGTAGT
>Ga0153954_1000684_pt1 | contig 24184 bp, 23 predicted proteins | sample TSFL038MetaG_FD_102277 | JGI IMG/M metagenome (GOLD analysis project Ga0153954, IMG submission 102277) | Attine ant fungus gardens microbial communities from Florida, USA - TSFL038 MetaG | ecosystem: Host-associated > Fungi > Mycelium > Unclassified | place: USA: Florida, Wekiwa Springs State... | reverse complement strand
TCGGTCTGGTACAGCCGCCTTACCCGCCGCGACTTCAATGTCGCCCTGAACGTCCAGGGCGTCGGCATCGACGATCCCGATGTCGTCTTCTACGAGACCTTCGCTTGCAAGTCGGACCGCAATTACACGAACTATTGTAATCCCGAGCTCGAGAAGGAATTCGACCAGCAGTCGCAAATGACCGACTATGAAGCGCGCCGCAAGGTCGTCTGGGACATCGACAAGAAACTGCAACTTGACGGCGCCCGGCCGATCATCGTCCACGATTGGGCGGCGACCTGCTGGCAGCCCCAGGTCAAGGGGGTGAATCCCGCGGTCAACAGCATCTACAATCACTGGCGCTTCGAGGATGTCTGGCTCGATCGCTAGTGCCAGGGAGAAAGCCCATGAAGCTCTATACCCATCCGGTCTCCACCGCGTGCCGTCCGGTGATGCAGTTCATCGCCGACAACAACATCCCCTGTGAGATGGAGGTCGTCGACATCCTGAAAGGCGCGCACTACGAGCCCGCCTACAGCGAGAAGAACCCGAACCGGCTGGTGCCCATGTTGGAGGACGACGACTTCCGGCTGACCGAAAGCGCCACCATCCTGCGGTACCTTGCCGAGAAGATCGATTCGCCAGCCTATCCGAAGGACCTCAAGCAGCACGCGCGGATCAACGAGGCGATGGATTGGTTCAATTCCAATTTTTACAAGGATTGGGGCTACGGCCTCGTCTATCCGCAGCTCTTCCCGCATCACAAGCGGCCGGACGCCGCCGCCCATGCCGGGGTGATCTCCTGGGCGCAGGAGCGCTGCAAGACCTGGCTACAGGTGCTGAACGACCACTGGCTGGCGGGCAACAGGAAGTATATCTGCGGTGACCAGATCACCATCGCGGACTATCTCGGCTCGGCAATCATGAGCATCGGTGAATTGATCCATTGCGATCTGGCGAAGTATCCCAATGTTGAGCGGTGGATCGGCAACGTGAAGAAGCAGCCGAACTACGAGAAGGTGAACGATGTAGCCTTCAACGGCTTCGCCGCCTCGACCAAGGGGAAGAGTTGGGCGACCGTTTGACATAACTGTCGACACAAGGAGAGCGGCCAATGATCAAGGGTCTGCACCACAACGCCTACCGCTGCCGCGACTCGGAGGAGACGCGGCGGTTCTATGAGGGCTTTCTCGGCCTGCCGCTGGTGAACGCCTTCAAGATCGGGACAACGATGACCGGCCGCGACACCGGCGCCGGCGTCCTGCACAGCTTCTTCCAGCTCGACGACGGTTCCTGCCTCGCCTTCTTCGAGGCACCCGACATGCCGTTCGAGTTCAAGGAGCAGCACGACTTCGACCTGCACATCGCGCTCGAGGTGAGTCCCGAGCACCTGCGCGAGATGTTTGCCAAGGGCAAGGCAGAGGGCCGCGAAGTGCGCGGCATCTCCGACCACAAGTTCATCGACTCGATCTACTTCCGCGATCCCAACGGCTACGTGATCGAGCTGACGGCCAAGAAGGCCGGCCACGACGCGGCGATGGACCCGAAGACGAGCCATGCGCGCGCGATCCTGGACGAGTGGCAAGCCAAGAAGCCGAAGACCGCAAAAGCGGCGTGAACCGACCAAGAGGGGGAACGATGAGGCTGGCGGGATGGAGGTTCGGCGCCCCAATGACGCTTATCCTGGCGTTCATGGGAGCGTTCATCTTGCCGGCGGCGGCGCAAAACGTACCGCGCTTCCAGGTCGATCCGTTCTGGCCCAAACCCCTGCCCAACAACTGGCTGCTCGGCCAGATCGGCGGCATCAATGTCGATGCCCAGGATCATGTCTGGGTGCTGCAGCGTCCGCGCTCGCTCACCGACGACGAGAAAGGCGCGACGCTGAAGCCGCCGCGCAACAACTGCTGCATCCCCGCACCGCCCGTCCTCGAGTTCGATTCCGATGGCAACCTGCTGAACTCCTGGGGCGGTCCCGGCGAGGGTTACACCTGGGTCGGCCGCGAGCACGGCATCTTCGCCGACACCAAGGGCTTCGTCTGGCTGGGCGGCAATGCCGACACAGACAGCGCCATCCTGAAGTTCACGCGCGCCGGCAAGTTCGTCGGCCAGATCGGCAAGATCGCGCCGTCGGGCGGCAGCAATGACACGACCCTGCTCGGCAAGCCCGCCGACGTCGAAGTCGATGAAGGGAGCAACGAGGTCTATGTCGCCGACGGCTATGGCAATCGCCGTGTCATCGTCTTCGACGCCGATACGCTCGCCTACAAGCGCCATTGGGGCGCCTACGGCCACAAACCGGACGACACCAAGACCGGCAAATACGATCCGGCGGCGCCGATCGCGCAACAGTTCGGCAATCCCGTCCATTGCGCCAAGGTCAGCCGCGACGGCTTCGTCTATGTCTGCGACCGCATCAACGATCGCATCCAGGTCTTCAAGAAGGACGGCACCTACGTCACCGAGTGGTTCTACGAGAAGAACACTCTGGGCAACGGCTCGGTCTGGGATCTCGCCTTCTGGCCCGACCGCAACCAGACCTACCTGATCAGCATCGACGGCGAGAACAACGTGATGCGCATCCTCAATCGCGCCGACGGCCGCGTCGTCGGCACAGTCGGCCGCTCCGGTCGCTATGCCGGCCAGTTCCACTGGGTGCACACAATGGGCGTCGATTCGAAGGGCAACGTCTACACAGGCGAAGTCGACAACGCCAATCGCGTGCAGAAGTTCAAGCCGAGCTTCGCGCCGCAGTGACTGCAACCCATTGATCAAAACGCCGGATGCGAGCGGCCGCTGACTACACTCCACCCTTCGTGGAGACCCGGTTCCACGGCCAGTGACCTATGGTCGAGGGCCAAAAGCGCGGGGGCCGCGGGAGACGCTGCACGGTGGGGCAGATCAAGCGCGGTGAACGAGCTTGGTATGGCCAACCTCACCGTCAGATTCGGTACATTTAACGGTCACTATTGGTAACTGTCATTCGGAGCGCGGGCCTCTGGCCCGCGTTCCAGATGGATGTTTTAACGACCGTAGTACGCCTGCACTGTCGCCCAGGCGGCCTCCTGCAACACCTTCGCCGTCGTCGCGTCGAGGCCCGCCGTATAGGCGAGCCCGACGGGCGATTGCTTGAACAACGCCGCATAGCTCGTCGCCGCGGCGAGATAGGTGCCGGCCAGAGTCGGGTGTCGCTTATCGACGATGTACAGGTTGATCTCCGGATGCTCCTTCACTACGCGGGCGAAGGCGAGGCCGGCCGGGATCACCAGCGCGTCGTTGTCGTTGCCGGCCTTGGTGTAGGCTTCCGCGAGGCCCTCGGTCATTTCGGGCTTGTTCTGATAGGCCCACGACATGAAGAACACCGGCTTGGTGCCGTGCTTGCGCACGATGTCGGAGTCTTTCTTGGCATACTCGACGAACTGGCTCTTGAGCGTCGGATGGATGGGGCACTGGCTGCAATCCATCATCACCGCCACGTCGAATAGCCTGTCGTTCTTGTTGAAGACGACGTTGTTCTCCGGATCGAAGGAGAACGCACCGACGGCGTTGGGCCGGAAGTAGGACTCGACGTCGTGCCACTGCAGGCTCGAGCCGCTGATCGTAGCCTCCGTCGACCGCAGCTTCTTCGCCGCTTCGGCCGAGGCGCTGAGGCGCGAGACGTGCCCGCCCATGCCGTTGTTGAAGTAGAAGAAGCTGTTGCCGATGTAGAGGATCGACGACGGCGTCTCGCCGAGATCGGTCACCCTGGGCCTGGTCTGCGCCGACGCCGCGGTCGCGAGCAGAAGCGCGGCCAGCAAGGCCGCGACGTTGCGGATCATGGTTCGCTCCCCTCAACCCAGCCGGCGGCGATAGAGCGCGATGAGGCGTTCCCAGTGCCGCTCGGCGGCGGGCTTGTCGTAGCACCAGCGTTGCGGGAAGGCGAAGCCGTGATGGACGCCCATCTGGATCTCGAGCTCGCCGCCATTGCCCGACTTGTCGAACAGCGCCTTCAGCTCCTTCACCATCTCGGGCGGCGCGAGTTCGTCGTGCTCTGCACAGGAGATGTAAAGCTCGGCCTTCGCCTTGCCCAAGGTGAGGTGCGGGCTCTCGACGGCGTCGCTCACCAGCCAGGTACCGTAGAACGAAGCCGCTGCCGCGATGCGGTCCGGATAACGCGCCGCCGCTGCCAGCGAGTACGGCCCGCTCATGCAATAACCATGAGTGCCGACCGGGCCCTTCTTCGATGCCGGCTGCTGGTCCGCCCAAGCAATCATGGCGGCGATGTCATCCATGACGGGCGGAATGGTCATCTTGGTGCGCACGGCCCGCATGCGGGTGTGCTCGGCGCTGCCGTGCTCCAGCACGTCGGGGCCGTATTTGGTGTCCTTGCCGGCACGGTAATAGAGGTTGGGCAGCATCACGAAGTAGCCGATCGTCGCGAGCCGGCGGGCCATGTCGTGGAGCTCGTCGCGGATGCCAGGCGCGTCCATCAGGAACAGGATCGGCGGATAGGGTCCACCGCGTTCCGGATGGCAGACGAAGGTCTCCATCGCGCCGGCCTTGGTCGGTATGTCGAGTATCTGTTCCTTCATCGCCCTCCCCTTGCTAGGCTTCCACCAACTATAAATCCTAGGGAGTGAGACAATGAAGCGTGGTGTGTTCTGGTGCGCGGCCGCGATTTCCGCCGCGTGGACCCTGCCGGCGGCGGCGCAACTCAGCAACGACGTGGTAAAGATCGGCGTCGCGACGGACATGTCGAGTCTCTACTCCGACATCAACGGACCCGGCGCCGTGGTGGCGACGCAAATGGCGATCGACGATTTCGGCGGCACAATCCTCGGCAAGAAGATCGAGCTCGTGAGCGGCGACATCCAGAACAAACCCGACGTTGCGGCCTCCCTCGCCGGCCGCTGGTACACCGACGAGCATGTCGACATGATCATGGGTGCCGGCGCCTCGTCCTCCTCCATCGCTATCGAGAACGTGGCCGGCGAAAAGAAAAAGATATTCCTCGCGCCCGATCCGGGCTCGTCCGACATCACCGGCAAGTTCTGCAACCCCTACACCGTACAATGGACCTACGACACGGCGGCGCTCGCCAATGTCACCGGCACGGCGACCGTGAAGGCGGGCGGCAAGAACTGGTTCTTCCTCACTGCCGACTACGCCTTCGGCTACGCGCTGGAGCGCGATGCGACCGCCGTCGTCACAAAGGCGGGCGGCAAGGTGCTGGGCGACGTGAAGGCGCCGATCAACACGGCGGACTTCTCTTCGTATCTGCTGCAGGCGCAGGCGTCGAAAGCGCAGGTCATCGCGCTCGCCAATGCCGGCGGCGACACGGTGAATTCGATCAAGCAGGCTGCCGAGTTCGGAATCGTCAAGGGCGGCCAGAAACTTGCCGCCCTCCTTGCCTTTATCTCCGACGTCCACTCCCTCGGCCTCGAGCGTGCGCAGGGACTGCAGCTGACGGAATCCTTCTACTGGGACCTGAACGACAAGACGCGCGCTTTCTCTAAGCGCTTCGCCGAGAAGTTCAAGGGCAAGATGCCGACCCAGGTGCAGGCCGGCTTCTATTCGGCGACCCTCGCCTACCTGAATGCGGTCAAGGCGGTCGGCACAGACGATGCCGACAAGGTCATGGCGCATCTTAAGTCGATCAAGTGGGACGATCCGGTGAACGGGCCGAGCTATATCCGTCCCGACGGCCGCAAGATCCACAACATGTACCTGTTCGAGGTCAAGAAGCCGTCCGAATCCAAAGGCCCGTGGGACTACTACAAGCTGCTGGCCACCGTGCCCGGCGAGCAGGCGTTCCGGCCGATGGAGGAAGGCGCCTGCCCAATGGTGAAGAAGAACTGAAGGAGGTCTGTCATGGCCGATGCGTCCAACGTCTATGTCGGCGTCGCCGGTTACTTCGGCAAACCCGACGATCCCGGCAAGGTCGGAATCTTCCAGCGCGCCGCGAAAGGAGGCGACTGGAAGCATATGCTGGGCTCGGTCCAGGCCTTCACCGTCTTCGTGAAACCGGACAATCCGGAGATCGTCTTCGCCGGTACCAGCGACGGCGTTTGGCGCAGCACCGATCGCGGCGCCACGTTCAAGAAGGCCGGCTTCCCTGACGCAAAGAAGGAAGTCTGGTGCTTCATGGTCGACAGCCGCAATCCCAAGAGGATGCTGGCCGGCGCCTCGCCGCTCGACGTCTATGCGAGCGACGACGAAGGGGCGACGTGGAGCCGGCTCTCGACACCCAAGATGCCCGAACATTGCAAGGGCCCCTTTGCCTCGCGCGTCATGCGCCTTGCCCAGCATCCGACGCGGCCGGACGAAATCTTCGCCGCGCTCGAGATCAACGGCGTCATGCGCTCGACCGACGGCGGCAAGAGCTGGAGCGACTGCAGCGACGGTCTCCTGAAGCTCGCCGAGCTGCCGCACTTGAAGAGCCAGATCGTGAGCAACACGACGGCCGAAGGCATGCTCGATGGCCATGCCATCACCATCAGCCCGGCCGAGCCCGACACCGCCATTGCGGCTCTGCGCATGGGCCTCTTCCGCACCACCGACCAGGGCAAGACCTGGCAGGATATGGAAGTCGGCCGCTTCTCGCCCACGACTTACGGACGCGACATCAGGGTCTCGGCAAGCGAACCCAACACAATGTACGCCGCGCTCTCCGTCGCAGCCTCGAGCCACGATGGCGGGCTCTATCGCAGCCAGGACAGCGGCAAGACCTGGCAGCGTTTCGACAAGGTCCAGGTGCACGGCACGATCATGTCCATCGGCCTGCATCAACGCGATCCGAACCAGGTTTATATCGGCGCGCGTTATGACGGCGAGGTGTTCGGCACGCAGGACGGCGGCAAGAGTTGGCAGGCGATGCCGCTGCCCAACGACGTCCAGCACATCTACGCGATCGCCTGCGGCTAAGCGACGATCGCCGGAAACTGCTCGAGATTCGCCTTCCAGGCGCGGTCGTATTCGAGGATGCGCGCGGTCTCGGCCGCGACTTCCGCGCCATAGAGGCGCCCCAGCAGATGCAGCATGGCGTCGATGCAAAGCGAGACGCCGCCGCCGGTGATGACGGGGCCGGCATCGACGAGGCTCGCCTCACGCACATCGATCGCGGGATGACGTTCCCGCAGGAGGCCGATCGGCGGCACCTCGGGCGGCACGACCTCGCGCTTGGTCGTCGCCTTCCGGCCGTCGAGCACGCCTGACGCGCCCAGGATCATGCCGCCGGTGCACACGGAGACCAGCAGTGTGTCCGCCGCTCGTGCCTTCAGCGCCGCCAGTGTTTCGGGTCTTTGAGACGCCTCGATCCAGCCCGGCCCGCCGGTCACGATCAGTACGTCGAGCCTGGGTGCCGTCACGAGCGCATGCTCGGCCTGGACGACCAGGCCATTGGAGAGCTTCACCGAGCCGGCAACCGGCGCGAGCGTCGTAATCGCGATGTCCGGCCGGATGCGCCGCGCCATCGACAGTACGCCAAAGGTGGCGAGATCGATCGGCTCGACGCCGTCATAGATGAACACGCCGAATTTCATGTTGCAGTGCTATGGCACGAAACGTGCTCGGTTTCGACCATCGTCATGGGGAGACGACAATGAGCACCGCGACAATAGGCGCCGTCGCCGCGCCTCCGAAGAACATGGCCGCTATCGCGATCGCCGGCACCTTCGGCACCATTATCGAATGGTATGACTTTCTGATCTACGGCACCGCGGCCGCTCTGGTCTTCAACAAGCTCTTCTTCCCCACAATCGATCCCGGCGCCGGACAGCTCGCCGCCTTCGCCACCTTTGCCGTGGGCTTCATCGCGCGGCCGATCGGTGGCGCGTTGTTCGGCCATTTCGGCGATCGCATCGGCCGCAAGTCGATGCTGCTGCTCACCATGATGATCATGGGCGTCGGTACCTTCCTGGTCGGCCTGCTGCCAACCTACAGCCAGATCGGCATCCTGGCGCCGGTCCTTCTGGTCGTTCTGCGTTTCATCCAGGGCGTGGCGCTGGGCGGCGAATGGGGCGGCGCCTCCCTGATGGTGCTGGAGCATGCACCGGCCGAGCAGAGAGGCTTCTACGGCAGCCTGGTACAGGTCGGCTTCTCGCTGGGACTTGTCACATCGGCCGGCGTCTTCACGCTGGTTTCCGCCCTGCCCGAGGCCTCGTTCCTGGCATGGGGCTGGCGCGTTCCTTTCCTGATCAGCATCGCATTGGTCGCGGTCGGCGTCTTTGTCCGCGCCCGCATTCCCGAGACGCCGGTCTTCGAGGATATGAAGGCGCGCAACGACATCGCCGCCAGCCCCTTCTTCGAAGCAATCTTCAAACACCCGCGTGCTTTCCTCGTGGCGTTGGGACTGAAGCTCTCCGAAGTCGCCTGGGTCTACATGCTGACTGTCTTCGTGGTCGGCTACGCCACAACCAAGCTCGGCCTGCCGCGCAAGCTCCTGCTCGACTCGGTCTTCTGGGCGGCCTTGATCGAGGTGGCCACCATCCCGCTGTTCGGCTGGTTGTGCGACCGGATCGGCCGGCGGCCCTTCTACTTCCTGGGCGTCGCGTTTACGGTCGCCTTTGCGTTCCCGCTGTTCTGGATGCTCGACACCAAGGATCCGGCAATGGTGATGCTGGCCGTGATCATCGGCCTCAACCTCGGCCACGGCCTGATGTTCGCACCCGAGTCGGCCTATTTCCCGGAGCTGTTCGGGGCACGGGTACGTTTCAGCGGCGCTTCCTTCGGGTTTCAGACGTCCGCCGCGATCGGCGGCGGTTTCGCCCCGATCATCGCCACCTGGCTGGCCGCGCGGATGGGCGGAACGGCAGGCGTCTCGGTCATGCTGATCCTGCTGGCGGCGATTACCCTCGTAGCCGCCTTCTTCGCGCATGAAACCAAGGGCTCTCCCCTGCTAAAGTAGCCGCATGCCCGCCAAGATCCGCTACTTCGGCTGGTCGTCGCTCTCGATCGAGACCGACGATGGCGCCCTCTTCTTCGATCCGTTCTTCCGCCCCTATTGCGGCGCCGAGTGGTTCCATCTCGAGGACTTCAAGCACGCCCGGTACATCTGCGTGACCCACGGCCACGAGGAGCATTTCCTGGACGTGCCGGTGATCGCTCATGAGACCGGTGCAACCGTCATCGGCTCACCGTCTGTATGCTCGTTCCTCAAGCGGCGTCGCGGCATCCCGGACAGCCGGCTGCGCGTCATCGATCCCAAGCGTTTCGGCTCGCTCGAGGTGCCGGGCTTCAAGCTTTCGGCGTTCCGCTGGAAACATCGCGACATAAACCTGCCGCGGGCGTTGAGTCGCGCCCTGTTCCACGGCAATGCCACGCAGCTTTCCTGGGCCTGGAGCAGCGCCACGCGCGCGCCGTTCTACGCGCCCTATACCGGCTTCCACGTCGAACTCCCCGACGGGCTCACGATCCTGAACTACAATGAAGGCTTCAACACCAAGATGGCCGACGCCGAGATCGAGGATCTTGGCCGGCGTCATCGCACGGACGTGCTGCTGGCCGGCATGCAGCTCAACTTCGTGGACGATGTCGTGCGCGGCGTCGCGGCGCTGGAGCCCAAGGTCGTCGTGCTTTACCCGCCGCACGAATACTTCCACACCATGATGGGCGCGACCTCGGAACCCTGGCCTGTCTTTGCCGAGGCCGTGCGGCGGCGCTTCCCCCAGATCGACGTGCACATCGCTGAACCCGGCTTCGAGCTGCCGCTCTACTCCTCCGCCGTCGCCGACCAGCGGCAGGTGCGCCCGCGTTCCGTGACGGTAAGTCGGCCGGGCTGACGCACAAGGTCTGCGACGACGTCGACACGCTTGCCCTCAAGCTCGAAGACCAGTCGATAGACGCCGCGGCGCTCCGCTGACATGCGGCCCACGATCCCGCCGCGCGAAGCGATCTCGGCATCGCCATTCGTGACGGTCACCGTGTGTTCGAGAGCCATGTTGTCGTCGAGCCCATGGCAGGCCTCTTCGTTTTGGCGGTCGGGCTGCATGTGGAAGCGGCTGACGGAATCGCCCGCGTCGGCCAAATCCGGCAGCAACGCCGCCGCGATGGCCACAGCCAGATACGCGAAGCGCTGAGCCAAATCCATCCTCACTGCAATACAAAATCGGTGCATCGTACCATGCTAACCCCTTGGCGTCGTTGTAGATATCGCGTCGCAGTCCTACAGTGGCAAGCCTTGGGAGTAATTCTAATGAAGTGTCTTGCCTCGCTGTTGGTCGCAACGACGGCCCTGTTGATCTCGATTGCCAGCCTGCCTGCTGCCCACGCCGAAGTGGTCCGCCTCGAGATCACCAGCAAGACTCCCTACGGCACCTTCCTGCCCGGCCAATATGTCCTGATGAGGGGCAAGGTGCATGGCGAACTCTCCCCTACCGAGGCCATTCCCGATCTGGACAAGGCCAAGCGCAATGCACGCGGCAAGGTCGAATACAGCAGCGAGATCATGCTGCTCATGCCGGCCGACCCGACGAAAGGCAACGGCGCCCTGCTGGTGGATATTCCGAACCGCGGCAGGGTTTACGGTATCGCGCTCTACAACGGCCCGCGCGGCGAGCCCTTCAATTCGGGCAACATCCAACAAGGCACCGGCTTCCTCGAGGACCAGGGTTTCACCCTGGCCGAAGTCCAGTGGGAACTTGGCAAGGGCGCCGATCTCCCCACTTTCACGGGGCCGGATGGCAAGGCGCGCTTCATCGAAGGCGTCGGCTTCGCCATCGTGCGTGACACGGCCGACTTCCTCGCGCACAGCGCGGCAGATCCCGCCGGTACCGCCAATCCCCTGCACGGCGCGATCGACCACGTGCTGGCCAGCGGCAAGTCCCAGAGCGGACGCTTCCTCAAGACCTACCTGCTGCATGGCTTCAATTCGGTGAACGGGCATCGTGTCATCGACGGCATGCACATCTTCGTCTCGGGCGCCGGCGTGCTGCCGATCCTCACCTCCTCGACCGGCCCGCAGTCGAGCGGCGACGCCGCCCCGTCCTTCGGTAATCCCGAGTTCCGGGGCGTCAACGAGACCGTACTCACCATCGGCCAGGTCATGGCCGAGGTCGACAAACGACACGAATTGCCGCCGCGTATCCTCATGTTGAGCAGCACGACGGACTTCCTGTCGCTGCGCGCCTCGCTCGGCCGCACCGGCGGCACCGGCACCGAGGAGCAGCCAATCCCGGCCAACGTCCGCATGTATGACATCGCCGGAGCCTCCCATGTCGTGATGCCCAAGGCGCCGGAGTGCAAGCTGCCGCCTGCACACCTCGACTGGTCACCCGTCTCACGCGCCACCCTGCTGGCGCTCAATCGCTGGGTCGGCGCCAACGCGGAACCGCCGGCCAGCAAGCTGATGCCGCTCGAGCCTACGCACGATGCCGACGTCCTGGCAGCGCCCAAGCACCTGCCGAATGCCGTGATCGAACGGCCCAAGCGCGATGCCGATGGCAATGTGCTGGGCGGCGTACGCCTGCCCGACATGGAAGCGCCCCTCGGCGTCCATGCCGCGCAGCAGGAGCCGACGTCCTTCTCCTGTTCGCTTGCCGGGGCCTTCCTGCCGTTCTCGCCGGAGAAAATCGCCCAGCGCTACAAGAGCCGCGACGACTACCTCGACCGCATCCGCACTGCTGCGCGGGAGTTGGAGAAGGAAGGCTTCATGCTGCCCGCCGACGTCAGCGTGATCGTCAATGCCGCGGCCTCGATGGACTGGCCGCCGAAGCCCTAGGCCGTGCGACCGGCCGGTCCGGCGAAGATGATCGGGAGGACCACGGTCGTGGGTTCGCCCACGGCGGCGTAGCGGATGCCGCTTAGGGCCAAAAGGTATCGACGCCGCAGTTCCTCCCAGCCGCCTGCATAGCGCTCGCTGACATGCGTCACCCGATCGAGCATGATGTGGAGGTTGCCGACGATGCCGTCACCGCCGATGACGAATCGCACGATGATCGGGCCATGGAAATTGTAGGCGTACCCGCCATTCTCCTGCACGAACGCGCCGATTCCCTGCTGCAGCAGCGGCTGCAGCTCCGTATAGGGCTGGGCACCGGTGGCGACGGGGCCGCTTTCGCGCAGATGGCCATGGACCACGAACCGCCCTTCGAGAGGATCCATCGATCCACGCACCTCCTTCACGCCGTGGATCAGGCGGTCGTCGAACAGGACGAGACGATTGAAGAGCGGCTCGATATCGGTGCAGAAGCCGTGGATCGCCATGGGATTGGCGAGGTTGCGGCGAAAGGGATCGCCTTCGGTCAGCACCAGCGTTTCACCGCCGACAGTCCGGCGCTGCGGCTTGGTCAACGAATAGACGAAGGCGATGCGGCCGTTCAGGGCATCGTTGTGCAGCGCCTGGCTGCATCCTGCGACGTAGAGGCTGAGATAGGGCCACGTCACCTCGGAGAGGCCAAGCTGCGAGGCCGACCACTCCCGTAGCGTCGTCATGAAGCTCTCGACCCGAGCCGGAGCGATGATCTTCTCCGGCATGGTTCGCAAGTAGGTGTAGGTATCGGGCACATACCAGTAGTTCCAGACCTGATGTCGGTCGGGCTGATGTTTGCCGGGCTCGGCGAAGTGCGCCTCGATATCGGCGCGCATCGCCTGGGCAAGCTCCATCGGCATGAAATCGTCGACGATGATATACGGCTTGTCGTGAGTTGTCGGCGCCAACGCCTCCGCAGGTACAAAGCCCATAGGGTCAGGTGCTCTCCGCAGAAAGAATGTCACCGAAGAGCTTCCAGGTCTGCCCCTCGAAGCGCTGCAGCTGAACGGCCTGGATCGGATAGTAGTCCGTCGCGCTGGTCGATACGTTGATGCCCGGCAGAAGACAAGGCACGCGGAACTTCTGGAAGCTCGCGGCCTGCTTCATGACGTTGGCGCGCGTCAGCTCGTCACCGCAACGGCGCAGCGTCTCGGCCATCAGCACCGACACGGTATAGCCGTTGATGTTGCCATTGTCGGCGATGTGCGCTGTTGGATGGTACTTGGCCATGAAGGCCTTGAACTCCAGCATTTCCGGATGATCGGCCCAGGTCGGATCGGTCGCGTCCATGGCATAGGCCGCGGTGAGAATGCCCTGCACGTTGTCGAAGCCCGCCGGCTTCATCACCGTGCCGACGCTCGCGGCGACGTTGTTGACGTACTGTGCGGGCTTCCAGCCGAGATCCGCCACCTTGCGCATCGCCTGCGCGGCGAACTTCGGCGTGGCGATGTTGAAGAACACGTTCGCGCCGGACGACTTGAGCTGGATGATCTGGCTGTCGACCGTCGGTTCGTTGATCTCGTAGGTCACGTGTTTGACCACGCGGCCCGCTTCCTTGCCCAGCCCTTCCTTGAAGCCGTCCCAGTAGTCCTTGCCATAGTCGTCGTTCTGCATCAGGACGGCGATCTTCGCATCCTTGATCGTCGACAGGATGTGCTTGGCGTAGATCGCACCTTCGGTGTGATAGTCGGGCTGATAGCCCATGGTCCACGGGAAGCGCTTCGGATCGCCCCACTTGGAGGCGCCGGTCGCGACGTAGAGTTGCGGCACCTTCTTCTGGTTCATGTACTTGTGGACCGCCGTGTTGGTGGCGGTACCGAGCGTGTTCTGGGTGCACAGCACGCGATCCTGCTCGACGAGCTGGCGGATGCATTCCACCGTCTTTGGCGGCGAGTAGCCGTCGTCGAGCGTGATGAACTTGATCTTGCGGCCGTTGATCCCGCCCTTGTCGTTGATCATGTCCCAATAGGCGGCGATCGCCTTGCCGTTTACGCCATAGGCCGAGGCCGGCCCGCTGTAGGGGCAGGTGTGGCCGATCTTGATCTCGCTGTCGGATGCGCCGTCGTCGTACTTCTTCTCGGCTCGCGACACGTGCGGGGCCGCTACCAGGGCGACCGCCGACACGCCAGCCATGAACTCACGCCTTCCCGTCCTCATCGTTCCCTCCCTGTCTTGATGCAGGTGGGATGAGATTACACCCGTGCGGAGCAAATTGCCTGCCCCGGCATATGTGTCGATCAACTCGGGGTGGCAGGCGGTCCGACTTGCGGCGGCGGCGGCGGAGGCGACGGCGGCAGGGTGGAGATCGGTGGTGGCGGCGGCGAGATCGGCGGCGGCGATATAGGTGTCTCTGGCGGCGGCGGTGGCGAATCGGGTGGCGATATTGCCGTTGGCGGGGATGCTGGCGGCGATCCCGGCGGCGAGGTCGATCCCGGCGGCGACAGCGGCGAGAGCGGTGACAGGGGCGAGAGTGGCGTCGGGTTCAGCGACCCCGGCGGCAAGGTCGCGATAAAGACTGTGGGGTCTGTGCCTGGCGGCACCCCCGGGATGAAGACAACTGGCACGACGGCCCCACCAGCAAGCAGAGGCAGTGCGCCCTGCAGAGGGCCGATTTCCAGGATACCCGTGTTACCCTGAAGCGGGCCGAGCCCCATGAGAGGACCGAATCCCTGGAGCGGGCCGGAGCCGAAGAACTCGTCGGCGGCGAAACGCTCCCCACGCTCGAACGGATTGCTGCCCGTAAGCGGCCCCGCCCCTTGCAGGACGCTGCCGTCATAGTTGCCACCGTCGAGCGGGTTTGCGCCAGCGAGTGGGCCGTTGCCCGCAAAGGGGCCCGTGCCGGGGCGGCCGTCATTGCCAAATCCATTGTCGTCGCGATTGTCCCCGTAGTTACCGAGGCCTCTGTTGTCGCCAAATATCGGGGCGCCGTCTTCGCGCTGGGTGTCGCCCTGAAGCGGCCCCTGGAGCCCGCTGTCATTGCCATCTTGCTGGTTACCGCCCTGGCCTGGGCTGCCTTGCTGCTGTCCCGGATTGTCGTTTTGGGCGATCTGCGTTTCCTGCGATTCGATCTCGTCGATCGTCGTCATCAGGGTCGCAAGCTGCTCAGGCGTGAGCGTTACCGCCACCACGGTATCGGGCGGCAGGGCAGAATTCAGGCGAGCGAGCCCGCTATCGATCCCGAAGGCGGCACGGATGGCACCGGAGCGCCCGTCACCCTGGCCACCGGGACCTCCCGAGCGACCGCCCGGGCGATTGTTGCCCTGGTTGTTGCCACCGCCAGTAGGAGTGCCGCCCTGATTGTTTCCGCCCTGGTTCTGCTTCTGCTCGAACAAGGCGACGTATTGCGAAAAGCCTCCCGGCGGGATGGGCGTCGGCTGCGATGGGGCATGCCCCGGCGAGACGGTGATCTGCTGGTTCGACCGGGTCGTCGTGATCGTGACGCCTTGGCTCGTCACAGTGAGGCGCACGCCGTAGAGGAAATTGGCCGTGGTCGCGCCGTCCGGGCCGACCACGACGACGAGGATGCCACCGCGGATGCCCATCGAAGCCGACGGCGTCTCGACCTTGACCTCGGAGGTCTTGCTGATGACGCCACCGACGAAGCGCATGGTGCCACGCGGCACCTTCAACGACATCTCGCCGGTCTTCTTGGCAGGATCGTACACGTATTTGTCGATGATCATCGTGCTGTTCGGCCCGATGGTCAGCGATGTGCCGTCGAGGAAGACCACGTGCGCACGATCGTCGGCGCCAGTCGTGACCTTTTCGTCGGCGCTCATGTCGATGCCGACGCGCAGGATTCGCTCGCTGCCGCCCGGCGGCAAGCCCTTGGGCTCACCCTCGACCACGGAGGCGATGCCGACTTTGGCCCAAGCGGCCTTGTAGCCGAACACCATCGCCACGGCGAGCGACAGTCCTGTCATGAATGGATTGGTCTTCATTTCTTTATCGCTGCCGCTCTGAGGTATTCCGCCGCGCGTTCCTTGGCCTCTTCCGAGGCATCATTCGAGTCGCGCACTTCCTGGAGATAGGTCCGCGCGGCTTCGGTCGAGCCCAGCCTGTAATAGAGGACGCCGAGCTCGAGCTTGATCTGCGGTTCATCCGAGTCGACGAGCAGAAGGCGCTCCAGTGCCGAAATCGCTCCTTCGATATCGCCAAACTGAACGGCGACCTCGGCGAAGTGAGCGAGCGTCTTTGGGTCGGAAGGATTCTGAAGCGTTTGCTGGAACGCCGCCTTGTAGCTCGCGCGCAGTTCCTTGCTGGGCGCGGCTGGTTTCGATGGCTGAGTGCCCGGCGCCAACGTCGCCTGCTTGCTCGCCGGTGCCGTCTCCTGGGCTTGGCTACCTGCCAGCGCCGGAGGCAAGCCAAAGCCCGAGCTGTTTTGCGCCAGCGCCGAAACAGCGCCGGGTGCCGCAAAGGCCAGCGCCACGAGACAGCTCGCCGCCAGACTTCTTCTCCGCTCAGATCGTCCCGACATCACACCACCTGGAGGCGCAGCATCGTCCCACGATCGCGCCAAGTACCGGAAGCAAGCTTCCGGAGAGAATGCTTCCCACACGCCTATATATAGATTACCCCGTGCACATAATAGAGTGCGAGCGATTCGCAATGCACATGAAACACTGCAATTTTCAGGGCTTAGAGACGAGCAAAGATCCATGAAATGAAGCGACGTTCGCTGCTGCCCACTTTGGGCGCCGTCGCCTGCTGCCTCAAGTCGCAGGGGTCCGAGCCCAACACTGCCTCCCAAAGGAGGCATTTGACGGGCACCGGAAGTGACGCTCGCGACTCCGCCTTCAGGGCGTTCCACTTCGGTCTGCGCAACGCGTGACTGTCGACGAACGTATCAATATCTCACATTGGTCACGGGGCGACATATAGGTCCCGTGGTGGGATCGCGCATGCGTGGCTCGTCGTTCGCTGCTTTCGCCCTGCTCCTGCTGCTCGTCGCCGTCGCCATCATTTTCATGATGTCGGGCGGCCCCGAGCATCAGCGCGCCCTGCCCCATCCCGAGCCGCAAGCGTCAAAACCGTAGGCCAGATCGCTCATCACCCAAGATTGCGCCGCAATCGCGCCAGCGTCTCGAGCTGGCGTTCGTGATCGCCTCCAGCGAAGCGCAGCACGAGGTGGATGGCGCCGGCATCAACGTAGGATCTCAGCCACGCGACTGCTTTGCTGGCTGGCCCACCGAAACAGACTTGGCGCTTGCGCGTCACACCAGGCCGCACGCCGTAATATTGCTCGAGGTAGCCATCGATCTGGGCTTCAGCGCGGTCGGCATCATCGTCGATCGCCAGCGTCAGATACATCGCCCCGGTGAGCTGCGCCGGATCGCGGCCGGCGACGCGCGCTGCCTCCTTCACCTCGGTCCACTGGCGCACATAGTCGCCGGCACTCGGCGCGTTGGGGAACCAACCGTCGAACAGTCGGCCGGTCCGCTGTCGCGCCGCCTCGACCGAGCCGCCGATCCAGACCGGCGGTCCTCCCGGCCGATGCGGTGTCGGCCCCACGGACTGCTGCTTCAGTTTCCAGCGACCGTCCCAATCGACGGGCTTGCCAGTCCACAGGGCGCGGCAAAGTGCGATGCCCTCAACCAGGCGCCCGACACGCTTGTCGAACGGCACGCCTGCCGCTTCGAACTCGGCGCGAATGTTGGGGACATCCGTGGCAATACCGACACCCAGGATGAAGCGGCCCTCAGATATCCGGTCGAGCGTCGCCACCTGATGCGCCAGCACGACGGGATTGCGCAGAGCCGGCAACAGTACAGCCGTGCCGAGCTCGGACGTCTTCGTTCGTGCGGCGACGGCTGCCAACAAGGTGAGCGGATCGTGGCGCGGTCGCGCGGTGAGCGAATCGCCGACCCAGATCGAATCGAAGCCCAGCGACTCGGCGCGTTCAGCGAGGGTCAGAAGCGAGCCTGTCTCCGGCTCGTTGCCCATGATGCGCTCACGCGTCGGCAGCAGGTATCCAAGCTTGGGCATCGTCACTCCTCTTCTTTTCGTACGGGATAGGACAACGTTCGTTCCCTGTTGCCAATCATCGGACACGAGCGGACTATCGCGCCCTCAATCAGCGTCCGGAGTCGATTCGCGTAAACCTACTGAAAACAGGGAGGTTTAGCCGATGTCCGCGTCCAGCATCCCGACATCCGTTCAAGTACCGTGGTGGAAGGAACCCACCAAGGACCAATGGTACGCCTACAGCGCCGCCTGGCTCGGGTGGACGCTCGATGCGTTCGATTTCACCGTCTTCCTCTTCATCATCGGACCGATCGCCGACGAATTCAAAGTCCCGGTCACCGAAGTGACCATCGTGTTCACGTTGACGCTGTGGATGCGACTGCTCGGCGCGACCGCCGCAGGCTGGCTGGGCGATCGCATCGGCCGTCGATGGCCGTTGATGATCTCCATTCTGTGGTACTCGTTCTGCAATCTGATCGCAGGCTTCTCGCCGACCTTCCTGTTCCTGCTGATCTTCCGCACCTTGCTCGGCATCGGAATGGGGGCCGAATGGCCGGCCGGTGCAGCACTCGCCATGGAATCCTGGCCGACGCGCTCACGCGGCCTGATGAGCGGCGTCCTGCTGGGATCGTGGGGCCTGGGCTATGCGTTGGCCGCCGCGGCCAACTGGGCGCTCGCCGAAAACTTCGGTTGGCGCGGCCTGTTGTGGATCGGCATCCTGCCGGCGCTCGCCGTGCTCTGGGTCCGCTTCTTCGTCAAGGAACCGGAGGTGTGGGCGAAGAACAGGCAGCAGCAGACCGCCCAAAAGACCGAAGTCAGGCTGCCGCTGATCGCAATCTTCAAGCGCAAGTACATCGCCAACACGCTGACGGGCATTGCCTGGATGGCCTCGGCCTTCTGCGTCTACTACTCGATCTGGGCGCTGTTCCCGACCTACCTGCAACGCGAACTGCACTGGACGCCGGCCCAGGTCTTCGTACCGGTATTCGCCGCCAACCTGATCGTGTTTGCCGGCAGCGCGCTATGGGGCTATGTGGCCGACAAGTGGGGACGCCGACCGGGCATCTACATCCCGGCGATCATCGGCATCTTCGTGACACCGCTCTATCTCTACACCACGGATCCGACCTGGATCGTCGCCGGCTTCATCCTGCAAGGCCTGTTCGCCGGCTCGATCTACGGCCAGAACCCGAGCTATCTCTGCGAACGCTTCCCGACCGAGGTGCGGGCAACCGCCTCCGGCTTCGTCTATCACCAGGGCGCGATCTGGGGCGGCCTGATCGCACCGGTGCTGAGCTACTTCGCCAATGAGCAGCACATGGGCTATGCAATGCCGATGATGGTCAGCACCATGGCCTTCTCGGTGCTGGTCGTAGTGTTCGTGCTCATGGGTCCTGAAACCCGCGGCAAGCATCTCACATCCGATGTCGAGGTCTTCGCCCCTGCGGAGTGACCTCCTCGAGCCCGACCCGCTGGAACGTGAACCGCCCGGCCTCTAGAATGCCGAGCGGGAATGACAACCGAAACAGGCAACGCAGTCCCCTCGCCCACGGATCAGGACGAGGCTGATCTCGTATCTCTCCAGCCCGGCCAGGCGATCGGGCGCTACGAGATCGTCGCCATCCTGGGCCAGGGCGGTTTCGGCATCACCTATCGCGCGCGCGACACGCAACTAGGCCGCGAGGTCGCGATCAAGGAATATCTGCCGACGGCACTCGCCGTACGCACCGGCGGCCTCACCGTGAGGCCGCGCTCGACAAGGGCAGCGGAGGATTTCGACTGGGGCCGCTCCCGCTTCGTCGATGAAGGCCGCACGCTCGCCACGCTGCAGCGGGCCCGTGGTATCGTGCGTGTCTTCGACTTCCTGGAAGCCAACGGCACGGCCTACATCGTCATGGAGCTGGCGCCCGGCCGCACCATGGAAAGCCGGCTGGCGACGGGCACCCTCTCCGCCGCCGAGATCGACCGCATCCTGTGGCCGTTGCTCGACGGGCTGGAGCAGGTCCACGCCACGGGCTTCCTGCATCGCGATATCAAGCCCGCCAACATCCTGCTCGATGGGGCCGGCAATCCGACGCTGATCGACTTCGGCGCCTCGCGTGTGCCGAAGGAAGGCGCGACCTCAGCGATGACCGCGATCTTCACGCCAGGCTTCGCCGCCGCCGAGCAGTTCACCTCTGCCAAGCAAGGTCCGTGGACCGACATCTACGGCGTCGCCGCCACGCTCTATAACGCCATCACCGGCACGGCGCCGCCGAGCGCCTTCGATCGCATGCTGGGCGACAGCTACAAGCCTTTGGCCGAATTGAAACCGGAAGGTTTCAGCCCGGCTCTGCTCGTGGGCATCGACAACGGCCTCGCCGTGCGCGCGACGGGACGACCGCAGAACATCGCCAAATGGCGCACGATCCTGCGCGGTGAAACGGCCCCGGGGCTGGCCGCGCCCTCGCCGTCTCAGCCGGAAACTGTTGTTACCCTTCCGCCGCCGGCGGCGAAACCCAGGCGGACGGCGCTCTGGATCGGGCTCGCGGTCGTGATCCTGGTGTTGGGTGGCGCCGGCTACTATTTCGGCGTTGCACGACCGGCTGCTCTTGCCGAAGCCGAGCGGCTGGCCAAGCTGGAGGCCGAGCGCGCCGAAGAGAAGATCGCGCAGGAGAAGCAGGAAGCCGCGGCGAAGCTCGCGGCGGACGAAGCCAAGGCGAAAGCCGAGGCCGATGAAAAGCTTCGTGCCCAGCAGCGCGAGGAAGAACTCCGCAAAGCCCAGGAAGACGCCCGCAAGAAGGCCGAGGCCGAGTTCGCGGAGAAGCAGCGCGCCGATGAGGAAGCCCGGAAAAAAGCCGGGGCGGCGAATCCCAAGGCGGCCGAAGCTGCGGAGAACGCGCTTCATCTCGGCACCGTCGACCGTCAGCACATCCAGGTCGCGCTATCCGCGCTCGGCCATGCCACGAACCGAACCGACGGTGTCCTGGACAACCGCACGCGCGACATGATCGGCGACTGGCAGAAGGGGCGCGGCGATCCGCCGACACGCTTCCTCACCGGTCCGCAGAACCAGGCGCTGCTCAAGGACGCCCTGCCCGCCATCTCCAGGTTCGACGCCGATCAGAAGAAGCTCGACGACCAGAAGAAGACGGATCCGGCGGCAAAGAAGCCCGACGCCACGCCAGCACTGGCCACCGCCTTCGATGGCACCTACAGCGGCACCGCGACTTTCCCCAATGGCGCTTCGGTCAACACCTCGGCGCGGGTCGTCAACGGCAACGGCTCGGGCTCATGGCCCGTCGGTCGCTGCGGCACCACGGTCACGTACAATCTCTCGATCGATCAGACCGGCAATGCCCGCATCGCCATGAATGGCTGGAACTCGCAGTGCCAGCCCAACCCGATGAACCTCGCGGGCCATGTGCAGAACAACCAGCTCCAGTTCACCTTTCCTTACGGCGGCACCCAGACGGGCTACATCAGCCTGGCGCGGCATCCCTAACACTCGTCAGGCGAGCTTCATCAGCGCCAGTCCGGCCACGATCAGCGTCGCCGCGATCAGTCGCAGAAATCCGGCCGGCTCACCCAGCACGACGATGCCGACGACGAAGGCTCCAACAGCGCCGATTCCCGTCCAGACGGTATAGGCGGTGCCGAGCGGCAGTGTGCGCATCGACGCCGACAGCAGGGCGATGCTCGCGACCATTGCCACCAATGTCACGGCAGTGGGACCGAGACGCGTGAAGCCTTCCGACGCCTTCATGGAGAAGGCCCAGACGACTTCGAGCAACCCGGCGAATATCAGCAGCATCCAGGCCACGGCGACCCTCCTTCAAAGGGCCGGGCCGTCCCGGACTTCTACCCATTCTGCATGGAGGAGGGCGTTGCCTCGCTTCCTGAAAAGTGGGAGCGCGCGGCGACAAATCAAGCATGGATCGCGAAAGCTGGCGTCCCAACGTTGATGAAACTGATAACTACGTTTCCGCTGGGAGACTATGAAATTTCAGTCATTCGCAGGCGGACTTTGCCGTAAGCAGCCAAGTGGTACCCAAAGCGCTACGATCCGGTATGACCAGGACAAAAAACCTCACTTTCAACCTCATGAGCGAAGCGCTCCAGCGAGCACCGCAGCGAGGATCTCTCGTCGCCGTCTTGAAGGGCGACATGCGTGGTGTAAGAAACCTTGCCATTCAAGTATCCGCTCACCTCACGAACTTCACCTTTTGGAGTTCGATAGCACTTGCCAACCAGAATGCCCTCAAGGCATCGGATACCTGTTCAAATCGTGTGAGGGAAAGGCAAAATGGCTCCCCGGATCGGCCTGGCCCTTGGCAGCGGCTCAGCCCGCGGCTGGGCGCATGTCGGCGTCATCGATGCGCTGATCGAGGCTGGCATTGAACCCAACATCGTCTGCGGCACGTCCATGGGTGCGCTGGTCGGCGCGGCTCACGTGGCCGACCGGATGGCCGAACTGCGTCAATGGGCAACAACAGCGACATGGCGCAAGATTGCCCGGCTGACGGACCTTCGGCTTTCTGGCGGCGGGCTCATCAGCGGCCGCCAAGTCGTGGCTTTTCTGCAAGGACTTGGCATCGATGCTCCGATCGAGAGCTATGCTACACAATACGCTGCCGTTGCCACCGACATGGCGACGGGCCGCGAGATCTGGCTGCAAACAGGACCGATCCACGAGGCGGTGCGTGCTTCGATTGCGCTCCCTGGCATTTTCAGCCCGTCCTGGATGGATGGCAAATGGCTGCTCGATGGCGGGCTTGCCAATCCCATTCCAGTCTCGGTCTGCCGCGCGTTGGGCGCTGATGTGATCATCGCAGTGAACCTCAACGGCGAATTATTGGGGAGACGCTACATCGAGCCCGAGCCGGCCGCTGAGACCCAACCATCGCGCATCTCTGTCGAAGTCGTTCGGCGCATGCTGGGTCAGTTGCCGCTGCCGTTGCAAAGGAGAAGGTCAAGCTCCGCCTCAAAACGTGATGTACCACCCGGACCGGGATATTTCGATGTGTTGGCCACCGCCATCAACATCATGCAGGACCATATTACCCGCACACGTCTTGCTGGCGAGCCGCCTCATGTGATGTTGGTGCCGCGGCTCCGCAGCATTGGATTGATGGAGTTCAATCGTGCTGAAGAAGCAATCGCCGAGGGTCGCGCTTGCGTCGAACAAGCCCTGCCGACTCTGAGGCGTTATTTGTAATGCGGTCACTGAACGCGTGCGTGTCTAGCGCCACTGCCGGGGCCGTATGGACCATCGCTCATCGACGGCAATCGCGCTCAGGGAGCGCCACACGCCTGAAGTGGGACGGAGCGCTGGATGCGCCTGATCCTAACTCGTTCGCGGCGTAGTATGGGTTGGCATCCAGCAAGAGCGTATTTGCTTGCTATCGCCTGCATATGCGCCCATATGAGTCTGGTCGAAAGACGGACATCTGATTTGGTCCGCGCGCCGGTCCCGCTCTTGAGCTACCGACAGCCCGCTCCACGACACTTGATCCTGAAATAAATGCGAGTTCGACGGCCAGCACGTGCCGCCACGCGTTCGTTCGCGGAGTGGCACGCGGCCAGCATATATCTACGTTCGTGAAAGGGTCCCCCAATGGCGACCGGAACTGTCAAATGGTTCAACATTCAGAAGGGCTTCGGCTTCATTCAGCCGGACAACGGCGGCGCGGATGCGTTCGTCCACATCAGCGCGGTTGAGCGCGCCGGCATGAGCATGTTGAGCGAAGGCCAGAAGCTGGAGTTCGAGCTCGCTGCTGATCGCCGTAGCGGCAAGATGGCGGCTGAAAATCTCAAGGCCTGCGCTGCCTGAGACTGACCGCCGGTGACGGTGGTTTGCCCCTTCGCCCTGCCCGTCTGCGGATGTACCGGCGGGTCCTGGGTACGAAAGAGGCATAAGGTCCGGTCTCGCTTCCGAAAGGAGGCGGGACCGTTTCTTTGAGCATCGCTACAATCCTTTCTTACCGCTCGCTCTGCCGATGATCTTCGAATGCCATCTACGGCTACGGTTTCTGTGTCATCGATCATGCGGCCCTCTGTGCCAGATCCTCACTGGGCTGACGGCGACTCATCGAAAGGCGAAGCGTCGAAGCGGTGCCTCTCGTTCATATTGAGCTGGCTGACATCATCTCCTTCGTCGATGGTCGCTCTTCACCTTGGCGGTCGTCGCGCCGCGCCGCGCTCATAGAGGTCAAACGGGCGACGTGCCGCACCAAACGCTTCCAGGTGGCCGCGTGCGGCAAAGCCTAGCCATTCCAGCCACTGGCGCCGGAAGGCGTTACGCACGTCACATACGACTTGCAACCTCGGCCAGCGATGTTGCCAGACGTCGACCTGCAGTCAGGACATCCACATGAGGTTCATCAGATCATCTTGTACCAAGCTCTCGATGGTGGCGAGCCACGGCATTGCATTGCCGGGCAAGCCCTCGCAGGCGACGATCCCGTACGGCATGACGGGGGCCTTACCGATGGTGGGCACCCGGGCCGGTGCCGAATCAGGCGCATCGACCATAGATGT
>Ga0153954_1000683_pt1 | contig 24230 bp, 25 predicted proteins | sample TSFL038MetaG_FD_102277 | JGI IMG/M metagenome (GOLD analysis project Ga0153954, IMG submission 102277) | Attine ant fungus gardens microbial communities from Florida, USA - TSFL038 MetaG | ecosystem: Host-associated > Fungi > Mycelium > Unclassified | place: USA: Florida, Wekiwa Springs State... | reverse complement strand
TCCAGATGAAGATGAATCCGGAGCCGACCGATCCGGTGCAGAAGCAGATGTTCTCCTGGATGCCGGTGATCTTCACCTTCATGCTCGGGTCGTTCCCGTCCGGCCTCGTGATCTATTGGACGTGGAACAACCTGCTCTCGGTGGCGCAGCAGACGCTGATCATGACGCGCGCCGGCGTGAAGGTCGAACTGTGGGGCAATTTGGCCAATATGTTCCGCAAAAAGGCGGCGACATCGCCCTAAGCGCCGGAGGCTTGCGCCGATGGCGGCGGCGGATACAGAGGATTTCCAGGAGGCCGGCCGAAAGCTTTTCGCCCAGCCGTGCGATTTCATCTGGGGCGCGACCGATGCCGCGCAATTGCCCCCGCCCGGCCCGCCGGAGATCGCGTTGGCCGGCCGGTCGAACGTCGGCAAGTCGTCGTTGCTCAATGCGCTCACCGGCCGCAAGACCCTGGCGCGTACCTCCAACACGCCGGGGCGGACGCAGGCGCTGAATTTCTTCACGCTGGGGGAGCCAGCTCGCCTGCGGCTCGTCGATATGCCGGGCTATGGCTATGCGGCGACATCGAAGGAAAAGATCGCCGCCTGGACCAGCCTGATGCAGGATTATCTGCGCGGCCGGGCGGCATTGAAGCGTGTTTTCGTTCTCGTCGATGGCCGGCATGGCCTGAAAACCATCGATAGCGACATGTTTGAAAAGCTCGACAAGGCGGCGGTCTCTTATCAGGTCATCTTAACCAAAGCGGATGCGCTTAAGACGTCTGCGCGCGGTGCTCGACTGGCTGAAACCGTCACGGCCCTCGCCAAACATCCGGCGGCCTTTCCGGAGGTGATTTTCACCTCGGCGGAGAGCGGCGACGGCATCGCCGAGCTGCGTGGCGCCATCGCCAAGCTGCTGGCCGAACATTCATCGTAAGGTCATGCAATGGAGTGTATCGGCTGAACTCCAAGATTTACAGCGGGATGAAGAAAGCCGCTTCGCACTTTCCCTTGTCCCGCTCAAAGGCTAAAAGGCCGCCAACATTGTGATGCAGCGCGATCTCTTGAGCGCTAATCGGATGGAGCACATGGCAGAATCAGCGCAAGAGAGCGCCCAGCGGCAAGCCGAAATTCTGATGCAGGCGCTGCCGCATATGTTGCATTACGACGATGCGATCGTCGTGGTGAAATATGGCGGCCACGCGATGGGCGACGAGAACGTTGCCCGCAGCTTCGCCCGCGACATGGTTCTGCTTGAACAATCCGGCGTCAATCCGGTCGTCGTCCACGGCGGCGGCCCGCAGATCGGCGCCATGCTGAAGAAACTCGGCATCAAATCGGAATTTTCCGCCGGCCTGCGCATCACCGACCGCGCCACGGTCGAGATTGTCGAAATGGTGCTCGCCGGTTCGATCAACAAACAGATCGTCGGTTTCATCAATGCGGAAGGCGGCCGCGCCATCGGCCTTTCCGGCAAAGACGGCAACATGGTTACGGCGCGCAAATTCGTGCACACGGTCGAATCGCCCTTCACGGGCGAACCGGAGGCAGTCGATCTCGGCTTCGTCGGCGAGCCGAGCAAGGTCGATACGACCGTGCTCGACCAGGTGCTCGGCCGCGAATTGATCCCCGTGCTAGCGCCGATCGCGCAGGGCAGCGAGGGCGAGACCTATAATGTCAATGCCGATACATTCTCCGGCGCCATCGCCGGCGCACTCGGCGCCAAGCGGCTCATCTTCCTGACCGACGTGCCGGGCGTGCTCGATCGCGACGGCCAGTTGATCCATGAATTGCGGATGGACGAGATCCGCACCCTCATCGCCGACGGAACCATCACCGGCGGCATGATCCCCAAGGTTGAAACCTGCATCTATGCGCTCGAACAAGGCGTCGAGGGCGTTGTCATTCTCGACGGTAAGCTGCCGCACGCGGTGCTGATCGAGCTTCTGACCGACCACGGCGCGGGAACTTTGATCAAACGGTGACGACCAAAACGACGAGGGAAAAAACACTGGGCCGGACGGGCGAGATTTTCGGCGCATCCCATGCGCAGGCCGCGACCCAAAGCGGCCCGTTTACGCAGATCGAGACCTGGGTCTTCGACCTCGACAATACGCTTTATCCGTCCGACAGTGACCTCTGGCCGAAAATCGATCAGCGCATCACCCAGTTCATGATCGCGCTCTTCGGCCTCGACGGCATGTCGGCGCGGGCGTTGCAGAAATATTATTATCAGCATTACGGCACGACGCTGCGCGGTCTGATCGAGGATTATGGGATCAGCGCAGTCGAATTCCTGACCTATGTCCATGACATCGATCGCTCCTCGCTCGTGCCCGACCCGCCGCTTGCAGCGGCGATCGCCGCACTGCCCGGCCGCAAGTTGATCCTCACCAACGGTTCGCGCGACCATGCGCTGCTGACCGCCGAGGCCCTCGGCCTCGGCGCGAGCTTCGAGGACATTTTCGACATTATCGACGCCGAGCTTGTGCCGAAGCCCGAGCTTCGGACCTATCAGCGCTTTTTCGACAAGCACCACGTCGATCCGGAGACGGCGGTGATGTTCGAGGACATCGAGCGCAATCTCATCGTGCCGCATCAGCGCGGCATGAAGACCGTGCTCGTCGTGCCGAAGCCCGGCCAGCAGGACCATCGCGAGCCGTTCGAGATTCCGGCCTCGCTCGCTTTGCCGCATGTCGATTTCGTCACCAGCGATCTCGGCGGCTTTCTCACCGAGATCACCGCCGAAAAGGCGCTTGAGAGCCATTGACTCGGCCGCCCGCACAGAGGAAACCTCGCCCCGGTTTGCGGAGTGAGCGATGAGCCAAAATCTCGAAAAGATTATCGAAACGGCTTTCGAGGCGCGCGGGACGATCAATAGCGCGACGCAGGGCGAGGTGCGCGACGCGGTCGAGGCCGTGCTCGACGGGCTCGACCAAGGCAAATTGCGCGTCGTCGAACGCGTACCGGGCGCCGAAGGGCGCGAGGCCTGGCGCACCAACCAATGGATCAAGAAGGCGATCCTGCTTTCGTTCCGGCTTAACGACTCCGCGCCGATTTCCGGCGGCCCGGCCGGCTCGAGCTGGTGGGACAAGGTCGGGCTGAAGTTCGAAGGCTGGGACGCAGCAGCGTTCGCTGAGGCCGGCCTGCGCGCCGTGCCCGGCGCGATCGTGCGCCGCTCGGCCTATGTCGCGCCCGGCGTCATCCTCATGCCCTCCTTCGTCAATCTCGGCGCCTATGTCGATGAAGGCACGATGGTCGATACCTGGGTGACGGTCGGCTCCTGCGCGCAAATCGGCAAGAATGTGCATCTTTCGGGCGGTGTCGGCATTGGCGGCGTGCTCGAACCGTTGCAGGCCAATCCGACGATCATCGAGGACAATTGCTTCATCGGCGCCCGCTCCGAAGTCGTCGAAGGCGTCGTCGTCGGCGAAGGCGCTGTGCTGGCGATGGGAACGTTCATCTCGGCCTCGACCAAAATCGTCGATCGCGCGACCGGCAGGATTCACTTCGGCCATGTCCCGGCCTATTCCGTCGTCGTGCCGGGCGCCCTGCCCGGTGCGCCGCGGCCGGACGGGACGCCGAGCCCCTCGCTTGCTTGCGCCGTGATCGTCAAAACGGTCGATGCCAAGACCCGCGCCAAGACGGCGATCAACGATCTCCTGAGAGATTGATGCTGCAGCCGAGCCTTTCCTTTCTCTATCGCTCGGACGAAGGCGAGATCGATGTCGCGACTTGGTGGCGCGGCGCCTTGATCCTTGTCGGCATTTTCGTCGTGCTGACGCTCGGCTGGATCGTCATCGAGCCCTTTGCAGACAAGAGCTTGGCGACAACGGTCGTGGGCACGATCGTCGTGCTCACCGCCAATCTCTATCGGCTTGCCTATGGCTTTCTCTGCCTGATGCTGCTGATCTGCCTTTACAATCTCAGCGCCAAGCGGTGGCGCAATCTCGGCCGGCCGTCGAGCTTTGCCGGCATTCTCCCGGTCTGGACCGCCGTCACCGCGGCGTTGCATTGGCTTGAGCCGCGCGTCGCCGGGTCGCTGCCGCATTATGTCGTTGTCATTGCTGACGTGCTTCTGATCGCGACGTTGATTTGGAATGTCGTCGCGCTGGGCGGGATCGCGCGCTTTCGCTGGTGAGGTCTGGCTACATCATCGCCGGGCCGCTGACGCGATAGATCCGGCGCAACCCGTTGGAAGGCATGGCGCCAAAGGTCCGCCGATAATCATGCGCGAGGTGGGCGGAATCGAAAAATCCTGCCGCATGCGCCGCTTGCGTCGTCGTCGCGCCCTTGGCGATGCCGAGCCACGCCCGGCGCAGTCTGCACCAGGCGCGATACCGCCGCAGCGGCACGCCCGCGTATTGGGTGAAAAGATGCTGGAAGCGCGATGACGAGAGCCCGACGCGCTGCGCGAGCTCCGCAGCGCACCGGCCGCCATCTTGCCCGCTCGCGATGAGGTCGATCACCTCGGCCACGCGCCGGTCGATGCCGAATGTGTCGGCCTTTGTCTGACGGCGGGCAAAACCCATGAGATCGTCCAAAGCCGCCGCGACCCAGTCCTCGCTCGACATGTCTTCGTAGACGTTGCGCAAGGCCGGCATCATCTCGGTCCCGCCGATCAAGGCGCCCTCGAGCGCCGCGTCGGCGCGAAACAACGGGGCAAGCGCGGCAATGCCGCCTTGGCCCGGCTCGACATAGAGCGCGGCAAAGGGCTCGCCGGAAAAATCAAGCTCATGCCATTGCCCCGCGGGGATCAGGGCAGCGCTGCAGAGGACCCAGGGCTGCGATGGCAGGCGCAGCCGGAACTTTCCGTAGAGACCAGCGAGTAGGACAGGCGCCCCGCCCTGATGGCGGCCGAGATAACCGGCAGCGCCCACCCAGAAGCTCGACCCGTCACCGGCGTGCAGCAGCGCAGCCGACTTCTCCCGGAGCGCGCGTTCATACAAACCTCTGGGCGATGACATCGCTCGCTTTTGCTCCCGCCTTCGAACCTGCCTGCGTCGCGACCCGGACAGCCGACGAAGAATTGATGCGTACGTTTTTATTCTAGGCTTTTCCGGCCAGTGTTTGGCAATAGCGCTCGGCGAGCTTCATCGCCGACCAGCCAAGCTTTCACGCTGACAACAGTGGGCTTTATCGGCTGCATTTGTCGTGATTGCCCGCGCTGCCTGGGTCCGCCGCGTTGACCCTCGTTCGCGAAGCTGCGAAATTGCGGCCGCAGTCTTGAGGGTTTTGGGAGGGCATGATGGATTGGCAGAATCTTTTCTTGACCAACACAGGCCGGCTCGATCGCCAGCCGTTTTGGATCGGTTTGATCGTTCTCTTTCTTCTCTCCCTCGCCCTACGGGTGATCTTCGTCATTCTTTTCGGCCACCACAGCACACTCGGCCATTTGCTGTATGTCCTCTTTGACCTGCCGCTGCTTTATGCCTGGGTGAACATCGGCATCAAACGCTTTCACGATCGCGACAAGTCAGGCTGGTGGGTGCTGATCGTGCTCATCCCGCTGATCGGCGGCATCTGGTATCTCATCGAATGCGGCTTCCTGCCCGGCACCGACGGTCCTAATCGCTTCGATCCGGCTTGACGCGGCGACGCCGCGGCCGCACTGAAGTCGCATGTCGCAACGCTCCGACCTGGCACGCGAAATCGCGCGCGCCCTGATCCGCTGCCCTTCGGTCACGCCCGAAGACGGCGGCGCATTGGCCGTGCTTGAAGACCGTCTGAAGCCTGCCGGTTTCATGACGCACCGGCTGCGCTTCTCCGATCCCGGCACGCCCGATATCGACAACCTCTATGCGCGCATCGGCAGCGGGGCGCCCATGCTTGTCTTTGCCGGCCACACGGATGTCGTGCCGCCGGGCGATGCGGCGGCATGGCGCTTCGATCCCTTCTCGGCCGAGATCGCCGACGGCGCGCTCTGGGGACGCGGCGCGAGCGACATGAAGGGCGGCGTCGCCGCCTTCACCGCCGCGGCGCTCGAATTTGCGGCCGCCAATCCCGCGTTCAAAGGTTCGATCGGCCTCCTCATCACCGGCGACGAGGAAGGCCCCGCCGTCAACGGCACGGTGAAACTGCTCGAATGGGCCGCCGCACAGGGCGAGCATTTCGATCATTGCGTCGTCGGCGAACCGACCAATGTCGAAGCCCTCGGCGATACGATCAAGATCGGCCGGCGCGGTTCGCTGACCGGCACGCTCGTCGTCCACGGCACGCAGGGTCATGTCGCCTATCCGCAGCGCGCCGACAATCCGATCCCGCACCTGCTGCGTCTGCTCGCTGCGCTGATCGAGCCGCGGCTCGACGAGGGCTCGACGCGCTTCGATCCGAGCCACCTCGAAATCCTGACCGTCGATGTCGGCAATCCGGCGACCAACGTGATCCCCGCGACGGCGCGGGCGCGTTTCAACATCCGCTTCAACGATCTCTGGGCGCCGCAGACGCTGCAGGACGAGATCAAGCGGCGCTGCGCATTGGTGGCGGACAGCACCCGCTACGATCTGAGTTTCGATCCCTGCAATGCCTTGGCCTTCGTGACCGACAGCGATCATTTCACCGATCTTGTCGTCGAGGCGATCGCCGCGCACACCGGCCGCATCGCGCATTTCTCGACCTCGGGCGGCACATCCGACGCGCGCTTCATCCGCGCTCATTGCCCGGTCATCGAATTCGGCCTCGTCGGCGAGACGATGCACAAGATCGACGAGCGCGTGCCGCTCGCCGACATCGATAGGCTCACCGCGATTTACCGTGAGATCCTGGAGCGGTATTTCGCCTGAGGGCTGCTAGAGCCGGAAGCTCTCGCCGAGATAGAAGCGGCGGACGTCGGCATTGGCGACGATCTCTTCGGGCCGGCCTTCGGTCAGGATGCCGCCGCTGTGGACGATATAGGCGCGATCAATCAGATCGAGCGTCTCGCGCACGTTATGGTCGGTGATCAGCACGCCGATGCCGCGCCGTTTCAGATGCTGCACAAGCTGGCGGATATCGCCGATGGCGATCGGATCGATGCCGGCGAAAGGCTCGTCGAGCAGCATGAAAGACGGATGGCCGGCGAGCGAGCGGGCGATTTCGCAGCGCCGGCGCTCACCGCCGGACAGCGCGATCGCCGGCAATTTGCGCAGTCGCGCGATATCGAATTCCTCGAGCAGCGCTTCGAGCTCGCCGGCACGCTTTCTCTTATCCGGCTGGGTGATTTCGAGCACCGCGCGGATATTCTCCTCGACAGTGAGGCCGCGGAAGATCGACGGCTCTTGCGGCAAGTAGCCGATGCCGAGACGGGCGCGCCGGTACATCGGCAGCGAGGTCACGTCATAGTCGTCGAGCATGATCATGCCCGAATCCGGCCGGATGAGCCCGGTGACCATGTAAAACAGCGTCGTCTTGCCAGCGCCGTTCGGCCCGAGCAGGCCGACCGCCTCGCCGCGATGCACCCGCAGGCTCACATCCTTGATGACTTGGCGCTTGCGATAGGCCTTGCTGAGCGACTGGACGATCAGCGATCCGCTCGGATGCCCGGCTTCTTCCACGCCGGCCCCATCGACAGCCGCCGGCTGCGGATCGGCGGGTCGAGCCTGGACGGGCGCCTTCGGCCGCGCCGCGGGGCGCGGTGGCGCCTTGGCCTGCGGGACGCCGTTGTGACGCGTCGGCGCCGGCGGCTCCGATAATTTGGTGCCCCAGCTTTCGAGATCCTGCGGCAGCCATTCCGGCCCGAGCGCCTCTTGCGCCTCGGCACCTTCAGCGCTGTCGAAAAGCCAAGCCTCGGCGCTTTGCGCGCGCTCGCCGGCTTCGCTCCGCCGACGGCCAAAAAGACCGCGCAGCCATTCCATTACGCCCGCCCCTTGTTGCGGTTGTCCGGGCGACTCCGCCGCCGCCATATCGGAAGGATTGGCGTGAAAGTCGCCCTCCGAACCTCTTGTCATCGCGCCGCCGACTCCGATCGGCGCACACTTGATCGATGCGTCTTTTTGGGTTTCGGCTGATCGCTCGTCGTACCGCCGCCGCTATTGCTGTTGTCGTTGTCTGGAATGAACAGGCTGCGCACATGGCCCGTCACGACCGCCTGTGTCGTCTTCAGATCATAGACGATATGGTCGCCGAGGGTAACGTTTGGCCCCTGGGTCAAGCTCACATTGCCGTCAAGATAGACCTTGTCTAAGGATTTCTCATATATGCCGGAATTGCCCGTCGCCACCTGATCCTTGGAGATCAGTGTCACCGGCCCTACCGCTTCCATCCGCCGCACGCGATCCGAGGACGACGCCTTGGCCCCACCCCCGCTTTTCTGCTTCGGCGCGAGAAAGACGGTGAGCTTCGGCGTCTTCAACACGGTGTCGCCGCGCGTCGCGACCACATGGCCCGTATAAATCAGCTTCTGTTCCTTGTCGAAATAGTCGAGCTGGACGGCGACGATGTTGATCGGCGTCTGATCGTTGCTGGCGCCGGCCGCAGAGACATCGCCTGGCGCGAACACGCCGAGCCAGAAAAGCCCGAAGGGCGCGAGCAGCAGGCTCCGGCGCGAATTCGTCTGTTTCGTCATGGCTGGCCCTCCGGCTGAGGACTCGAGCCGGTGCTGGCATCGTTCGGATTGATGACCGAGTGCACATTGCCAGAGAAAGAGATTTTGTGGCCGTTGTCGGAAATCGTCATGTGATCGGCATTGACCACGCTGCCGCCCGAAAGAAGCAGCTTCACCGGCGTGTCGGTAATCATCTTGCCGGACGCGAAGTCCATCTCGACTTTTTGGGTGAACAGGTCGTAGCCGGCATCGTCATTCTTGATTCGCACGTTATGGTTCAGCCAGACATAGTCGCGCGTGCTGTCGTAAGTGCCGGAACGCGAGGTGATCCGCGCCGTCGTGCGATCGTCGAGGCCGACCTTGGCATCGACATCGACCAGCTTGACGATCGACGGATTCAAAATGTCCTGCGTGCCCGATGCGCCGGTCAGCTCGAAAGGCGCGCCGTTCTGGCGGACGCCGCGCATTTTCGGCGTTGAAAGCGTGACCACGGTGCCTTTGAGGCCGACGGCCCCGCTCGAAATATTCTTCTGAAGCTGGCGGAACGGATTGAGGAAAATCAGGACACCGACGGCCACAACGACCAGCGTGCAGCCGATGATGATGAAATGGCGCAGATAGCGCACGAAGACCGAATGCCAACGCGCGTGACGCACCGCATGGCGCGACGTCCCGGCCGGCAGGTCCAGCCGGCTCGCCGCAGGTGCGCGCGTGAGATCCGTCATCCGCAAATCCATTCCAATAGGGTAAGCGGCAATTTTGCCGAATTCGCGACCCCCTCCCGGCGCGGCGACGGCAGCGGGAGTATTCATCACAAATCGTATCCTATTCTATCCTATGGCATGGCTATGGCGCCACGCCCTTTCGCGTCGCTAAAAGGCTTTCTCGCAGCCTTTCGAAGGCACTATCCGAACTCGGGCCCTGTGCCGAACCGGCCTTATTCGTGCGAAAAAATATCCGAATCGGGCCAACCGGCGAGATCAAGCCGGGCACGGGTCGGCAAAAACCGGAAACAGGCCGCGGCGAGTTCGGTACGGTTTTCCCGCGCCAGCATGGTGTCGAGTTTTACGCGCAGAGCATGCAAATGCAGCACATCGGATGCAGCATAAGCGAGCTGCGCCTCACTTAAGCTCTCGGCCGCCCAATCGGACGATTGCTGCTGCTTCGACAGCTCGACCCCCAAAAGCTCGCGGACAAGGTCCTTGAGCCCGTGTCGGTCGGTATAGGTGCGCGTCAGTTTCGAGGCGATCTTCGTGCAATAAAGCGGCGCCGCCATGACGCCGAACGCACGATAGAGCACGGCGATATCGAACCGCGCGTAATGGAAAATCTTGGTGACGTTGGGATCGGCGAGCAGCCGCACGAGATTCGGCGCCGCAGTCTGTCCGGCCGCGATCTGGACGACCTCCGCCGAGCCGTCGCCGCGCGAAAGCTGCACCACGCACAGCCGGTCGCGATAAGGCACGAGACCGAGCGTCTCGGTATCGATCGCAACGCTGTCGCCGAAGGTGACGCCGTCGGGCAGATCGCCCTTGTGGAAATTGATGGTCATCAGGCCGGGCAAATCGAAAAGAGTCCGCGCCGGGTAGCACCCGGCGGCGCGCTTAGCAAGCGCGGCGGCTTGGGCCGCGCGACGCAAGGGCTTGCCCCGCGCCCGGCCTTCGGGCCTATTACAGCAAACGGAGCTCAAGGTGGGCCGAGGAAAAATGCTGCCGACGCGATTTTGGGCGGAAATGACCTGGCGCGATTTCCAATCGCCGGAGATCGAGGACGCGATTGCCGTGCTTCCCGTTGCCGCCGTCGAGCAGCACGGGCCGCACCTGCCGCTCGGCGTCGATCTCCTGCTCATGCACGGCTATATCGAGCGCGTCATCGCGCGGCTGCCGGAGGATCTCCCGGTTCTGTTTCTGCCGATCCAGGCGATCGGCACCTCGACCGAGCACGAAGATTTCCCCGGCACGCTGAGCCTTTCGGCGGCCAGCCTCATCACCGTGCTTCTTGAGATTGGCACCAGCGTCGCCCGCGCCGGGCTCGGCAAGCTGGTGCTGCTCAATTCGCATGGCGGCAATGTGCCCCTGCTCGACGTCGCCGCGCAGGACTTGCGCGCCCAGCATGGGCTTCTTGTGGCGAAGGCGACCTGGCATCGCTTCGGCTACCCGGACGGACTTTTCTCGGAAGACGAGCTGAAACACGGCATCCACGCCGGCGACGTCGAGACCTCGCTGATGCTGAGTTTCCGGCCCGATCTCGTGCGCAACGCCGAGCGTGAGAATTTCACCTCGGCGGCGGCGGCGATCGAGAGCGACTTCACCTGGCTGCGCACCGGCCGCCCGACCGGCTTTGGCTGGATGGCGCAAGACCTTTCGGCCTCGGGCGCGATGGGCAATGCCGCCGCCGCCACGGCTGAAAAGGGCGAAGCCTCGGCCGATTACGGCGTCACCGCCTTCATCGAGCTGCTGCAGGATGTCGAGGCTTTCGATCTCGACCGGCTGCGCGACGGCCCGGAGACGGACTGAGCCTCAAAGCTTGCCGTAGATGACGCGGGTGCCGCAGATAATGTCGTGCAGGCCGGTCTTCTCCCGCGTCCAGCCGATCATCATAAAGCCGACGTAGAGCGTCAGCCCGTTGAGGAGGTAGCCCGCCCAGCGACCGAAGGCGAGCCAGGGGCTTACGGGCTCGCCGGTCACGGTGATGAGGTGGAGCCCGAGCAGCCGCTTGCCGGGCGTTGCCTGCCAGGTGCCGCTATTGAAATAAACATTGTAGCCGATCGTCACGGCGAGGCCGACGATCCAGAACAGCGCCAAGTAGGCGGGCGGGAGTTGCTCGCCGCTCGCCGCCGTGTGGATCTTCCCCAAGACGCCGGCGAACGCCAGCGCGATGCCGATCAAAACCCCGGCGATCGCGGCGAAGAACTCAAGCACGATGACGTCGATGATGTAGGCAAGCAGCCGGATCCAGAACCCGGCGTATCGCACGCCGGCGTGAGGGGCCGCGAGTTCTGGCGGCGGCAGAGCCGGCAGCAAGGGCGCGAAGGCCGGCACATCGGCAAGCCGCGTCCAGACCGTTGCGCCGACTTCGGCGACGTTGGTGTCGGCGCCGATCTGACGCCTGGCGATCATGTCCTTGAGCACATAGCCCGTGAACGGCCCCTCGGCCTGAACCGGACCTTGCACATACCAGTTCAATTCGAACGCATGCTTTGGCGGTTGCGGCGGAGTATCGAGCGCCATGGACGTCTCCTCGAGGCTTTCGCGCCGGAATTAGCCGATGCCGGTAGCGCGAAGTCAACGCCTGCAAGCTCGCCGCGGCGCGTCTCAGGAATACGACGACATTGTGTATCGCTTCAGCTTGGCGACGGCGTGAACATACCTTGCTGCGCGCGCTCTCCGCGGCGCGGATCGTGCCGCGATCCGCGCGATATTTAAGACAACGTGAACGATCGGCACGGGCAAGCGCGGCGCGGCTTACTCTCGCCGCGCCGGCTCGACGTTGAGCGCGAGCACAGGCCGGCATTTCTTGGCGCCGCAGGCGAAAAAGTTCTTGTAAAGCGCGCGAATCCTCTTATTTGTCTCCTTGCCCAAATCGCACGTGCCTGTGGTCGTGTGTCGATCGGCGGGGATCCGGACAAGAGGCCGGTTAACCGCCGCTAAAAATCGGCAGCCGGAGGCGAACCGGCGAACCCCGCCAAACGGGGGACGCGACTTAAAGCAACGACGGACCGGGCTTTTTCGTCTCTGCCAGCTTCCAAACCTGGCTTACCGAAGAGGCTTGTCTTTCTTGCCGGGCGTGCGGAGCGGGAGTCCATCCCATCTCCAAGCGAAGGCCATGAAGGTTTCAAACGGCAGTTCTGCCGTGCGAACCGGCATAGCCGACGGCGCAGCATCTGGCTTCCGCAGCACGCGTGTATCCGCGTCTCGGTGGTCAGCGATGACGGGAGCGGTGAGCGGCGGCGTCTCCACAATGCGCCGTGATCCTCCTTCGTCATCATCCCAAGCTTGTTTCGCTTCTGTGCGGGTAACCGCGCTTCGAGGGGATGCCGCGATGACCGATCGTATCCTTGAATTCCTGCGTAACCGACGTGAGGACGGCCCGTGCCTGGTGCTCGACCTCGACGTGGTGCGCGACAATTACACGGCCTTCAGCAAGGCCCTGCCCGACACGCGCATCTTCTACGCCGTAAAGGCCAACCCTGACCCGCAGGTGCTCTCGCTCCTCGCGAGCCTCGGCTCGTGCTTCGACACGGCCTCGGTGGTCGAGATCGAGCAAGCGCTCGCGGCCGGTGCGACGCCCGACCGGGTCAGCTTCGGCAACACGATCAAGAAGGAGCGTGACATCGCCCGCGCCTATGCGCTCGGCGTACGGCTCTTCGCAGTCGATTCCGAGATCGAGGTCGAGAAGATCGCCCGCGCCGCGCCTGGCGCCAAGGTCTTCTGCCGCATCCTGTGCGACGGCAACGGCGCCGAATGGCCGCTGTCGCGCAAGTTCGGCTGCGTGCCCGAAATGGCGGCGCGGGTGCTCGAGCATGCGCATCGGCTGGGTCTCATCGCCTACGGCCTGTCGTTCCATGTCGGTTCGCAGCAGCGCAATCCGAAGAGCTGGGACGCGGCGCTGAAGGCCTCGGCGACGATCTTCCGCGATCTCGCTGAGCGCGGCATCGCGCTGCAGATGGTCAACCTCGGCGGCGGCTTCCCGACGAAGTACCTGAAGGACGTGCCGGCGGTGAAAGCCTATGGCCAGGCGATCTTCCGGGCTTTGCGCAAACATTTCGGCAACCGCATTCCAGAGACGATCATCGAGCCGGGCCGCGGCATGGTCGGCAATGCCGGCATGATCGAGGCCGAGGTCGTACTGATCTCGAAGAAAGCGGACGACGACAAGATGCGCTGGGTCTATCTCGACATCGGCAAGTTCAACGGCCTCGCCGAGACCATGGACGAGATGATCCGCTATCCGATCCGCACCGCCTTCGACGACGATGCGATGGAGCCTTGCGTGATCGCGGGACCCTCCTGCGATTCCGTCGATGTGCTCTACGAGAAGGAGCCTTACCCGCTCCCGCTTAGCCTGGAGATTGGCGCCAAGGTGCTGATCGAAGGAACAGGCGCTTATACGACGACTTATTCGTCGGTTGGCTTCAACGGTTTCCCGCCTTTGAAGTCCTACGTCATCTAAAGACGTCACCTGGGCGGAGAGAGATCTCCGCCCTTTTTGTTGGCATCGGTTAAGTCGGTGCGAATGAAGACCTAGGTTTCGGGCACAGCGAGCGCAGGACGCAGCCGGGCGCCCGCTTCCGGCGCCTTGTCCGCCAAATGGAAGAATGGTGGCCGCACAAACAGGAAGTTCAGGCGGGTGTTGCGCACCAGGGCGTGCAGCAGCAGCGGCCCGGTGACACCGGCGAAGGTGACGAGCGTCGCGGCAAGGCCGATATCCTTGATGAACCCGGTGCTGACGATCACGGTGCGGGTCGTAGCCATCGGCAGGAAGAATCCGAGATAGACGACGATCGAATTGCGGCCGCAATAGCGCAGCCATTGCATGCCGCCGATCCCGGAGAGCAAGGTCGCGCCGACCACGACGGCGCCCGCACCGGCAAAGCCGGCGACAAGGCTCACGAGTGGCAGCGCGGCGAAGTTCGGATAGGCGGGGAACGGCGCCGGCACAAAGGTGGCGAGCGTTTCCACCACCGCCCAGGCGATGAGCCCGAGCGTTGCCGGCTGTTTATGAGCGCCCACCCAGGCGGCGAGCGCAAACACACGATCCGAGAACATGTAGCCCGCGTAGAAATAGACGTAGCGCGAGCAGAATTCGTCGACGACGGTCGAGCCGGTGCTGACACGCGCCGTCTCCAGCAGACAGGCCGCAATGAAGACCAGCGGCCACGGCAGCTTCCGCAACAGCTTCGTCGCGACGAAGAAGATCGGCAGAAGATAGATGAACCAGAGTGTGCCGAGCGGCTCGACGAGGCCGAAGGCGAATTCATGCACCGCGACCGCAGGCCCCGACGGGCCGTCCTTGATCGCGACCTGGATCGCAAGCCACAGGACGAAAAAATACGCGAAATGGATGACCTTGCGATCGATGAAGGTCCGCCAATCGCGGCCGATCGTCCGCGGCAGGAAGAGCCCGGCGATCAGGAAGAAATCCGGCATGCGGAACGGCTTGGCGAAGGTGACGAGCGTGTGCAGAAAGCCGGTACCGCCCATCGCATGGCCGGTGCCGATCGTCGAATGCATCATCACCACCATGATGATGCAGAAGCCCTTGGCGTAATCGACCCAAGCGACGCGTTCCTTAACGGCGCCAGTCTGTTGCCCTTGTCCCATTCTCACTCACAAATCCCATGCGTGTCGGCGAGCTGTTTCAGTTTGATATGGAATTATCGACTGAAACGCTCGATGCCACTCGAACGGGCAACATCCATGCCGGGCAGGATGGTGAGCGCGCCGCAACCGGGCGCAGGGCTAAAAGTGTTCGGTTTCGCTCAGCGTCATCCGCAATTCAAAGCTTTTGAATTGCGAGAAGATCCGCCAGATCCAGTCGCGCAGCGCGGCGCGAAGGACGATCGACATGTCGGCCGGCGGCGCCAGCATGAAGCGCGAGAGTGAAAAGCCGGGCTCGTCGATGATTGCCCGCAGCACCGGATCGAGCTTGCCGATGCGGAAACTGCGTAACGTCTGCGGCGCGGACGGCTCGGCGCCAGCCTCTGGGCTCGCCACTTCGTTTCGCACCAGGATGACTTGAAGATCGGGGTAGCGCGCCTCGATCCGCGCTACGACTTCGGCGGCGCGGGGCGGCCCGTCATCAACATAGAGAAGGATCGGCTCGACGCCGCGCGCGCGTGCCTCGGCCATGAAGTCGGTCTGATCGACGAGCGAGAAGAAGCCCTCAAGCGCACGATGCCAAAGATCGATGATCTTCGGCACGCCGTCGTCCTCAAGCAGCGGATCGATCAAGGCCATCTGGCCTTGGATGACGGTGAGATCGGCGACGACCGCCTGTTCGGGGAACCGCAGGGCGAAATCCGACTCATGCGCGTCGGTGTCGAAGCCGCGGAAGGAGCGGCGGCTGGCGAGGAAATAATCGCCGAGAAGGCGCGCAACCGTCGTCTTGCCCACGCGCCCGGTGAGCGAACAGACGATGTAGACGAAAGTCCTGGCGGTCATTGTAGGCAGACCGCCGGATCGGGTCGCAGTGCGCCGGCGGCGAAGGTCAGCCGCGACCGTTCACGAGATCGAGCAAACGGATGCGATTGAACTCGTCCGCGTTTTTGTTTTGCCATGTACGCACGTAGCCACGCAGAGTAAAGGAATGGTGTGCCGGGTCCCCCGATGCGGTCTTGTCGGCGACAAAAGTCGACAGGGGCGTGCCCGCAAGCTCCACCTGCTCATAGGCCATGGCGTTGAGCTTGGGAATGGTAACATCGCTCGCGTTTTTAACCTTGCCGAAATAGGTCTGCAACGTCGCCGGGTCCCAATCGAAGAAAGTCGAGTCGTTGACGTAATTCTTGACAAGGAAATAATGCGCGTCGGTGACAAACGGCGCCGTCTCGTTGATCTCCGACAGCGAAGCGATCGACGGGCCGAGGATGTGAAACAGGACAAAGTTGAAGTCGCCCGCTTTCGCCGCATCGAGAAAGCCGACATCGCGCAGCGCCGCGAGGCTCGAAGCGAGAGCCCCGGCGCGGGTATCGATTACCGACACCTTCACCTGCGAGGTGTTGAGCGTATCGAGAATGCGCATCTGGTCGGCCGTCTGATTGATGTCGACGACGTCGGTGATGGCGGGATGGAAGCGCTGCAGCGTGCCGCGCGGCGTCTCCGTGTCAAAGGCGCGGACGATGACGTTATTGCTGGCGAGATAATCAAGAAGCGCGCGCGCGACTGTCGTCTTACCGACCCCGCCCTTATCCGCCCCAACCATAATCAGCGTTGGCTTCATCTGATTGTGCCCCATCTCCGGTGTCCGCGCGGAAGTCTGCGCCTGTGATGCAGATTTCGACGGCTTGGATTGCTCCACCCGGGCCGCCGGTTTCACTTGTTTGATGTCGCGAGCCATAGCTCGATATACCGCACTTTCGCGGGTGCGCAAAACAGAGTGTAATTTTAGTTAATGGCGTAGCTTCCGTGGCTTAGCCGAGCTTGAGGCAATCCTTATTTGTCCTCGCGGGCGGCAAAAGTGTTGCCGTTCGGCGCCTTGGCGATCAAGGCGTCGATCCGGTCGCGCTCGCGGGTAAAGAGCGCGAGCATCTTGCCGTCGAATTCGCGCGTCTGGGCGAGGCGCACGCGCATCGGATCGACGAAATGGCCGTTGATCAAAACTTCATAATGCAAATGCGGGCCGGTCGCGAGGCCGCTCGCGCCGAGATAGCCAATGACCTGGCCCTGGTGCACCCGCGCGCCATCGGAGATGCCGCGGGCAAAGGCCGACATATGGTTGTAGGTCGTCATATAGCCGTTGGCGTGCTGGATGACGACGCGCCGGCCATAGCCCGAATCCCAGCCGGCCGAAGCGATGACGCCATTACCGGCGGCAAAGATCGGCGTGCCGATCGGCGCCGCCCAATCGACGCCGCTATGAAGCCGTGTATAGCCGAGGATCGGGTGAAAGCGCATGCCGTAGGGCGAGGTCATGCGGGCGCCGACGATCGGCGTGCGGATCAGGAACTTACGCGAGGATTTGCCGTGCGGGTCATAGAAATCGACCAGCCCGTCGTCCGGCGTCTGGAAGCGGTAATAGCGGAAGGTTTCATTGCGCGCGACGATCGAGGCATAGAGCAGCTCGTTGCGCTTCTCGCCCTCCTCGCCATTGTCATAAAAGGCTTCGAAGGAATCGCCGCCGGTCACCGGGCGCTGGAAATCGACGTCATTGGCAAAAATACGCACCAGATCGTCGATGATGGGCTTTGGAATATTCTGCTTGAGCGCGGTCTCGTAGAGCGAATCGTAGAGCCGCATGCCGCCTTCTTCGTCGTCGCCATTGTTATTGGCCGGCTTTTCGTCGGCCTCTTCGTCGTCATTGTCGGTGACGCGGACATAATCGCCGCGGTCGGTGATGGCGACGGTCGATTCCAGGGTCTCGTCGTTGTAGACCGACAGCCGGGCGAGCGTCAGCGTCTTGCCGGCGCCGTCGAGATCGGCGAGCAGCAATTTCAGCCGCCGGCCTTCGGCCACGGTCGGCGTGCCGGGCTTCGGCGCAAAGGCATTGGCGACGGCGGCGATCGTCGCGTCGTCGATCCCGGCGCCTTTCAGCGCCTCTTCGAGCGTCTGGCCGTGGCGGATGACGATGAGCCGCTCTTCCATCTCGGTCGGCTGCTGCAGCGACGAGGCGCGCGGCACGACCGTCACATTCTCCGGCACCATGCGGACCTGGATCTGCGAGAAGGGTGAGGAGGACAGCGGATCGTTGGGATTGGCGTAGGGCAAGGCGTCAAGCGCTTCGGCGCGGCTTGTGCGCATCAGGAGGAGCTGCGGCGGCAGGGATAATTGCTCACCGCCGGCGGTCTGCTGCGATTTGACCTCCTCGTCGACCTGCGCCTCGACCTCGGGCAGGGAGAGCACCGCGGTCTGCGACAGCTTGTCGGTCGGCAGATCATGGACCGAGAAGGAGACGTCGGCATCGCCCTGATCGGTGATGACCGGCTCGTTGACCGGGCTGCGTGCGTCGGCGAGCAGCTTCAGCGGATCATAGGGCGGCACCTCATCGGCAAAGCCCGCCTCGGTGGTCACCAAAGTCGTCGCGACATGGGTGAAGGAATGGATGCGGACGACTTCCTTGTCGCCGACCTTGATCGTCGTCGGCTCCTTGAAGGTCTGTTTGTCGGCGACGATGTCGACCTTCTTGACCAGCCGGTCGCCCTTGCTGGGGTTGATGCCGGTCTCGGCTTCCTTGTGGGTGATGAGCGCCGGCACCGGCGCCTCGGCGAAATTCGACTGCCAGTCGAGCGCCGCGTAAATCGCCGCGCCGATCAAAGCCGCACCGGCGAAGGCGGTCAGGATCGTGCCGCCGAACCAGCGGATCGAAACCCGCCGCCGGTCGAGCGGACTTTGCCGATGACCGCCGACCTCGATCGCGGGCTCAAGGCCGAGGTCTCCGACCGTCTGCGAAACATCGAGACGGTTATGCGCGGTCAGCATGTCCATACGCCCGACAAGTTCCCCTCGTACTGGCGAGCCGGCGGCATGTTAAGCTCTACCGGGCATCCGGCCAATTGCCTTGCAGCGTGGCGCATTTTCTGTGCGGCGGATTTCGCGATCGCGACGGCGTATCTGCGAAACGCCTGATTTTCGTTATCCGCTCACGAAGCCCCCTGAAAATGGCTCAAATGCGGCGCTCGCGCTACGGCAAACAGAGTTGACAGATCGGCCGGCCGCCGCTAATCCTGCCACCCAACGCGCGGCTAATGCCGCGTTTTTTCATTGGAATTCGGACGGATCCGTCCGCCGTTCCGTGAACCAAGCCCCATAAACTGCCAAAAAGCCGGCCGGAGATCACTCCGAGCCGGGTCGAACACGAGGCAAAAGATGTTCGCAGTGATCAAGACCGGCGGCAAGCAATATAGCGTCGCCGCAGATGATGAGATTGTGGTCATGACCCTGTCCGGTGCGCCGGGCGATGCCGTGACCTTCGACAATGTTCTGATGCTCGTCGATGGCGAGACGACCAAGTTCGGTGCGCCCTTCGTCGAGGGCGCGAAAGTGACCGGCACGATCGTCGGCCATGAGCGCGGCCCGAAGGTTCTGGCCTTCAAGAAGCGCCGCCGGCAGAACTCGAAGCGTAAGCGTGGCCATCGTCAGGACCTGACGCGGGTGAAGATCACCAGCGTGGCCTGATCACATAATCGCCGAAAGGTTGCAGACTTTTCAGCCAAAGATTATGTGAAACCTAGCCAAAAGTAGCGGTTCCGCCGTCGGCGGAAAGGTTTTAGAATCAAAAGGTCTTCGGATGACGCCGGCAGGCGCGCCAAGACTGGAATTTCGGAGCCAGGAATATGGCGCATAAAAAGGCAGGCGGCTCGTCCCGCAACGGTCGCGACTCGGAAGGCCGGCGTCTCGGCGTGAAGAAGTTCGGCGGCGAATCGGTCGTCGGCGGCAACATTATTGTGCGCCAGCGCGGCACCAAGTGGCACCCCGGCGCCAATGTCGGCATCGGCAAGGATCACACCTTGTTCGCCCTTGTCGACGGCACGGTAGAGTTTAAATCGAGCGCGACCTGTCGATCGAGCGTCTCGGTTATTCCGGCCCAAGGCGCCGAAGCCCAAGACTAGCGGTGGTTTTCGCAAGGATTCCACCGGCTCCCAGCGAACCCGGTGGACCGTCCGCAGCCCCTTTAGGCTAAACGATCAGGTCCCGAAAAACCCGGCAGGGTTTTTGATAGGGGGAGGTGGGAGACCACTTCCTCCTTTATTTTTTCGGACCCGGCGGGGTCCCCGGAGATCACCATGTTCCCGGATCTGACTCGTGACGATGTCTTCCGCCTCGAAACCCAGCGGCTGTGGCTGCGGTGGCCGCGCGCCGCGGATGCGGCGGCGATCACCGCCTTCGCCTCGCTGCCGGAAGTGGCGCAGATGACGGCCGCCATCCCCCACCCCTACCCGGCGCAGGAAGCCGACCGCTTCATCTTCAAGGCGCGGGCGGATAATGCCGCCGGCCGGGCGCTGCATTTGGCGCTCACGCGCAAGAACGGCCCGCGCGCCGTCTTCGGCCTCGTCTCGGCCATTGCCGCGGGGCCGCAGGAGGTCGAGCTCGGCTATGCCATCGCGCCGGAGATGTGGGACCAGGGCTTTGCGACCGAGGCGGCGCGGATCGTGATTGACACGGTCTTCGCGCTGACGCCGGCCACCCGCGTCGTTGCCAATTCCCGCATCAACAACCCGGGCTCGCGGGCGGTGCTGGAAAAGCTCGGTTTCGCCTATACCGACACCGGCCTCGATCCGCTGCCGGCACGCGGCGGCCTGCATCCCTGCGACCGGTTCCAGTTCGAGCGGTCGAAATGGCGCGCCGCCGGCGGCCTGCGCGTTTTGCCGCCCATGGTGCATCAGCACGATGGCGAGCGCCTGGCCGATCCGAAAGCAGCCGTGCACGAATATTGACCAGAGGCGGGATTTGGCCGAAAGCCAAGTCCCGCTGGTCAGCTCCCCATGAAATTCCTCGACGAAGCCAAGATTTATGTCAGGTCCGGCGCCGGTGGCGCCGGCTCCGTCTCGTTTAGGCGCGAAAAATTCATTGAATTCGGCGGCCCGGACGGCGGCGACGGCGGCCGGGGCGGCGATGTCGTCGCGCTTTGCGTGCCGGGCCTCAACACCCTGCTCGACTATCGCTACCAGCAGCATTTCAAGGCCAAGACCGGCGGCCACGGCATGGGCAAGAACCGTGCGGGCGCGCGAGGCGCCGATGCCGTGCTGAAAGTCCCGGTCGGCACCGAAATCTATGATGCCGACGACGAGGTGCTGATCGCCGACCTGACCGAGGTCGGCCAGAGCGTGCGCATCCTCAAGGGCGGCAACGGTGGCTTCGGCAATACGCATTTCAAATCGTCGACCAATCGCGCGCCGCGCCGCGCCAATCCCGGCGAACCGGCGCAAGAACGCACGCTGATCCTGCGGCTGAAGCTCATCGCCGACGCCGGTCTCGTCGGCCTGCCCAATGCCGGCAAATCCACCTTCCTTGCGACCGTCTCCGCCGCCAAACCCAAGATCGCCGATTATCCCTTCACGACACTCGCGCCGCAGCTCGGCGTCGTCGCCGCCGACGGGCGCGAATTCGTCCTCGCCGATATTCCTGGCCTGATCGAAGGCGCGCATGAAGGCGCCGGCCTCGGCGACCGTTTCCTCGGCCATGTCGAGCGCTGCGAAGTGCTGCTGCATCTCGTCGATGCCGGCAGCGAGCATGCCGGCAAAGCCTATAAGATCGTTCGCCACGAGATCGAAGCCTATGAGGCGGGCCTCGCCGAAAAGCCCGAAATCGTCGCTTTGTCGAAAGCCGAGACGGTCGATGCCGAGACGTTGAAGACGCAGATGGACCGGCTGAAGCGCGCGGCAAAGCGCAAGCCGATCGCGCTCTCCTCCGCGACCGGCCAGAACGTGCAGGAGGTTTTGCGCGCGCTGCTGAAGGAGATCGAGGCGAAACGCGACGCGGACGAACCGGCACAGGACCAGGCCGAGGAGGAATGGCGCCCGTGACCCTCGCCGAAACGTCGCAACTAACGCCAAAGCTCGTCCAGTTCCGCCGCATCGCCATCAAGGTCGGCTCGTCGCTGCTCGTCGATCCCGCTCGCGGCGAGGTGAAGCGCGACTGGCTCGCAGCACTCGCCGCCGACATTGCCGGGCTCCACAAGATGGGCGCCGATGTGCTTGTCGTCTCCTCCGGCTCGATCGCGCTCGGCCGCAGCGTGCTCGGCCTGCCGGGCGGTCCGCTGAAGCTCGAAGACAGCCAGGCCGCCGCCGCCGTCGGCCAGATCGCGCTGGCGCGCATCTGGTCGGAGGTTTTGGGCGCGCACGGCATCCGCGCCGGGCAGATCCTCGTCACCTATCATGATACCGAGGTGCGCCGGCGCTATCTCAACGCGCGCGCGACGATCGAACGGCTGCTCGATCTGCGCGCCGTGCCGGTCATCAACGAGAACGACACGGTCGCAACCTCCGAAATCCGCTATGGCGACAATGACCGGCTCGCGGCCCGCGTCGCCACCATGGCGTCAGCCGATCTCTTGATCCTGCTCTCCGATGTCGCCGGGCTCTATGGTGCGCCGCCGGCGGAGAATCCTGGCGCGCGGCTGATCCCGGTCGTGACGCGCATCACGCCGGAGATCGAGGCGATGGCGGGCGGTGCCGCCTCCATCCTCTCGCGCGGCGGCATGCGGACGAAGATCGAAGCGGGCAAGATCGCAACCGGCGGCGGCACCCATATGCTGATCGCCGACGGCCGCATCGCGCACCCGGTCGCGCGCATCGAACAGGGCGGCCTTTGCACCTGGTTCCTCACCGGCTCGACGCCGGTGACGGCGCGGAAGAAATGGATCGCTGGCACCATCGAAGTGCGCGGCGCACTGACCGTCGATGACGGCGCAGCCAAGGCGCTTCTCTCCGGCAAGAGCCTCTTGCCGGCCGGCGTCAAAAAGGTCGAAGGCGATTTTTCCCGCGGCGATTGCGTCATCATCCGCGATGCGGACGGCCACGAATTGGGTCGCGGCCTTGCCAATTACGACGCCGACGAGGCGGCCAAGATCGCCGGGCACAATTCAGCCGAGATCGAGAACTTGATCGGCACGCCCGGACGCGCGGCGCTGATCCACAGAGATGATATGGTGCTGAAGGGGGATTGAGAATCTCGGCTCGCGGAATTGCGGGGAGTCGTATGCGACACCTGATCCGTCTTATGCAGCGCACGGCGGTTCTGGCGCTCGGCGCCTTCGCGGTCTGGCTGATCGTTTTCGTCATCTTCCGCGTCGCGCATCAGCGGCTGCCGTGGATCATTGCTTTGTCCGCGACCTATCTCGCGGGCGCCTATCTCGTGCTGCCCTATGCCGTGCGCATGGGCCTCAAAATCCTGCATCGCAAGCACGTGCCGCGCTACACAATGACCGGCGACGGCCTGCCAGGCGATCCGGTCAATGTCGCGCTCGTCGGCGATCTCACGCAATTGCGCGCGGCCTTCGCCGCCGCCGGCTGGACGGGCGCGGACCCGCTCGGCTTCAAAAGTTCATGGCTGATGGTCTGGGCCTTTCTCTTCAACAAGCCCTACCCGACCGCGCCCTTCAGTTCGCTCTATCTCTTCGGCCGCAGCCAGGACATCGGCTTCCAGCAGGCGATCGGCGACAGCCCGCGCCAGCGCCATCATGTGCGCTTCTGGGCGAAGAGCCTGGCTGAGACACAGGCGCAGGTGACGAGCCCGCGCTTCTGGCTCAACAAGGACAGGCCGGATGAAAATGCGCGCGTGATCTGGCTTGGCGCCGGCACGCGCGACACCGGCTTTTCGCTGACGCGGCTGACCTTTCAGATCACCCACGCCACGGATTCCGACACCAATCAGGAGCGGAGCTTTATCATCGAGGCCCTGACGGCCCACGGAATGATCGGCGACGCCATGCTCTATAAGGCCGGCCATCACCTGCCGGCCAATGTGAACCATTACATCACCGACGGCGATGTCGCGGTGGCGGAACTTGCGGGCCTCAATACCGACCGCAAATGAATTGTCACAGATTACGGCTCTATGGCTCAGCAGAGTGTTTGATTCGGAGGGTGTTCACATGATGAATCGTCGCGATTTCGCGAGTGGGATGGCCGGTATTGCCGCAACGGCGATGCTGCCGCGAGGGGCCGGCGCCGCCAGCCTTCCGCGTGCGCAAAACATCGTCATGGTGCATGGCCTCTTTGCCGACGGCTCGTGCTGGACCGAGGTCATCGCGCGGCTGCAACCCAAGGGCCTGAACGTCACCTCTGTCCAGAACCCTCTGACGACGCTCGATGCCGCCGTGGCGGAAGCACAAAAGGTTCTCGACCGGCAGCAGGGCCCGACCGTCCTCGTCGGCCATTCCTTCTCCGGCATGATCGTCACCGAGGCGGGCGTCAATCCGAACGTCTCGGCGCTCGTCTATGTCGCGGCACGGGCGCCCGACGCGGGCGAAGATTACACGGCGCTGGCGAAAAAATTTCCGACGCCACCAGCCTCGGCCGGCATCGTCTTCGACGGCGACGAGGGACGGCTTTCTGAGGCAGCCTTCCTCAGGGATTT